>Ga0206118_100033_pt1 | contig 313228 bp, 260 predicted proteins | sample 3A20Ametagenome_FD_177999 | JGI IMG/M metagenome (GOLD analysis project Ga0206118, IMG submission 177999) | Enriched microbial communities from leaf-cutter ant dump, University of Wisconsin, Madison, United States - 3A20A | ecosystem: Environmental > Terrestrial > Nest > Insects nest > Nest...
AGGCCGTAAATGCCGACATCGGAATCGCCGCAGCCGCATCGTCGGCGAGGCTTGAAGGCTTGATCGCGAGCTGCGACGCCGGTACGGCGACGTATTGGGCGCCTCCCCCGCTATTGGCCGTCATTCCGTACACCCTGTCTCCGGGCTTAAACCCCGTCACCTTTCCTCCCGTCCTCGCTACGATACCTGAAATGTCCCAGCCGGGAATATAAGGCAAAGGAAAACTTTCCCCGGCCAGCCCCGACCGAATTTGCCAATCGCCGGGATTAACGCCCGTCGCCAGCACTTTGACGAGCACTTCGTCCTCCCCGATCTCCGGCACGGGAACCTCCTCCAACCGCAATACCTCGATGCCGCCTCTCGCATGATAGCGAATCGCTCTCATCCGCTCGTTCGTCCGATTCCCCATCCCTGTTGCCTCCCCGTCTTTTTTCTCATGATCCTCTCGCAATCTGTTGTCGCCGAGCGGTTCATTGATTACAATCGTATTTAACAATATAATTCCGATCAATGAACAATGAATTTCACATTTCGTTTAAACGACAAAACCGACCGAATGTCGGAATAAGGAGGCTGCAACGTTGCGAACCCCTATCGAATCGACGGACAGACGCGTTCGAAGATCCAGTCGCATGCTGAAGGAAGCGTTCTTGGAGCTGATGAGGGAAAAAGGGTTTTCCTCCATCACCGTACAGGACATCGCTGATAAGGCGGATATGAATCGCGGTACGTTTTACGCGCATTTCCCCGACAAATACGCGCTTCTGGAAAGCTCGATCCGCGACAAGTTTCTGAAGACGCTGAACCGCGAACTCCCTCCCGCCGCCGGATGGAACGCGGCGCATCTGCGCCTGCTCATCCGATGCGTATTGGAACATTTCAAGAGCATGCACGGACGCTGCTATCCGGCGGATACGGTGAATCCGTTATTCGAACATGTCGTTCAGGAGGAATTGCGGGCGCTTCTGGCGCACTGGCTGCGGGAAGCCCGGGCGGACAGTGCGGAATGGCCGGTATCGGCCGACGTGCTCGCTCTGATGACGAGTTGGGGAATCTTCGGGGCGGCGGTGGATTGGTCCAGAAGAAACGGCGGGCGAACGGCGGAAGAAATGGCGGAGAAAGTCGTCGAGGCGATAATGGACAGCGGAGGTTTGACGGAAGAATAGAAGGAGCTCCGATCAGTTCGACCGGAGCCCATGTTCACAATGCTTCGACTGAAATCTCCCTTATGGAAAGAACCACGCGATCGGCCGCCGACAAATCCTGATTGCCCGAATTTTCGTTGACGTATCCGATGCAGGTCATGCCGGCCGCCTTGGCCGCGGCAATGCCGTTGCGGGAATCCTCCAGCACGACGCACTGCCGAGGGTCCGCTCCGAGCTGGCGCGCGGCTTCCAGGTAGACGTCCGGCGCCGGCTTGCCTTTGTTCACTTCCTCCCCGCTCACCACGCAGGCAAAATGCGGGGCAATGCCGAATTTGGCCACCACTTCCTCAATAAACGATCTGGGCGACGAGGAGGCGATGCCCACCGGAATGCCTCGCCTTTTTAACCCGTCCAGCAGCTCCGCGATCCCGTCGATCGGTGTGTAGGAACGTTCGCGCAGCGCTTTGATTTTGGCCGCCAGCTGGTACTCGATAATCTCCTCCACCGTCTGGGGAAGGGACCGCTCTTGGCGAAGCACCGCCCACATCTCCGGATTCGTCATGCCGACGAACCGTTCCAGCTCCTCCTTCGTAATCTCCGTGCCGAGATAACGCATCGTTTCCATATCGACTTCGAAATGCAGAGGTTCGCTGTCGATAATGACTCCATCCATGTCAAAAATAAAAGCCTGTATCATTCGAATTGTTCCTCCATTGAGATTGTATTGGCAGCTTGCATACATAGGCGCGCGAATCTGCATGCTAATCGGGAGTATGTTCGAGGAGCCGTGAACCGCATGACGACCGCTTCCCAAAACTGCGATTTCTCGCCCATGAAGAAGATGATCGCGGCCGACATTCGGCAAATGATCTCCAAGCTCGAAGTTCTCGCCTCGACGCTGGATCATGAAGGGAACTGCTTGCTGGGCGAACTGGAGCAGATCAAGAAGAACTTCCTTCAGATCGAGTCCAACGCGGCGACGTTTTATTTGAATTGCTATCTCTCCCCGTTCATCGAACGGTATACGGACTTATCGCTTACGATTCAGAGCTTGTCCGACAGACGCCACGGCGCGTTGATCGTCGTCGAGCGCAGCGATCCGCTGGAGCCGTTCCTGCAACCCGGCATTCCGGTCGGAGCGCCGATCAGCCACACGCTGCTCGAATCGATCTTCTATCCCGGCAGCCCGCTGCACGACGGAGCGGTGCTCATTCGCGCCGATCGGATCGTCTCCGCCAAGCACGTACTTCCGCTCGCCTCTGCCCAGAACGACGAGCGAATAACCGGCACTCGCCATCGCGCGGCGGTCGGATTGTCCGAGCGATGCGACGCCATCGTCCTCGTCGTGTCCGAAGAGACCGGCAAAGCCTCCTTCGCCAGCGAAGGTCAGCTGTATCCCGTCATTACGCCATAGGTAACGAGTAACCAGGCAATCGAAAGATCATACTAGATGCATTGCCTACTTAATCGACCGGATTATCCTGCATTTAAATGTCGAGATGTCTTACGGCCGCTTCATTCAGGAGGACTGCATGGAAACGCGCAAAAAAAGAGATATTCTCTCCATCGCCACGGTCCCGCTCACGATGACTTTGGCCAATTCGATGCTTATTCCCGTCCTTCCCGCCATGCAGAAGGCGCTCCGCATCACTTCCCTGCAGGCGAGCTGGATCATTACCGCCTATGCGGCGGTGGCGATCTTGTTTATCCCGTTAGCGGGATACTTGTCCGACCGTTACGGCCGCAAAGCGGTCATTCTTCCGTCGCTGCTGCTCGTATGCGCGGCGGGAGCGGCGGCTGGCATCGTCGCAGCATGCGGCCTTCGCAACGCTTATGGGCTCATTCTCGGGGCGAGATTGCTGCAGGGTCTCGGCTCGGCGGGCTGCTTCCCGGTCGTGCTGCCGCTTGTCGGCGATCTGTTCAAGAGCGACGAAGACGTCAGTCAGGGACTCGGCCTGATCGAGACGGCGAACACCTTCGGTAAAGTCGTCAGCCCGATTCTCGGCTCGGCGCTGGCGATCTGGACGTGGTATGCTCCGTTCTTCGCCATCCCGGCCTTCGGCGCGCTCTCCTTCCTGCTCGTGCTGCTGTTCGTGAAGCCTCCCAAGCGTTCCGCGGAAGGCGGCTCGACCGCGCGGGTCGGATTGGGGGCCTTCATTCGCTCGGTGCTTGCTCTGATCAAGGCGGAAGGCAAGTGGCTTTACAGCATTTTCGCCATCGGCGGGATTGCCATGTTCGCAATCTTCGGCAACTTGTTTTATTTGTCCGAGACGCTGGAGGATCGCGGCATGAAATCCATATACAAAGGCTTGATGCTGGCGATTCCTCTCGGCGGCCTCTGCCTCGTTGCTTATCTGAGCGGCAAATGGATCGGGAAAAATAAAAGCCGCATGAAGTGGACCAGCCTGGCCGGATTCGCGATCGCGACGGCGGCGCTGCTCGCCCTGGGGCTGATGAAGCGAGACGGCACTTGGTGGATTACGTCAATGCTGACGCTGATCTGTTCCGGCATCGGCGCCGCGCTGCCCAGCTTGGACGCGCTTATTACCGAAGGCATTGACAAAGATCAGCGCGGCACCGTAACGTCGCTGTACAGCAGCATGCGTTTTATCGGCGTCGCCGCCGGGCCTCCGGCGAGCGCTCTGCTCATGGACGTATCGAAGGGCGCGCTGTTCCTCGTCGCGGCGGCGGCCGCCTTGCTCGCGACGCTGCTTAACTTGTTCGCGATCCGGCCCGAACGAGAACGGCAAGACGCTCGCTCATAGGATGAAGTCGCCGATCGTTCGATAGAGAAGCTCCTTCTCCGTATTCCGGAGATCGTGACCGGATCTTTCGAACTTGGCAAAAGAGACGTCGACGCACAACCGTTCGTACCGCCGGCAGTCTTCGTCGCTGAGCAAGCTTCCGGACAGCTTGCCGCGCAGCACCAGCAATTTCTTGTTGATGCCTTTGGACAGCCGGAGCTGCGTCGATTCCCGTTCGATTCCTCTGACCGCTTCGGGTCGAATGTTCCGTTGCCTGGAGAACTGGACCAGGTACCGGAGCAAGTAATCTTCCGCCCATCCTTCCGGCAGAGCCTTATGCTCCGCCGGATATTCCTGCAGAATGACCGACATGACGGCCAACGATTGCTTCTGGACATAGCCGAGCGCGTATGCGACTCCCCGGGAATTGGCGTACAGATGGAATCGGTTAAGCTGCGCCGCCTCCACGACGGACGCGATATCCGAGACATGGTGCTCCAGGTCGTACCCGCGCTCCGGCGTTCCGCTCTGTCCTCGGCCCCGGAACGACAGCGCGACGCACTTGCGGGGAGACAAATACTCCATCAGTTCGACGTACTCCTCGGCCGTCTCGGACAAGCCCGGGCAGATAAGCAGAGGAACGGACGTATCTTGTTCATTCGAGACGAGATAGTGGATTTCCACCTTGCCGTTGTTCGCGCGATACGATCTTACGTCCATGCCGTCCCACCGCCCGTTCGTTGGATTAGATAGCCGGCATAACGTTGCCGCCGTTAACGGGAATGTAAGCGCCCGTAATAAAGCTGGCCAGGTCGGACGCGAGGAAAGCGACCGCGTTGGCGATTTCCTGATCCGTGCCTCTCCGTCTTAACGGAACAGACTGCTCGTACGCTTCATTGCGCTCGGTATGGTTCTCCCGATCTCTCTCGCTGATCGTCCAGCCCGGAGCCACTTGATTCGCCGTGATGCCGTGCTCGCCGATTTCCTTGGCCAGTACGCGATAGATGCCGTCCATCCCCCGTTTGCCCGCTATGTACGCCGACTGCGTCGGAAAATTTTGCATCGCGCATTCCGTGTTGATCCCGACGAATCTGCCCCATTTCCGTTCGATCATGCCGGGCGCGAACGCCTTGGCCAAGTAGACGCTTTGCATGACGCAGGAGTCGAATTGGCTTGCGTAGTCCTCGGGAGCCTGTTCCAATATGCTTGTCCATTGATATTGGGCGACCGCATTGGCGACCACAATGTCGATCGGCGCGAGCTTGGCTTCAATCTCCTGCTTCATGCCGGCAATAGACTGCCAATCGGTAATGTCCGCTTTTACAATCGCCGATCTCACGCCCAAGCTTGTCAATTCCTCTTGCAGAGCCCGCGCCTGATCCTCGTTGCTGCGATAATGAATCGCGACATTAGCGCCGCATTGCGCCAGCGTCTTCGCCATCACTCGTCCCAACTGTCCGGTCGCTCCGGTTACCAGCGCGGTGCGTCTGCCCAGATCAATCTTCATCTGCTGTTCCCCCTTCGTCATTCCCCTTCATCATAGGCAACATCCAACGCGTTGACAACAGTAAATCGTTTTCTTTTCGTCTGGGGGAACCTCTCGCCGAAAACAGGAACACTTGATCGCATATCGGATATCAGGTAAGCTATTCTTGTACAATTGAATCTTGGGTGGGCATGGTTTCCCTTCGGAAAGGGGGGAGCCATGGAAATAGTAGATGCAATTACAATCATGATTCTTTTCGGCACATTTATCATTGCACTATTAACATACATTGCAATTAACTACAAGAGAAAGTAAAAACCCACCCCAAGGTTCACCGGCCCAAGGTGGGTTTTTGTACTCTTCATTAACTTGAAGGGGCATCCCATCCAAGCCAATTGTATAGGCCGAGTGTTCGCAGCACTCGGTCTTTCTATTGCGATTTTAACATATGCGCTAGCACATAAACAAGCGACTTGATTCAGCCCCCCAAACTCCCTTCCGATGCGACTTTTCAACTCTTACTCTTCCACCGTCACCGCCCGCAACGCCTTCATATTTGGTCCAACTCATCCATAAAGGCCGGCCTTTTCCGATGCAACTCGCGAAGTTCATTAATCAGGGCGGTCTGATTGTCGCGGCCCGCTATCTTAGCGTATTTTCTCAGCATATAGCAAACCTTCTTATAATTGCTTCTATTCGTCGCCCTGCGCGCCGTTTGCCTGATCTGATCGCAATAAATAGCGTTAATCTCATTCTCGAATTTCCCCGTCAACCTGCCGGCGTACTCTTCGATCTCTTCCGGGTTTTCCTTCACGTACTCCATCATCTCGTCCAGGTCTTCCGCCTCGGCAATGAGCTTGAGATACATGCTATTGGCTTCCCAGCTCTCTTCCTGCTTCAACCTTTGCTTCAACCGATCATACAACGATTCTCTCTCTTCTTCTCCGGCCAACTGCCGAAGCTCGTGATAATATTCGAACTCGCCGGCGAGCAGCAGCTGTTCGGCCAACATCTTCTGTTCTTCCTTGCGCTGCAGCTCGCGGTACGCGGCATATCTGATTTTTTGCCATTTTAACACCAGCCCGGCATAATCCTTATCCTGTTCCTCGCCTTCCAAAGCCAGCTTTACGACACGATCATAATTATTATCTTGCTTAAATTGGTTTATGAGAGTTTCCCTAAAGGAACTGTAATGAAGATTAGCGTCGATAAACTGTTCCATTTCTTCCGCGGTGCCGTATTCCCGAAGAACATCAAGCCATATTCCGAGTAACGCTTCCGTCGTATACTTCTGATATTCCTGGCTTGTGTATTTATGTACGAGGTTTTCTATTTTCGCTTTTAGCGTATTTCTTAATGCTTCAGCATCGGCAAACTGAGCGCACATGCTCATAAGAGTAACTCTGAAATCTTCCCATCTGTCAAAAATCGTTTTTTCGCTCTCCTGCATCAGTTTCAGAAACAGCCGCTCTCTCATTTCCGGATCCCATTGCTCATTGTCTGCTATCGCCTCATGGACCTGCTCCAGCGCCTCATTCGCCAGCCCGCCGATGTCACCGTCGGAATCGTCCGCATACTGAAAAGCTGCAACAGCCTCCCCCAGAACAAGGCACGCAATATCTACCGTCAAAAACACGTCTTCCGTTTCCTCGGCTTTCTCCAGCACCCTGCCCAGCTCTTCCGCAAAGCTGCCGACTCCCCGGTAATCTATAAAACCTCCTCTGCCCGTATGTTTCTTGACGATAGCAGCGATCAATTTCTTGCATTTATCAAGCTCTTCGGCGTCGCTGCCTTGAGAGTATTTGAAAATGAGGCTATTTTTCAGGACGGCATCCTGCTGTGCAATCTCTACGATAATCTCAATTAGCTGCTGCTTGGAAAGGTCGTTTAAGACCTCAGCCAAATCCGAATGCTTGACCGCTTGTTCTTGCGCGACTTCTCCGTCGCTTTCGCCGTCGATCATCTCTCGCAGTTCATAATAAGCTGCAACCTCATGTTTGCAAATCGGGCCCAAGTCATACGGACAGTCACAAACCGAACGCTCAATCCTTCCGTTCTCGTCGATCTTTACCTCTATCTCATATACTTCGCTTCCTTCAACCTGCACCAGGTATTCATTCTTTCCCTGATCGAAAACCTCCAGAACATTACCTTCCGTGTAGTAATCATAACCTCTTGCCAATATCGTACGATCTATCTCGCTCTCGAAATGACGAATATTCATCGTTTATCCCCGCTATCCTTTATCAACTTGAGTCTCGACACCATGATACCACAGAGAACAACTACTCAAATACAGTTGACTGGCGGCCCCGTAAACCTGATTTCCTCATTTTCTTGATTGCAAGCTATAAAACGGAAAGCCTAAAAAGGGCCGCAACTGGTCACCAACCGGCAACCTGTCACAACCCCCAAACTCACACCCGTGAAGCACTCAAGCTGCTTCTCCGAGGTTCTCCCGACAGTTGTTGGCATTGCGGCCCTCTCTCTGCCTGGAACAGATAGTGCTTCAATCACCGCAGCGGCGCAAGAGCAGCTTGCTCAAACGTATTTCTCAAGCAAATTGTCGTACGCCGATTTCGGTCTGAGGCCGACCAGCTTCTCGACCGGTTCTCCATCGCGAAACAGCATCACCGTCGGCATCGACATGACGCCGTACTTGGCGGCCGTCTCCGGCGATTCGTCGCAATCCACTTCCAGCACGGCCACTCGTTCCTTATACTCGGCCCCGATCTCGACCATGATCGGCTTAAGCGTCTTGCAGGGCGGGCACCAGGCCGCACCGAAATCGACGAGCGCCAAGCCATGGCTCGCAAGGCTCTCCGCCAAGCTTGCATCGTTAACTCGAATCATCCTTCAGATTTCCCTCCTTTCGCCTGCTCGGTTTGTTCCCGGATCGACCGAATACGGTCCGTAAGGTTGGCGCGAATCTGGCTCAGCTCGACAAGCTGCGCGTCGATTTCCCGCAGCTTGCTTTCGTACAACGGAAGCACTTCCCGACAGAACGCCTCCTCATTTTTAAGCACACAATGAAGAAAGCTCGCAATCTGCTCCGTCGTCAGCCCCAAAGCCAAATAAAGCCGTATCGTGCGCACCTGCTCCACGGCGAGATCCGAGTATTCCCGGTAACCGTTGCTCCCTCGGACCGAGGTCAACAGCTTTTGCTTCTCGTAGTACCGGAGCGAACGCACGCTGACCCCGGTCTGGGCCGACAATTCGCCGATTTGCATGGCAGCTCCTCCCTTGACGGTCGATTCCAAACAAGCATAAACCCTGACATCAATGTCAGGGTCAAGGGAAATTTTAATCCCGTTCGTAGATCGATCCCGAGCGGCTGGCGAAGAACTCGGCGTACACCTTCTCCGCGTAAGCGTCCGTCATGCCGGAGATGTAGTCGGCGGCAAGCCGTTCCCACGGCCATTTCGCTTTCTGCGCCTCGTAGCTCTCCAGCCAGTCCCGGGGAACGATCAGACGACCCGTCTCGTAGGTTTTGAAGCTCCCCCACAGCCGTTCGATCATGACCTCGCTGCGCTTATGCAGCCGCTGCACGCGAAAATCCTTGATCAAGGTCACCCAGGCGAGCTTCTTCAAAATTTCCATCGTCCGCTGCAGCTCCCAATCCCGCTGTCCGTCGCGAACGAACGTCACCTTTTTCCACCCGCTCGAAGGCTCGTCGATAATGCCGACCTCGCTGGCGAACTTGCGTACCCAGCGCGCCTTCATTTCCCGGCGAGTGCGCGAAGGCTCGCGGTCGCATTCCAGGTAGATTTGCGCCCATTGCTCGTAGAAGTCGATCAGTACGCGCTTGACCATCGCCTCCTGATCGACGCCCTGCCAGTTCGCCGCGGAGTAATTCGGATCTTCCGTAATCTCCTGCAGCACGTGCGCCACGACGCGATCGTCTTCGAAGAAGGCGCGATCCATCAAAATTTTCCCGGCGCGAATGCCGTCCTCCAAGTCGTGCGTCGAATACGCGATGTCGTCGCACAAGTCCATCAACTGCGCTTCCAGCGTTGCGCAGCCTTTCGGCATTCCCCACGTATCCCGAAGGAATCCGATGCCTTCCCACTCCGTGCTGTAGACCCCTTTGTGCCTGTCGGGATCGTCGATGCAGTACGGGTATTTGTTGATCGCCAGCAGCACCGCCGCCGTCAGATCCAATCCGCTGTCGCTGCCCGCCCGCTTCTCCAGAAACATGAGAATACGGAAGTTCTGCGCGTTGCCCTCGTACTTCAGCCCGTGCTCGTCGCGAAGAAGGCGGTCCAGCACCTCTTCTCCCTTGTGCCCGAACGGCGGGTGGCCGAGATCGTGGGCGAGCGAAGCGCACTCGACGACCTCGGGATCGATCGTCAGGCCCGGATGCTCCTTCAGCGCCAGGAACGGATACAGCTTGCCAAGCCGTCTGGCCACTTCCCTGGCGATCTGGGACACCTCCAGCGAATGGGTCAGCCGCGTCCGGTAGTAGTCTCCCGAACCGGCTCCGAATACCTGCGACTTGCCCTGCAGCCTGCGAAAAGCCGGGGACTGGATCAGCCTCGCGTAATCCTTCTCGAACTCGTCGCGGTCATCGCCGGAATGGACGTTCTCCGTATCGTACAATCTCATCTTTCTGACGTTCATGCGATGACCTCCTTGCACACAGTTTCACTCAGAAGTTGAAAATGCTCGTCTTTTTCTCCATAAACTGATCCTGAATCAAATAAGTCCACGTTCGCGAAGGCGGCTTGAATCCCATCCGTTCCCATTCCGCGCGATCGCCGGAATCGGTTGCGCCCAGCCTGCCAAGCGCCCTGGCCGTCTCCTTCTCCAGTTTATCCGGAAGCTGCTCGAAGGCGTGAATGATCCGATGATGAAATTCGTCGACGGGATTGCGGTTCGCCAGACTCTCCAGATGGATGCCTTCGCGAATGTAAGAGACGTAGGCAAGATGATCGGCCCATGCCTTGTCCATGAAATACAGGCGGATGTGCTTCTCACGCTCGCTCATCCCGCTTCGATCGCGCAGCACCGCTTCTCGCTGATCGTGATGGATGCGCCGCTGCTCCTCCACCATGTCGGAGTATTTGTTAAGCGTCTTGCGCATCTCGAAATTTTGGCCCATCACGACGCGCTGGATATGATCCATCTTCTTGCTGAACACCGAAGCCGACAGTTCCTCGTCCTGCTTCCCGGTCCGGTAAGCGGCCGGAATCGCCTTCTCGATGCCGAAGCGGTTGATCAGCTCGTCCTCCAGACAGACGTAGAACCGGGACGAACCGGGATCGCCCTGCCTGCCCGCGCGGCCTCTCAGCTGATTGTCGATGCGCGCGCTCTCGTTCATGTGCGTGCCGATGACATACAAGCCGCCGAGCTCGGCTACGGCTTCCGCTTGCGCTTCGTCATCCGCGCCGAGACGGATGTCGACACCGCGTCCGGCCATGTTCGTGGATACCGTCACCGCGCCCAGCTCTCCCGCGCGTGCGATAATCTCGGCTTCCTTCTCATCGTTTTTGGCGTTCAGCACGTGGCAGGCGACGTTCGCCTTGCCAAGCTCCTCCGCCAGTTGATCGGACTCCTCGACGCTGCTCGTTCCGATCAGAATCGGCCGCCCCGTCGCGTGCACTTCCGCGATCTCATTCACGAGCGCTTTGAGCTTCGCTTCCTTGTGCGTATAGATGCGGCTATCGTGATCGATGCGGATACGCGGCCGGTTAGGCGGAATCTGCACGACGCTCAGCCCGTACGTCTCCTCGAATTCTTCCGCGGAGTCCTGCGCTGTCGCCGTCATGCCGCTGATCTTCGGATACAGGCTGAGCAGATGCTGCAGCGTAATCGTGCCAAGAATTTTGCCGGACGACTTCGTCTCGATCCCTTCCTTCGCCTCGACGGCGGCCTGCAAGCCATCGGGCCAGTGGCGGTTCTGCGCCACGCGCCCGGTGTACGGATCGATAATCTCCAGCTTGCCGTCCCGAATGACGTAATCGACGTCCCTCTTAAGCAGCGATTCCGCATGCAATGCACAATTTAATGACGTTAATAAATTGCTGTTGTGCGCTTCGTACAAATTGCCCGTGCCGAGCCGTTTCTCCGCCTTCTCCGATCCCGATTCCGTCAGGAAGACGTTGCGCTTGTTCTCGTCGAAGTCGTAATCCTCGCCCAATACCAGTTCTTTCGCCAGCTTCGCCATCCGGCCGCCATCGCTGCTTCCGGAAGCGACTTCTCCGGCGATCACCAGAGGCACGCGCGCTTCGTCGATCAGCAGCGAGTCCGCTTCGTCGACGATTGCGTAGTGGAAAGGCCGGTGCACGATGTCGCTCACCGTCATCGCGATCGTATCCCGCAAGTAGTCGAAGCCGGCCTGCTTGGCCGTAACGTACGTAATGTCCGCTGCGTAAGCTTGCTGGCGCTCTTCCGTCGTCATATCCTCTTTGACCGACGCGACCGTAAGCCCCAGATAACGATAGATCGGCCCCATCCATTGCGCGTCGCGACCGGCCAAATAATCGTTGAACGTCAGCACATGCACGCCTTTGCCCTGCAGCGCGTTAAGATAGGCGGGCATGACTGCCGCGAGCGTCTTGCCTTCCCCCGTCTGCATCTCTACCATGTTGCCGCCGTGCAGAGCGGCGCCAGCCATAATCTGCACGTCGTAAGGACGCATGCCGAGCACACGGCTGGCCGCTTCCCCGGCGATGGCGAACGCTTCGACCATGACGTCGTCCAGTTGGGCGCCCGCCCGGACTCTCTCCTTCAGCTTCGCCGACTCGGCCTTCAGCCTGCCATCGTCCCACCCCGTCAAATCCTGCTCGGAAATGGCCGTCAGTTTGTCCGCGTACGCTTTAAGTTTATGTTGAACGAACCGGTCTTTAACTTTCTGTATCAGCCTGCTGGCAAAATTCATCGAAACAATCCCTTCCGACAATATTCGTTCTTGTTCCTATTATAGGGTCATCCCGGGCGAAATCCTAGCGATCGTTCCGGTAAAGCGCCGACTCTCTCGTTTAATCGCATTTTTCCAGCCAGATGTCCTTGAAGTCGATCCAGCCCAGTGAATTGAGGCCGACGCCCTTGACCGTAGGGTGAATATACGTATTCAGCTTCTTGTGGAGCACGAACGTCACATGTGCTTCCTCACGCAGCCTGTCTTCGATGGCGTCCAGCAATTTCCGGCGTTCGGCCGGATCGGAGATGGCCAGCGTCTTGTCGATCTCTCCCCTCACCCACTTGCGAATGTCCGGGTGAAGATGCTCCTTCAGAAAATTGCCGGCTTGCTCGTAGTTTTCGATCTCGCACACGTCCTCCACGGCGAACACGAGGCAGAACAGCAGCGCGTCCGCACTCGGCAGGACGCCTTCCTTGCGAACAGAGCAATGTGTCGTGAAGTGGAGCTTGACGTTAACGCCGAACTCCGCGCAGCGCCGCTCGATCCACTGTGCGTCCGGAGCGTTGGACCCGTAGGTGGAGATAACGATCTCCTCTCCGTTATAGCCGGACTTGAGCAGCAGTCGTCTGGCCTCCTGTTCGTCCAGCTCTTCGTTCAGATAAGGCGTCTGCAGCGTCGGCCTGAAGCCCCGCGCCGGATAGATCCGATCCTCTCCCAGATCGCGGATCATCTGCTTGCGATTAAGGAACAGGCCGAGCGCCCTGCGAAAATCCTCCGATTGCTGCGGGCCGTCCTTGAGCAGGTTCCATGTCATCAGCATGCTTCCCCTGCACAGCGCCTCGATCTTGTCCCAGCTGTCATTCTGCCTGCGGTCGTAGAACTTCTTGCCGTACAGCAGTTGACGCCATTCGGCGTTCTCCGACAGCTTCGCCGTTTCCTTGGGCATGAACGCGATGACGACGCGATCCAGATGGGCCCGGCCGCGGTAATACTCCCGATGAGCGGTCAGCTCGCAATGATCCTCCGTCAAGCTCGACACGCGGAACGGCCCGGTGCCGACCGGTTTGCTCCAGAACGACTCGCTGTCCGCTTCTCTTGGCAGAATCGACATTCCGTTCGCGCTGGCGAACTTGGGAAAAATCGCGTTCGGCTGGTTCAGCCGCACGCGCACCCCGCGAGTGCCGACGCAGACGACGTCCTTCATCGTTCTGACCATCCAGCTCGAAGGCTGGTTCCCGCGCAGCCTCTCGAGCGTAAAGCGCACGTCTTCCGCCTGCAGCTCTCTGCCGTGGTGGAAGCGGACGCCCTTGCGCAAATAGAACGTCCATTCCGTCGCATCCGCATTGGACTCCCAGTAATGCGCCAACCCGGGCATCAGCACGCCGGCGGAAGCGTCGTATTCGACCAGGCGGTCGTACACCTGCCTCATCATGTGCGCGTCGAACGAGAAGTAAACCTGCTTCGGGTCCAGCGTCAGAATCGACTGGAACATCGGGAACTTGAGCGTATCCGCCACTTCATCCCCATGGGCCGGTTCGGACTGATAGCCGAATTGATCGTTGAGCCACAAAATAAAGCGGTCGACCGTGGCCGACTCCGCGCCGAACTCGTGCAGCAGCTCGAACGCCTGTTTGTACTCCCCTTTATGCGCCATCTCCTGTGCCTTGTCGACAAGAAAGGGCTCTTTCTCGGCCAAGAAGGCGATTCGCGAGACGTTGCCCCGCCCTCTTCCGGCATGCCACTGGATCAAGTGCTCTTCGACCAGCCTGCGAATGATGATCTTCGCGTTGCGCGGCGTGCAATACAGCGCGCCGGACACCTCTTCGGCCGTCGCTTCGATTTCTTGGCCGACAATCGCCCGGTTTCCGAAATAGTTTAATAGCATTAAATATTTTTCCGCCGATATCGACATAACCCGCCGCCTCCTTCGTTCAGAAAAGGGGAAAAGAATGAATCAGCCCGTTCAAGAACATTCCTCTTTTAACTTCAGCATAAAGAAAGCAAGGAAGAATAGCAATCCCGAATCTGTTTCCTCGCTCAGGAAGCAAAAAAACGGAAATGGCGGTGCTGGGCGGTATTCCCCCTCCAGCACCGCCATTTCTTCAAATTCGCCGCTCCATTCCCGGCGCGGATCGTTGACGAAGTGCGCGCAGACGACGATCGGTCCTGTAATCTATCGAATATACACGCCGCCGAAAGGGAGAAGCTCCCTCAGCGTTCTCCTGACGATGCTGTCCTTGTGCAGTTGGTCTTCCAGATGGCCGTCCCGGAAGCCCGTCTGCATCAGAATCGGTCCGGTTCCCGTCATTTCCCACTGCACGTTCATATGCTGGGTAGCCAACTGGTTGCCGTACACGGACAGCTTGATGTTCGCGTCTTCCGGATAGGCGACGAGGGAGCCCGCCTCTACGTACAGCGGAACTTCCGGGTCCAGCTGCAGCGTCGCGATCGAACCGGACGACAGCAAGCCGATCCGGCCCGGCCCTGTGAAGCGCATGCGCACCCACTCCCGCGTAATCCAGGCGTTCTTGAACGTCTGCACTCTGCTCTTCATTGCCATGCCGTCCGTATAAAACAGCACATGCCGAAAATCGAACAGCAGGTTGCTGTCTTCCGGAATATCGGTCGCCTCCAGCATGCAGTTCGGGGGCATGCCGAGAACCAGATGCGCCGGACCGCGAAGAAGCGAACGGATCAACTTGCGCTTGCGGTACATCCCCGACAGATCCATGAACCGGTCTTCCCGGTGCCGAGGGTTTCCCTGGAAAGCCAGCAGCGCTTTCGGATGCAGCAGATGCAGCGCGTCCTCCCCTTCGAGCTCGATCCTCACGTGGCCTGTATTCGGAGGCGTCTCCATCCGCATGTCAGATTCCTCCGTCCGTTCGTTTTCTGCTGCGCCATACCGAATACCGCCACAATCGGATCGACAGCACGTATCCCGCGACAAGCGCGACGGCCGCGGCGATCGCCGTTATCCATCTGCGGTAGGTCGCCTGCTTGTCCGCTTTGTCTTGTTCGAGCTGCTCCAGCCTGTCCGTCAGCAGCATGTTTTGCGCCCGCAGCTCCTCGTTCTGCTGCCGGTACAGCTCGTTCTCCTCGCGCATTCTTTGCTGCTGCGCAGCGTACGACTCCAGCGAGCTTTCGGCTTCCGTCAGCTTCTGCCGCTGCTCCTCCAGCGTGCGGGCCGTCTCCTCGTACTGCTCGCGAAGCTCGTCCACCTTGTCCGGGGCGTTATAGATGTCCCGGATTCGATCCAGCATGTTCGCTTCCGCCGGAAGCGGCCACGAGACGAACAGGAGCAGCGCCAGAACGGACCAGACGATTGCCGGTTTGCGTTGTCCCATCTCCACTCCTCCTCTCCCGACTCTATCTTTTCGCAGATTTCGACGTTTCTCGATATTTTCCTACTATATCATATGACGGAGCAGCCCGGAGATTGGTTTCAATTTCCTTCGGACGAGGAGGTACGCGAATCCTGCCCGCCGCTGTCGCAGGCGCCTTTAGGGAGATCGGCAAAAAACTAAGGCTGACCACTTCGCGTACATGGGCGCCTGCCGCCGAAGTTCTTTGCTAAACGAGTTGTTCTAACAAATCGAGCATCTCCGCGCAAGTGACCTTCAAATGAAGGCCGTTGTTCTACAAAATCGAGTAATTCCGCCCAAATGGTGCTCAAACGAGGAGTGATGTTCTAAAATATCGAGTAATTCCCCTCCAATGGCGTTCAAACGAAGAGCGTTGTTCTAAAGAATCGCACATCGACGCTCAGACGAGTCTTTGGAGAAGGATTGCAAGTCAGTGGGGGGAGCAGAAAAAAGGACTGCCCGATAAGCCGCCGTTAGGGTGACTTATCGGACAATCCTTATGCCAATCGCCTGTACGCGACAGGAATACTCCTGCTTGAACCCGTCGGGCCGTCATCCGTCGATGAATTTCAAGTATCGCAGCATCCGCGCCAGCAGAACCGCACTTTGCGCGCGCGTGGCCGGCTGCTTCGGCGCGAACCTGCCTCCGTCGGCGCCTTCGATAATGCCCGCCGCCAGCAGTCGCCCCGCCGCATCCTTGGCCCAACCGGCCGTCGACGCTAGATCGGAGAAGCGATCCAGCGCGTTCGCGTCCGCTGCGGGCAACTGCCCTCCCGCATACCGGATAACCCGGGACAGCATGACGACCGCCTGCTCCCGCGTCACTGGCAAGTTCGGCCGGAACGTCCCGTCCTCATAGCCTTCAATCAAACCTGCGTCGGATGCCGCTCCTACCGCGCCGCCATACCAATCGGCTTCCGGCCGTACATCCGAATAAGCATCTCCGCCGTGCTTTCCGGCAAGCCCCAGCGCACGTACGAGCATGGCCGCGAATTCCGCCCGGGTCACCGTACGGTCGGGCTCGAACTTATCCGGCGAAGCGCCATCCAGAACGAGCTTGTGCGCGAGCAGCTCGATGTCGGTCCTTGCCCAATGCCGCGCCGTGTCCGAGAATGTCCGGTCGGAGCGGATCGCCGTATACAAGCTGTTGTGCGGCGAATAGAAAATCGCCTTCCCCTTCTCGAACACGGACGGCACGAACCGCAGCCGCCCGTCCCTATCCATCCAGGCGACGGTAGAGCGGTCCGGGTCGACCGCAGCCACAAGCGAGAGAGTTCGCCTCGTGTACACGCCGTCGGCTCCGGTCCATTCTGTCCCGTCCGTGTACAAGGAGAAGTCCATCGGCTCCGCAAGCATCGCATAGCCTTGGCGGGCCAACTCCTCGTTCAACCTGGCTGTCTCGGCTGCCGACGGTCTTGAGATCGCGACAGTGACGGTAGCGCCAACCCGCACGCTGCTCCACAGGCGAAGCGGCACCTCGTATCCGGCTCCGTTCACCTCAAGGCGAATGACGCCGTTCGGCCGCGACCGAAGCAGCGCCTGCAGCGTCTCCGCGGGCAAATCCGCCTTCACGATCGGGTCGCTATGATCGACCTCGATGACAGCCTCGTCTCCTGCCATAAACAACGATCGCAACAGCTCATCTCCGAACGCAAGCCGGATCGAAGACCGGCCGTCGCTCTCCACTTCCCTCTTCACGGGTACTCGCTCATCAAGACCGTTCAGCTTGATTACCAGTTCGTTCGGAACCGAAGGCTGTGGGGAAGCGGGCGAACCGCTAGAGCCGTTAGAGCCGCTTGAAGACCCCGGAACGTTCGCGACCGTCAGATAGATCCTCCCCGCGTCCGCAACCTCTCCGGCGAACACGTCCACCTCGGCCGAATAAGAGCGGTAACCCCCGGCGGACACGGCAAGCGTATGTGTTCCATGCGCAACGCCGTGCAGCGCGAACATCCCTTCGGCGTCCGTCGATCCGACAATTCCGCCCGCGGATACCGCCGCTCCGGAGAGAGGCGCGTTCCCTGCGCCGTATACCGTTCCCGTCACGCTGCCCGCGGTCGGAGGATCCTCGTCTCGCAAATGAGAGACTTCGATCCGCACGCTGCTCCACGCCCGAACGTGCCAATCCCCGTCCGTCTCGTAGATTTGCAGAACCTGACCCGCGCTTACAGGCCAGATGTCCTCTCCAGGTGAATACGGCACCGCCTCGGTCGGCACCGCGGCCCCCGCTAACGGACGCACGCCTTCCGCTTCGCCAAGCAGATAGGCGAAGGCGCGATCCGGACCGCTCGCGGTCGCCGTCACCTTCGTCGACCCGACCGCTCCGCCCGGGCGGATGCCGAAGCCGGCTATGTCCGGCGCCGTCTCGTCGACGCGCAGCGTCAAGACTGCCGCGGCGGTTGTCGATCCCGCATCGGTCGCCGTCACCGTAACCGCGAACTCTCCCGCCTCGGCAGGCATGCCTTCCAGCACCCCCGCGGTCGTCAACTGCACACCCGCAGGGAACCCAGCCGCGCTCCAGCTTAATCCGCCGCCTGCGCCGTCGAAAGCTTCGAGCGTCTGCGAATAAGCCGCCCCTTTGACCCCCCTCGGCAGATCGGCCGTTAGAACAGAAGGACACAAGTACGGATAGCCCGCATTCACGCCGGCCTTCATAACCCACGTCTCCCCAAAATCCCACTCGCCGCCCGGCTCCCCATAGTTGGCTTCGATTTTCATATCGACCGTCGAACGCCCCGTAAGCTGAAGCGCGGCAGCGCCGCTCGAATCGCCCGCTCCGCTCGGCTGCGATGTGGCCACGTTGTCGAAATACGAGGAGACAATAGAGCCTTCGAAATTAACGGTGCCTGCGAAACCGCCCATCGTGACGTAAGTCGAGCTTGCGACCGCATGGACCGTCCCGGTCGCATAGCTGTTCCTTATCGTTCCGAATACCAATTGTCCTGTCAACCCGCCGGCCGTATAGAAGAGACCTTCGGAGTTGGCCACCGTTCCGATCGCATAAGCGTCGCTTATGACCCCGGCTCCTTGAGAGCCAACCAACCCGCCGGCATACTGATTGCCGGCCGGGCCGCTCTTGACCGCGGCGGACGAATACGAGCGGCTAATCGTCGAATTGCCGTTCGCCCCTCCGACGAGTCCCCCGACCGCGCTTACATCCGTCAATCCGCCGACGCCGCCGGTCACGATGCCCTGCGCGGAGGAGCGATCAATCGCGCCTCCGTCCAGCATACCGGCCAGCCCGCCCGCGTAATTGCCGCCCTCGGCTTGCACCGAGACGCTCAAGTCCCGGACCGTCCCCGTCAGCTTGCCGAAGAAGCCAACCAAAGAGAGCGAGCCGCCACCGATCGATAAACCTTCGATCCGATGCCCCCTGCCGTCAAATATGCCGCTGAACGGCGGAGCTTCGTTGCCGCCGAGCGGAATCCACTCGTATCCGGTCATGTCGATGTCGTTCGTCAGGCGAATGTTGCGATCCAGATAAGAAGCTTGATTCTGATCGATATAGATCAGCTCCGCCGCATTGGACACGAGCACCCATCCGAGCTCCTCGGACGGAACCGGCTCTCCCTCGGCCCGAGCGGTTGAAGCGGCCGGAGCCAGAAGGCCGAATATTAGCGTAAAGACGAGCAGAGCGGCAAACGGAACGTTTAAGCGATTCATGCGGTTGATTTCTCCTTTGCATCGGTACGATCGGAATGGTTTTATCGCATACGCCCCTTAGTGTAAAATGAATAGAGAATAAACGGTGTTTCATTTTTGTTTCAAAGTTTCACGATTCGGAAAGGAGGTTCGCCATGGAACCGACATCGACAATGGAGCATCCGAATGCTCGGCGGCGCGTCGTCGGCCTGGAGAGGGAATTGGCCCGTCTGGAGCAATGGCTGGCCGACCCCGAAGCGGAGACAAGACTGTTTTCGGTATCGGGAATCGGAGGAATCGGCAAGACGACGCTGCTCGCGGAAATGGCTGGCCGATGCAGGCGTTCGACCGCCCTTACGCTATGGCTGGACGGGCAAACCGAGCTGGTTTCGTCCGGCGCCTTCCTCACAAGTCTCGAATCGGGCCTGGAAAATGAATATGGAAAACATAGACCCCCCGGAACGCCGCTGCTGACCTACATCGCGGACGAGCTGTCCAAGCAGAGAACCGTACTCGTACTGGACAACGGCGAACGTCTCGACCGGCTGGAGAGCTGGCTTCTGTCCAGCTTCCTGCCGCGGCTGCGCCCCACGGGCATGTTGATCGTGATCGCTTCACGCGGCGGATTGCCTCCGAAATGGCATGCTCATCCGCACTGGGGCGGCCGGATCGAATCTTGCCCTCTCCGTCTGTTCACCCGCGAGCAGTCTCTGGACTACTTGCGCGCGAGCGGCTTGGAGACGGAAACGCAGCTGGACGTCGCGCGGAAAACGGACGGACATCCGCTGCTGCTTGCCCTGACCGTCGATCTGCTCCGCTCCCGCGGGCAGGACGCCCCCTTCCGAACGGACGATATTCCCGCCATCCTGAGCGGCGATTGGCTTCGCGAAGCGACTTCTCCGGCTCTTCACCAAGCGCTGACCGCTCTGTCTCTGCTGCCTGCGGCGGATCAGGCGACTCTGAACGAACTGCTGGATGCGCCGCTCGACATTGCCGCTTATCACGAGCTTGGGAGATTGTCTTTCGTTCGCAGCGCGCCTCAGGGCCTGTCGCTTCATCACGTCGTGTCGCGTCTGCTGCGGGAAGATTACCTGCGCCGCGTCCCCGGGCAGTTCCAAACGCTGCGCCACAGGGCGTTCCGGCTGATGGCCGACAAGTTCCACAACGCGGACAGACGGACGCAGACGCATATCGCCGCCCACGTGCTTGAGCTGTACCGCGAGAATTTGCCTTTCGCTCACGCCTACGCCGATTTCTCCGCAGCTCTAAGAACGGACGAGCCTCCGCGGTATCAAGCGGAAGACTTGCCGTTCCTGCATCGCTTTCTGGAAGAGTCGCTCGCGCGGTCCGACTGGCATTCCGAGCTGGTCCGGGCGGAGGACTGCCACGCCGTGCTGGACGAGATCGTCCGTCACAGTCCGGAAGGCATCTGCGTCGTGCGCCGCGAGAACGGAACGCCGATCGGATTCTGCGCCGGATTCCGGCTTCACGCTGGGACGCTGCCTTACCTGGAGCGCTACGCCCCCTCCTTCCTGCCGATGCTCGGAGAAGAAGGCGAGCGGCTCGCCGAAGCCTCTCCCGATACGGCGGACAGCCTGTGCGTGCTGCTCGCCGCCGTCGATACCGGGCAGTCTCTCTATCGTCCGGAAGAGCTCGGCGCCTTGCTTATGCAGCAGTGGCTGATCCATATGACAAGCGGCTGGAGAGGCATCATGGCGTCGGCCGATCCGCAACTAAACAGCCTGCTGCCCCTGATGGGCTTTCAAGAAAGAGGGCGAATCCGCCCCGACGCCGCCGACGCTCCCGAGATGATTCGCTGGGAGCTGGACTTCCGCCATACGACGTTCGAACAATGGGTACAGCTCGTCCTCCGGCAGACGAGTCCGGATCGGATGAACCTCGAATCGGAGCCGGCCGACCGTGCCGTATTCGAGGCAGACGACGTCCACAGCATTCTTCGTCATTGGCTCGATCCCGAACAATTGCAGCGACTTCCCGTCTTGCGGCAGCTGCATCTCTCGGCAGCCGACATTCAGAGCCGCATTCAATCCATCTTGAACGCGGAGCCGCCTCCCTTCCCTCTGACGCAGCTCGAGCAGCGAATGATACGGGAGAGTTTCCTGAGAGGCGATCTGAACAAAAACGAGCTGGCCGAGGCCTTTCATATGAGCCGTACGACGTTTTACCGCCATTCGCGGCAGGCTGTTCGCCATCTGGCCCACGTGCTGAACGGCGGCTGAGGAACGACTCGATATTGCCCTCATGTTAGGATAAAATGAAACCCAAACGTATGTTAAGGGAGGCCAACCGCATGCAGCCGATCACCCCGCACCTGTGGTTCGACAGAGAAGCGAAAGAAGCCGCAGAGTTCTACTGCTCCGTATTTCCGGATTCCCGTATTACGAGTTCGACGGTGCTGTACGATACGCCGTCCGGGGAATGCGATCTCGTATCGTTCCGCGTCTGGGGGCAGCCGTTCATGGCTATTTCCGCCGGGCCGCACTTCAAGATCAACCCTTCCATCTCGTTCATGGTGAATTTCGACCCTTCCCGGGAGGCCAATGCGAGGGAAATGCTCGACGAGGCGTGGAACAAGCTTGCGGAAGGCGGCACACCGCTTATGCCGCTGGACAAGTATCCGTTCAGCGAGTGGTATGGCTGGATCGAGGACAAGTATGGGGTTTCCTGGCAGCTCATTCTGACGAATCCGGACGGAGAGCCTCGGCCCGCGATCATCCCGTCCCTGTTGTTCGTGGGGGACAATTGCGGCAAGGCGGAAGAAGCGCGGGAATTTTATCTATCGTTTTTCCGGAATGCCAGGCCCGGCTCGCTGTTCCACTACGGCCCCGGCATGGAACCGGACAAGGCAGGGACGGTCATGTTCAGCGACTTCATGCTGGAGAACACTTGGTTTACGGCCATGGACAGCGCGCATAACCACCAGTTCCAATTCAACGAGGCCGTGTCCCTGCTGATCAATTGCGAGACGCAGGAACAGATCGACGACTACTGGGAACGGCTCTCCGCCTTCCCCGAGGCTGAGCAGTGCGGCTGGCTGAAAGACAAATACGGCGTCTCCTGGCAGATCTCCTCTCCTCTGCTGGACGACGCGATGATCAACGGTACGGCGGAGCAAAAAGAGCGTTTTACGAAAGCATTCTTACAAATGAAGAAGTTCGACCTTGCCGCGCTGCAAAAAGCGTATTCGGGCAACTGAGCCTGTCCGCTTCGGGCATCTGCCGCAATCGCAAAGGAACCGTTCGGGCCGACATCAACGTCAGCCGAACGGTTCCTTTGACATTCATCGGAGCAGCTCCCCCGCTCGCCATCAGGCCAGCAAAGAGTGAGCTACGTCGTCGACAATGCGGTTAATGCCTATCGGACCATAGGAGCCGATCCAATTCGAAGCGTCCACCGTATACACATGCCGTTTTTTCACCGCGCTTAACGAATTCCACAAGGCGCTGCGCTGCATGTCGGTTACCCGTTCCTTGAACAGCTCGTTGCTCAGCAGGAAATAATGGTTGGCGTTGACTTCGGACAGCTTCTCAAGCGAGATATGGTAGGCGGTATCCGAGACGAATTCTCCTGAGATATAAAACGGACCCGGCAATCCCAAATCCTCGTATAAAATGGCCCCCGTCCGATGAATGGCCGTGTGCAAGCGAATAAACGTATCGCGCGGACGAATCAACGCCACGCGCTGCCCTCGCAGCTTCTCCGCAAGCTTGTCGGCCAATTTCGCCGTCTTGTCGCGATACTGTTGCAGCATTTTGCCCGCCTCGTGCCGCTTGCCCGTAATGTCGCCGAAAATGCTCAGCATCGTGCGCCAATGCTCGTTGCGATGGAACATAATCGTCGGGGCGACCCGGCTTAATCGCGCGTAAATCTCTTCATGCATCTGCGTACAGACGATGAGATCGGGCCGCAGCGCGGCAATGGCGTCGAGATCGGGCTGCTCGCACGTCCCAAGCGCCTGGAATCTCCCCAGCTTATCCAGCAAATAATCGGGAAAACAGCGGATCTCGGAAGCACCGATCCCTACGCTGCCGACCGGCAGTTCGCCCAGCGTGATCAACTGATCCGCATACTGAACGTCAAGCACGGCAATGCGCTGGGGCGGCTGCTGCAGGCGAAGCTCCCCTTTGGCATGCTTGATGACCATGCCGTCGTTCGCGCTGTAGCTGGACGCGGCTGCGCCGACCGGCACCGAAGCCGGCAGCTCATCGTCCGCATCGGAGACGGCGGCACGCCGGAAATCCAGCGGAGCGATCCCGTAATATTTCTTGAAGGCGTTGCTGAAATAATACATGTCGCGGTATCCGATGCTCAGAGCGATTTCCTGGACAGCAGCCGCGGTATGCTTCAGCAGACGGGCCGCATGCCCCATTCTGACCTTGATCACGTACTCCATCGGTCCAAGCTGTTGCTGCTGTTTGAACCATCTTTGCAGCTGCCTCGAGCTGCAATGCACAAGCTCCGCCATCGATTCCAGCTTTAACGGCTTGTTATAGTGGGCGTCGATGTGCTTGGTCACGATGCTTACCGCTTCCGAAGGCGTTTGGTAGCCGTCCGTCTGCAGCTGCTTCAACAGCTCATAGAGCAGGCTCTGCAGCAGCGCGTTGGCATGGAAGCTTTCCAGTCCTTGCCTCGCGCTCCACTTCCGCTCGATCTGCTCCACGATCTGATGGAGCGACACCCGCTTGGCCGGACTGAATCCGAACGGCATTCGCAGCCAATCGCGCTCATCGCCCGGAGAGGCGAGCTCATTCTCTGCGGAGTGCATCAGCTCGGCCTTGTAATAGATGGCGGTATATTCGATCGGCTCCGTGACGGCCGTAAAGTCGACAACGGCATTCTTGCCCGCGTGACACACGAAAAAAGGGGCAATCGTATACGGCAGCCCGTCTACCAGCAGTTTTCCATGGCCGCTTCTCGCCAAAAATAGCATGTTCGCCGGCAAGGCGTAATTGCGCAGATCGTTGCCGGGAAGCAGGCTTAGACGCTGAACGTCCAGCAGCCTGATTGCCGTATCGTTCCATTGCGATAATTGTTTCTGCAGCGGCATCTCCACATCTCCAAATCGGTTAGACTATACGTTCGTAATGTCTCTTTCCTCTTCTGTTATTTTAATTGATAACGATTCTCACAGTCAATTTCCGAAGGGGCGATTGAGCGATAATTCGCAAAAAAAACAGCCCGGCCGCTGCGGAACGCAACGCCGAACTGCATGGTTTGATCAGGGTTTGGGACATTTCAAGCAATACTCGGGCGCCATTTGATAATAGAGACAGCAAGTGAGCCGCCTGCTCCGCCCCCTGAGCCGGCGGTTCTCGTCCAGCTCCGTCAAGGAGGCGAGCGGGTTTCTCCTCATGCCGAACGGCTCGCCCGAACAGCCTTGCGTCATATAGAAGAAATCGTCCCTGATTCGCTGGCGCAGCTCCCCTTCTGGCTCTTCGCCGTAACCGTACACGGGAGCGATGCGCGCCATGACGTTTTCCCACAATATCGCCATCGACACCGAGCCCGCCGCGGCTATCGTCTTCATGACCGGGGTCAGACGTTCCGCGAACAATTGCCTGACCACCTTCGCCCGCCACGCTTCCCGATCGCGGGTTCCGGGAGTCGTAACCTCGACTTCGGTCAAAGCCATGAACGGAAAAGCGGTGCCGGCAGCCGAAGCATCCGGATGGAAAAGCCGGCAATGCTCCAGCTCCGCCCCGATCCCACGATTGTAGTGAGTCATGGCGCTAACAATCGGGGCTACGAGCAGGCTGGCCATCCTTTTCACCAGCATGGAGGAAGCAACGCTCATGTTCGGAGCGCCGATGTGCCTCATCAACCACACCAGATACGCTCTGCAAGGCTCCTCCTTCAGCAGTTCGCTCAGGGGCAGCGACTTGATACTCGGCAGAATAACGTCCCCGGTAGTCAAGCTGTAATCGCCGGACAGCTCCTTCCAGGCGTCGGATGTTAGAAAACGATCCATTCTTTACGGCTGGCCCAGCAGAGCCGCCGCGGCCTGATCGATGATAAGGCTGTTCGCGATCGGCCCGTAGTACGCAATCCATAAGGTGCTGTCGACCTTGTACACCCGATTGTTCTTCACCGGCTCCAGGGAGGTCCAGATCTTCGTGCTTTCCAACTCCTTGACCGCTTCCGCGAACATCGCGTCCGACAACAAGAAGTAATGGTCGGCGCCGATGTCGGGAACGGCTTCCAGAGAAATCTCGTAGGCAGTGTCGTCTACCGCCGCTACCGATTCGGGAAGCTTCAAGCCCAGATCCGTATACAGGATCGACCCGGTGCGATGCTGGGAAGTATGAACGCGGATGCCTTCCGTTCTCGGACGAATGAGCGCCACCGTCTCGTCACCCAGCTTGTCGGCAAGCTGCTGCTTCAGTTTGGCGGTTTTTTCTTCATAGGCTTGCGTGACGGCTTGCGCTTCCGCTTGCTTGCCCGTGATTTTGCCCACCGTCTCCAATGTCGCGCGCCAATCCTCGTAGAAGTCGAGCACGAGTGTCGGAGCGATTTTGCTGACGCTGTCGTACACCTTCTCCTGGAAGTCCGTCATGAGAATCAAATCCGGGCTCAGCGCCAGCAAAGCTTCCAGATTGGGCTCGTCGCGCGTGCCCAACACTTTGACGTCCCCCAATCGGTCGCTCAAATACGCCGGGAAGTCGGTGTCGGAGCCGGCTGCCGTGACGCTTCCCGCCGGCTGCTCGTCAAGCGCGATCAGTTGGTCGACGAATTTCGTATCCAGAACCGCAATCGTCTCGGGCTTTTTGTCCAGCGTGTATTCGCCCTTCATATGTGTGATGGTGACCGGGAAAGAACCTTGATCTTCGGACGCCGGAGGAGCGCTCTGAGTCTCGGTCGACGGAGATGCCGCGGATGGAGATGCTGCCGGCGTGGCGCTTGGCGAGCTTTGGTTATTGTTTCCGCTGCCGCCTGAACCGCATCCCGCAAGCAACAGCGCGAAACAAACGAACCACATTGCAAATTGAGCCGATTTATGAAGTCTCTTCACTTTCAAATCCCCTTTTGTTAATATATGATAATGATTCTCATTATCGTGTTTTATTCTACTTGTTTTTCATCCTTATTCGAATGAAAGTTCGCGACAGACCGCTTGTGATTTTGCGACAATCGGCATTGTTTTTAATTTTCACTGTCAGTAGGGTAAGGATAACTCGTTTCAATCAGGAGGCTCTCATGTCACAGCAGTCGGAAAACGACTTTACGTTCCTATGGTTCCATGCGACCATCGCCTTAATAGACGTCCGCCCCATCGCGCTCGATAGCGGCGAGCCCTTCATTCCGTATACGCTGCCGACAAGCGGTTTTCTGGTGACCCTGCGGGGAAACGCGCGTCTCCTCGCCGACAAGCGCATCCATGAAGCCAAGCGGGCTCATGTGCTGCACGGACCCAAGGGGACGAAGCTCCTCATCCAGCCGCTTGAGTCCTATTACGCTTGCTTGATCCTTTACAGGTCCGGTCCTCCCGCATTCGCCAAGAGACGATGGCAGAGCCTTCTTGAACAGCGAAATCCGTTTGCGGCCCACTACGCTGTGTCATTGCACGCCTCCCCCTTCGCGCTCGCCAGCGCGGAAACGATGTGCAGCCAGTGGTACTATGCCGACAGAGCGGCCTCTCTGCAGGTCAAGGCGCATCTGTATCAATTGGTGAGCGCCGTAGCCAACGCTCTGGGCAGCGATTCGTTCGGCATCGCTTTGCCGGACCGCGTCGTTCAAGCGCAGCAATATATGCAAGACCACTACACTTGGCCGATCACTCTGGAAAGCTTGAGCGAGCAATTGGAGTGCAGCTCGCGGTATTTGACCCGTCTGTTCAAGGAGCGCGGGCTGAGCAGCCCTATGCGGCATTTGCAGGACATTCGCACCCGGCAGGCGTGCCTCTTGCTGCGGGATACCTCCTGCACGCTTCAAACCATCGCCGAGCAGACCGGGTATACGGACAGCTACACCTTCAGCCGAAGCTTCAAAAGAACGCTCGGCATCTCCCCCGACCGGTATCGCTTGAATTGCAGATTGGGCCAACCTGTTCCGAAATTGTCATTGCCAGGTTCCGAATCTGCCATTGCGGACGATCTGCTCTCTCCTTATATTTTATATGATAATGATTTTCATTATCGATATAATCCAAAGGGAGTGCAGTTCATGCCATCAACGAAAAGAAAATCTATCACTGCCGTATTAGTGCTGGGAGCTACGCTGCTGCTTGGAGCTTGCGGTTCGGCAAACAATACGGTCAATCCAGTCCATAGCGCAGAGAGCAGCGCCGCGGCGACAGAGACAGCGCAAGCTTCCAAAGCCCAGGCGGCAGAGCCGACTGTCCGCACCTATACCGATTTCCAAGGAAGAAACGTAGAAATCCCGACGAATCCTCAGCGTGTCGTTATACAAGGCAACAACGCGGGAGATTTGTGGGCGCTTGGCTTGGAGCCGGTCGGGATCGATCGGCGCTATACGGAAAATTACGATTCGCTGGAACTATACCACGAATCCGCTCCTGCCGAGGATATCGGCTTTCCAACCAACTTCGAAAAAGTGATGTCGCTTGAGCCCGATCTTCTCCTGTTGGGCTATTCCATGGAAAACCAGCTTGAGCAAGCCAGCAAAATTGCACCTGTGGTTTCCTACCGGCAGGAACTCAGTCTGCATGAACGTCTGCCGATCGTGGCCGACATCGTCGGCAAGCAGAACGAAGCGGTACAAATCTTGAAGGACTACGACGAGAAAGCCGCCCGGATGTGGCAGCAGCTTCGCGCGGACGGCACAGTTAAGCCGGGCGACAGCGCGGTCATCCTCATGTATTACTGGAATAAATCCATGTATATCATCAAAAACGGCGGATTGCACGATTTGCTCTATCAACCGGACGGATTCACGATGGATCCCACAGTCGACGCTCTCCAGCCTAACCAGGGCAACTATATCGAAGTCGCGGAGGAATCTTTGCCGGAGCTGCTGGTCGGCGATCATCTCTTCGTCCTGTACCCTTATAATGACGATGCGAAGGAAGGCTTCTCCGAATTGCTGAAAACCAAGCTGTGGAGTCAACTGCCGCAAGTCCGGAATCAACGCATTCACTTCGTCGACAGCAACCTCAACTATACCGATCCGTTCGTCAGCTTGCGCTTGGTGGAAGAGCTGCCGAAGCTCATGACCGAGTAAGGCCTGTTCGAGATAAAGGCATTATCCGACGTCCCCCTGTTCGGGTCAGACTCGTCGATAATGCCTTTTTCTGCTGCACGATACATTTAACTTTAACGGTCCTCTCGCGCGGATAAATGCCTTTTTAAGATCAAAGTCGCCTTGGCCCGGTCATTGGTGCCGATCTTGGCGTAGATGTCGCTTAAATAGTTTTTGACCGTGCCCTGTGTCAGAAACAGCTTTTCGGCCATTTCCTTCGCATTGTGTCCCTCCATCAGCAGCCTGGCAAGATCAAGCTCTCTCGGCGACAACTCCAGCTCCTCGCCAAGCCGGTCAAACCGATTGTTTTGTTTGCGAATGCTGAGCGCAAGCTTGTTCGCCACTTTCCCGGTCAACAGCAAATTGCCGGACAACGCTTCGTAGATCGCCTGCACCAGCTTATCCCCGTCGATATCCTTGAGCAAATACCCGGAAGCCCCGTTGCTTAACGCTTCTATGATATAAGCGTCGTCGTCGAACGTCGTCAGGATAAGTACGATGACGTGCGGATAACGTTCCAGAATGGCTTCGGTCGCCTTAACGCCGCCCATGCCCGGCATGCGGATATCCATCAGGACAACGTCCGGAACAACTTCGCGAAGCCGTTCCAGCGCTTCCTCTCCGGATTGGGCCGTTGCGACGATTTGGATGTTGGAGCGCAGCGAAATCAACGTCTCCAGACCTTCAAGCAATATTTTCTGATCGTCCACTAACATCACGCGGACTAACGCCTCTGCGTCCATTACCCTTCCCCCTTTGCGACCGGCATTCGGATATGCAGCTCGAACCCCTTCTTCGGTTCGCTCTGCACGCTTAGCCGTCCGCCGACGGCCTCGACTTTTTCCTCCATCGATTGCAGACCGAAGCCGTAGACGATCGAATCGCTTCCTTCTCCATCGTCTTTTATTTTCATATGAATCGTTTCTTGCCGCTCTGCAACGTCAATCTCGATCGCGCTCGCCCGACCGTGCTTGAGTGCATTGGTGATCGATTCCTTAACGGCATTAACCATCACGTATTCTTGAAGCGAGATGAGCGCGGACGCCGCCTCATACCGCAATTGAAAGCGAACGCCCGTCTGCTTCTCCGTATCGGCCATGAGGGTCCGAATCCCTTGCTCCAGCCCCAGTCCGCCCGCCATCCCGTCCGCTGCTTTCAGCGTTTTGACGACCTGGCGGATGTTGCCGAGCCCCTGCTTCAACTGCTCGCGCGCAACGCGGATTTTGTGGCGGGCATCCTCCGGACGTTGGTCGAACAGCAGTCCGGCCCCTTCCAGGGCGACGATCGCGGTCGTTAACGTATGTCCCACCGTATCGTGGACTTCTTCCGCGATACGGGTTCTTTCCTTCAAGGCCGCCATCTCTTCCCTTGTTTTCGCTTCCTGCAGCAGAGCTTCGTTTAGTCGGAGGTTCATCTCTCTTTGGTTAAGCAGCAGCTTCGTGCTCCAGATCGGAATGATCAGACAGGAGTAGCTGAGAAGATCGAACGCATGCTGCCACAAGTCCGAACCGTCTTCGGGCCACAGCACCAGGTACGTCACGAATCCGCCATAGGCAAAAGGGAACGCGTACCACGGCTTGTAATGAAGAATGAGATCGGCGGCGAAGAGCACGAACACGATCGTCTCGATCCCCGTCCCGCTCTGCAGAAACAAGACGAACAGGATGACGATTTCGGCCAACGGGGAGACGACCGCGATCAAGTGATACTTGCGATGGTTCAATACCCGTTCCCAATGTCTGACGAAGTAGAACGCAATAAGAACCGCAACCCCCGCGGAACCGACGCCCTTCGACTGCGACAGGACAACGTACAGCAGGAGCAGAACGACGTACGCGCACGACAATCCGTAGAAAAAGACCTTCGACAATTTCGTATCGCTAAGCGTATGAACGGTGGAAATCTGCATCAGTCTCACACATCCCGTATCGGTGAATGGCTTCAGATCAAGCCTAGAACAACTGCGGTAACGGCTGCCAGCAAAGGAATGGCTTCCACCCCGTGAATGAGCACGGCCGGCCAGAAGCTGCGGTATTTGACGTTCAAGAAGCCGTAGAAGAGCGATCCGACGATAAACAACGGGATTTCCGATATTTTATGAAGATGGTAGGAAGCGAACAAGACGCCGTTCATCGCCCAGTCCCATTTTCCGAACGCTCCCCTCATCTGCGGCAGCAGCACCCCGCGGAAAAACAGCTCTTCCCCCAGCAAGTAATTGAACAAACAACTGACGAGCGCAATGCCGAGCAAGTACCAGGCGCCCTCGAATTCGGGAGTCGCCAAATTTTCGATCAACGTATAGCTCTCGGGCGCCAATGCAGGGAAAAGCCGGTTAATCCCCTCTTCGATAAACGAGAATAGGCCCGAACTCTCGAAGAAAAAAGCGTAAATAATAATCGGAATCGTGAAAGAGTAAGCCAGTTTGTAGATTTTCATCGTTTTCGGATGTATGGGATGGTTCAGCCACAATCTCTTTTTCAGCTTCTCCCAGCTCCATCCGCCCAGCTCTCTTCGCAGGATCAGGACGGACAATATGAACTGCCAGATCATGCCGAGGATCATAAACAGCCAGTACAATATGCCAGGGTGAATGCTGGCGACCGGTACCAATAGCGGCATCAATACGAATCGAAAGATGACCATCGGCAAAGCGACCAAAGCCCATAACCCGATTATTTTTCCGACGCTGTACTGCTTCACTTCTGTTTCGTTGTTCACTGCTCCAACTCCTCCTACGGCTCTTATGTTTGTCATCAACAAACATAATAAAAAAGACCGTCATATGAGAATTGACGATCGTCATAAACCGAAAAGGTGAAATGGAAAATAAAAACTGTTCACTTTTATTCCTCTTTTCCCTGCAGCATAATGAAGCCATGACAGAGAGCAAGGAGTGAAACCTGATGTTAAATCATCTGAAAGAATTAAACGAGATTCGTCAAGCGGAAACGGAACAGTTCATTTGCGACCTGGAACTGGCGCGCGCGGTGCGCGAAGCGGCCCGGGAACACAGCAAACCGCGCCGTAAAGGCGCGGCCTGGCTTCGCAAATTATTTCGCAGCAAGAAGAACTCCCCGACATCGGCGTGCGGGCATCCCGAATGCCCGCTTCGCTCTCCTGCGGCCGCATCGAGACCGTAGTCCCACAGGACGAGCTTCCTCAGACGGGTTTCTGCCGCGATGCGGAGTGACTGTCTGCAAGAGCCTTATCCGCCGTATATCCGACAACGACGACCTTCTGAACCATCGGCTCGTCGCCGATGAGACGCCCCCTGCCGCCCTGCTCGGGCGATGCCGCTTGACACCCTGCCAACGCCAAGCCAACCAAACCTATCAGTACAATCGCACGCGCTTTTTTCATCCGCTATTCCTCCACCGCCGCATCCCGTGAGCAGCCGTTCTTGTACTTTCGTACGCTTATAGACGCCTTGGGCGAAGAAAGGTTGCCGTTCGGACGATGGTAAGATTATCAATGGAAATCCGCACAAAAAAAGGGCTGCTCCCCTCGTCTTCCGACGAAGAAGGAACCGCCCCTCTAACGTTATATATACTTCGTCAAAATGTTCTCCACATGCTCCAGATGGCCCTTCATCGTCTGCGAAGCCAGCTCGGGATCGCGCAGACGAACGGCCTCGTAGATCGCGGAATGCTCCTGGTACAGCCGCTCGGCGACTTCCTGATTGGAGTAGATCTCGACTCTGCGGATGTCGCGGATCGCCGTCTCAAGCTGGCCGACAATCGATTCGAACAGCCGGACCATGATCGAGTTGTGCGTCGCCTTGGCCAACGTGAGGTGGAACAGCACGTCCGTCCGCTCCCCTTCCAGCTCCTGTCCGATCGCCTGCTCCATCGCGCGCATCAGCGCTGCGAATTCGGCCAGGTCGGCGTCCGTGCGCTTGACGGCCGCGATGGCGGCGTTGGACACTTCCAGCGATTGCCGCGCTTCGAGCAAGTCGAGCAGAACGCCGCGGTTCATTCGCAGCGAATCCAGCTCCGGCACGGCGACCTCCGCCGGAGCGTTATGGATGACCCGGCAGCCGCCGCCTTGCCGAATCTCGATGAGACCCATCGCCTTCAGCGCGCTTAACGCCTCGCGGGTCGTCGAGCGGCCTACGCCGAATCGCTCCGACATTTCCTTCGTCGAAGGAAGCTTGTCGCCGACTTTGAACGTGCCGTCCAGAATCATCCGCATAAGCTGATCCTTGATCTCCTCGTAATGATTCCGTTTCGTTAACCGGGTCATCTCCATACGCGCGCGCGCCTCCCTCTAACCGACGAGCAGAGCGTATACGATGCCGGGACCATGCACGCCGATCGTCAAGTCGTTCTCGATATCCGAAGACCGGCTCGGTCCGGAAATAAAATGAATGCCCGCAGGCAGGTTCGCCCGTCCGGCCGCGTCGAACTTCTCCATCACTTCGCCCAGCCTCGTCTTCAGGCGGTCGAGCGGAATGATCGCGATCAGCACGGTCGGCAGCAAGCTGACGGAACGTCCCTTATCCTTGGAAGACAGCACGACCATCGAGCTCGTGTACGCCGCCGCATGATCGACGAGCACAACGCCGATATCGGCTTCCGCCGAGCGCGCCTTCCAATTCTCTTCGGCGTCGGTGTTCCACACCGAGATTTTCGCCTTCGGCAGCCGCTCCTCCAGTCCCAGCGCGTCAAGCCCCGGCTCGTTCTGGCGGATGATGTATTTCGCGTCCAGTTCGTTCGCCTTGTCCGTGATGAATCTTTGCACGTCCTCCATGGACGACAGCCGTTCGACGTGTCCGCCCACGCTCTTGAAGTTTTCCGTAAACCGCTCGATGCGTTCCTGCTCGCTCCACTCGTAGGCGTTCCAGAAATCCGGCGCTCCGCGGAACGGATGTTTCGGCGCTTCGTTGACCATGGGCCGCCTCAGCTTGGATGAAATGTGGCCGATGAACTTGAGCTGCTTGGTGCGGGACTTCTCTTCCATCTCCTTCAGCCATTGCTCCTGCATGTTAGCGGTGTCCATGTCCGTGCGTCCCTCCGTTCTTGCGGCTCTGAACCGCCTGCTCCATCCGCCGCTTGATATCCGGCGACATCTCCTTGAGGCCTTCGCGGATTTCCGCGTCGAGCGTCGCCCACTGCTGACGGAAGCTCTTCTTCGGCAGCGTAGGCGTCACGCGGTAGGTGTTCCAGCCTTTGAGCGGACCGATCTTCAGCCGGATGCCTCCGTCTCTGGCGACGAACTTCTGTCCGATCTTGCCGAGCTTCAGCACCGTGCTCATCCGTCCGGACTTCGAGAACAAGGTCGCGAAGCCTTTCATTCCGGCGTCCTCCAGCTTGTTGCTGTGACCGGCTTCCACTTTGCGCCTGCGCAAAAAGACGAGCATATCATGAAGCGGAATTTTCACGGGACAAGCCTCGTAGCAAGCTCCGCACAAGCTCGAAGCGTTGGCGATGTCGTCCCATTCGGCGATGTTCTTGTTAAGGGACGGCGTCAGCACCGCGCCGATCGGACCGCTGTAGGTGCCGCCGTAAGCGTGGCCGCCGATATGACGGTACACCGGGCAGGCGTTCAGGCAGGCTCCGCAGCGGATGCAGTTCAGCAGCTCCTGGAACTCCGGGTCTCCGAGCTGCAGCGAACGTCCGTTGTCGACGATAATGATATGCATTTCGTCCGGACCGTCCGCGTCTTCGGAGCGCCGCGGACCGGTAATGCCCGACATGTACATCGTCAGCTTCTGGCCGGTCGCCGAACGCGGGAGCAGCGTCGCCATGACCTCGAGGTCGGCCCACGACGGAATGATCCGCTCCATGCCCATCAGCGTAATTTGCGTCTTCGGCAGCGTCGTCACCATCCGGGCGTTGCCTTCGTTCTCGAACAGCACCATCGAGCCGGTCTCGGCGATCGCGAAGTTGCAGCCCGTCATGCCGATATCGGCTTCGAGAAATTTCGAGCGCAGCCTTCTGCGCACGTAGCCGGCCAATATTTTCGTATCGGCCTCGAGCGTCTCGCCCGCGTCCTCCGACAGCAGCTCGGCGATCTGGTAGCGGTTTTTATGAATGGCCGGAATAATAATGTGGGACGGAGGCTCGTCGGCCAGTTGAATGATATACTCGCCAAGGTCGGTCTCGATCGCCTCCACGCCGATTTTCTCCAGCGCCGCGTTCAGATGCAGCTCCTCCGACACCATCGACTTCGATTTGACGACGGTTTTGGCGCTTACCCGCTCGGCAATCGCCATCGAGATGTCGACCGCCTCCTGCGCAGTTTCCGCGAAATGCACGTGAACGCCGTTGGCGCGCGCGTTCTCGACGAACAGGTTCAAATAATAATCGAGATGCGCGATCGTATGAAGACGGATCTGGCGGCCTCGCTCGCGCCATTCCTCCCAGTTGCCGTGCTCCTCCGTCGCTTTCAGCTTGCCGTTCTTCAGCCGCTCCGTCGTGAACTTGACCGCCTTGCGCAGGAAGTCGTTGTTCAGCGCCAGCTCCGCGCGTTCCTTGACCGTCGCTCCGCCCTTGGCTCCATGGCTCATCTTATCGCACCCCTTCGTAGAGCAGCTCGGCCAAGTGCATCACTTTGACCGGCTCGTTCCGGTAACGCAGATTGCCCGCGATGTTCATCAGGCAGGCCATGTCGAGCCCGACAAGCACTTCCGCTTCCGTTTCTTTGACGTGATCGCTCTTCTCGTTAACCATCGCTCCTGAAATGTCCGACATCTTGACCGCGAACGTTCCCCCGAACCCGCAGCAATCTTCCGCATGCGGCAGCGGAACGAACTCCAGCCCTTTGACGTGGGTCATCAGTTCCATCGGCTCGTCCTTGATGCCCATCAAGCGGCTGCCGTGGCAGGAAGGATGATACGTGACCTTATGCCGGAACGTTGCGCCCACGTCGGTCACGCCAAGCACATTCACAAGAAACTGGGTGAACTCGTACGTCTTGCTCTGCAGCGTCAGCGCTTTGTCCAGCATCGCCGGATCGTTCTCGAACAGCTTCGGATAATGGTGAATCATGCCCGTGCAAGAGCCGGACGGCGCGATGACGAAGTCGCTGTCTTCGAACGCTTCGATAATCGTCTTCGCGGTCGTCCGCGCTTCGTTCCAATACCCGCTGTTGAAGGCGGGCTGCCCGCAGCACGTCTGGATCGGCGGAAACTCCAGCGTGACGCCGTATCTGGCCAGCAGGCGGACCATCGCTTCCCCGACCCGGGGATAGATGGCGTCGCTCAGGCATGTAATGAACAAAGAGACTTTCATGCTGCCGCACCCCTTTCGCATCTCTTTTTATATTATCAGGTTATCAGACAAGTCGATAGCATTATGAGGATAAATGGGCGCTTCCGTTTTCTCCCGACATCGCGAAAAAGCGTTCCCGAAGCACGCCCCTGCCTATGCTGTCATTTGCGTCGGACAAGTATGCGCGTCTCTCGGGAATCGCTTATTCCGGTCGCCGTTACACCGTAACGACGGCGATGCCGCGTCCTTCCAATTGCTCGATAATCTCCTTCGGCATGCGCTTGTCGGTGATGATCGTGTCGACTTCGGACAGATCCGCGACATGCGTGAACGCCTGCACTCCGAACTTGCTGGAGTCGGCGAGCAGGACGACTTCGTCCGCCATGCCGATCATCCGCTCCTTGATCCGGGCCTGCAGCTCGTTGGATTCGCTGATGCCGCGTTCCAGATGCACTCCCTTGCAGGAGAGGAACACCTTGTCGACATGGTAGGCGTCCAGCGAACGCTCGGCCAGCGGACCGACGAAGGACAACGAACGCTGGGCGAGAATGCCGCCCGTGGAGATGACCTGGATCCTCTCCTTGCTGCTGAGCTCCGTCGCGACCTTGATCGAATTGGTCAGCACGGTCAAGTCGATGTCGGGCACGTCGGCCGCCATATACCAGGCGGTCGAGCTGGCGTCCAGCAAAATGCGGTCCTTCGGCGAGATGCGCTTGATCGCCTCCAGGGCGATCCGCTTCTTCTCGTCCGCGTTCGTGATTTCGCGCACGGCATAAGGAATCTCCGGATGCAGCGCCGCCGTCTCCTTGACGCTGACCGCGCCTCCGTGGGAGCGGCGCAGCCGCCCCGCCCGCTCAAGCCGGTCCAGATCGCGGCGGATCGTCTCCTCCGTCACCTGGCACAGCTCGCTCAGCTCGGATACCCGGATGCTTCCTCTTTCGTTGACCAAGCTTACGATTTTCTCATATCGCTCCGCAACCAGCATGTGTACCCTCTTTTCGCAAACCGAATTTAGTCCGGCAGCCCCGTCAGCGTCCGGAAGCGCTCGTACGCGCGAGTCCACGGCTCGGAATCGCCCGGCTCGTAAGTCTCCACCGGGAACGACTCCCGGATCGCCTTGCGGGCTTCCCAAATATCCGCGAAAGCGCCCTGGGCGATCCATTGAACGGCCAAGTTGCCGATCGCGCTTCCTTCGGAAGGGCCGGCCCATACAGGCTTGCCGATCGCATTCGCCGTCCATTGGCAGAGCAGCGTATTCTGAATGCCGCCTCCGACCATGTGCAGACCGCCGAAGCTCTGTCCGGACAACCGCTCCGTCATTTCGAACACGTAGCGATATTTTAACGCCAAGCTTTCCAAGATGCAACGCACGATTTCGCCTACGCCGTCCGGTTCCGCCTGCCCCGTCCGCCGGCAATACTCCGCTACCCGCGCGGGCATGTCGCCCGGAGGCAGGAACAGGTCGTCGTCCGGATCGATGAACGACACCAGCGGCTTCGCTTCGGAGGCGAGCTGCACGAGCTCGGGGAACGAATACGAACGGCCTTCCCGTTCCCATTCTCTCCGGCACTCCTGCAAAATCCACAAGCCCATAATGTTTTTCAGCAGCCGGAACGTGCCGCCGAATCCGCCCTCGTTCGTGAAGTTGAGCTTCTGCGCCAGATCGTGAAGGACGGGCTTGTCGACTTCCGTGCCCATCAGCGACCACGTTCCGCAGCTTAAGTAAGCGAACGACTTCTCCGTCGCCGGAACGGCGACGACCGCGGAGCCCGTATCGTGCTCGGCCACCGCGTAGACGGGAATCGGTTCGATGCCCAATTCCTCGCACACCGACGGCTTCAGCCTGCCCGCAAGCTCTCCCGGCTTCAGCACAGCGCCGTTGCCGAACCAGCTCCTCGGCAGATCGAGCAGACGCAGAAGCTCGGCATCCCAGTCGTCCTCGACCGGATTGTACAGCTGCGTCGTCGTGGCGTTCGTGAACTCGTTGTGCATTTCCCCGGTGAGGAAATAGCGCAGCAGGTCCGGAACCATGAGCAGCCGGTGGCTCTCCTGAACCAGCGGAGACTTCGCCTCTTTCAGCGCGTAGAGCTGATAGATCGTATTGAAAGGAAGAAACTGAATGCCGGTCCGGGCGAAAATGACCGAAGCCGGAATGGCCGCCATCACCCGTTCCATCGCCCCCTCCGTATGACGGTCGCGGTAATGGTACGGGTTGCCGGCCAGCTCTCCGTTCTTGCCGATAAAGCCGAAGTCGACCGCCCAGGAGTCGATGCCCATGCTGTGCAGGTCGATGCCCCGGTGCTTGGCTTTCAGCAAGCCTTGCTTGATTTCGTGATAGAGCCGCAAAATGTCCCAGTACAGGCGGTCGCCCACCTGTACGGGATCATTGGGAAAGCGATGCAGCTCCTCGACCTCGATCTTGCCGTCCGCCAGCCGTCCGAGCAGCGCCCTTCCGCTGCTTGCGCCCAGATCGAACGCGAGTATGCTCGACATCTCTCATCATCCTCGGTTGAATTAATTGCCGCGCTCCAGCAGCACGTCTTGCTCGTACGTCTTCACTTCGCTCAGCCAATCTTCGCGAACGGGAACGCCGTTCTTCTCGCAGTAGTAGTCCCACACCGCTCCGAACGGATAAGACTTGAACTCTTCCGTCAGCGCCAGACGCGTCGTGTAGTCGCCTTCCAGCTCCGCCTTCTTGAGCGCTTCGATCGGGTCGAGCATGGCGCGAAGCAGCGATTTGATCGTGTTGCGCGTGCCGATGACCCAAGCCGCGACGCGGTTGATGCTGGCGTCGAAGAAGTCGAGGCCGATGTGCGTCTTGCCGAGCAGGTCGCCGCGCACGAGCTCGCGGCCGATGTCGATCAGTTCGTCGTCGAGCGTGACGACGTGGTCGCTGTCCCAGCGCATCGGTCGGCTGACGTGAAGCAGAATGCCGTCTGCGAACAGCGACAACGAGCTCAGCTTGTTGGAGATTACTTCCGTCGGATGGAAGTGGCCGGCGTCAAGGCAGATCAGCTTGTTGTTGCGCAGCCCGTAGCCCATATAGAACTCGTGGGAGCCGACGACGTAAGCTTCCGAACCGATGCCGAACAGCTTGCTCTCGACGGCGTCGAGGTTGTGCGCCGGGTTCAACTCTTCCGCGAACACTTCGTCCAGAGCGTCCTTCAGGCGCTGTCTAGGGGCAAGTCTGTCTGCCGGAACGTCCTTGAAGCCGTCCGGAACCCATACGTTCGTAACGCACGTCTGACCGAGCTGCTCTCCGAAGTAGGCGCCGATTTTGCGCGACGCTTTGCAGTGATCGATCCAGAAGCGGCGGATTTCCGGGTCCGAATGGCTCAGCGTGAAGCCGTCGCTGGACTTCTCGTGGGAGAAGCAGGTCGGGTTGAAGTCCATGCCCAGTCCTTGCTCCTTGGCCCAATCGACCCATTTCTGAAAATGCTTCGGCTCCAGTTGATCCAGCTCGACCTTCTCGTCGGTGTCGGCGTAGATTGCATGGAGATTGACTTTGTGCTTGCCCGGAATGAGGGAGAAAGCTTTCTCCAGATCCGCGCGCAGCTCTTCGGGCGTTCTTGCCGCTCCGGGGTAGTTGCCGGTGACGGAGATGCCGCCGGTCAAATCCTGATCCTTGTTCAGGAAACCTCTGACGTCGTCTCCTTGCCAGCAGTGCATCGAAATTTTGATTTGCGCCAGCTTCTCCAGCACTTGATCGACGTCGATGCCGTGCTTCGCGTACAGCTGCTTGGCGGCTTCGTAGTTGTTGACGGTGGATTGTTGCATGCGCCTTCCTCCTCGGCTTCTCTCTTTTATTTTACGGGATATGCAATGACGGACATGAGAGCATTCTCGGATTGCGTCGAATCGAGCCGGCTGTATTGCACGATGACCGGGATATCGCTTACAACCTCGATCGCGTAAGGAACGCCGACCGGAATCGGCGTCCCCTCCTTATGCAGCGAGCTCGTTCGGATATGCTTCGTTCTTCTGGCCCCGACGACGACCATAATGTCCTCCATCGGTTCGCGATCCTCGAAGAAAATCGTGAATTTCAGCAGGGCGTCCTCCGACGCCGTGTTGAGCACGCAGACGGACTCGTGGCTCGTAAGCTGCCCGGAGCTGACTTCGGGAATGTAGCCGTCCGGTATGAACCAGACCTTCTCCCCATGCGGCCTATGCATGTGAACGATCCCTCCGAATGTTTGTTATCGAGTGAACGCCGCGGGTACGCCGCCGTCGATCGTCAGCATGCAGCCCGTCGTCTTGGCGGACTTGGACGATGCGAAGAACGCGATGCCTTCCGCGATGTCGCTCGGATAGATATTGACAAGCAGCGTCGTGCGCTTGCGGTAGTATTCTTCCAATTGGTCCGGCTCGATGCCGTAAGCGGCGGCGCGCTCGTTGCGCCAGCTGCCGTTCCAGATCGCGGAGCCTTGCAGAATCGCATCCGGCAGCACCGTATTGACGCGGATGCCGAACTCTCCGCCCTCGGCCGCGATGCAGCGCGCCAGATGAGCTTCCAGCGCCTTGACGGAGCTGTAGGCCGTCGCGTTCTTGCCGGCGTATACCGTGTTTTTGGACGCGATGAACACCATGTTGCCGCCGATGCCTTGCGTCTTCATCATCTTGAACGCTTCGCGGGCGACGAGGAAATAACCCGTTCCCAGAACGTTCATGTTCAGGTTCCATTCCTTCAGGGACGTCTCGTCGAACGGGCTGGAAGTCGCCAGACCCGCGTTGTTGACGATGATGTCCACGCCGCCGTAAGCGAGCGCCGTCGCGTCGTATGCAGCCTGTACCAGCTCTTCGCTCGTCACGTCGACTTTAACGGCCAGCGCGCGGTTTTCTCCCCATTTGGCATTGATCTCGCTTGCGACCTTCTCAGCGCCTTCGAGGTTCAAGTCGGCCAGAACGACGTGAGCGCCTTCTGATACGAGACGGCGCGCCGTTTCGCTGCCGATGCCGCCCGCGCCGCCCGTGATGAACGCGACTTGGCGGGAGAACTCGGCTTCCGGCGGAGCCAGCGACAGCTTGTAAAGCTCGAGCGGCCAGTACTCGACGTTGTAGGACTCGTTCTCGGACAGCGAGACGAAGTTGCCGAGCGCCGTAGCGCCTCTCATGACGGCAATCGCACGGTGGTACAGCGCGCCGCTCACTTGGGACATCGCCCAGCTCTTGCCGGTGTTGATCATGCCCACGCCCGGAATCAGGATGACGCGAGGCGCGGCTTCGAACATCACGTCGCCCTCGTTCTTGTTGCGCTCGAAGTAGGCGGTATATTGCTCCTTGTAAGCGGCGACGCCTTCCTTCAGCTTGGCGATCAGGCCGTCGATGTCGTTCGCGTCAGGCGTCCAGTCGATGAACAGCGGCACGACCTTCGTGTGAACGAGGTGATCCGGGCAAGCGGCGCCGACTTGGGACAGCTTGGCGGAATCGTTGCCGGAGACGAATTGCAGCACGTCGTCCGCGTCGTCGAAGCTCAGAATCATTTTCTTGGCGTCGCTCACCGCGCCGCGAATCGTCGGCATCACTTTGGCCGCGATGTTTTTGCGAACGTCGGCAGGCAGCGTCTCGTATTTCGCGCCGCCGAACACCTTCGCTTCGTCGATGCGGGCTTCGATGAACGCTTCGGCTTCGGAGATGATCTTGATCGTCTGCGCGTAGCAAGCCTCGGACGTCTCGCCCCAAGTGACGAGGCCGTGCTTCTCCATCAGCACGAGTTCGGCTTTCGGATTGTTCAGCACGCCTTCGGCGATCATCTTCGAGAGCGTGAAGCCCGGACGAATGTAAGGAACCCAGACGAAACGGTCGCCGAAAATCTCTTTGGCCAGCTCTTTGCCGTTATCGGCGCAGCACAGGCTGATAATCGAATCCGGATGCGTGTGGTCTACGTGCTTGAACGGCAGGAAAGCGTGCAGCAGCGTCTCGATCGATGCGCGCGGGTGCTTCGGATCGATCATGCAGTTCGCCAGGTAGGCGACCATGTCCTCGTCGGACATTTCCGCTTTCTCGAACAGCGGACGGATATCGTCCATGCGCAGGCCCGTGAAATTGCCCGCTTTCATCGTCGCGAGGTCGGAGCCGCTGCCTTTGACGTACATCACTTCGACGTCGCGCCGGCGGAAATCCTTCTCGATCGTTTTCGAGGACGTATTGCCGCCGCCGAAGTTGCATACGCGGCGATCCGCGCCGATAATGTTCGAACGGTAGACGAGCTGATCCAGACCGGATTGCTGCTCCGCTGCTTTCGATGCTTGCCACAAGCTTTGTACCATGAGATTACCTCCGGATGTTGTTTTGTTTGATTTTGAATTCATTCTAACACACCCGTTTGTTTTTGAATACATAAAAAATCAAACACAAACAAAAAGACGTCCTGAACGAGCGGGAGGCGAGATCCGGATCTCTCGCGCTCTCCGACTGAACATTCAGGACGCCTTGGGTCGCCGCGGGACAGCCCTCTGCGTAGTTTAGGAATTAATGAACTTTTTATTCGGCAAATAGTGCAGCGCTCTGACGAATCGGATCGTTCTCGTCTTCGCGCGCATGACGATCGAATGCGTCTCCGCGCGATCGTCCGGCAAGTAGCGGACGCCGCCCAAGAACTCGCCGGGAGTGACGCCGGTCGCGGCGAAGATGACGTCGTCCGAGCCGACCATATCTTCCATCGTCAGCACTTTGTACGGATCTTCGATGCCCATCTGAATGCATCGCGAATACTCGTTGGCGTCGGAAGGCATCAAGCGCCCTTGAATTTCTCCTCCGAGGCATTTGAGCGCCGCAGCCGCCAGCACCCCTTCCGGCGCTCCGCCGGACCCGACGTACAGATCGATGCCCGCTTCCGGGAACGCCGGGGCCATCGCTCCGGCGACATCCCCGTCCGTCAGGAACTTGATGCGGACGCCGACTTTGCGCAGCGTCTTGATCGTCGACTCGTGGCGGACGCGATCGAGAATCATGACGGTCAGCTCGGATACGTTCTTGTTGAGCTCTTCGGCCGCTTTCTTAAGCGTCAGCTCCAGCGGATCGGTCAGCCTCAGCTTGCCGACGAGCTGCGGTCCTACCGCCAGCTTCTCCATATACATGTCGGGCGCGTGCAGCAGATTGCCTTTACCCGCAATCGCGATGACGGACATCGCGTTATTCAACCCTTTGGCCACGATCTCCGTGCCTTCCAGCGGGTCCACGGCCACGTCGACTTCCGGGCCGTTCATGCTGCCCACCTGTTCCCCGATGTAGAGCATCGGCGCTTCGTCCATTTCCCCTTCTCCGATGACGACCGTCCCTCTGACCGAGATCGAGTCGAACATCGCCCGCATAGCCGAAGTCGCCGCCCCGTCCGCATTGATCTTGTCTCCCCGCCCCATCCAAGGAGCGGAGGCAAGCGCCGCCAATTCCGTCACCCGAACGATCTCAAGCGCCAATTCCCTCTCCATTACGACCCCTCCACATCAATATTACTCACATTTAATATATATCATATTATTATATATGACACCATATATACAAGATTATTTTTCAATGTAGTGTATCACAAATAAAAAAAAGACCGTCATATGGTTTCTCTTGACGGTTCAGAACGTATCAATCCGCGCTATGGGACCGACGCCCCCTTTCTACAAAATTCGATTCGGGTTTATCGCCTTATTTTTATAATCATATAGTCCCTTCTGTGTTGTGGGCAGCGAAAATATTGAATATGATTGTTGAAGTTATTTCCAGAAGCTGTGATTGTTTAACCCCCGATACTTAAAATTTAGGAGTGTGAGAAGCGTGAAAAAGAAACTGCTCGCAGGAGTCGTTGGGTTGTCCATGCTGGCCAGCATGGGAGCAGGAGCCTATGCCGCATCCAATCTGCAGGAAATAAAAGCCTACTTGAACAGCGGCCTGACATTCAAAGTGGACGGCCAGCCGGTTCAGCTCAGAGACGGCAACAGCAACGCCGTTCTTCCGATTACTTACAAGGGAACAACTTATTTGCCCGTTCGGGCCGTGTCCGATGCGCTGGGCATTGCCGTCAACTACGATGCGCAAGCGGCCACGATCCACCTTGGCGAGAGGTCCGAAGGCGCAGCGATTCTGGACGGGTTCAGCGATATGTACCATACGAAGGACACGTCCAAGACGTCCTATAATGGCAAAGATTATAAGGAAGTCTACTTCAACGATGCCTCCGGCAATCGCTCCGGCTCCTTCATGCTGTATCCGAAGAAGAAGTACCAGAAGCTCTATCTTCAGGTTGCGGCTGTCGGCAAGGATATTGAGGAGCTGACGGTTCAGGAAAACGGTTCTATGAAGGAGCTGCTGCAAACTTCCGTAACGTTGGGCGAGGGGTTGAAAACGATCGAGGTGGATATCGGCGGAATCGAGGCCTTGTACATCCATGCAGACTTGGTCGACGACGGAGCGATGTTCGTTCCTCTTATTGCGTCCTACTACAAGTAAACTTGTGAAGAAGGTGGCGCTCGGTGCCGCCAATGTCGCCAGGTTGCCCTGGCTCCCGAGGATTTAGGTGCAATGGCTCGCAATCAAACGATAGGGGAATAGCGTAGGACGATGGGATAACGTTATGGGTTTCGGGGCGGGCGGTTAAACGCGGGTTAGCGTTATGGCGTAACGTTATTTCATCGGCTCAGGGCGGAATCGGGGGGCGAATGGGGAAATAACGTTATGCCATCGCTCTACTGTCCGCTAGCCGGGTCCGCTTCGGTCGATTAGCGTTACACCGTAATGTTATGCCATCGCCGCCCATCACCCCCGCCCTGCCCCCTCTCTACGATCCCCGTCCGTCAGGGAGCTTGCAAGACCAGCTTCAGCCGGATAATCTCGCTGCGGCTGCCCAGACGAATCGGCGGCCCCCACGATCCGAAGCCGGAGGAGACGACGACGTGCATCGCACCTTTGCGCATGTAACCCCAATCCAGCTCGAACAGCCTCTTCGTGAACAGGTGATTCGGCCAGAACTGCCCGCGGTGCGTATGACCGCTCACCAGCACGTCCGCCCCCGCCTCCGCCGCCTTATCGAACTGCGTCGGCTGATGGTCCATCAGCAGCACCGGCTTGCGCGAATCCGCATCCCGCAGCAGCTCCCGAACGGCAAGCCTGCCGTCCGGCCCGGACGCCTCGGCGGTTTTGTCCTTGCGGCCGGCGACGTAGAGCTTGCCGTCGATCTCGACCGTTTCGTCCCGCAGCACCGGTATGCCGAGAGCTTTCATTTCCTCCACGTAACGTTCCGTATGCCCGCCATAGTATTCATGGTTTCCCAGCACCGCATAGACGCCGTGTTCGGCTTGAAGCCGGCCGAGCAGCTCGCCCATCCGGTTGCGCAGGAACGGCTCGATCGAATCGTCAATCACATCCCCCGGCAGCAAGATCAAATCCGGCTTCATCGCGTTGATCCGCTCGACGAGACGGCGCAGATGCTTGCGTCCGACCAGGTTGCCAAGATGAATGTCGGAAGCGACCGCGACCGTCCACTCCGTCTTCCCCCCATCCGCAGGCTTGTCGATGCGCAGCTCATGGGAGCGCACGACAGGGCTCCAGGCGTTGCGCGAGCCGACGAGCAGCAAGAGGGCGATCAAACCCAGCACGACTGCGCCCGAGCCGACGATATAAGCTTCGGACACGCCATTCGTCAGCCATAGAACCAAGCGGACCGCGTCCGCGAGCAGGAACAGCAGCAAACCGATCTCCATGACGAAAATATACACCGATCCCGCGACCTTCAGCAGCCTTCCGGCCGGCTTGAGCGGATTCGGAAGCGGTATTCTCCCCATCAGGAACCCGTAAGCGAGCAGCGCGAACGGAATCCAGAATCCGTAGGGCGAGTAGCCGATGCCGACTGCCGCCGACCACTCCGCAACATGCCAGCCGATGTAGAAGTTCAGTGCCGAATACGCGGCGAGCAGCAAAGAAACGAGGACGATAAACCGAGGTTGAACTTTCATCTGCGAACAGGCCCCCTACTTTCCCTATCAAGTTATAAGGAAATTATAGCACAGAACAAGCCTTGAACCGAAACGGCCCAAGGCTTGCCTATCGACGGAGAAAATCATACCCGCTCCCCGAGCAGGCAGCCCGGAAGATCCAGAATGACGGCCCTGGACCACCGTTCCACCTCCGGACGGAGCGGACTGCGGCGCGTTGCCGGCTCGCTCCGCCCGCGCAGCACGCTCCTGGTCCGGAACAGCACGGACTTGACGGTCGGAACGGTCACGCCCGTCGCTTCGGCCACCTCCTGCAGCGAATAGCCGAAATAGCGGGCCAACAGCCACATCTCGACGTTCCGCCGCGGAAACCGTTCGGCCAGCCATTCCAGCGTACCGCGAATTTCGGCGTAGTCGCTGTCCGCATGGGCGACTTCGGGGATTTCCGGCGCGGCCTCGCGCCTGCGCCGCCGTCTGCGGCACTCGTCGATCCACAAGTTCCGCGCGATGCGCATAACGAAAGCTTTCATAGGTTCGCCGGGCTCCGTCTGGACGAAATAGACGAACGCTTTCAGCAAGGTATCCTGAAACAAATCTTCCGCATCCCAGCTCGAACCCGTCAAATAGCGGCAGTATCTTTCCAACTCGCGCAGGTGGGGATTGACCCAAGCTTCGTATGCCGATGCGGCATCCATACGCTCCCCCCTGCCCGCATGAACGAACGCTCCAATCATCGCTCTACAATCTGTCCTTCCTCCAGTCCGTGCTGGCCGCTTGTGACGATCGGCTCGCCTAAGGCAACCCCGTCCAGCACTTCCTGGTAAGAACCGTTCACACGGCCAAGTTCGACTTTGCGCTTGCTCGCTTTATTCCCGTCCAGGACGAACACGAAAGCGTCGGTTCCTTCCTTCACGATGCTGAGCGCCGGTACGGCTATGACGGTTTCTTCCTCCTGCGTCGTTAACTGGATGCGCACCCGCGAGGCCGGCTTCAGCGCTCCGTCGGCATTGTCCGCCTCCAGCTCAAGCGCATACAGCTTCGTGCCGGCATCCGGCACTCCCGCCACGTACACGACTTTCGCTTTCCGCGGTTGGCCGCTTCCGCTCGAGTCGACGTAGATCAGCTCCTGCTTGTCGCCGACGAGCTCGACCGCCGATTGGGTCAATTGCGCTTTGATTTTCACTTTGTCGGTATTTTGGACGATGCCGAACGTGCTGCCCGGCTGCACGTTCATCCCGATGTCCGCACTGACGTCCGTCAGCACGCCGCTTGCCGGAGCGACGATCTGCCCGCCGTTCCACGCCTTCTCCGCCTGCTCCAGCGCGAGTCTCGACGTCTCTACGTTGGCTTCCAGCGAAGCAACCGTCTTGCCGGAGTTCAGCGTATTCAGCTGCTGCATCGCGGCCTGGAGAGAGCGCTTGGTCTTCTCGACTTCGATCTCCGGGCTGCCCTGGGCCGTCTGCTCCTTCAGCGCCAGCTCAAGATCCTTGACCGTATTCATAAGCGTAATCCGGGAAGACGCGATTTCCGCTTTGGTCTTCTCCAGCATCGCTTCTTCGGCAATGAGTCTGGCTTGGGCGCTTTCCCGCTCCAGCTTCCCGCTCTTGCTCTCAAACTCGGCGATCACGTCTCCCGCCTTCACGAGCTCCCCGTTGCGTTTCGTCAGCTTGAGCAGCTTGCCCCCGGATTCGGCCAAGATGTCCGTCTTCGTCGACGCGTTCACCTCGGCGATCTGCTCGCGCGGATCTCCCATGCTCTGTTTGGCCGCTTCCTCTGTTTTAATCGTCGCTTTCACATCCGCCGCACTCTCGACGGCCGGGGTGGAAGCTGCCGAACATCCTGTAAGATAAGCCGCGCACGCGAAGACGAGTGAAAGTCTCATCGCCCTTCCGTAGACGGTTGTTTTGGTGCCTTGTGCATTCATATTCAGTCGCTCCCTTCATGCGATTTATACGTTGAGTTGTTGTTCTGGCGATACTTTTCCTTTGCGATTGAACAGACGACCCATGCGCGTCTTGAACGATTCGATCATCTCGTAGATGATCGGCACGACGACCAGCGTCAGAATCGTGGACGTGATCAATCCGCCGATGACGACAACGGCCAGCGATTTGGAGATCAACAGCCCCTTGGTTAAACCCAGCGTTAACGGAACCATTGCCGCGATGGTCGCTCCTGCCGTCATAATAATCGGGCGGAGCCGCACTTTGCCGGCTTCGATCAGCGCAGGCCGCGCCAGATAGCCTTCTTTCCGCAGCTGTTGGGCGCGGTCGAGCAGCACGATTGCGTTCGTAACGACGATGCCGATCAGCATAAGGAATCCGATCATCGACGTCATGTTGAGCGATTCTCCCGACACGACCAGTCCCAGCAAGCCGCCGATGACCGCAAGAGGCAAGGAGAACAGGATGGCGAACGGAGTGCCCGCATTGCCGAAGCAGAGAACCATGATCAGATATACGATCGCGACGGCAACGCCCATGGCGACGAACATCTGCTGGAAACCTTCCATCATATCGATGTTCGTACCGCGGACCGTGTTCATTACCCCTGACGGAAACTCGACTTCCGAGATCGCGCCCATGACCGCGTTCGATACCGCGGCTTTGTCGGCGGAATCGATCTTGGCCGTCAGCGACACCATCAGCTTCTGGCTCTCCCGCTGGAAGGCGGTCGGAGCGTCCACTTCTTCGAGATTGGCCACTTCGTTCAAATACACGGTGCTTCCGTCCAACGCCCGAATCGGCATTTGTCCGAGCTGCTCCAGCGAGTTTTTGTCCTCGGGCGCGAGCTCGATGACCGCCTGATACAGCGTGTTGTCCAAGCGGACGTCGCCAAGCGGGGATTTGCCGATCCATTCGGCCGTCAAGCCTTGAATTCTCGGCACGTCCAATCCGAATTGACGCGCCTTGTTCGGATCGACCGTAATCTGCACTTCCTTCTTCCCGTCTCCCAGGTTGTCCTTGATTTCTTTAAGCTCGGGAAATTGTTTCATTTTGTCTTTGATCTGCTCGGCGACCTGCGCCAGCGTTTTCTGATCGTCCCCGAACAAGACATATGTAAAATCGGGACCCGTCGACCCGCTGCTGCCCCCGGAGAACGAACCGGGCATCACTTCCGTGCCTTTCGGCAGCTGGGCCAGAATGAGCTTCTGATAGCGATCCTGGACAGCTTTCGTATCCGCCTCCGCATGGACCTCCGTAATGATCTGCAAATAACTCGGCACGCGTTCCTGCGCGTCTCCCGCATATCCCACTAGCGCCTCCACGAACGTAAATTGCGGTTCGCCGTTCTCGTCCCTGGCTTCGCGCAGCAGCGCTTCGATCTGTCTCGCCTGAAGATCGGTGCTGGCGAAAGTCGTATCGTTCGGCAGTTGGATCGAATAGTTCATCTGTTGCGGCGGAGGCGAGTACGGCAGAAGCCCCATCGGTAAAAATGGAATCGTGCCCACGATCGTTGCGATCAGCATGAATCCGGAGAGAAGCAGCGTGAGGAATCTGTGCTTCAAGCTCCATATGAGCGTCTTTTCGTACCAGCGCTCCATTTTCCCCCCATTGTGCTCGCTGACGTCCGTCGCCTTGACGTTGTTCAGCACCATGAGCTTGGCCAGCATCGGAATGACCGTTAAGGATACGAGCAGCGATGCGAGCAATGCGATCGACACCGTTATCGCGAACGGACGGAACAAGGCGCCGATAAAACCCGTAACGAGACCGATCGGCAGAAACACGCCAACCGTGACCAGCGTGGACGAACTGATCGCCATCGCCACCTGCTTGACGGCGAGAATAATGACCGACTCGTTTCTTTTCTGCGCCTTTTGCAAATTCGCATAGATGCTTTCGATCACGACGATGCTGTCGTCCACGACCCGGCCGACCGCAATGAACATGCCTCCAAGCGACATAATATTCAGCGTAATGTTCATGTACTTCATCACGACCAGGGTCAGGAGGATCGATAACGGGATGGACACGACGACAATCAGCGTCATCCTCAGATCGCGCAGGAAGAACAAGATCATCAGGGCGGCCAGAACGATGCCCAGAACCCCTTCCTTGACCAATCCTTTGATCGAGCCTTTCACTTCGCTGGCGCTGTCGTACAGCGTCTTGAACGTCACCTCCGGGTTCGTCTGCTCCCATTCGCGGATCAAAGCTTGTACCGCATCGGAAAACTCGACCGCGTTCGTATCGGCCGTCTTGTACAGATGGATGCCGATTGCCGGCTTATCGTCCAGGCGGGCGATAAAATTGGATTCGTTCACCGCCGCGATCTTCGAAATATCCTTGAGCTGCACCGTCGTTCCCGCAGCCGTCGGGATTTCCAGATTTCTCAGCTCGTACAGGCTTTGAAGCTGTCCCGTTACGCGGGTCATTTGCGTGTTCCCGTTGAACTTCACGACGCCTACCGAACCGTTCGCCACGGCGGCCTGGATCGAAGCGTTCACATCCGAAGGGCTTAACTGATACGTGATCAAAGCGCCTGCGTCCAGTTGGATATCGAGCGAGGATTTGCGCGCTCCGATCGCATCCATATGGTCAATCCCGCCGATGGCATCGAAACGGGGCTTCATTTCCCGCTCGAACAATTGATCCAGCTCGGTCTGGGACATCGAATCCGTCGCGTACATCGCCATATAATACACAGGCTCCGAAGACATTCCGAACGTAGAGACTTTGGGTCTGCTTGCCGACTGCGGCAAACTTACGTCCTGAACGAGACTCTCCAAATCCTGCTTCGTTTTATCGATGTCTACCTTTTCGTTGAACTGAAGAAAAATGCTCGAGAAGTTATCGCTTGAAGTCGAGGAGAGCATTCTCAGTCCCGGAGTATTCGCGATTTTGTCTTCGAGCGGTTTCGTCACCTGACTCATGACGTCCTGCGGCGAGGCTTGATACGTCGTGGAGATCCCGACGAACGGAAACGAAAATTCCGGCATGTTCTCCACCTTCAACGAACTGCCCGAATACGCCCCCGCTCCGAATACGATGACGATCATAATGACCATCGCCGCTACTTTGTTCATGGAAAAATCAATGATTGCCTTCAATCGGCGACCCTCCTGCACATTTCAAATTCGATCATTCCGCAGATTTCAGGTAAAGCTTTCCTGTATCCTTGATCAGTGTAATACACGAATATGAATAAACTATGACGCGCACAAAAAAGCCAATGGAGACGGGAATGAGCTTCCCTTGTCCATTGGCTGAAGCGCCGTTATGTTAATTGGGCTGCGGCAGAGCGACGGTTACGGTCGTTCCTCCGTCCGGGTTGCCGCCGATCGCAACGGAGCCCTGGTGGCCCATCACGATTTTGCGCACGATGGCCAACCCGAGACCGCTCCCGGTTTTCATTTTGTTATGGGATTCGTCCGCCTTGTAAAATCTCTCGAACACTTTGGTCCGCTCCGCGATCGGAATCCCGATCCCGGTATCCGAGACGACGACCTCGATCCGTTCGGCAAGCCGGACGATGCGAATGCCGATCCGTCCGCCTTCCGGCGTGAACTTGATCGCGTTGCCGATCAGATTGACCCACACCTGGTTCAGCTGATCCTCGTCCGCTTTGATCTTCGTCTTCGGAAGATCAAGCCGCCATTCGATCTCTTTGGCCGCCCAATGCGGCTCGGAGGCGACGACCGCCTTGCGGAGCTGCTCGTCCAGATCGAAGACGCGCGGCTCGAACGGATGATGCTGACTGTCCAGCGACGCCAGCTTCAGCAGATTATCGCTGAGGCGGGACAGACGCTCGCTCTCGTTCTGGATAATGCTCAAGTAGCGGTTTCTTTCCTCCTCGGACAGTCCGCTCTGCTGAAGCGCCTTGGAGAAGCCCGAGATCGACGTCAGCGGCGACTGGATTTCGTGCGATACGTTCGACACGAAGTTCTGCCGCATCGTCTCCAGCTGTCCGACCTGGGCGGCCATGCCGTTGATGCTCTGGGCGAGCCGCCCCAGCTCATCCTTGCGCTTGGCCCATTTCAGCTGGATGTTGAACTCGCCCTTGGCCATTCGCTCAGCCGCGGCTTTCATGCCGAGCAGCGGCTTGACGATATAGCGAGCGGCCACGAGAATGATCAGCCCGCCGACGAGCAGATTGATCGCCAGGGCGAACAGCAGCAGCTTGGAGATCAGGGACAAGGCCGTCCGCTCGGACACTTGCACGAACAGCGCATAGCGCTCCCCGTCGTAATCGTAAGGCAGCCCTACGAACAGCTCCTCCATCGAGATGTCCGCGCCGAGATACGTTTCCCCGTTCAGCACCGTGCGGACGGTCTGGTTCGAGATGCCGTACAGCTCCTGGGGCGTGTCTCCGGCCGTATCCTCCAGCAGGCGGCTGGAGGAGTCGTAGATCAGAATATCGTACTTGCCGTCCAGATCCAGCTCCTTCAGCTGATCCCGCGCCTTCTCCATTCCGCTTGACAGGTACAGCTCGTGAATCGTTCGGCTGTCCTTAAGCAACTGGCTTTGCAGCTTCTCGGCATATCGGTCCCCGAACGATGTCAGAAAAAGCAGCGTTAAGAAATAAGTGCTGACCAACCCGATAATAACCGCGATCATGTAGGAGAGAACGACTCTGACGTACAGCGACTTGATCATTCCGTAACCTCGAGCTTGTAGCCGAGCCCGCGCTTCGTCTCGATGGCGAACCGGCAATCGAGCTCCGCGAACCTGTCCCTGATCCGTTTGATATGTACGTCCACCGTTCGGTCGTCGCCTTCGAAGTCCGCGCCCCACACCTGCTCGATCAGATCGTTCCTCGTGAAAATCTGGCCCGGATGGCTCGCCAGCTTGAACAGCAGATCGAATTCCCTGAGCGGCAGCGAAATCGGCGGCGATGGAGCCTCTCCCTCCCCTTCGACGACGGCGACGTAACGATGCTTGTCCAGAAGAACGTTGCCGATCTGCACCTTCATCTGGGACTGGATGCGGTAGCGCCTTAACAGGGATTTGACGCGGGCCGCCAGCTCCAACGGCTCGAACGGCTTGACCAGATAATCATCCGCGCCCAGATGGAAGCCCTTCAGCTTGTGTCCGGTCTCCCCTTTGGCGGTTACCATCAGGACGGGCATGTCCGGATGCTCTGCCTTCAGCCGCTGGCAGAGCGCCCAGCCGTCCATGCGGGGCATCATAATATCGATCACGGCCAAGTCGGCCTTGCCTTGCTCCGCCGTCTCCAGCGCTGCGAGACCGTCGGCAGCGGAGACGACCGACAGCCCTTCCCGCTGCAGATAAAAACGCATTAACTCCACGATATCCGGATCGTCGTCGACAATCAGGACGTTAGCCGCCATATGCATAATCCTCCCGTATCCGAGTTTCCTCTTGGTAATACGGCAAGATTCGAGTTTCGGTTCCAATCGCTACTCTCCCGACAAGACGGCTTGAGGCCTCATCTGCATGACTGCGCGCGACCAGCGGTCAATGTCGGGACGGACGACCGTTCGCCGATCGGAGGGCTCGCTGTCGCCGCGAAGCGTCTCGCGAGTCCGATAGAGAAGCGATTTGACCGCGGATACGGAGACGTTCGTCGCCAGGGCGATCTCCTGCATCGAGTACCCGAAGTAATGAAACAGCAGCCAGATTTCGATATTGCGCCGGGGCAGACGCTCGGCCAGCCACTCGATCGTCCCTCTGACCTCGGCGTAATCGCTGTGTTCGAAGACGCCGCTCGCGCGCTCGCGCTCCGCGAACAGACGCCTTCGCTGCCGCTTGCGGCAAGCGTCGATCCACAGATTTCTCGCCACGCGGATCAGGAACGGCTTCACGTCCACGTACGGTTCGGTATGAAGGAAGAATACGAGAGCTTTCAGCAGCGTCTCTTGAAGCAAATCTTCCGCGTCCCACTTCGACTTCGTCAAGTACCGGCAATAGTTTTGCAGATCGCGAAGATGAGGCAGCACTTTGATTTCGTATTCGGAGTACGCGCCCATACCCGTCTCCCTCCTTCCCGTACACGATTCGCGTTATTCGAACCTGAGCGCGTCGATCGGCTTCAGCTTGGCCGCCTTGTTCGCCGGGAACATGCCGAACGCGACCCCGATGCCGACGGAGAACGCGAAGGCGATCAGAATAACGTTCGCCGAGAACGCGATATCCATGTTGAAGGCGGAAGAAGCGCCTTGCGCCGCTCCGACGCCGATACCGATGCCCAGCAACCCGCCCAGGCCGCTCAGCACGATCGCCTCGATCAGAAACTGGATCAGAATGTCGCGTTTCTTCGCGCCGATCGCCTTGCGGATGCCGATCTCCCTCGTCCGTTCGGTGACGGACACGAGCATGATGTTCATAATGCCGATTCCTCCGACGAGCAGGGAGATGCCTGCTATGCCGGCAAGAGCGAGCGTCAGCGTGTCCGACACGGAAGTCAGCGCCGACAGCGCGTCGCTCTGGTTGAAGACGCGGTAGCTGCTCGTATTGCCGCGGAAACGGTTGCTGAGCGATTTCTCCAGACCCGCCACAACCGCGTCCATCTGCTCGGTCGTCTCGACCTGCACGTAGATCGTCCGCACGCCCTTCGTCTTGAACAACCGCTCGAACGAAGTTTCCGGAATGATGACGACCTCGTCGTTGGAGCCCGTCATCGAGCTGCCCTTCTCGGTGAGTACGCCGACCACTTTATATCGCGTGCCTTGAATGAGCACGTATTCTCCCACCGGATCGGCGAAGCCGAACAGATCGGTCGCCGTCGTATAGCCGAGAACGGCGACCTTCTGATAGACGTCCAGATCGATCTGGGCGACGAAACGTCCAGACGCCACCTCGTACTCCCTGACGTGGGCGTAGTCGGCGTTCGTCCCGACTATGCTGACGCTTTCGCTCGACGAACCGAACTTGACCGTCGCGTTCTGCGTGTTCGCCGGGGCGACGTATTGAATGCCTTCGACTTCCTCGCCGAGCGCGGCCGCTTCCCCGGCGTCCATCGTATTCGCGGACCCCCGACCGAGAATGTTCACCGTCAGCAGATTCGTGCCCAGACTGCGCACTTGCTCGGTGACGGATTTCGTCGCCCCCTGCCCCAGCGCGACGAGGGAGATGACCGCCGTTACGCCGATAATGATGCCCAGCATCGTCAGCAGCGATCGCAGCTTGTTGGACAGAATGCTCTTGATCGCCATCTTGAAAGCCTGAAAGACGCTCATTCCGGCCCCGCCTCCTCTTCGTTCAGCCGGCCGTCCTGAATGCGGACGATTCTTCTCGCCTGCCGCGAGATGCCGGGATCGTGCGTAATGAGCACGATCGTATGCCCGAGCGAATTCAGCTCCCGAATGAAGCCCATCACTTCAACGCCCGTCTTCGTATCGAGCGCCCCCGTCGGCTCGTCCGCCAGCAGAATCGGCGGATTGCCGGCCAGCGCACGGGCGATCGCCACGCGCTGCTGCTGGCCGCCGGACAGCTCGACCGGGCGATGGTGCACGCGGTCGGCCAGCCCTACTTTGCCCAGCGCCTCGACAGCCTGCTGCCTGCGCTGCTTGGCGGGAACTCCGCGGTAGACGAGCGGCAGCTCCACGTTCTCGATCGCGGTCAGCTTGGTCAGCAGGTTGAAGCCTTGGAAAATAAAACCGATTTTGCGGTTGCGGATTTCCGCAAGCTTGTTCTCGCGCAACCGGCTGATCTCCTCACCGTCCAGCCAATACTCTCCGGAGGAGGGCGTATCCAGACAGCCGATCACGTTCATCAGCGTCGACTTGCCCGAGCCGGACGGGCCGACGATCGCCACGAAATCCCCCTCGTTCACCGTCAGGCTGACGTTGTCGAGCGCATTCAGCGTCTCTCCGCCCATGCGGTAAATTTTGTTCAGATTACGAATTCGGATCAATGCTTCGGCAGACGCGCGCTGCTTGCTTGTCATCAGCGGCCACCGCCCATGCCTGCTCCCGTTCCGCCGCCTGTGAACTGCCGTGCGCCGCCCTGCATGCCTCCGCCTCCGGACGGGACGGCTACGCCTCCCAAGCCGGGGAAGCCGCCCTGCATCATGTTCGCGTTCGACGAGCCGGAGCTGGACGTCGTCGGAAGCACGACGAGATCCCCTTCCTTCAGGCCGGACAATATCTCAATGTTGTCCTCGTTGTTGACGCCGACCTCGACCTCCACCCTGGACGTGGTGACGACTCCCGCTCCCGCAGTCGCTCGCGTCCCGCCCTGTCCGCGTTCGGACATGAAGCGCTCGCGCATCGCCTCCCGCTCTTCCTCGGACATATTCGCGAACCGGTCCGCGCCGCCGCCTGCGCCGAAGCCCGAGCCGGTCTGCGGAGCCTCACCCGAAGCGTCCGGGACGGCTTGTCCCTGCCTGCCCGGACGCTGTCCCTGCTGATCCTGTCCGCTTGGAGCGGCGTCCTCCGGCACGGCTCCGGCCTCCGCAGCTCCTCCCGCAGCGACGGACGGAACAAGCACGAAATATTTGCCCTGAGAGGACTGGACCGCCTCGACCGGCACGTACAGCGCGTCCGCCTTCTGGGCGGTCAGAATGCTCGCCTCGGCCGACATGCCGACCTTCAGATTGTCTGCCTCCGCCAAGGCGATCGTCACGTCGAAGGAAGCGACGCCATTGCTGGACGTTCCTTCGTCCGCGATGGACACGACTTGGCCCGTAAACGTCTGATCGGGCAGCGCCTCGACGAGTATCGACGCCTCCTGCTCCAGCTTCACTTTGGGAATGTCCAGCTCATCGATACCGACGACCATCTGCAGCTGCGCGTAATTGACAATTTCCGCAACTGTCGAGTTCGGGTTAAGAACATCGCCCTCCTTGACGTTAAACGACGTCAGCATTCCGTCGATCGGCGCCACCACCGGGTCGGCGTTGTCTGCCGTCTCCTCCTTCAGCGAAGCAATATCCGCCTGTACGCTTTCGATGTCCAGCTCCTGCTTCTGGATGCTGAGCGCGATCGACTCTCGACTCTCGTCGTCTGCGGCGCTCTTGAACTTCGTCTGCAAATCCTGAAGCTCCAGCTTTTTCTTCTTCAAGTCGATCTCCTTGCTTCTGATCTGGTTGGCATTGTCGATTTCTTCTTCCTCGTACGTAACGAGCACATCGCCTTTCTTGACCGCATCGCCCTTCTGCACATGCACTTTCTTCACCGTGCCGCTGGCGCCGGCCGTCACCGTCTCCCTCGCGGACGGCTGGATGTTCCCGGTTCCGCTCACCTTCACCTCGATCGTTCCTTTGCGGACCTGGGTCGTCGCCGGAGCGGCCGCCAGCGGGACCTCCTTGTTGCTTTCGTAATACCGGTAGCCTGCCCATGCGCCCGCCGCGATCACGGCGAGGGAGAGCGTCCACCACACGATTTTCTTTTTCATCCGACTGGTTCACCTTCGCTTTTCCTTATCTTGCCGCCTATTATGCGAGCGGAACCTTAGCTGTAGATGAGGAAGCGCTGAATGTTTGCTGAACATCCTCTTTAGAGGTAGTTCAAAAAGTCCGGTTTTGATCACGAAGTATCACAGGAAGCCTACTCGACATCGAATCTTGAATTCAGCCGGTTCTTCAGGTGCTCACGTAGCCTCCACTACGCTTTACTACGTTCCTCATACCCGGTCTTCATCCAACCTTCCCGGATGCATGGGCGAGCAGTTCGCCGTAAGGCGAACGACCAGCCTCGGTGCTGAAAACCGAACTTTTTGAACATCTCTGCTTTTCAGCATTCTTTCAGTTTTCTCTCAGCACAAGTTAAGCTGGATCGCTCATAATGGAAGGAACGAGGCACAAGCCGCCGGGAGGACAACTATGGTTACGCAAACGCAAGCGCAAGGAATCCGAGTGATGCTCGTCGACGACGAGCCGAATATTTTGCAGTTTATCGAGCTGGGGCTCGTCAACGAAGGCTATAAGGTCGCGACGGCGCAGGACGGGCGCGAAGCGCTCTCCCTCGCGGAGAGCTTCGCTCCCCATGTCGTCATTCTCGATGTGATGATGCCGGGAATGGACGGCTTCGAGGTGTGCCGGGCGCTCAAGAGCGAGCGGCCGGTAGCCGTCATCATGCTTACGGCCAGGGAAGAAATCGAGGATCGGGTGAAAGGGCTGTCGATCGGAGCGGACGATTACATGCCGAAGCCGTTCAGCTTCGCGGAGCTGCTGGCCCGTATTCAGGCCCGGGTGAGAAATCAATTCCCGCATCTGCTGAAGAAAGTGACGATCGGACCGTTCGCTGTCGATGCGTCGCGCAAGGAATTCCGCTATCGCGAGCGCGTGCTCGACCTGTCGCCGACCGAATTCGAGCTGCTTAAGCATCTCGTCTTCCATCACGGCCACGTGCTGAGCAAGAGCGCGATTCTGGACCGGGTGTGGGGCTACGATTTCGGAGGGGAGGACAACATCGTGGAGGTGTACATACGCTCGCTTCGGGACAAGCTTCAAGACCGCGAGCACAGAGTAATCCGCACGATCAGGGGAGCCGGTTACCGGGTGGATCTCGCATGACCCGGCTCGCTTCCTGGCTGCGCGGAGTCCGGCCGATTCTGTTCCCCCGCTCGCTCCGCTACCAGCTCGTGTCCCGCCTCCTGCTCATCCTGGCCGGACTGCTGCTCGTCATCGGACTGTCGCAATACCTCTTCATGGAGCGGTTTATTTACCAGAACCGAGCTGCTGCCATTCAGCGGCAAGTGCTGTCCGTGCCCGGCGAGTTCTGGGAGCGTCTGACCGATTCCGGACGGCGCGGTCCGGCGGAGTCGTTCGTCTTCTTCCCTTCCTCGTCCGTCGCGTACTTGAACAAGCAGGGCGGCTTTAGCGTCCTTACGACCAACGGCGCCGAATCCGAGAGCGCCGTTCCCCGCCTGTCCGGCGACGACTACCGCCGCGCTGCAGAGCGGCTGCGCAGGGACAAGCCGCTGTACCGCATCGTGAGAGGGCCAAGCGGCAACCAGCTTGTCGTGCTGCAAGCCGTCCGCGCGTTCCAAGGCGGCGGGGGCGTCGTGCAGGTCGCCACCGGCACGTCGCCTCTGAAGGCGGAGCTGTATCGTCAATTGAGGCTGTATTCGGCTCTCGCGTTCGCGGCTCTCCTCGGGGCGCTGCTGCTGTTCCTTCCCGCCATCCGGCGGACGCTGACGCCGCTCTCGCGCATGGTCGAGACGGTCGAACGAATCGATTCGGGCAAGCTGAACGAGCGGCTGCCTGAGCCTGCCGGACCGGCGGAGATCGATCGGCTCTCCCACTCCTTCAACCGGATGCTGGAGCGTCTCGAACGGTCGTTCAGAGCCGAACAGGAAGGCCAGGAACGGATGCGCCGCTTCGTGTCGGACGCTTCGCACGAGCTGCGGACGCCGCTGACGTCGATTCACGGCTTCCTTGAAGTGCTGCTGCGCGGAGCGGCGGCCGACCCTGAGCAGCTCGACAAGGCGCTGCGCAGCATGCACGGCGAGTCGACGCGGATCAACAAGCTGGTGCAGGACCTGCTGCTGCTCGCCAAGACCGACCGCGCCTTGGATGCGCAGCTCGTCCCGACGCAACTAAGCCCCATCCTCGGAGAGATGGAGCCTCAATTCAAACTATTGGCCGGCGATCGCCGGGTTCGGTTCGACTTGTCGGAGACGGCGGAGCTGCCGCTCGACGCCGACAAGGTCAAACAAATCGCGCTGAACCTGTTCCAGAACGCGGTCCAGCATACGGATCCGGCGGACGGAATCATTACGGTATCGGTGAAGCCTCTCCCGGACGGCGCAGAGCTGATCGTCGCGGACAACGGGCCGGGCATTGCGCCGCAGCACCTGTCCCGGCTGTTCGAGCGCTTCTACCGAATCGACGACTCCCGGGCCAGGAAGCACGGCGGCGCGGGGCTCGGTCTGTCGATCAGCCGCTCGCTCGCCGAGCTGCACGGCGGATCGATCCGGGCCGAGAGCCGGATCGGCGAAGGCAGTTCGTTTATCGTGTCTTTCCCCTGCGCGGACAATGCGGGCGATACGGCCGACGCAGACAACACTTAAACCTTCCGGCTTCTCCCGCCTGCAATTAACGGGCCATGCACTGAATGCCCTCGAACAGCGTCGCCATATAGTAGCGCTGGTCGTCCACGTCGACGTCCGTCACCTGGCAGCCGATCTTTAATGCCATTAAGGAGATGCGGCCGCCGATCGAGCTGACGCGGTACAGGCCGCGATCGGTGCAAGCGAATATTTCCTGGCCGCGGGACACGATCGAGAAGATGAAAGCTCCCGACATCCGGTAACGATCGAACCCGCCGCGCCGGTTGCCGGCCAGCAGCTCCCCGTGCTCCGTCGCGCCGATAATCGTGCCGCGGTGCACGGCGAGACTCGTCACGGACGTATCCAGCTTGCAGTTGATCCAGCTCGTCGTCATCCGGTCCAGAATCGACACGCCTTCGTTCGTCCCGAGCACGACGTATTGCGGCAAATACAGAAAGTCGTAGACGGTCACGTCCGAGCGCATCATCGTGCGCCACTCTTCGCCTTCCGTATACCAGAGGCCGCATACCGTCGCCGCCAGCCCGACCTGTCCGTACTGCTTGTAATGATAGCAGCCAAGCGACAGCCCGGCGGGATGCCACGTTCCGTCCGAGCATAGGAACAAGCCTTTGTTGGAGCAAGCGTACAGTTGATCTTCGTACGATTGCAGCCGATTGATATGCGTCTGATCCGTCAGCCCCTCGCTGATCTCCACCCATTCCTCGGCCGCTTCTTTCTTATAAACAATGCCCTTCCCCAACGGGGCGGCAACCAATTCGTCATCCGACAATCTCTTAACCGAAGAGAAATGAAAGGCCAATCCTCCCGGATTTGTCGATAGCTGCATCGCGGATCCCCAACTCCTTTTAACCACCTTCCTCTAGTCTAAGTGATAATGATTATCAGTGTCAACTTTATATCGCCAACTTTCGCGCAAAAAAAGCCGTACCGCCGGGAGGAAATCCGTCTCGACGATATCCGAGAGCGATTTCCTGGCGGGTACGGCCTTCTCCGAAGCTTAACTCTAGTGAGTCGGCAACGGCATGAATAAGAGATTGATAGGCAGCATGCTGCCGCTTGCCGGGGTAAACGTAATCGTCACCGATTCCGCCGAATCCCCTGTCTTGTACAGCATGCCGAGCTCGTTAGGATTGCGGAGAATGCTCGAGTTCGTCATGTACACCACTTGGCCGTTCACCGTGAACGCGCCGGCATAGTGGCCTCCGCGCGGGCTGAGCACGATCGCCGTATGCGGCTGCACGTTGTTCAGCTGAATCGTATACAGCACGCCGTAGTTGCCCGCGTTGAGCACGGGATTGCCGGTCGTCTTGTCGATGCCGGAAATTCTCGTATCAATGACGTTGTCGGCCAGCACCATGCGACTCTTCACGTCTCCGACCATCTGGTTCACGTACATGATGCGGTTGGCGTTATCGAACGTGCCGCGAACGTGGCTGTCGTTGCTCGGCAATATGCTCAGATCCGGCAGCGCGCTCATGACGTCGCGTTCCGCATCTACGACGACGACTTTGAAATCGAGAGAAGAGCTCATCCATACGTCCGCGAACATGGAGTACACATCGCCCGGTCTGACCGGCTTATCGCTGTACTCCTGGAAAATGAAGCGGCTCTCGCCCGAAGGAATCTGCAAGTACGAATATTGCGGGGAGAGCAGCGATTCCAGGAATCTTCCCGTTACCGCGCGCCCTACCGTCGATACGATCGGATTAGGACCGGCCATGCCTTTGGCGCCCATGCGCACCGTTGCCGGCTCCTCATTGTTGTTGGTCAGAATGATGTAGATTTTGACCGCCTTGGAACGTCCGTTCTGATTGTGAAGCAGGAAGCGAACGTCGCCGGACACCGTGTCTTCGTAATAGATGCCTTCCTCGCGGATCGTCTCCGGGCTGTTGGCGCGAATCAGCGTCTGCTGACGGTCGTTGATGTTGTATCTCATGACCGGCCATTGCAGTACCGTAGAGCCGTCCATGTCGAACTTCTCTCCGATATCCGTATAGAGCAGGTTGAATTCTTCCTTCGTATACAGCGTCTCGTCGAGAATTGTAATCTTCCTGGACACTTCGTCCACCTCTCCGAGCGCGTCGGTCACTCTCAGTGTGACGGTCTGCTCTCCCGGTTCGAAAAATCCGCGCTGAGCGTTCGTCCATACGCGGCTCACGATCCGATTCTCGTCGTCCGTGCTCCAGTCTCTGTAAGTAATGAATTCGCCCATTTTGTACGTCGACTTGTCGGTCGTAAAGCTCGCGACCGGAGGCTGGTTCGGCGGTTTGACCGTGATCGTCACCGAATAAGGCTCGCTCCATCTGCCGGATACGTCCTTGACCCAATGCGTGACGACGTAGGTTCCCGGCTGCTCGAAGATCGAATAATTGTTCTCCCAACGTTCCTCGATGATCGCCAGGCCGCTGGGATGGTAAGATTCGTTGACATAGCGGACTTCCGTCTGCTCAGCGTAAGGGTTCAGGTCCGATACGGAAAACTTGGCGATCGGAGCGTTGGACCACGTCAGCTCGATCTGCTTCGTCGCCGGCAAAGATTTCATCGTCAGGCCGAAGCTCTGAGCGGCTACGCGCACCGGCAGCATCAGCGTCCCTTTCAGAACGTAAGGAGCGCCGGTCATGCTCTTCGTTGCGCCGTTAATCGTGTAGGACGACTTGCCCGCAACGAGCTGCAGGGCATTGTCGCCGCTCTTCAGCGTATACTTCTTGCTCTTCGAATCATAAGTCGTCGTGCCGTAAATTTCGGTCATGAAAGCTCGTGCGGCAACGTAAGTGACTCCCTTGACTTCGGACAGAGGCTGAGGAGCCGTAACGGAGACGCCGTTGTGCCACATCTCGTTGGATTCGCGGGTGAGAACCAGCTTCTCCAGGCCGCTTGCGCTGCCTTCGGCATGCGCGGGCTGAGGCAATTGGAACGATAACAACATGAGTGCCGAAAGCAACAAAAGCGTAAAACTCTTCTTCATACTCTGCTCCTTCTAATCTAGTTGGCTAATGGATCAACCACTCCCGTTTACCGGACCATATGATATAACGCCAAAAACGGATAAAGGTTGCTAGATTTCGCGAAAAAATAAACCGGCCGGATCGCGGACCCGGCTCTCCCGTTACTCCGCCAATCCTTTGCGCATGCGGACGTGCGGTATGCCCGCGTCCAGGAACGGCTCTTCGGAGACGGTCTCGTATCCCAGCCGCTGATAGAAAGGCTCCGCAGAGCATTGGGCATCGAGAATGGCGGCCCGATAGCCTTCCTCCTTCGCTTCGTCTTCCATCGCCTTCAACAGGAACGTTCCTACACCCGCGCCGCGACAGCGCTTGACGACGGCGATCCGCTGCATCTTGGCGATTCCCGGTTCGTAAGCGCGATACCTTCCCGCTGCGATCGTCTCTCCCTCAGAGCGGACGATATAGTGGCGGCACGAGGCCGGAGAATCGTCGTACTCGTCCAGCTCGATGTCGGCCGGCACGCCCTGCTCTTTCACGAACACTTCCATGCGAACGTCGAACGCTTCCCGCAGCTGTTCGTCCGTTTCTACCCGCATCCATTCCATTCTGTTTCCCTCCTGCCGACAAATGCGTATGGTTCCCGGGCTTATCCGACGAATGGCCGGACAGCCCGCATTTCTACAGCATAACCGAGCCTCCCGCAATGATCAACGGCAATGCGGTTCCATTATTTGCATACGATTCCAGCCGTCCGCTCATACTACCGGAACATGGAGGAAGGAGAGACTGCCCATGGCCATGCCGCAGATCAGAATCAACGTGATCCAAACGATGCTGATGTTTAATCTCGCCATCGGAATTACGAACCACGTCATCATCGTCCCGCTTATTTTGCAATCGGCTTTCCGCGATTCCTGGATCAGCGCGCTGCTGGCCGTTCCGGCGGTCATCGTCTGGACGATCGTCCTCTTCTGGGTGATGAAGCTGACCGGACAGCAGTCTCTGTTCCGTTGGTTCAGACAGCATTACAACGCCGTCATCGCCTGGCTCGTCATTGTGCCGCTGATCGTGCTGTGCATAATGATCCTGTTCGTGACCGTCAGAGATACGACGATCTGGACCAAGGTGACTTATTTGCCCAAAACGCCTTATCCGATTACCGTCACCCTCTTCGTCGTCTCCGGAATGGCGGCCGCCTTGTGCGGACTCAGGACGATCGCGATCGCGTCCGGCATTTTGCTGCCGGGCGTCATCGTCTTCGGCCTCTTCGTTATGAGCGTCAATTTTCAGTTCAAAGATTACGGCTACCTTCTCCCCCTGCTGACCAACGATGCCGCTTCGATTGCTCGCGGAACGCAGTATACGTTGGGCGGCCTCGTCGAGTTCATCCTGCTGATCGGCCTGCAGCAACATCTGAGCAAGAAATTCCGGCTGCGCGCGCTGCTCGTGCTCACTTTGGCCGTAACCGGACTCGTGTTCGGTCCGCTGCTCGCGGCGATTACGATATTCGGTCCTTACGAAGCCGCGGATCAGCGCTATCCGGCTTTCGAGCAATGGCGAATGGTCATGCTCGGCAAGTTCATTTCCCACTTGGACTTCCTGTCCATCTACCAATGGCTCTCCGGCTCGTTGATCCGCGTCGCGCTGGCCTCCTATCTCCTGTTCGATCTGCTTCAGCTTACCCGAAGCAGATTCAAGCTTCCTCTTATGGCGCTCGCCGGCTTCTTGCTCGTGCTCGTCTGTTCGGATGTGAGAATCAGCGATGCGAATTTCTTTCATTTTATCTCCAAGTATTATTTTCCGAATGCCATGTTGTTCTTCTACGCCTTCCCGTTCATCCTGCTGCTGATGATCATTCCGAAACGGGGGAAAACCCATGAACCGCAAGCATCCGCCACATGACAGCCATGATCCGGCCCATACGTCGCAAGATCGGCGGCGGAGCGCGACGCTCTCGCCGCGACAATTAAACCGCGAGACGCTGAACGAGTTGTTCGAAGCCTCGGGGGACGTGAACGTCCACTCCTATTACGAGGACGGCGAAGCTCCTTCCGCCCTCAACCCTCTGCTCATCTACTGCGAGGGGATGATCGACTCCAGTCAGCTCAACGACTTCCTGTACGTCCAGCTTCGCCGCCTGCTCTCCGACGCCTCCGGGGAAGGCAATGCATCCGAAAACGGTCTTCCCTTCCACTCGCAAAAAGTGTATCGCATCGAGGGCGACAACGCGGTCGAAAGCATGTGCATGCAAGTGTTCTCCGGCAATCTCGTCCTTTTCTTCGAAGACTCCAAGAGCATGCACGTCGTACAGATGGCCGCGCCGCCGCAGCGAAAACCGGAAGAGTCGAACACGGAGATTTCGATCAAAGGGCCGCGGGACGGATTTACCGAAGCGATCGAAACCAACGTCGCGCTCGTCCGCAAGCGGCTGAAGACGCCCAGCCTGGGCGTGGAATACTTCCATATCGGCACGCGCAGCGTTACCTCCGTCGCTTTGCTCTACATGGCGGATATCGCGAACAAGGACTTGCTGGAAGAGGCGCGCCGCCGCATCCGCAAAATCGATATCGACGGGGTTCTGTCCAGCCAATTGCTTGAAGAAGCGCTCGCGGACAGAACCTATTCCCTCTTTCCGCTTATCGAATATATGGGACGCCCCGACTATATCTCCGCAGGACTGCTGCGGGGCCGGTTCGCGATCGTCGTCGACGGATCGCCCATGGTGCTCATGGCGCCATCGAATATTATGACGATGCTCAAATCCCCGGAGGATATGCATCTGCCTTACTACTACGTCGCCCTGGAGCGCGTGCTTCGCGTGATCGGGCTCGTCGTGGCGATCTTCTTCCCCGGGTTCTGGGTGGCAATCTCCGCCTTTAATCTCGATCAGATCCCGTTCCCGCTGCTCGCCACGATCGTCGTCTCCAGACTGGGGCTGCCCTTGTCCGGTCCTATAGACCTGTTTCTGATGATCGGCCTGTTCGAATTGTTCCGCGAAGCGGGCATGCGATTGCCGAAGGCAGTGGGCCAGACCGTAGCGGTCGTCGGCGGGTTGATTGTTGGGGAAGCAGCAATCAATGCCGGGCTGACCGGGCCGACGACTCTGGTCGTGTCCGCGATGACGGCGGTGGCGACGTTTACGCTGGTCAATCAGTCGCTCAGCGGCTCGGTCACGTTCATTCGCTTGTTCGTGCTTACTTTAAGCTGCCTGTTCGGCATGCTGGGCTTCTTCCTGGCCGCTTTCCTCATCGTCGTCTATATGTCCTCTCTGACGTCTTTCGGCATTCCGTTCCTCTCCCCCTTGTCGCCGATTCGCTGGAAGGAAGCGATGTTCGCCTTGTTTGCTTTCCCCAAGAGCCGGTACAAGAAAAGACCGAGCATGCTCGGTCCGAGAGACTCCACCCGCCAAGGAGAGGACTCGTAAGATGAGAACGGGGCTGAAGATCGCATGGGCAATCGGCATCTGCTGCCTGCTCGCGGGGTGCTGGGACATCAAGTCGCTGCAGGACGTGAACTACTTCACCGGCATCGGCATCGATTACGAGAACGAACGTTACGAAATGTACATCCAGCAGCTCGATTTCTCCAGCGTCGCCAAGAGCGAAGGCGGCAAGAGCGATCGGCCGGCCGTCGTCTGGGTCGGCCAAGCGAGCGGGAAGACGATTTCCGAAGCGATCATCGAGCTGTATCAGACAACCCAGCAAACCGTATTTTGGGGTCATCTCAATTCGATCGTCTTTTCGAAGAGAGCTCTGGAGCATGCTGACCTGCTCGGGGTCATCGACTCTCTGATCCGGTATCCGGAAATCCGCTATACGCCTTGGGTCTACGGCACGGAGAAGCCGCTCAGAGAGCTGTATACGACCCGGCCTTTCTTCAATCTGTCTCCGATGAACTCGATCCTGTACGCGCCGGAAACGAACTACAACCAGAGGCCGATCATCGCCCCTATGCGGATGTCGAGTTTCATCCGCTCTCTGCGCGAGCCGGCTCAGACGACGCTGCTGCCTTCTCTGTCCATAACAAGCCATACGTGGACGCAGAACCGCAAACCCGATCCGAAGCTCGAGATCAACGGCGTGTACGTGCTGCGGAACACCAAGTACTTGGAATGGCTGCCCGGAGAGAAGCTTCTGGGCGTCCGTTGGCTTGTCAACAAGAAGCAAGGGTCTCGCCTTATGCTGACGGAAGATGAAGAAAGCGTCGCCACCGTCCGTCTTTCGAAGCCGAATACGAAGGTGCGGATAGAAATGAGAAGCGGAGAACCCGTCTTTAACGTTGAAGTTGAAGCCGCCGCTACGGTGCTGGAGATGTGGAAGGAAAAAACGGAGGAAGAACTGGAGAAGCTGGCCGGGGAGCAGATGGAAGATCAGATCCGCTCCTCTCACAGCCTTGGCCTGGAAATTCATGCGGACATTCTCGGCCTGGAGCACCGCCTCTACCGCCGCGACTACGCCGCGTGGAAACGGCTGACTTCGGACGGCCGCGCGCCGCTCACGGCGCCCCGTCTCGGCGAAGTGAAAACGACCGTCAAGATCGCCAACAGCGGCATGTACAAAATGAAGCACCGAATGTCCGAATACTGAGTTTTTGCGCGATCCGCGAATGCGGGTTACTTGGATTCCGTCAGCCGCTGCAACTGCTCCAAGAGGTTTTCCCGCGGAAACTGCTCTCCGATCAGCACGACGACGTCATGCACGGTTCCCTGCGGCGTAATTCGCATGAAGTCGCTCTCCCGATAGGCGTATTGAAACAGGAAGCGGCTGCCCGTATCCCGGAAGGTGACGATTCCCTTGCCCCGGTAGACGCTTTCCGGCAAGCCGGCGACCCAGGCTTCGAAAGCTCGGCTGTCGACCGGGCCGGACAAATAATGCGTCAGAGCGTTGACGTGATCGTGCGCGGCCTGTTCGTGATGCCCGTGGGAATGCGCATGCGAGCCGTGATCATGCGCGGAGTTTCCGTGATGCGAATGTGCGCCATGGTCGTGGTTGTGATCGCAGCCTGGAGGGCAAGCTTCGCTGTGTTCGCTTACGCTTGCCGGAGAAGTCCGTTCATGACCGTAGATCAAGTCCGGATCGAGCTGCGTTCGCACGGTCGCGACGAGCTTGGCCGCGGGATTCCAATCGGCGATCAGCCGCTGCAGTTCGGCCAGCTCGGGGGCTCCGACGAGATCGGCTTTATTCAGCACGACGAAACTCGCCGCCGAAATCTGCTCCCTCATCAGCTTATAGGTTTTGCCCGCGCCGATACGGACGCGATCGAGCAGATGGCGGGCGTCCGCTACCGCGACAACGCCTCTAAGCTCCAGCTTCTCGTACATCGAAGCTTCCGTGACCGAGTCCATGATTTCGAGCGGCTTGGCGATTCCGGTCGTCTCGATCCAGATGGCGTCCGGACGATGCTCGCGGGCGAGCTTCGTCAGCTCCATGCCGAGGTCCGCCCGAATCGTGCAGCAGATGCAGCCTCCCAGCATCTCCGCCATCGGAACGTCCGCGCCGAGCATTTGCCCTTCCACGTTGGCGTCGCCGACTTCGTTAAGCAGCACCGCGACCTTTTTGCCCGAGGAGCGGGCCTCTTCCAATATCCGGTTCAGCAGCGTCGTCTTCCCGCTCCCGAGAAAACCGGTTAACACATAAACAGGAACAAGCGAATCCATATGGGATGAAAGCCCCTTTGCAAATCTATGATAAATACTGCGAGCTGCCGTACACGCGCAGAAACTGCTCTTTGGCGCGCTCTCTCATCTCGTCGTCGAAGCCTCTCACTTCGCTCAGCAATTCGAACCGGTCGCCGTCATGGGCTCTGGGCTCCGCGTAGAGCAGCCATTGCGCCAGATCGTCGACCGCGCGAGTCCGGTCGAAATATTGATGGTACCACAAAGAAGCTCGCTCCAGATAAGCCTGGGCGTCGAACGGACTCAGCTCGATCGTTTTCGTGAACGCGGCGATCGCTTCGTCGTGCCGGTCCAGGTGACTGTACAGATGGCCCAGATTGTAGAACCCTTGCGCGTCGTCCGGAACAAGCTCCGTGTAGGCCCCGATATCGAGCAGAGCTCCTTCCAGATCTTCCATCCGATATTGGATCAGCCCGCGAAGCCACGTGAGCCGGGGATTCGCCCCCGTCAATTGCAGTCCGCGGTCGCAGTCTTCCAGCGCTGCTTCCCATCGTTCCGCCGCAAAGCGGCAGCGCGCGCGGCGATCGTAGATCTGCGGATTGTCCGGCTCCAGAGCCAGCGCCCGGGAATACTCCGCGTCCGCCAGCTCGTGGTTGCCCATCCCCATGTACAGCTCCGCCAGCGCATAAGCCGTCTTGCTTTCCTTCAGCAGGCTTTCGTCCAGTTCTACGGCGGCCTGAATGTCGAGCATGGCCTCCTCGTACCGGTCCTCCATATAGCGCGAATAACTGCGACGCATATAGCATTCAGCCGATTGCTCCAGCAGCAGAGCCTGCGTATAAGCTTCATCGGCATCGCCGTACTCGGCGGCGTCGATCAGAATTTCGGCCCGCTGCTTCCAGTTCAGCGGATCGTCCGGTTCCAGCTCCGTCAAATCCGCGTTCTCCTTAAGCGCCTCTTCCCCTCGGCCGGCTTCGCGATAGGCGTCCGCCAGCCAGTAGCGGACGACCGGATGCTCCGGATAGCGCTGCTTGGCTTCCAACAGGACGCGCACCGTCTCCTCCGGCCGCTCCTGCGACCGGTGCAGGGCGCTTAGCTCCATGTACCCCGGAAGCCATAGCGGATTGTCGGAGACGAGACGCTCCAGCGCCTCCTCCGCTTCCTGCGGACGATCGAGCAGGCGCAGCAGCTGTCCGTGGCGAAGCTGGATGTCGGCCCCTCCCGGATACTGGTCGAGCGCTTGGCGGATCGAATCGAGGGCGCCGGGCAAGTCGCCCTCGGCTTCCCGCAGCTTCGATTCGTAGACGAGAAAGCCGTATTCTTCCTCGGCCCCTTGGATAAACGTGTCGATCGCGGCGGGAGAATACCTCGTCCTGGCTCTGTATTGGTCGGCGCCTCTGCGCTCCTCGGCGCGCCAGCTTTGCTGCAGCTCGATGGCTTGCGACAGCGTGCGCCGAGCGTCGTCCATCCGCTCCAGCATTTCCAGCGCTTGCGCGTGCCGGAAATAGTAGTGAGGAATCGCTTTGCCCGCGTTCGAGCAAGCGCTCGCGTAGCTGGCTTCCGCAGACTCGTATTTGCCCATTTTCATATACACGTTGCCCAGTTCATAATGCGTGGAAGCTTTGGAATCTTCCCTTCTGTGAAGCACTTCCAGAAAATCGCGCACGGCCAGCTCGTAATTGCCGCGATTGTTGTGCGAGATCGCTCTCGTATACCAGACGATGTAAGATTCGGGATCCAGCTCGATCGCGGCGTCCAAGTCGGCGATCGCGTCCTCTTCCCGGCCTATCTCGTTGTAGATATGGGCTCGTCTTTCATAAGCTTGCGCGTATCGCTTGCGCTTCAAGAGGGCTGTCAGCAGCTCGACGGCTTGCTCGGACTTCCCGCATTCGTGAAGCAGCCCGGCGTAATCAATCCGCTCCTCCAAGCTCATCCTGTCGACTCCCCAACGCTCGTGCCAGCGGATCGACTGCCCCAGCTTCCTCTGTTGTCTCAGCCTCTTGGCCATCCAGCGGGCGATCGGATACAGCATCGGCTTCGTCCTCCCTCCGGCTTGACGCAAAAGCTGCCGAGCGACTCGGCAGCTTCCTTATTCTTTGTACTCTTCGGCGGCGTCCGCTTCTTCCTCGACCGCGTATTCGAAATCGTCGATATCGAACAGCTGCACGGGAACCGCGTTCTGCACGACCTTGTCTTGGAATTCGATCTGATCGGTCAGAATCGGGCACTGCAGCTTATTCGCCAATAAAATGATTTCCGTCTCGATCGGATCGAACGCTTCTCCGTACTGCATGTTCTCCGCCGCGTTCACGATGATGAGCGAGACGTTCTCGTTGATCGGCAGAGGCGGGCTTTCCCGCCAAGGCGCCATCAACGCCCGCTCGATCTTCTTTTTATTAAACGAATCCTCGAAGTAAGCAATCATCTCTCCGATCTTCGTCTTTACGTACGCATCGTCTTCGGCTTCCGGCATTACCGGTTCCGGACTGTCTTTCATATCGTAGAGCTCCATGACCGAAGTGTAAGGTATCCTGTACTCGACAGGACGTTTCGGCAGAAGCAGTTGACCGTAGATGGCGATCATGACGGCCTCGATGACAAAACGCCGACTCATCTTTGCATTTCCCTCCCACAAATCTTCCCGCGCCTTGCGCATTGTTTTACATTATATCACAAGCCTAAACGGCTGTCGCCGTTCTTTGAATGGCGGCGAGGCTGCGGTATAATAATTCATGATGTTTTCCATATTATTGCCGTTAAGGGGCTGTCGGAGATGTCGGAGTCTGCCTTCCACCAGTATATGCGGGCCGAGCCGGAGGAATTAGAGCAAACGTACAGCGAACGGATCGCGCTGGGAGGATATTTTTCCTTCTACCGATTTATCGAGGATTTCCGCGATTGTTTGAAAACGTATGCCGATGACGATACCGGTCTGGTCCGCCGCAAGCTGTCCCGCGCTCGCGAGCTGTTCCCCGACCCGGAGCGGTTCAGCCCTTCCTGGGCGGCCGTATGGGACGAATTCGAACTCATCTTCGGCATCAAGAACGACGTGCTGGCCGCCATCCCGGTCGCGGAACGCGGCGGAGAATGGCAAATCCTGCTCGACAACCCGTATTCGCACCAGCAAGTCGTCTGCTATCCGGGCCTGCCGTTCCTCGAAGCGGCCTATTTGTACGGCTATTTTCAGCGGGAACTGAAGCCCAACGAATTGCTGCGCCTGCAGAAAGTGTCGGATCTTCTGTCCGTCAACGGGAGCAAGGCGGCCTCGCTGCTTCCGGAAACTTGAGGTTCCGAATTGCGCGTCCCGAACGCTGCGCGGAATCGCATCGGCATGACGATCAAGCGCATCCGCATCACGAACAAGCGTCCCTCGACATCCGAAGGACGCTTGTTTGTTGTTTAATGCCATTAAACTTCCCGGATCGTTGTACCGGCCCCAAGCGAACCGTCCCGATAGTAGACGACTCTGCCCGGATCGTTGCGCAGCTTGACGTTGGCCAGCTTCGCCTCATGCTCCGGCAGTCGAAGCGCCTCCCAGGCGTCCAGCCTCCCCGCTTCGTCCTCCGGAGACACTCCGGCCCGGGCCAGCGCTTCCGCGATCGCCGGAACGGCCGGCTCGTCGTCCCACGTTACGATTCCGTAATAACTCAGCTTGTATCCGTTCGTCTGCATGCAGGCCAGCAGCGTTCCCGTGGCCGCATGGCGTAGCGCGTACGGCATCGTCTCAGCTCCCGCCCGGTCAGAGATACGGATTTTCGTGCTTCGCCTTCAGCGCGTTCCAGCGCCGCTCGATCTCGGATTCGAACTCCCGCAGCGTCTCCGCGTATTCCGGCTTGTTCAGATGCCGCGTCTTGCCCATCATTTTCAGCCAGTCGCCGACGGGCACCCTTTTCCCCTTCTCCTCCGGGTTGTAGGTGATCGTCGTAATGCCGCGCTCGACCTCGTACAGCGGGAAGAAGCAGCTGTTGACCGCATTGTCGATAATGTCGGCCCCATCCTTGTCCTCGGACAGCCAGTTGAGAGGACAGGTGATCAGAATTTTGCCGTACACGAGACCGACGTTCTGCGCATACCATTGCGCCTTGGCCCCTTTGCGCACGAGATCCTGCGGGCTCGCCTCGCTGCCGGTGAAGACGTAAGGAATGTTCGTGGCGGCCATGATCTGCGCGGTGTCCTTGTGGTGGAACACTTTGCCGCCCTGGAATTTGCCGACGTTGGACGTCGACGTTCTGTGCCCCATCGGCGTCGAATACGAGAGCTGGGCTCCCGTGTTCATGTAGCCTTCGTTGTCGTATTCGAGGATGATCATTTTGTGGTTGCGGAGCGCGGCGCCGATCGCGGGCCCCATGCCGATGTCCATGCCGCCGTCTCCCGTAATCATGACGAACGTGAAGTCGTCCTTCAGCCCGTATTGGTCGAGCTCGCCCCGGCGCTTGCGCTCGTGGAACATCTCGACGACGCCGGACAGCGTGGCCGCGCCGTTCTGGAACAGATTGTGAATATACGTCGCCTTATGCGCCGAATACGGGTACCCCGTCGTGACGACCATCGCGCAGCCGGTGTGGAACAGGGCGACGATGTCGCCTTCAATTCCTTTGAAGAACAGCTCCAGCCCCGAGAAAATGCCGCACCCCGGACACGCCCCGTGCCCCGGAGCGATCCGCTTCGGCTTCTTCGTCAAGGAACGCAGCGGCGGAATGCGCACGTTGACTTTGCCCGTCGCCTCGTCGGGCGTAACCGTGATGAGGCCCGTCTTCAAATCCTCGTACTTCATCGGCTCCAGCACGCGCTTCGGCGCTTTCGCCGGATCTCCCGGAGTCGCGCCGTGATAGTCGAACGGCTTCTCCACATACCCTTTGTTCATCGCGCTGATCGCGACCTCGAACAAGGCCAGGCCGTCCTCGGCGTAGAAATCTTTGCCTCCAAGGCCGTAGATGCGGCTGATGACAAGCGTGGACGAATTGCCGTACTGCTGGAGCGCGGCGCGCACCTCCATCACCATGTTGCCGCCGTGGCCGCCATACGAGTCGGCGCGGTCGCCGACCGTAACCGCCTTGACGTGCTTGAGCGCATCCGCGATGAGCTTCGCCGGGAACGGCCGGATGATGTTCGGCGAGATCGCCCCCGCCTTGATTCCGCGTCCGCGCAGTTGGTCGACGACGTCCTTGATGATCTCCGCCGACGAGTTCAGCAGGAAGACGGCGACGTCCGCGTCCTCCATCCGGTACAGCTCGAGTATCGGATACTCCCGTCCGGTCAATTCCGCGTACTCTTTCTGAATGCGGTCGTACACCGTCTCGGCCCGATACATCGCCATGCTCTGCTGATAGCAGTTGTTGATATAATCCGGCTCGTTCATATACGGCCCGACCGTAATCGGGTTGTCGCGGTCCAGCACGTGCTGGAAGCCTTCGGGAGGATGCTCGCCGACGAACTTCTGCACGTCCTCTCGATGGGTGAACGTCATGACTCTGCGCTTCTGATGGCTGGTGAAATATCCGTCCGAAGCGACGATAACCGGCAGCCGGACCTCCGGATCTTCCGCCAGCTTCAGCGCGATGATATTCATATCGTACACGGCTTGCGGATCGCGGCACAGCACGATCGGCCAGCCCGTATTCAGCGCGAAATACAAGTCCGAATGGTCCCCGTGAATGTCGAGCGGCCCGGACACCGAGCGGCACACAAGGTTGAGCACCATCGGAAACCGCGTTCCCGACTGGACGGGCATCTGCTCCAGCATGTAGAGGTAACCGTTGGCGGAGGTCGCGTTGAACACCCGTCCGCCCGCTGCCGACGCCCCGTAGCACACCCCTGCCGAGCCGTGCTCGCCGTCCGCGGGAATGAGCACGATGTCGTGCTGCCCGTTAGCCTTCATTAGATCGAGAAACTGCGCGACTTCCGTCGAAGGAGAGATCGGAAAATAACCCATGATGTGATAGTTGATCTGGTGTGCGGCGTATGCGGCCATCTCGTTGCCTGATTCGTAGACGATTCGTTGCTCGACGGTGCCTTGCTTGACCGTTTCTTTGCGAATGTCGATCGACATGTTCAGACTCCACCTTTCCTATCGGGTTCTTGTTGAAAGATCACAAGGCGCTTTCTCTTTTACTTTCAAATGGCCAAATGGAACTTGTGGGCGACGCGGTGCCCGTCCGCGTATCCGTCCTCCTCCAGCTCGGAAGAGAGCGCATCCGTCGGGCAAGCCTGCACGCATTTCAGACAGCCCTTGCAGTATTGGTAATCGATGCCCTGCAGGAACATCTGCGGACGTCCCTTCTTGTCCGGGAGCTCATCCCAGACGAAGCAGAAATCGGGGCAGACGTTGTCGCAGGCCGCGCAATGAATGCACTTGTCGTCGGCAAAGTGCGGCATCTTGCCCGCGCGGGAAATGCTCAGATCCTTCAGGATGCTGTTGCCGGGGTTCGTGATCAGTCCGCCGATCGGCTGCGTCTCGTAGCCGAGCACCGGCGTGTCCATGCGAACGAAGGACGGCATCTCGTCCCCTTCCGCCAGTCCGAACGTCTGGAAGCTCATCTCGTCGTAGCCGCGCTGGAACGTGTTCAGCGCCGGCTGCACCGCGGCCGGGTACTTCTTCTCCAGCGATTTGCGTATGACGCCTTTCATAAATTCCGCGTCGAGGAATTCGCAGAGCCGGAACAATCCTCCGAGCATCGCCATGTTGACGCGGTTGTTCTCCTCCATCGCGATGCCCGTGGCGTCCACGACCGCGATGATGCCGGCCTTGAGCTTAAGCTGGCTCTTGAGCTGCTCCGGCGATTTCTTGGAATTGACCAATACGATGCTGTCCTCGTGCATCCCCGAAATGACGTTGATCGTCTTCGACAGGTTCTCGTGGAACACCCCGATCACGTGCGGCCGCTCTACCGGCGACGTGTCCCGAATGCGCGTGTCGATGTCGCAGAACCGGATGTGGGCTTTGACGGCCGACCCTTTCTTCTCCGAACCGTAGGAGCTGAAGCTGACGCCGTTGAGTCCGACGCCCATGACCCCGGCCTCCGCCAGCATTTTGCCGGCCAGGTTGGCGCCCAGCCCGCCGATCGATTCCAGTCGAATTTCAAAAAAACCGAGCTCGTTAACCTTAGGCAGCGTCACCATGTTTTTCTGCAATCCCCTTTCGCGTGAAGTGAAGGAACATTCAGAAAATTTGCAATATACAAACATTAATTATTTCGCCTTAAAAAGATGAATTCCTTCCTCCGATGTGGAAAAGCGCCAAATATAGCCATCCTTATGCCGACAGATCTTTTTGCAGACGCTGCAGCTCTCTCCAACCGATGAGGCGGACCCTTTCTTCGGCAAGTATCCTGCGGACGTCCTCGTCGAGCCAGAAGCGCCGTTCCATGTCCCTCTTGTCCGGATGTCCGTGGAACGCTCTCAGCTCCGGCCCGGCCGCGGCCGGGTGCGCGATCCACTCCGTCACGCCGGGCAGCAGACCGCGCAGCAGGTCGATCCCTTCTTGCTTGACCGTTTCGTAGGTATCCCCCTCGCTCAGCCGATACTCCGGACCGATCATGTAATCGGGCAGGACGATTCCGCGGTCGTCCGCCTGGCGCACCCGCTTTTTGGCCCGCTCCTGCAGCTCCGGCGGGATCGTTCTTCCTCCGACCGGAATCAAGGTGCGGGGCAGCCGGAAAGGCAGACCGTATTTCGCGCAAATATCGAACACGATCGGCAGCAGGTCCTTCCCGGTATATAATCCGTACAGACTTCCCATATGATTGTCGGCATGGGTGGGCGACAAGCCTGCGGAGATGGCTGCTTCCGTCTGTGCGACCAACTCGGAGCGCACCTCTTCGGGATCGGCCTGCCGCTCCACTTCCGCGATCGTTTCGGGAAACCAGCTTCCTTGGACGGTGAGTGTATTCATCGGCCGGCTCCGGCACACCGGCCCCCATTTATAGCCGGGCCACTCGCTTGTGAGCGTCCAGTGAACGCCGACGTCCGCGTTCGGGACGGCCTCCCGAATCCGGGCGATCGCGTCCGCGGACCAGGAGCAGCACATCATGACCGTCGCCGAGCTAACCGCCCCCGCGGCCAACAGCTCGACGATCGTCTCGTTGGCGCACCCGCACAATCCGAAATCGTCCGCGTTGACGATCAGCAACTTTTCCTCTTTACCGTACCCTAACCGCTGAGCCGTGTTCACCTTCCATCGCCTCCCTCCCCTCCATTATATGTTCGCCCCCTGCGCTCATTGCTTAACAGTTGTCTATCTGCCGCACAACAAAAAAACGGGCGCCTCCAGGCCTCCCGTTTCCATGCTTATTGGTCGCACCACTAGCCTCGTCAACGCCTATAGTACCGCCGCGCGCGCTTACTGGTCGCCGCGAGCCGAACAGTCGACGCCCCGGACCGCACTACCCGTTCAGCCGGCCCAATCGCTTGGTCAGCGTATTCACCCAACTCGCGGACAGCGCGTCCACGGCGAGCAATCGCCGAATGCCTTCCGCGTCGTTGCGATCATGATGCATAACCCGATTCGCCTCGGCCACCGTGACACCGTCCGGATGAGGCTGCAGCAGCGACAATTCGTCGCCGACCCGCACTTCGCCCGTCTCCGCCACGCGAAAATAAAAGCCGGTCGCCCCGCTGTTCGTCACGAGCAGCGGCAACTCGTCCAGCCCCCACTTCATAGCGAGCTTCCAGCAAGGCTGTCTTGGCTGGCTCACCTGCACGACCGCGGAGCCGATGCGGAACAGATCGCCGACGCGCACGTCGTGCTCGCTGATTCGTCCTACCGTGAAATTTTCTCCGAACGCCCCGTAATCGAGCGAACGCCCGAGCACCTCTTCCCAGTGCGGATAATGCCCGTAACTGTACACGCATATCGCCTTATCCGGTCCTCCGTGATGCTCCAAATCAGCCTGCTCGTCTCCCTCGAAACCGAGCTTGGTGAGCTGAACCGCCCGTTCGACCGGGCTTTTCGTAATGCCGGATTTCGCTTCTTTACCTTTATAAATGGCGGTCTGAACTTTACCGACGTTGAGAGACAGCAACGGGTAGACCGCCGCGGGCGCGGCGCTGCTCATCGTGAATCCGCTCCTTTCTTGCGTGAAAAACAATGGGTGAATAACCTCCGGCCTCATACGCCACGATAACTCATGTACGACCATTCGAACGAAAGGCGGGAAAAACATGTCCACTGCCAAGCGTCGCCGGGAAAGCGCATGGAAAAGCCGCAAACAAAACCAGCATCCTCACGGAAAAATCTCTTCGCTTCACGAGCTGTCCGCCGAAGCGGGCCCCGAGAGCAAACCTGATTCATCGACATAAGCCACTGCCTGTAAACAAGAAGTCGCCCTTTGCCGATCCGTCGTTCCTATACCGGAAGCCGTCACCCGCAAGAATGATCCGTAGTCCGCACAGTGGAAGCCGCCAGCCGCGACGCCGATCCAGCGGGGCGGTCGGCTTCCGGTTTCTACGTCAACCTCATCTTCTCCGCCGCCGTCAGCCGCCGTCCTATCGCCGTCGTGACCAACCGTCCGTCCTGCATGCCCCAGATTTCGTCCGCGAACTTCTCCGCGAGCTCTACCCGGTGCAACGCCGCGACGATCGTCGTCCCTTTATCCTTGCACAGTTTCTTAAGCGTCGCCATCATTTCCTCAGACGTATGAGGGTCCAGCCCGGAGACGGGCTCGTCCGCCAGCACAAGGCGCGCGCCGTGCACGAGCGCCCGCGCGATCGCGATCCGCTGCCTTTCGCCTCCGCTCATCCGCTCGACGATCTGTTTCGACCGCTCCATCAGGCCGACATGCTCCAGCATGTCCATCGCGCCCATATAGTCGTCGCTGCGCACCATGCCGGTAACTCTGCGCCATATCGGCGTCTGCTCGGACGCTCCGATCAGCACGTTTTTGAGCGCTGTCTTTTTCTCGTACAGAATCGGCTTCTGCTCCAAATACGCAATCTGCCGCTTGAAACGCATCTTAGCCAGGAAACCGGCTTCCATTATATCTTTTCCGTCTACCTTATATTCTCCCGAGGTCCACACTTCCTTCAGCGCAAGCGCTCTCAGCAATGCGGACTTGCCGCTTCCGCTCGAGCCGACGACGGCGATGAACGTTCCGGGCTGCAGCCGGGTGTCTACGTCTTTCAGTATCGTTTTTCCATCGGGTATCGTGCGAGTCAATCCAGAAATTACGATCATGGCTGTCCTATCCCTTCGATCTTGATGAATCTAGTGTAAAGTATAATCCCATCCCTTGCCATACGAACAAACGTTTGCTATAATAAAAACAGGAACAAACGTTCCTACACTGTTTCCAAGGTGGGATAATGGATGGTGAATTGCGAACATCTCCGTTACTTGGAGCCTCCGAGAGGCGCCAGACCGTCTAGAGACTTGACTTTCAAATTTTACGAAGACGGGAAGCTCGTCATCATCGATAACGACACGGGCAACACGATGAGCCCCCGCGAGCTCAGCGGGGGCAGCTATGACTTCTACGTCCGTCAGCGCATTCGCTTGATTAAGCGCAACTTGGCCGAGAAGATTATCAAGTACGCTTGAAGCAAGCGGCGCCGCGCTCCCGCCCCGTCTTGATCAGGGCAGGTTTTTATTGATTCCGTTCAAGCTGGGCGGGAAGCGCGTCATTTTTCTGACGTCCGGATCTTCCTTATGTTCCTTTACTCCCGACGGTTTCATAGGCTCGTTCGAGTTTCTGGACATTTTCTTGGCCACGAGTTCTCACCCCCTGCCCTTCGATTGTCCGGAAGGGTTACTTTGTAGTTTTCCTCTTTTCAATCATTTACAAACCCGACTCCCCGAGCCATAATGAGAAAAACGGAATGAGGATTTAAGGAGATCAGCATGATATGAACCAACAAATTTTATTCGACCTTGACGATACGCTAGTTTATTGCAACAAGTATTTTCATGCCATACTGGACCGTTTCGCCGATCGGATGGCCGACTGGTTCGGTTCCGCGGGCATTGGGAAGGAAGAGATCGCGGCCAAGCAGACGGAGATCGATATCGCCGGCGTTCAGGTGCTCGGCTTCAAGAGCGAGCATTTTCCCCAATCGATGATCGACACGTACCGATACTTTCAATCCGTCACCGGACGGCCAAGCTCCCCCCTTGAAGAGGAGCTGCTATGGAAGCTCGGCAACAGCGTCTACGAGCTCGAGATCGAGCCTTATCCGCTGATGGAGGAAACGTTGGATTCGCTCGCCTCCAGAGGCCATGAACTTCACCTGTACACGGGCGGGGATGCCATTATTCAGCTGCGCAAAATCGAAAGCATGCGCCTGGAGCGCTACTTCGACAATCGGATCTACATCCGGCAGCACAAAAATACGGACGCGCTGGAGCAAATCCTGTCCGGAGGCAGCTTCGATCGCGACCATACGTGGATGATCGGCAACTCGGTCAGAACGGACGTGCTCCCGGCGCTCCACTGCGGCATCAACGCCGTCTACCTGAAGCAGGAAGCCGAATGGGCGTACAACGTCATTCCGATCGACGCCAAGCCTCGCGGGGCTCTGCTCACCCTTACGGAGCTGCCTCAAGTTCCCCCAGCGATCCATCAATACTTGGACGATAGTCTGATGAAGGAATCGGGGTAAGCTTCTCCCCTGTGCTATACGATAAACGTAATAAGGGCATGTATTTCCCTCAAGAACGCAACGCTGCCGCAGTCGCGGTTCCGATATATTCGGAATCGCGCAGGCAGGGCGAGGAGATACATGCCCTATCGTTATTTGAAATTTCTCCGCCAGACAGCCCCCGCTCCTTACTCCCCGCCCAAACCGTTCAGCTTGTCGAAAATTTTGCGAACGCCGACCGACCATAACGGGTCCTCGGCATACGTTCGGTTAAACCATTCGAACGGATCATGGCCCTCTGGGCGGCTGTCCCCCAGCTTGACGAGAAGCCTTGCCGCGATGCCCGCGGAGTTGGCGATATCCGTATTGTATTCCATCCAGCTGTGTCCGACGTTAAACGGATTGTTGGCGATTTTCAGCGCATGTTTGGCCGACTTCGGTACAAACCCCTGTTCTTGACCGGTGATGGCGAACAGAAGGTGCGGATGCAGATCATATTCGCGCGCCGTGTCCATAATTATCCCAAAGTAAGGCTCTTCGGCCAGCATCGAGTCCCTGCCGCTCAAATAAGCGACAAGCGCCGGCACGTCGATTTTCGTATACTTAAGCGCCGCGGGTATCCCGACGTCGGGAACAACCGCCGGTACCGCTTCGAGTACGGGACTTGGCGCACTCGCAGGCGGCTCGACCGGCGCGGGACGCGCCATGCCGCTTGCAATCCAGACGGCCCCTCCGCCAAGCGCGATGACCGACGCGAGAACGATAGCGGGAGCAGGCTTGGCCAAACTCCGCACCGCAGCCCAGACCGCAGCGGACCAGCCGCTTCGCGATGCCGTCGTCGCTCCTTCAGGAGCCAGTCCGATCGTCACGGCTTCCGCCGCCGCCAACGAAACCGGCCCTTGCCGCCTCTCCAACCGGGAAGCCAGCTGCTCCGGGCTCCATCTTCGCTGCGTGCGCTCGTTCGCCCACTGCAATATCGGTTCCAGCAATCGTTCCGTCAAGCGTTCGTCGTCCTCGCCGATTTCTGCGAACAGATCGAGCACGTCCTCCGGATGAATGTTCCGTTTCTCTCCGACCAGACAGCGGCTGATCAACCGATCGATCATCTGCCGCTTCAAATCCTCCGGCACGTTCGGCATTCTCTGCGAGAGCGCCCGGCGAATCGCGTCGGCGACGATCTCGGCGCGGCGTCCGTCCGGAAGCGGAGCGTATTTGGTCTGCACGTATCTGCGAATCGTATGAATGTCCGTCGGCGACAGCAAAGCCGCGCTTTCCATAATAAGCCTCCCCCGCCCAGAATCGGTCCTCGCCAGTCACAAGTGTACCATAGAGGAAAGATTTGGGGGAAGCCCTGTCTTCCGAACCAGCTTTGCACGAATTCCGCGCCGCATCCCCCCGTCAGCTGCCATCAGCCAACGTCGTGCGAGCCGGTTCGCCACCAATCGCCGTCCGCCCACGCCTTGCGGTCTATCCGCCTTTAATCGCCATCGACCCTCGCCATGCTGTCGCTCCGCCTTCAGTCCACGCGAACCGACGCCGCCTCGACAATCGCCCGCTTGACCTCGTCGGTGCGGATAAAGGCGTTGATCTGCTCCTGCTCCCATTCCGTGAGCTGGTATTCGCTGTCGCAGCCGTCATCCTGCGTCACGAGCTGAATCGGGTGCCCGTCATGGGTGCACACCGCGATAATCTGGAAATCCGTCAACTCCTCGGGCAGCGGCGTTTCGTCCGCCGTCTCCGGCAGCAGGACCACGTCAACCCACTGTCCGTCCCTGCGCTCCGCCCGATATTGAAAGCCCGTGAGCCGCAGCTCGGACCATTGTTCGTCTCCATACCGAATCATACCGTCGTTCCTCCTCCTGACATCCGTGAAAAAAGAGGCCGCCCCGCCGGGGGACGACCTCTCTACGATAACCGATATCCGTTACGGGAGCAACGTGCTGCCCATCAGGAATCTGTCGACTTCGCGCGCCGCTTCGCGGCCTTCGTTGATCGCCCATACGATCAAACTCTGTCCGCGTCTCATATCGCCCGCCGCGAACACTTTGTCCACGTTCGTCGTATACTTGCCGTACCGGGCTTTCACGTTCGTGCGACGATCCGTCTCCAGGCCGAGCTGATCGATCAGCGTGCGCTCCGGACCTTCGAAGCCGACCGCGACGAGTACGAGATCCGCAGGCCATACTTTCTCGGTGCCCGGAATTTCCTCGTAAATTTTGCGGCCTTGCTCGTCCACGTAGCGGCGGATTTGCACCGTGTGCAGCTCTTTGACGTTGCCGTTCTCGTCGCCTACGAATTTCTTCGTCAGCACGGAGAAGGCGCGAGGATCTTCGCCGTACAGAACTTTCGCTTCCTCATGCGCGTAGTCGAGCGTGTACACGTTCGGATATTCCGGCCAAGGATTGTTGATCTGATCGCGCTCGAGCGGCGCTTTCGCATGCGTACCGAATTGCGTAACGCTGGAGCAGCCGTGGCGCAGCGCCGTAGCGACGCAGTCCGTTCCCGTGTCCCCGCCGCCGATGACGATGACGTTCTGGTCTTTGCCGGAAATGTACGAGCCTTCCTGCAAACCGTTGTCGAGATAGCTCTTGATCGTGCTGTTCAGATAATCCATTGCCTGATGGATGCCCTTCAGATCGTGCCCTTCCACGTTGCCGATCGGACGAGGCTTCGTCGCTCCGCCGCACAGCACGACCGCATCGTGCTGCTCCACCAGCTCCGCCGCGGAGATGTCCTTGCCGATCTCCGTATTGACGACGAACCGGATGCCCTCCTCGGCAAGCAGATCGACGCGGCGCTGCACGATGTGCTTCTCCAGCTTCATCGTCGGAATGCCGTACGTCAGCAGTCCGCCGGCGCGGTCCGCGCGCTCGTATACGGTGACCGTGTGGCCGGCCTTGTTCAACTGAGCGGCCGCGGCAAGTCCTGCGGGACCGGAACCGACGACAGCGACCTTCTTGCCCGTGCGCTTCTTCGGCGGCTGCGGAACGACCCAGCCTTCCTCGAACGCCTTATCGATGATCGCCTGCTCGATCGTCTTGATCGTGACGGGATCGCCGATCAGGCCGACCGTACAAGAGCCTTCGCACGGAGCCGGACATACGCGTCCCGTAAACTCGGGGAAGTTGTTCGTCTTCGATAGACGCTCGTAAGCTTCTCTCCACAGCCCCCGATAAACCAGGCTGTTCCATTCCGGTATCAGGTTGTTGATCGGACAGCCCGATACGCTTCCCGCCAGCTCGATGCCCGTATGGCAGTACGGAGTTCCGCAGTCCATGCAGCGCGCGCCTTGCGTGCGCAGCTGTTCCTCGGAAAACATCCGGTGAAATTCATTCCAATCCTGAATGCGTGTAAGCGGATCGCGATCACCCGGCAGTTCGCGCTTATATTCCATAAATCCCGTAGGTGTAGACATCGTGCAAACCTCCATATCCGTCGGTATCTTTGTGGGTTCGTCTCTTTGCAGCATTTGTCTGTCGATGATAGATCATCCTAACAAAATGTGCTTTTTCCCACAATGGATTATCCATCGTATTGTTTGCATTATTCGTCACCGACCCGTTCATACACGCAAAAAGCGTGCCGAAAAACGTTCCGTTCGTCCAAAATTCCCTCTTCGCGCGACGCAAGACGCCACTGTGCGCGGTCGAATTCCGGGAAGAAGGCGTCTCCTTCGAACGGCTCCTCAAGCTCCGTCAACAGAAGCCGATCCGCCGCCGCCAGCGTCTCCCGATAGATTTCCGCCCCTCCGATGACCATCAGCTCTTCGCCGCGATACTTCTCCAGCGCCTCTGAGACCGTCCTGAGGAGCACGCAGCCTTCGGGAGCCTCCCGGAGCGTCCGCGACAAAATAACGTTCGTACGGTCCTTCAGCGGGCGTCCCAGCGACTCGAACGTCTTGCGCCCCATCAGCACGGGCTTGCCGAGCGTACTTCTCTTGAAATAAGCCATATCGGCGGGAAGCCGCCAAGGCAGCTCGTTGTTCCGACCGATCACTCCGTTGGACGCGACGGCGGCAATTAAAGCGACAGTCATGGTCAACCCCCTCTGCACTTTTCTCTATACGGCCACAGTGGCTTTAATTCCGGGATGATGCTCGTATCCGATAAATTCGAAGTCCTCGTACTTGTAATCGAAGATCGAATCCGGCTTGCGCAAAATGTTCAGCTTCGGAAGCGGCAGCGGCTCCCTGCTCAGTTGAAGCTTGACTTGCTCCAGATGATTGCTGTAGATGTGCACGTCTCCGCCGGACCAGATGAACTCGCCCACCTCCAGATCGCACTGCTGCGCGATCATATGCGTGAGCAGCGAATAGGAGGCGATGTTGAACGGGAGTCCCAGGAACGTATCGACCGAACGCATCGTCAGCATGCAGCTCAGCTTGCCCCCGGCGACGTAAAACTGGAACACGAAGTGGCAGGGCGGCAGCTTCATCTCGTCGATGACGGCCACGTTCCAGGCGCTGACCAGATGGCGGCGCGAGTCCGGATTGCGCTTGATCGCGTCCACCACCTGCTGGATCTGATCGATCGTGCGGCCGTCCGGCGTCTCCCAGGCGCGCCATTGCGAGCCGTAGACCGGTCCGAGATCGCCGTTCTCATCCGCCCACTCGTCCCAGATGCGGACTCCGTTCTCTTTCAAATAGCCAATATTCGTATCGCCTCTGAGAAACCACAGAAGCTCATGAACGACCGATTTCAGATGAATGCGTTTCGTAGTCACGAGAGGAAAACCCTCCGACAGATCGTAGCGAAGCTGACGCCCGAATACCGACAGCGTTCCGGTCCCGGTGCGGTCTCCCTTCTCCACTCCGCGATCCAGCACGTCTTGCAGCAAATCCAAATAATTACGCAAAGAATACACACCTCGACAGCGAATTTGTTGTTTATTGTACCATCCGCCTCGCCGACTTGTCACTTGCCGGCTGCGCGGACGGCGGATCATTCCGTCGTGGAGAAGCGCTGCGCGCGCCTCTTCTTGCGCTGCTCGTAGCGCTCGGGGGCGCTGTCGAACAGCTTCCTCTCCGCCTCGTTCTCGGGCGCCACCGGAGGCACAGGAACCGGCTTCCCGTCGTCTCCCAGCACGACGAACGTCGAGAAAGCGGTACAGGTCACCCGGCGTTCGCCGGTGAACAGATTTTCCGCCCGCACGACGACGTACACCTCCATCGAGCTGCGATGCGTCCACGTGACGAACGCTTCCAGCTCGACCGCCTCTCCCATCCGGATCGGCGCCAGGAAGTCGAGGCTGTCCGTCGAAGCCGTGACGACCGTCTTCCCGCAATGGCGCATCGCGGAGATCGCGGATATTTTATCGATATATTTCATCAGCGTGCCGCCGAACATCGTGCCGTGATGGTTCGTATCCGTCGGAAATACGAGCTCCGTCATCACCGATCTCGACCGTCCGACCGGCCTTGCTTCGTCGTTCATAGCGCTCGCCTCCTTGTTATGCCTTATTTTACGCCGAAGCCGCCAGATAAAACAATGATGTACAAGGTCATTAATCAAAGCGGCTTATCTCGCAACAGCCGCAAGCAAAGCACAATCAAACCAAGCAGCAGAGCTGCGCTGACTCCGCTCATCACTTGAAAGCCGGACATGAACGCATCGCTTGCGGACTCCAGCACCGTATGATCGGCTGCAACCGACAGCGCTCCTGCCAACGAATCGCCGACAGCGGCAGCCGTATCCGGCGACATGTCCTCCGGAATGCTCCCTGCCACTGATTGCCGATAGACTGCGGCTCCGATCGAACCCATTACGGCAACTCCGAGCGCCATGCCGAGTTCGCTGCTCATCTCCGACAAGGAAGAGGCCGAGCCCGCCTTCTCCGGCGGAACGGAAGACACAATCAAATCCGTGCCCAGCACCATCACAGGACTGAATCCCAGCATGATCAGGATGCTCCCCGCTGCCATCGTTGCCAGCCCGGGCCATGCAAGCCAGACCACCAGTTGAAGCGACAAAAAGCCGACGATTGCAAGCGCCAGTCCGCCTGCAATAAGACGGGAAACGCGCAGCTTGCCGGCTAGCTGCGAAACAGTCATCGCTCCGGCAATGTTGGCGACCGCATACGGAATCATCCAGAGGCCCGCCTCCAACGGAGAAAGGCCGACTACCAATTGCAAATATTGAGCGAAATACAGCACAAATCCACCCAAGGCAAACACCGCAACGAATAACCCGATCAATGCCCCATTAAAGACGCGGCTCCGAAAAAATCGCAAATCCAGCAAGGGCGCACTCACCATGCGCTGCCTACGGATAAACAAACAGCCGGCGTCCAGTCCAAGAACAAGCATTGCGAAAGACAGGATGTCCGGGCCGTAGCTCGTCATCTCCTTTAGTGCGTATATGACGAACAACACGGCGAGCAAGGAGAGGAGAGCGCTGACCAGATCCAGCTTCCCGGCATTCCGATCGCGAAACTCCGGCAATACGAACGGGGCTGTCACAAGCAGCGCGAGCATGACAGGAACACCTAGTAAAAAAACGGAGCCCCACCAGAACCATTCCAGCATCAGTCCTCCGACAAGAGGGCCGATCGCCCCTCCCGCCGAAAAACAGCTGAGCCATATTGCGATGGCCAATCCCCTTTGCCTGGGCTGCTTAAACATATTGCCGATCAGCGACAGCGTGGAAGGCATCAGCGTCGCTCCCGCAATTCCGAGCAGGGCCCGGGTTGCGATCAGCATCTCGGCGCTCGAGGAGAACGCTGCGGCAATCGAGCAAACACCAAACGCAAACGCGCCGATCATCAGCAGTTTTTTGCGGCCGATTCGATCGCCAAACGTTCCCATCGTCACCAGAAAACCCGCGATCATGAAGCCGTATATGTCCAAAATCCACAATTGCTGCGTTCCGCTGGGCTGCAAATCGGCCACGATATGCGGAAGCGCCAGATGCAAAACCGAAAAGTCCAATGCAAGCAGCAACGTCGTAAGCGCCAGCACGCCGAGACCGAGCCATTCCTTCGGGCCGGCCGCCTCATGCTGCCGTTCTTCAATGCCGAGCTGAGCCGACTCATTCCGTTCCAACTCTCTCACCTCTCAGATTCACTGGCGACAGAATACTGTTCAGCACTGTCATTAAGCATAATGAAAGGATGCGCCAGATGAATCAAACCTGTGTCTGAATTTCGATATACGACCATGGTCGTAGAGAAGGTGCAGAGAGGCTCATCGAGAACTACAGCTCGAACCATCCGTTTCTAAGCGCATGGACGGCCGCTTTGGTCCGATCCTGCAGCTCCAGCTTTCCAAGAATCGAAGTGATATGCGTTTTGACCGTCTTTTCCGAAATAAACAGCTGCTCGGCAATTTCTCTGTTGCTTTCACCCAGCGTAATATGATAGAGCACTTCCTGTTCCTTCGGCGTCAATTGCTCCAGCCCTTTCACCGACTCCGGCTTCCCCGACAAGTTGAGCGCCAACTGGTTGGTCGCTTCGGGATGATAGGAGCGATTGCCCTGCATAACAGCCAGAATCGTCTCGGCCAACACCTGAGGCGCGACGTCCTTTAATTGATAGCCGACCGCCCCTTCCCTGATTGCATGAATGACCGATTCCCGATCCGAGTAGCTGGTCAGCATAATGACCTTCACTTCAGGAAACAGGGCGGTAATTCGGCGAGTCGCTTCTATTCCGTCCATGACAGGCATTTGAATATCCATCAGCACAACGTGCGGCTTAAGCAGTGCGACCTGTTCGAGCGCCTCTGCGCCATTTTGAGCCTGACCGACAATTTCAATCTCCGGTTGAATCTCCAAAAAATAATGCAAGCCGCGCAGCACGACCAGGTGGTCGTCTGCCAGCAGCACTTTAATTTTCATTCCCCTTCATCCCCCTCTCCGCCCAGAGGGATAGCAACCTCAATCTTCGTTCCCATCGCTTCTTCACTGCTGATAACGACCCGGCCGCCCATCTGCAGCGCCCTTTCGCGCATGCTGATCAGACCTAGCGCACCCGAAGGAGCCTGCTCCTCTCGAAAGCCGCTGCCGCGATCAACAATTCGCATCCTCGCAAACCGCTCGTCGCAGGTAATTTCCGCTTCTGCACGATCTATGGAAGCATGTTTCCTAATATTGTTCAACGCCTCTTGGCCAATCCGCCATAAGGTCGTCTCCAGTCTGTCGGAAAATTGCAAGTGCCTGCCCTGAGCAATCTTCAGGGTCAAGCCAAGACTCGCAGCATGCCGCTCCAGCAGCTCTCCGACTCCCTTGCCGCCGCCATGCGGATGAAGCCCCAAAATAATGGCTTTCATCTCCGTCAATGCCTCTTGCGCAAGCTCCCCTATTTGTTGAAGTCCCGCATTCACCGCATCATCGGCATTCCCCGCTCTCAGCCGCAGGCCTTGCGCCACAAGCGAGAGGGAAAACAGCTTCTGGTTCACCGAATCATGCAAATCCCGCGCCAATCGGCTTCGTTCCTCCCCCAGCAGCAGCAGCTCGTTTTGCTCGTAAAGATCCACATTGTCAATCGCCAGCGACACATGCTCGGCCAGATCATGAAGGATATCCAGCTCGCAATCATCAAATGCGTTATCCTCCCGGGCGAGAACAAGCACGCCCATCACTTGGTCCCGATTGGCTAATGGCAGCGCCGCATAATAAAGAAGCCGATCCGCCGCGTCCAATACCGGAAAGCTCGTCACTCTCTCTTCACTTTGCACCGTCCTGTGCCGCGTTGCCGCTTCAACAATAACATCCGACGACGGGGGCGGTTCAGCGCTCAAATGGACCGTTGCATCGGCCGTAAAAACTTCATTCTGTTGATAGTAATGGCTTAAATGCAAGCGGCTGCCGTGCTTCAAAATAACGGCCACGGTGTGCCAGCCAAATATGAGACCGATTTGCTCCACGAATGTTCGCAGCAGCCCGCTCCTCTCTTTGATTCGCCACGCGCTCCGAACGACCGCTCCGATTGCGGCGTAATATTCCGCGACCCTTTTCTCCTGTTCATAAAGGTTCATCCGTTTCCCCGCTCCGCGCCGAGACGCTTCACAGCTGCTCGACGTCCTTTTCTTTCACAATAGCACTTTATCCTTTGCCTTGTATATGAACAAGGAGAAGCATCCCGATCCGGGGTTGCCGGACGCTCACAAAAAAAACAGCACGACTCCGCTGACTTCTGCGTCATCCAATTTCGACAAAAGTGAAATGGGATGGCACCGTCAGGGGAATCGTGCCTCGATTTATTTCTCGTAATTAAGATTTAGGCGCAAGCGTATGGATCGGGTGACCCATGGCGAGTTCCGCCGTATCCATCGTAATTTCGCCCAGCGTCGGGTGCGCATGGATCGTCAGCGCGATATCCTCGATCGTCGCGCCCATCTCGATCGCAAGGCCAAGCTCGGCGATCATGTTGGAAGCTTCGACGCCCGCGATTTGCGCGCCGAGCACCAGACCCGTATCCGCGTCGTGAACGAGCTTCATGAAGCCGTCCGCTCCGCCCAGCGTTACCGCGCGGCCGTTGCCGCCGAACGGGAACTTGCTGGATTTCGCGTTGTGGCCCTTCTCCTTCGCTTCCTTCTCCGTATAGCCGACGCTTGCGCATTCGGGATCGGAGAACGCGACGGCCGGAATACACTTGTAGTCGACCTTCGAAGGCAAGCCCGCGATCGCTTCCGCGGCCACTTTCGCTTCGTAGGAAGCTTTGTGCGCCAGCGCCGCGCCCGGCACGATGTCGCCGATCGCATAGATGTGCGGAATGCTCGTGCGGCATTGGTCGTCGACTTCGATCAGGCCGCGCTCGCCGACCTTCACGCCGATCAGATCGAGCCCGAGCTCTCCGTCCGTGTTAGGACGGCGTCCTACGGTCACGAGCAAGTAGTCGGCCGTTACCGTCTTCTGCTCTCCGCCGACTTCGTACGTCACCGTGACGTCCTTGTCGGACTGCTCCGCGCCTTGGGCCAACGCGCCGTTGACGATCTCGACGCCGGACTTCTTCAGCTTCTTGACCACCAGCTGGCTCATGTCCTTGTCGAAGCCCGGAAGAATCGTGTCCGCGCCCTCGAGCACAGTCACCTTCGTGCCGAACTTCGCGTACATCTGACCCAGCTCGATGCCGATGTAGCCGCCGCCGATAACGACGAGGCTCTTCGGCAGCTCAGGCAGCGACAGCGCTTCTGTCGAGGACAGAATGCGTCCGCCGAACGGGAACGGCTTCAGCTCGATCGGGCGGGAGCCCGTCGCGATGATGCAGTTTTTGAAACGGTAGCGCGGCGCTTCCTGATCGTTGAACAGACGGGCTTCGTTCTCGTTGATGAACATAACCTCGCCTTGGAACATTTGCACCTTGTTCGCCTTCAGCAGCATTTCCACGCCGCTCGTCATTTTGTTGACGACCGAGTTTTTGTAGTCCTGCACTTTGCCGAAGTCGACGCCGACGTTGTCCGCGGACAAGCCGAAGTCTGCCGCGTGCTGCATCGCTTCGTAGTGGTGCGCCGAGTTGATCAGCGCTTTGGACGGGATACAGCCGACGTTCAAGCAGACGCCGCCGAACTTGCCCTTGTCCGCGATGATGACTTTCTGTCCCAATTGAGCGGCGCGGATGGCCGCGACGTATCCGCCGGGGCCCGCACCGATAACGAGCAAATCAATATCCAGAGAAGCGTCTCCTACGACCATGTCTTATACCTCCATAACAAGCAGTTCCGGATCGTTAAGCAGCTGCTTGATGTAATTTAAGAAGTTTTGCGCCGTTGCGCCGTCGATAATGCGGTGATCGAAGCTGAGCGACAGAGCCATGACCGGAGCCGCGACGATTTCGCCGTTCTTGACGACGGCTTTCTCGGAGATGCGTCCCGTACCGAGAATCGCCACTTCCGGGAAGTTGATGACCGGCGTGAAGAACATGCCTCCGGCGGAGCCGATGTTCGTAATCGAGATCGTGCTGCCCTTCAACTCGCCGGCGCCCAGCTTGCCGTCGCGGCCGCGGGTCGCCAGATCGCGGATTTCGTTCGCGATCGTCCAGATGTTCTTGCGGTCGGCGTCGAAGACGACCGGCACGAGCAAGCCGTTGTCCGTATCCGTCGCAATGCCGATATTGTAGTACTTCTTGTACACGATTTCGTTGGCCGCTTCGTCGATCATCGCGTTCATGGCCGGGAATTCGCGGCATGCGGCGACGAGCGCCTTCACGATAAACGGCAGATACGTCAGCTTGACGCCCTTCTTCTCCGCGACCGGCTTCGCTTTGGTGCGAAGAGCCACGAGCGCGGATACGTCGATCTCGTCCATCAGCGTCACGTGAGGAGCCGTATAAACCGACTTGACCATCGCATTGGCGATCGCCTTGCGAATGCCCTTGAACGGCACGCGCTCTTCGACGCCCGGTCCGCTGACGACCGCGGCCGCTTTCGGAGCAGCAGCAGCAGCAGGAGCTTCCGCCGCAGGTTCGGCAGCAGCCGCTTTCGGAGCGCCGCCGGAAGCGTAAGCCAGCACGTCGTCGCGGGTAATGCGGCCGTTCTTGCCGCTTCCCGATACTTCCGCGATCGCTACGCCCTTCTCGCGCGCCAGCTTGCGCACGCTAGGCGTCGCCAGCACGAGCGCGTTCGACGCAGGCTGGGCAGCAGCAGCGGGGGCAGGAGCCGCAGCGGCTTCCGTTGCCGGTTGCTGAGCAGGCTGACCCTTCGTATCCGCGCCGCCGGTCGCGCTGTTGTCGCCGGCCGGTTGGGCGTGGCTGTCCGCTGCCGGAGCTTGCTCCGGAACGTCGCCTTCCGCTTCGATGACGGCGACAAGCTCGCCGATATGCATGACTTGTCCATCTTTGGCCAGCACTTCGAGCACTTTGCCGTTAACCGGACACGGTACTTCCACGACCGCTTTGTCGTTCTGAACTTCCATAATAATATCTTCGTCCGTTACCGTCTGTCCCGGCGCGATGAGCACTTTGACGATTTCGCCTTCGTGCATCCCTTCGCCGAGTTCCGGGAACCGATATTCGAATCTCGTCACCTGGAACCCTCCTCGTCTCCGATTAGAACTGCAGCACTTGATTGGCGGTTTTCACGATGCGTGCCGGAGTCGGCAGCCATACGTCTTCGATCTGCGCGAACGGATATACCGTATCCGGACCCGTGACGCGAAGCACCGGAGCTTCCAGGTGCAAAATCGCTTTTTCGTTGATTTGGGCGATAATTTCCGCCGCCGCTCCGGAAGTTTTCTGAGCTTCCTGAACGACGATGGCGCGGTTCGTCTTCTGGATCGAAGCGACGATCGTGTCGATGTCCAGCGGCAGCAGCGTGCGCAGGTCGATGACTTCCGCGGATACGCCGCTCTTCTCCAGCTCTTCCGCGGCTTTAACAGCCGTGTGAACCATCAAGCCGTAAGCGATGATCGTAACGTCTTTGCCCTCGCGAACGATGTTCGCTTTGCCGATCGGAACCGTATATTCGCCTTCCGGCACTTCGGCGCGGAACGCGCGATACAAGTTAAGATGCTCCATGAAAAAGACCGGATCGTTGTCGCGAATCGCCGAGATGAGCAGGCCCTTCGCGTCGTATGGGTTGGAAGGCACGATGACCTTGATGCCCGGAGTCTGGATCGCGAGGCCTTCCAGCGAATCCGTGTGCAGCTCGGCCGCTTTGACGCCGCCGCCGAACGGCGTGCGGAATACGATCGGCGAGTGGTAGCGTCCGCCCGAGCGGTAACGCATGCGCGCGGCTTGAACGAACATCTGGTCCAGCGCCTCATAGATGAAGCCTACGAATTGAATTTCCGCAATCGGACGGAAGCCTTGTACTCCGAGACCGACCGCGAGACCGCCGATTGCAGACTCGGCCAGCGGAGTATCGAATACGCGCTGTTCGCCGAATTCCTTCTGCAGCCCTTCCGTCGCGCGGAATACGCCGCCGACGTGGCCGACGTCTTCCCCGAAAACAAGCACGCTCGGATCGCGCGCGAGTTCTACCCGCATCGCGTCGCGGATCGCGTCAATCATTGTCATTTGCGCCATGCTGTTTACTCCCCCGTCATTAAGTTGACGGCCGGCTGAGGCCGTTCAACCGTTCAAAGTAGTTGCGATGATTTATTGGAAATCCGCCTTCTGCTCTTCGAGATGCGGCGGAGTTTGTTCGAACATCGAGTCGATCAGGCCGGCTACCGTCATTTTCTCGGTTTGCTCCGCCTTCTTGATATGCTCGTTCACGGCGGCTTTCGCTTCTTCCTTCACGCGGGCCGTATCTTCTTCCGTCCACAGTCCTTTCTTGGCAAGGAACTTGCCGAAGCGGACGATCGGATCTTTCGCGTTCCATTCCTGCTCTTCTTCCTTCGTGCGGTACTTCGTCGCATCGTCCGCCATCGAGTGAGGACGGAAACGGTAAGTCAGGCCTTCGATCAGCGTCGCGCCCCCTCCGTTGCGACCGATTTCAGCTGCCTCTTGCACGGCCGAGATGACGGCCAGAACGTCCATTCCGTCGACTTGAACGCCGCGGATGCCTGCTGCCAGCGCTTTGTGCGCGATCGATTGCGCGCCCGTCTGCTTCGCATACGGAGTCGTAATCGCATAGCCGTTGTTTTGCACGAAGTAGATAACCGGCAGCTTGAAGGAGCCGGCGAAGTTCAAACCTTCGTAGAAATCGCCTTCGGAGGAGCCGCCGTCGCCGGTGTACGTAATCGCAACGCGTTTCTCGCCCTTCAGCTTGAAGCCCATTCCGATTCCCGTCGCGTGCAGAATCTGAGCGCCGATAATGATCTGCGGCATCAGAACGTTCACGCCTTCCGGAATTTGGCCGCCGTGCTGGTGGCCGCGGGAATACAGGAACGCTTGATAGAGCGGCAATCCGTGCCATACGAGCTGCGGCATGTCGCGGTAGCCCGGGCAGACGAAATCTTCCTTCGTAAGCGCGTATTCGCTGCCGACCATCGTCGCTTCCTGTCCGGATACCGGAGCATAGAAGCCCAGGCGTCCTTGACGGCCCAGGTTGACGGCGCGGTCGTCCCACGTGCGCGTAAACACCATGCGGTACATGACTTCTTTTAATTGATCGTCGGACAGTTGCGGCATGTACTCCGGATTAATGACTTCGCCTTCCAGAGACAATACCTGTAACGGCTTGACATCTTCCGACTTGACTACGTGCGGTTGAACGCCGGATTTAACCTCCGGAGCTTCCGTGGATACTTTGCTCATTGGGTTCACCTCATCTTTGATTGTGGAAGAGGGCTTTCTGTTATAGAATTATTATATCCCTGTTTAAGTGAATTGGTCAAAGAAAAACTCGTAAAAACCTTATTTTATAAAGCTTTTCTCCTATTCATGTTTATATAACAGGATAATTAATCTTGTAATACAAGGTAGTACAATTTGCGGATCATACCCTCAATTGGTTTACCCATGCCCGCTTAATCCCATACCTGCCAAGGAGGCTTCCCGATGAGCGACAACCCGCTGTTCAAGAGAACGATTCACAAACATGACGTACTCAGCCGACTGCTGCCGGAAGGCAGCCGTTCGATCCGGGTCTATCTGCCCCCCGGCTATCAGCCCTGGATGAGCTATCCTGTCGTTTATTGTCAGGACGGAGAAGAATTTTTCAATTTCGGCCGGATCGCGACCCATGCCCAAAGACTGATTCTGGAAGAAGACTGGGACCCGTTCATCGTCGTCGGGGTCGATGTGAACGTCAAAGTCCGCACGTCGGAATATGTACCGGACGGAGAACGCTACTTGGCTTATACCCGTTTTTTCGCGGAAGAACTCATTCCGTGGGTAGAATCCCAGTACGCCGTACGGGATGTGCCCGAGCAGCGGCTGCTTGCCGGAGATTCCCTCGGAGGCGCCGTGTCGCTGTCTCTCGCGCTCGCCTATCCCGAACTGTTCAGCCGTATTCTGTCGCTCTCGGGCGCATTCTATGACGTCTATATGGAGCAGATTCGCAGCGCTCCCTCTCTGGAGCGGCTCAGCGTCTGGATGATCGTGGGGCTGCAGGAGACGGAATTCGCCACAGATCGCGGCACGTTCGATTTCGTCGAGTTGAATCGCAATGCGGAGAAATGGTTGAAGGAAAAAGGAGCCCGAGTCCTCTACTCGGAAAAAGACGGGGAGCACAAATGGGGGTTCTGGCAGCGCGAGCTGCCCGAGGCTCTGTCCGCGTTCCTCGGACCGGAGCCTCGTCCGCTCGGTTGACTCAGCGCTGCGGGAGCTTGTCGCGTATGCGCGCCAGAAGCTTCTCGCAGCCTTCGTTCACCATCTCGTACACTTCGTCGAAGTTGCCCGTGTAGTACGGATCGGGCACATCGTCCAACCCTCTCTCCGGGAGCAGGGACAGGAAGCGGATAATTTCGGCGCGGGGCGAAACTCCGAGTCTCGCCCGAATATCCTGCTCGTTCTTCGTATCCATCGCCACGATCAGATCGAAGCCTCCTCCGTCCTGGACGGAGAGCTGACGAGCTTTCATTCCCTCGTATGAAATGCGGTAGCGGTCGAGCAAATCCCGCGTCCCTTCATGGGGCGGACGGCCGATATGCCAGTCGCCGGTGCCGGCCGAATCGACCGTCACTTCCCCGTTCAGCCCCTCCTTGTCGATCAGATGGCGCATGACCGCCTCCGCCATCGGAGAACGGCAAATATTGCCCAGACATACGAACAGCACGGAATAACTCATGACGGACCTCCCGACGCTGCGCGCAGCGAACGGCGCGGCAGCTTCCATTTATAATGTACGGACAGCATTCGGAACGCAACGACGAGCAGGAACAAGACGAACAGGAACCACGGGGCCTGCAGCTTCGATACGCCGATGACGAAGCCCGCAGCCAGCGCCCATACCGCATAGATCTCGTCGCGAAGCACGAGCGGCTTCCTGCCGGCCATAATGTCCCGCACCATCCCGCCTCCGATTCCCGTCAGCATGCCGGCGACCATGACCGCGCTGATCGGCAAGTTCGCCTTGACCGCGTACAGCGCTCCCTGAATCGCGAAAGCCGACAAGCCGATCGCGTCGAAGAAGGCTTCGCTTCGCTTCCAGTGATGAATCCAGGAGATCGGCAGCAAGAACACGATCAGAATCGAGATGCCGGCCGTCTTGAGGAACAGCCCCTGGCTCCACAGCGTCGTCACCGGAACGCCGATCAGCAAGTTCCGGATGACCCCTCCTCCGAACGCGGTGACGAGACCGAGGACGAACACGCCCAGAATGTCGTACTCTTCCTCCATGGCGACAATCGCGCCGCTGACCGCGAACGCGATCGTTCCGATCAAGCTGAAAATTTGAAACACATCGTCCAGTTCCAACGTTAACTCTCCTCCGCTAACCCCGCTTCAATGCGCGCCCGAGCCGGCGGGCGCTTCGTTACCCATTGTAGCGGGTAGGTCTGCAGTTCCGCAACGGTCTATGCTAAAATGAATGAATAATGTCGAAACCATCATTGCTGGAGGAACTTGCTCATGTCCCGTTCCGATACCGAACGAGCTATTATATTCGCCGGCGGCCGCCTGGGCGGCTGGGCGCTGGCATTGCCCGCTCCGGGCGATTACCTGATCGGCGCCGACCGCGGCGCCGAGTTTCTTGTCCGCCACGGACTCAAGCCCGATCTCGCGCTCGGGGATTTCGATTCCGTCACCGAAGACGAGATGCGGCTTATCTCCCGCGAGGCCAAGCAATTGCTGGCCTGCGACGCCTTCGACAAAGATTGGACCGACACCGAGCTCGCCCTTCGCGAAGCGCTGGACCGCGGCTTCAAGCGGATCGTCGCCGTCGGCGCGCTGGGTACGCGGTTCGATCACGGGCTCGGCAACGTGCATCTGCTTCGCCAGGCGCACGAGCGAGGAGCTTCGCTGACGATTGTTGACGAGCATAATGAAATCCGGCTCTGCGCGGATCGTCTTCTCCTCGAAGCCGACTCGCGGTTTCCCTACGTCTCGCTGCTGCCCTTGTCCCTGGAAGTGACCGGAGTTACGCTGAGCGGCTTTCGCTATCCGCTGAAGGACGCGACGCTGAAGCTGGGCTGGTCGCTCGGCGTCAGCAACGTGCTGGAGGCGGAGAACGGCACGATCGACATTGCGAGCGGACTGCTGCTCGTCATTCGCAGCCGGGATTAGGGCGTGTCTGAAAACCCGCTCAGGGGCATCTTTCACCGCCTTTTCGCCCCCTGCTGCCCTCGGAGTATTCAGACACGCCCTAGACGGACACGGTCATCCCGGCAAGCGCAAGCGACACATTGGCCGGCAGTCCGTAATCCGCGCGGACGTCGACGTCGTGGGACAGATGCGTGAAGAGGACGCGCCCCGGCTTCGTCTCCGCCGCCAGCTCCACCCCTTCTCTCATATCGTACACCGACCGGGTTTCAACCGGATAATTTTCCTCGACGAAGCTGGTTCCCAGGACAAGCAAGCTCAGTTCGCGAAGAGGCGCCTTCTGCTCCGGGTCCAGATGGATCGAGTCCGAGCAGTACGCCCAGGCTCGCCCGTCCTTCTTGCTCTCGAAGCGATAAGCGTATGCATAGCCGTTCTTGCCGTGGTTCACCCTCCAAGGCGTAATCCGCCACTCTCCGTAATCCATGCCCCCGTCGTTTGCCAGCATCGACAACTGGCCTCCGATCCAAGGGAAGCGACTGACGATTTCCCGAAGCACTTCCTCGGGCGCATACAGCTCTCCTCTCTCTTCTCTCCACCTGCAAGCGTCCGCCCACTCCGTCAAGCCGCCGATATGGTCGAAGTGGGCATGGGTAATCAGCGCCTGCGCGATGCCGCGACGGCCGATCGCTTCCATCTGCCCTCTCCAATCCGGACCGCAATCGAGCAGCAGCGGAAGCTCGCCCTCCGTCTCCAGCAGGATCGACGAACGATACCGGCGGTTCAGGCCGCCGCTCCTCGCCTCCCCGCACACCTCGCAGTCGCAATACACTCTCGGCGTTCCCATCGAATCGCCCGTTCCCAGAAACGTGACTTGCATTTTCGCATCCCCTAATTTCCGTATATTTCAAGGCAGGATAGACAAACAATGACAGGAGAACGATTCCCGCGAAGGAGGTTGCTCCTTGAGAACCCCGTCCTTCTCTCTACTGCAGATCAGCCTTATTTTCATCCAATCTATCGGACTCGTCAACCATGTCCTCGTCATCCCCATGCTGCTGGACGCCTCCGGCCGGGACGCCTGGATCTCGACGATCGCGACGTTCCTGATTCTGATTCCTTTTTTCCTGGTGGTCGCCCGCTCGGCCAAGTCGCTTAACCGGCGGCCTGCGCTCGATTATCTCGGAGACCGGTTCGGCTCCGCCGTCTCCGGGACGATCGCCGGCATATTCGCGGTCGTTCTGACTTTGTCCGCCGCCGTGACGATCAAAGACATGACGACCTGGACGACTTCCTCCTACTTGCCGCTTACGCCCAAATACGTCGTCGCCGCGTCCTTCCTGCTGATCTGCGCGTTCACCGCATCCAGAGGCTTGCGTTCCGTCGCCCTGTCGGCGGGCATTCTGCTTCCCTTCATCGTCCTGTTCGGCGAATTCGTCATGGTGGCCAACTGGCCGCACAAAGACTACGGCTTGCTGTTCCCGCTGTTCGAGCACGGCAAGACCGCCTTCGCCCGCGGCATTCCGTACGCCGGCTCCGGCCTGGTCGAGATTCTGATGCTGCTGTTCGTCCAGCACCATATCTCCACTCCAATCAAGCACTGGCACCTCCTCTTGCTCGCGGTGCTGCTGGCGGGGCTGACGTTAGGCCCCTTGATGGGCAGCATCTCGGAGTTCGGTCCGATCGAAGGCGCCATGCAGCGTTATCCCGCCTTTGAACAGTGGCGGCTCGTGAAGATCGGCTCCTTCATCGAGCACGTCGACTTCCTGTCCATTTTCCAATGGGTAAGCGGCGCGTTCGTCCGCTTAAGCTTTACATTATGGCTGATCTCGCATTTTCTCAACCACCGCAAATACGCGCTTCCCGTCGCGTCGCTGGCGATTCTGGTTCTCGTTCTCTACCCGATCGGAGACATGACCTTCGTCTCCCTGCTGGGCAAATATTACTTTCCGGCGGATTTCTACGTCATGATCGCGATGGGGCTCATCCTGCTCTTCCTCTTCACTCTTCCCGATAAAAAACGACAAGGAGCACGAACATGACTGCCGAAGGAATCGAGAAGCTTGCCGCCCGCTACCGCCGCAACGCGGACGTCCTGTTCGACGTCATTGCGCTTCAGGAGCGTGAACGCGCGACTTTGATCTTCTGTCCGGCGCTCTGCGACATTCAATTGATCAATCGGCTGCTGCTGCCGGAGATCCGGGAGCAATACCGTCAGACCGGGCTGAGCAAGCCGGAGGACTTGGAACGGGGCGCTTCGATCCTGCTTAAGCCCGTAACCGAGCTGTCCGCTTCCAAGACGGACGCCCTGCTGTTCGGAGGCAACGTTCTGATCGGCTTCTCCCATCTGGATGCGCTCTTCTCGTTCCATGCGTGCAAATTCCCGGAACGGCAAACCGAAGAGACGAATATCGAAGTGTCGATCCGCGGTCCCAAAAACGGACTGGTCGAGTCGATCGAGACGAACTTCGGCCTGCTCAGACGCTATATGCCCGTGCATACCGTTTCGTTCGAGACGTTCGAGATCGGTACGAAGACGGCGACGAAAGTCGGGCTCGTGTTCGATTCGGAGAAGATCGGCGGCGAGCTGCTCGCAGACGTTCGCGAACGGCTCCAGAAGCTGAGCGGACAGGTCGAGGAGTTGATCAGCTCCACGCAGTTGGAAGAACAGATTTCGGACACCCCTTACAGCCTGTTCCCGCTTACGATCTATACGGGGCGGCCGGATTTCGTGACGTCCTGCGTGCTCAGAGGACGGTTCGCGATCGTCATCGACGGCGTTCCCGGGGCGATGGTCGCTCCGATCTCGCTCTCTATGCTGCTCAAGACGCCGGAAGACGCGCATTTCAATTTCCTCTCCGCGTCCTTCGGACAAATACTGCGTCTCTTCAGCCTGCTCGTCGCCATATTTCTGCCCGGCTTCTACATCGCTCTCACGGGCTACCATCAGGATCAAATTCCGTTCCCGCTGCTGGCCACCATTGTAACGACGAGACTCGGCATTCCGCTCAGCACGCCGATGGAGATGGTGCTTGTGCTGACGCTTCTCGAAATGTTCAAAGAAGCCGGCTACCGGCTGCCCTCGATGATCGGCCAGACGCTGACGGTCGTCGGCGGTCTCATCATCGGCGACGCCGCCATCCGGGCCGGGCTCATCTCTCCGTCGATGGTCGTCATCGCCGCCATCTCGACCGTGGCCGGCTCTACGCTCATCAGCCAGACGCTTAGCGGCACCGTCAGCATTTTGCGCTACTCGTCCGTCTTTATCAGCGCGGCCTTGGGCGTGTACGGCTTTATGCTGTCCGTTCTTTTCCTGCTCGTCTACTTGACGAGCCTGACGTCGTTCGGGGTTTCCTTTCTCTCGCCCCTTGCACCGATTTCGATGAAGGATATCGGCAGAGCCTTGCTCATGTATCCGCGCAAGCTGGGCGCTTTCGTTCCCGGATACTTAAGAAAGCGATCTTAAAGCGGTTGTTCAATACCGTAAAGGAATGAGCCGATTTGTCCAAACTGCTGAAGCTGATCCTGACGATGCCGATCGCCCTCGTCTCCATAACGCTGTCCGGCTGCTGGGATTACAAGAACATCGACCGGATGAACTACTTGACGTCGATGAGCATCGATTACGACGAAGGACAATTCATCGTCTATCTGCAATCCTCCCACTTCACCGGCATCGCCAAAAAGGAAGGAGCGCCGATAGACGCCAAACCGCAGGACGTCATCGGCATCGGACGGGGCAAGTCGATCGCGGATGCGATCTTCAAAGTGTACCGTTCCGAGCAAATCCCGATCTACTGGGGTCACGTCAAGGCGATGGTTTTCACGAAAAGAGCGCTCCGCAACGTCGGCATCATCGATCTGACGGACCTTGTCAACCGTTATCGGGAAATCCGCTACAATCTGTGGGTGTTCGGTACGGAGGAGCCGATCGAGAAGCTGCTGAACGCGCTCCCCTACTACAACCGTTCGCTGTACGATTCGCTGCTGATGAAGCCTGCCGAATCGTACAGGCAGTTTTCCTATATCCAACCGGTCTACCTGTATCGTTTTCTGTCCGACACGCTAGAAAGCGGAAAAACCGCCATGCTCCCCAGGCTCGCGATCGAACGCGGCGACTGGCTCGAAGGCGGCAAGCCGATCTCCCTCCTGACAATGGACGGCGGTTATTTCTTCAAAGGAACCGACTATATGGGCGAACTGAATCTGCAGCAGCTAAAAGGCAAGCGGTACCTGGACCATAAAATGTTCCGGATACCGCTTACGATCGAATATGGAGACCAGCCCGTCGTCACCTTCGTCCTGCGCATGAAGGAGTTCAAGATCGGTTATGCCGTTCGGGAAGGCCGGCTTAGCTTTACGCTCGACATCAAGGTCAAAGCCTTCATCGACGAGATGATGGAAAATCTCGACGAACCGAAAATGAAGCGCATGCTGGAGCAGGAAATCGAGAGCACCGTAAGATCGACCTACGACACGGGCAAGGACATTCACGCCGACGTCCTGAATCTGGGCTACCCGATCTTCAGATACCACCACGCGGATTGGAAAACCTATTTGCGCGGCGACGGCTTTCAGTCCTCCACGCTCGGCGCGGTCCGCGTTCGGGCGATGATCACGCATTCCGGCAAATACAAGGGCCGGATCGCCAACCTATAGCGGAAGCAGGCTTACCTCATCGCGAGCTTCCAGTTCGCGGATCATCTCTTCCCACTCCTTCGGCTTGTTCGGCAGCGCCGAATAGTACTGCCGGAGGAAGTGGACGATCAGTTCGGCGGGCAGCGAGCCGCGCGTCTCGTCGGCCGGGAAGAAGCCGAGGTCGAGCTCGGCGACCGCCTTGCCTTCGTGATCCCACGAAGGGTGCACATACGAGAGATCGAGCTTCTGATAGCCGATGTGGGACAGCACCTCGCGCCTTACGGCCGGGTGCATCGGAAGCACGTTGCCGAATTTCAGCGAGGATACGGCATGCGGACGGTAGATTTCGGCGAACATGCCGATCGACTCCGTGCCGCTCAGACGCTGCAGCCTTTCGAGGTCCCGGGAACGCTCCACGTACAGGAAGCGGCCGATGCCCAGCCCCATCGCCCCGATAATCGTAAAGTCGGTCATCGCCACCCGCATCTCCGGATAGTAGCGATATTCCGTCGCTCCGACGACGGCGTCGTTATGAACCGCGACATAGACGTGAATGTCCGGATCTTCGAGCGCTTCCTGCCACAGCTCGAACGCAAGCACTTCCTCCGGAGGGAAGATGGTGCTCATCAGGCGGTGCATCTCCGCAAATCTTGGATCCTCTATCGAACGAACGCGAATATATTCCATATCATCTCTCCGTCTTAAAGGGATTTCGCCATTCCATTAACGCCGCATAATTCAATGATTGTTCGTCTTCCAAGTATTCCGCGGCGACTCCGATCGGCAGTCTTCCGCAGCGCAGCATGAACGTAATGACCGGATCGTTCAGCTCCCCTTCGCCTACCTTCCGGACATACTCTTCGGGCCCAAGCTTGTCGGAATAGGCTTTGTACCCGGGCATGCGTCCCCCTCCGAGCAGCCTGCGGCAGCCCAGATGGACGACCGTCTCGTACATCGACTGCATCAGCCATTTGCCCAGCCCTAGTTTGCGATATTGCGGATCGACGCAGAGATCGACGACATAGATCGTGTCGCCGTCCGGTTCGTGATTGCGTATGTAGCCGTCGTCCGTCATCGAAGCCCAATCGTGCGGCCCGTCGCGGGGAACCGTTACCCGCAAAGCCGTCATCGAACCTACGATCTTCCCTTCCGCTTCCGCGCACAGCGCCCCTCCGGGAAAACGGACTACGTGCTCGGTCAGCTGCTCTTCGTTCCACCACAGCTCGGACGGAAAAGGCGGCGGAAAACACCTCGCCTGCAAGGCGATCAGACTCGCGAAGTCCCCCCTTCCGTAGTTGCGGATCGTCAGCGGCAGCATGCGGCGTTCGTCGGGCACTTTTATCCGTTTCAGCACGTTTTCACCCCCCGCTGCCGTTTCGGGCCTGGGAGCTCAAGTCCCCTTGCCCACTTCCTATAGTATAGGAATCCGGCGATCCGGGGCAAGCCATTTTCAGGTTAGCGCTTACGGTTCGGGGAATACAGGCAGAATTGAACAAGACATGAGAAATTTCTCATGTTTTTCTAAGAATGCGATTCAAACCGTTCTCATGCCCGTTTTTTCCCTCTCCTTGGAAAACCTTAGGGAAACCCCGCTCTGCTATACTCATTCTCGTGAGCTATGAATTTTTCGGATACATTGGAGGTATCGGCATGAACTTAAAACAAACGTTCGTCCGCAAAGTCATCGGCATCAGCCTGTGCGCGGCCATCGGCTTCACGGGACTCGCGATCGCGCAAGCCCCGCAGGCATCCGCCGCGACGAAAGCGGACAAAATCATATCCCTCGGACAAAAATATCTCGGCGTGAAATACCGGTTCGGAGCGCCGTCCGGCTCGACGTCCGCATTCGACTGCTCGAGCTTCACGCAATACATTTACGGCAAATACGGCGTTAAGCTGCCGCGCGTATCCAGCGCCCAGGCCACTAAAGGAGTCAAAGTGGCGAAAGCCAATCTGAAGCGCGGAGACCTCGTCTTCTTCACCACGTCGCGCACCGGCAAAAAAATCGGCCACGTCGGCGTATACGTAGGGAACAACAAAATGCTGCACACTTACGGCAAGCCGGGAGTCACCTACTCGTCCCTTAACTCCAGCCATTGGAAGAAGACGTACGTGACCGCCCGCCGCGTTCTCTAGTCTCTCTTGCTATTTACCCTATATACGCAGGACGCAGAGACAATGTTGCACGAAAACGCAATCGAGCAGCTGGGAATTTGATGCAGTCCTCCGCTATAAACAAAGGCAGCGCCGCAGTCCTTAATCGGACAAGCGGCGCTGCCTTGTTTCGTTTAAATTTTGCGGGGAAGCTGGATCGAAATCGTCGTGCCGTTGTTCGGCTTGCTGTATACTTCCACGCTTCCCTCGTGAACGTCGATGATTTTCTTGGCGATCGACAGGCCGAGGCCGCTGCCCCCCGTTGAACGGTGGCGAGCCTCGTCCACCCGGTAGAAGCGCTGGAACATGTTCGGGATCTCGCTCTCCGGAATGCCGAGGCCGTAATCGGTCACTTCCAGCTTGATGCCGCTCTTCTGGTTGCGGATCCGCACGTCGATCGGCTCTTTGCTGTATTTCAGCGCATTGTCGATGAGAATGAGCAGCAGCTGCCGGATCTTCTCCTTATCCCCCCGCATATAGACGAAGTGGTGGTCCGAATGCACGCGAATGTTGCGTTGGAACGTTTTGCCCAACACCTCGGACAGCTCCCTGACGACGCTGACGACATCGAAGCGCGACACGTTCAGCCAGTTGTCCTGCTCCGCTTCGGCGAGCGTCAGCATCGAGCGGATCAAGTTCTGCAGACGTTCCGTCTCCTTGGCGATCGCTTCGATCGCTTCGTCCCGGACCGCGGCGTTATCCCTGCCCCAACGCTTCAGCATGTCGGCATAGCTGGAGATGACCGTAAGCGGCGTCTTCAGCTCGTGGGACGCGTCCGCCACGAAGTGCTTCTGGCTCTCGATCGTCCGGTCCAGCCGGTCGATCATCTGGTTGAACGCCCTCACCATCTGCTGCAGTTCGACCGATTCCTCCCGGCCGTTCAGCTTGACGCGGTACAGCTTGCCGCTCCGGTCGATCTCCCGCATCGTCTGCACCATCTGGCCGATCGGTCCGGTCAGACGGGATGTGAACCAATACGTGCCGAAAATGGCGAACACGACCGCGCCGATGCTCGTGACGGTCAAGGCGCCGACCAGAATCTGCAGGTAACTGTCCAGCACGGTTAATCTGCGGGCGGCTTCCAGCGTGCCGATCATCCGGCCCTGATCGAAAATCGGCTTCGACAGGAAGAGGACGCGCTGCCCGTTGATCTGCATCGTGTCCGAGTAGTTGTACACCTGGTACTGCGAAGGGATCGAGAGCAGCTCCTCGTCCGTTCCGACCTTGTTGACGATCTGCTCGCCGATGACGATTCTCATCATCTCGTTGTAATTGTACAGATCGCTCAGCAGCTTCGGTTCGTCGAGTCCCTGCATGCCTCGCTTGCGCAAGGACTCGATGACCAGGTCCGCCTTGTTCGTGAGCAGTTGAAGCTCCCCGCGGGTCGTCACCCGAATCACGAAGAAATAGACGAAAATATTATACAGAATCAAAATAAAAATCAACCAGAAAACCGTGAATAAGGTAAATCTGGATCTGAGGGTCATGCATCGGGCTCCTTCAGCATGTAGCCGACTCCGCGCACCGTGTGCAGCAGCTTATGGCGGTAACCCTTGTCCATCTTCTGCCGCAAATAACGGATGTAGACGTCGACGACGTTCGTATCGCCGATATACTCGTAGCCCCATACGTCGGACAAAATTTCGTCCCGCGTTTTCTCCTCGTTCTTGTTGCGGGCCAAGTACAGCAGCAGCTCGAACTCCCGCGGAGTCAAATCGATCGAATGATCCTTCCGGTATACCTTGCGCGTCAGCAGCTCGATCGTCAAGTCGCCGATCTTGAGCACGTCCTCGCTCTCGCCCTCCCGGGAAGCCTTGAATATGCGCAGCAGGTTCCGCACTCTGGCGAGCAGCTCCTCCATCGCGAACGGCTTCGTGATGTAATCGTTCGCTCCGTGCTCGAAGCCGCTTACTTTGTCGGGAACCGTGTCCCTGGCCGTCAGCAGAATGACCGGCACGGCCGCGTCGTTCTGCCGCAGCCGGCGCAGCACTTCAATGCCGTTCAATTCGGGCAGCATGACGTCCAGCAGCACCAGATCCCACTCTCCGGACACGGCCATCTCCAGCCCCTTGCGCCCGTCCGCGGCCCTTCCGACGCCGTAGCCTTCATGTTCCAGCTCCAGCTGCAGTATTCTCGCAATCGAATCTTCATCTTCGATAATCAATATATTTTCATTTTTCATCGTCATCACCTCGTATTTATCCCACTCTATTGTACCACGACTGTCAAAGCGATGAAAAATCGGTCGATCTCGCGGCGCTTCAAGAGCGAAGATGTCGGAAACGCGAGGCGGGGTCAGATCTTCATGCAGCTGCGTCAGATCTCACCGAGAGAGTCCGTCAGGACGCGCGGCGGCGTCAGATCTCGCCAAGGGAGTCCGTCAGGGCGCGCAGCGCCCGTTCCATCGTCCGCCTCGTCCGCTCGTCCCGCGGAAAGCCTTCGCCCCTCCACAGCGCATCCAGCATGACGGAGGAAGGCAGCTCGGGCAAATGCGCCGCGGGAGCTTCGGGAAACAGCGCCAGCCAGCCTGAGCGGTCGCGAAACGGCTGATCCCGGTTCGCAATCCATGCGCTGCGAATCGTCCGGCGTTCGGCTTGCCCGTACAATTCGGCGCAGGCCGCTTGCCTGCGGGGCGACCATTTGGCCGGATAGCAATCGGCCGCGAGCACGACGAGATCGGCTGCGCGGAGCACGAAATCCATCGTCGCGGGATGCTCCCAGCGGCTGGAGACGTCCAGCAGTACGAGCGGCACGCCGAGTCTTCGAATCCACTTCGCCAGCTCCTTGCCCGGCTCGCGGTTGACGGCAGACTCCTCTCCGGGATGGAGCGGATAATAGGCCGCAGCCCCTTCGCGCCAGGCGGGCGCCGCAGCCTGCTTCCCGTCCGCGCGGACGAATACGGCGCTTCGCGGCATCCTTCTCTCTCCGTTAAGAAGAGCGTACAGCTCCGCCTCCCCGCCGGGACATTCGACCAGCGCATGCGCCTTGCCCCGGCTGCCGAGCGCCGCGGACAGAGCGAGCGCCGCGAATGTGGCCCCCGCCCCCGGGTAGGCGGAGAGGAGCGCAACGACCCGCGTGTCGGATCGCTCCTGCTCTTGCGCGGCGAGATGCGGCGCGGGAAAGCCGTCCAGGCCGACAAGATCCAGCTTGATCCGGTTCAGCTCGTCGAGCAGTTCGTCGGCGGAGCGCGGCCTGTCCGCGGGATCTGTCGCGAGCATGCGGCCGAGCAGCAGCGCGAAGTCGGCGGGAACGTCCTCCTGCAGCGCCTGCGCCATCGTTCCGCGATGACGCATGGCGAAGCGGCCGCCCGACAGGAGGAAATACGCCAACGCCCCCAAGCCGTACAGATCGGTGCGTTCGTCGGACTGCTCGCCCCGCAGCTGCTCCGGCGCGGCGAATCCCGGCGTTCCGAGCTGCAGCGTGTCGCTTGTCTTGTTTTCGCGATAGCGGCGGGCGATGCCGAAGTCGACGAGAATCGCCTTCTCCCCTCTGCCCAGCAGCACGTTGGCGGGCTTCAGGTCGCGGAAGACAACGGCCGGAGCCTGCGCGTGCAGATAGGTCAGCACGTTCGCCAGGTCGATCAGCACGTCGAGCACGAACGGAAAGCTCAGCCGCAGCCCGTATCGTTCGAAGCGCTCGGCCAGCGTATCCCCGGCGACGTATTCCATAACGATGCAGGCGACGCCGTCCGCGTCGGGTGGATAATAATCGACGATGTCCGGCAGATGGGGATGGTCCAGCTCGCTGAGCAGCTGCGCTTCGGGTAGGAACGAGCGTCGCTCCTCCGGCAGCGGGCGCGTCAGCTTAAGCGCCCTTGCCTTGCCTCCGAGCCGCGTGTCTTCGGCCAAGTAGACCCGGCCCATGCCTCCTCTGCCGATCGGCCTCTCGATCCGGTAACGGTCGCCAAACAGCTGCCCCGGCTCCAGGATCAGGCCGTGCGCATGCGAATTGTCCACATTCACTCTCTCCTCTTCTCGTCCCCGCGCGGACCGGTTAACGCAAATAACCCGCACCCGGTTCCGGAGCCCGCGAACGTAACGTTCGGAACTCCGGCCGAATGCGGGATGCTTTCCCGACGGCGGACTTATTTTCTTTTCACCCATATTGTAACTTCTTCGCGGTTGTGGAACAACTGCTTCACTTGACGAATGTCGAAAAAGCGGCCGTATTCCTCCGTCAGATCGTCGATCGTCTGCAGCGGCTTGCGGTACATCAGCTTCAACGTGATGATTCCCGAGCCGCCGGCCGTAATCGACGGGGCCAGCTCCGAGACGATTCGGCTCGTATGATAGGGGTCCCAGCTCATGTCACAGACGAACAGATCGAACGTTCCCGGCGCGAACGAGACGTCCGCGGCATTGCGGCGAATATGGCGCAAGTTCGGGTGAACGACGAGAGACGGGTCCATCTCGGCCGGATCGACCGCCGTCACCTTCAGCCCGCGCTCCAGCAGCACCGACGTCCATCCGCCCGGAGCGGCCCCGAGATCGAGCGCGTTCGAGAACCGGTCGAGCGGCAGGTTGAACGCCCTCTCCGCCTCCAGCAGCTTAAACGCCGCGCGCGAGATCAGACTGTCGTCCTTGCGGAAGCGAACCGCGCCGCCCGGCCAGTCGGACAGATTGTCGCGCGGCTTGGAGCAGCCCAGGTACAGCTTCTTCTTCGACGCATAGATCGAGACGATCCAGTCCGCCTCGCGGGCGACGACTTCCGCTCCGAGCCCGGAGACGACCGGCACGATCGTATCCCGGCCTCCCGCCGACGAGAACGGGAACGGACTGTTCTGTTCCTTGCGGACCTGAATCGCAACCTTTGCCCCGTTCAGCCTGTCCCCCAACGTGGCGGCATACGCTCTCATGCGCTCTGCGGTCGCCTCCGGATCGCCCGTCGCTTCGCTCTCGTCCTCAACCGGAAACAGATGGCGAAGGAACACCGGCTCCTTGCGGCGCAGCTCCTTCAGCGTCGCCTCCCGTTCCTGCTCGCCGATCGCGATCAGGAACGTCTCGCCCGGCGCGAGTCCGGATACCTTAAAGCCGGGAAACCTCCGCCTGAGCTCATCCATCGCGTACGGCGCGAAGCCCGGGTTGGCCGTGCAGACGAAGTCGGTCATTCGCCGCTCTCCTTCCGGACTTCGATCCAGGGGCGATCGTGCGTCCAACGAATGTCGATCGGAAGATCGTAAGCTTCCTTAAGCTTGTCCGGCGTCAGAACATCCTTCTTCAGGCCGGAGGAAACGAACCGGCCTTCCGCCATGAGTGCCACGTGCGTAATGACCGGAATGATCTCTTCGATATGGTGCGTTACGTAGAGCAGGGTAATCTCGTTCTCGGCCAGCTCGGTCAGCGACTGCAGAAACTTCTCCCGCTCGTACAGATCCAGCCCCGCACACGGCTCGTCCAGAATGAGCAAGCGCGGGGAAGCCATCATCGTGCGGGCCAGCAGCGCCTTCTTGCGCTCGCCCTGCGACAAGGTGCCGAACGGCTGCTCGGCGTACGCGTCGAGTCCGACTCGCTTCAGCTCCTCGTAAGCTCTCTCCTTCACTTCCTCGGGCACTTCCTCGTAGAAGCGCAGGAAAGCGAACGCCCCGCTGGCGACGATCTCCCACAGCGGGTCTCCGAGCTCCATTTTCTCGATCAGCGCCGGACTGATGTAGCCGATCTGCCTGCGGATCTCCCGCACGTCCACCGTTCCGTACCGGTTGCCAAGCACGTCGACGGTGCCGGAAGTCGGAAACTGATAAGCGGTCACCATTTCCAAAATCGTCGATTTGCCGCAGCCGTTGCGTCCCAGTATCGCCCAATGCTCCCCCGGGTTCACTTTCAGATCGACGCCGCGCAAAATATCGCGCCCTTCGCGCCGGAATGTCAAACCTTGCAGATGAATCATAAGTTCTCTCTCGCTTTCCTCAGCAGTTCCACCAGCTCCACGACGGAGGGGAAACGGTAATGTTTGCTCCATGCGCCGTTGTTGCGCTTGACGATCAGGCACGGTACGCTCTCGATCTTCAGCAGCTGCGCCATCTCGGGCATCAGGTTCAGGTTCGCCCGCGCGACGGGCGTCTCGGGGACGAGCTCCGTCGCCACCGCGAGCATGCGCCCCGCCGCCTGGCAGGTGCCGCACAGCGGCGTATGGACGAACAGGGCCAACGGGGTCGGCGAGAACGTCCACTCCCGCTTCCAGTTGTCCGGCTCCCAATCACGCATCCGGCCGCGCCTCCGCGACTTCCCGCAGCACAGACGGAGGCATCGGGCCGTCGTGAACGTCGACGCCTTCCGGATTCGCCGCGCGAAGGTCCCTTACCATGTTCGCCCGCCCCAGCATGCTGGAGGAATGAACGTAAATGCGCTTCGGGTACTTGCCAGCCGCGATCAGCCCGTGCACGACCGTCAGCCCGTTCGGCTGGCCGAAGCCGAGCTCATAATCGAGCGACAAAATATCGACTTCGCATTCCGTCAGCAGCAGCAAGCACTCCTGCGCCGAACGCGCCGCGACGAAGCCGCGCGGACAAGGCCGAACGTCGTCCAAATAAACGTTGATCATCCTTCTTCCTCCCCCAACCATCGCCTGACCCGCTTCACTTGCTCCCGATGCGTGCCGTCCGGGTCCGCAGGCGTCTCCATAATAAGCGGAACGGCGCGCAGCTCGGGCGTGCGCAGCAGTTCCTCGAACTGCTCCCGGCCGATTCGCCCTTCCCCGATCGCCGCGTGCCGGTCCTTGCGCGAACCGGACGGGTACAGCGAATCGTTCAAGTGCACTGCGCGTACGTGCTCCCACAGCCCCAAACCTCTGGCGCGTTCCGCGAAAAAATCCCATTGCCCCGGCTTCCATTCGCCGCTGGCGAACAGATGGCAGGTATCGAGGCAGAAGCCGATTTTGTCGGGATGCTCGGCGAGCGAGCGAATTTGCGCCAGCTCCTCCGGCGTCGTGCCCATCGGGCCGTGATCACCGGCTTGGTTCTCCAGCAGAATCAGCGCCCGGCCCTGCCAGAGCGCCGTGACGCTGTTGATCCACTGCAACATGTTGCGATAGCCCTGCAGCGTGTCAGCGCCCTTGTACGTTCCGAAATGGACGACGACGCCGATCGAGCCGCAAGCCTCCGCGATCTGCAGATCGTTGAGCGTGCAGAGCGCCATTCGCCTCGCCGCCTCCCCTTCGGACGCGGGGTTGACGGGATACGGACCGTGTCCGATCGATACGATGCCGCGCTCCCGGCACCAGACGGCGCACTTCTCGGCATCGCCGCGCTCGAACGCTTTCGGCTGCAGCGTTCTCGGGTTTTTCGGAAAATACTGAAAGCAGTCTCCCCCGATCGCCGCCGCATGTTCCGCCGCCGCGCGATAACCGCGACGCGTGCTGACATGGCTGCCGACCCTGCTCATTCAAGCTTCCCGCTGGCAATTCGGGCAGTAAAACATTTTGCGCCCGCTCAGCGTCTCTTGGCGAATCGGCGTTCCGCAGACGTCGCACGGCTCATCCGGACGATCGTACACGAGGCATCTCTCGTTGTAGCCGCCGGTCAGCCGATCGTCGGGCGTCAACGGATGATCCATATACCCGCCGGCCTCCTTCGCCTCGGTCAGCACCTTGTGCATGGCGCGGTACAGCCGTTCCGCTTCCTCTTCAGTCAGCTTGTTCGCGGCCGCGGCCGGATGCAGCTTCGCTTCGAAGCAGATTTCGTCGCTGTAGCAGTTGCCGATGCCCGCAATGAAATGCTGGTCTGTCAGCGCCGTCTTCAGCTTGCTCCGCTTGGAAGACAGCAGCTTGCGGAACGCTTCCGGCGTCAGCCGCGGGTCGAACGGCTCGGGACCGAGCTCCTTCATGCGCTCGATCGCGGTCTTGGCGGATATCCGGTGCAGGTATCCGAGACGCAGCCCCCCGAAGTAAAGCGAATCGCCTCCTTCGAACGTCAGAATGACCTGGAAGTGGCTGTCCGGCTTCGGCCCTTGCTCTCCGTAAGCCATCCAGCCTCCCAGCATCAGGTGGAGCAGCAGGCGATTGCCGTCGTCCAGGTGGAACAGCAGATGCTTGGCTCTCCGTTCCACGAACAGAATCGTACGACCGGCAAGCTCTGCCGTGAATTCCTCCTCGGGTTCGTTGATCGACGCCGCACGGTTTACCGTCGCCTTCGCGATTTTCCGGCCGCTGACAAGCGAAGATAGCTGAGTTCGGTAATGCTCCATTTCCGGGTATTCCGGCATGTTGTTGACACCCTTTCCTTGGGTTGACGCTATGCGCTTAGGTTACCTTTTCCCGATCTGCTTCGTGATCAAAATTGGACTTTTTGAACTGCCTCTTAAATTCTTGCGTACAGAAAGTGTTCCAACTGCTCCGGTCCCGCGCAGACGACGTCGGGATGCGCGCCAGCTTTGGCGCAATGCGCCTCCCAATTGTCCGCGTCGCACAGTCCCGTCAGCACGAGAATCGACGGACAGCCCGCGCCGCGCGCGGCGGCCAGGTCGGTGTACGGGTTGTCGCCGATCACCCACGTATTCTCGGGCTTCGTGCCGGATATTCGCAGCGAATAATCCATCAATATGCGCGAAGGCTTGCCGATGACGATCGGCTCCACGCCGGTCGCCGCCTGAAGCGGCGCTCCGATGCTGCCCGCGCCGGGCAGAAAGCCGCCGTCTGTCGGCAGCAGCCGGTCCGGATTCGTCTGCACGAACGCCGCCCCGCCGAGCAGATGGTTCACGGCCTCGGCAAGCCGGTCGTAGGTGAGCTGTCTGTCCAGCCCCTGCACGACGAGATCCGCCGGCTCGCCGCGATCGGCCAGTCTCAGGCCCGCGCTGAGAAGCGCCTCCTTCAGTCCTTTCTCGCCGATCGCATATACGGCCGCTCCGGGATAGTTCGCCCGGGCGTAATCGGCGGCCGCCATCGCCGAAGTCGCGATTCTCTCTTCCGGCGCCTCGATGCCCATCTCTCTTAAGTGTTCCGCCACTTCGCCGGGCGTACGCGTCGAATTGTTCGTCACGAACAAACTTAGCATGCCCCGGCTTTGCAATCCGGAGATCAGCTCTCCCGCTCCCGGCACCGGTTCGTTCCCCCGGTACAGCGTGCCGTCGAGATCGAACAGCAGTGCTTCGGGAGCCGGGTAGTCGTCTATCGGGTTCAGTATTCGTATCAACGCCGTCCTACTTCCTTTCGCGCGACATCTTGTCTCTCAGTCTTGCTATTCTATGCTGCAATGCCGCCCTCTCCGCATCGCGCTTGGCTTTGTCCCGCGCCAGAATGCCGCGCTTGACGGCCAGCTCCAGTGCTCTCTCGGCATAAGTTAATGCCGTTAACAATTGCTTGTCGCGATGCTCGTAATACATCGCCAGCTCGATATGCGCCTCGACCGCGGGAGCGGCGGCGCTCTCCGCCGTCTCGGCGAATTTCCGCCACAGCGGAAGCGCCCGTTCGAAGCGGCCCGCCTTCTTGTATCTGGCCGCCAGCGGCAGGCTCCAGCCCGCTTCGCCGGCTTCTTCCCGCTCGGCAAGCCGCTCGAACAACTGTTCGGCCACTTCCGTCAAGCCGTGCTGCTCCAGCCATGCGGCCGTACGGAACAGCTCCTCGCTCTCCAGAATCGCCTCCTCGTCGCCTTCCCCGTCCAGCAGACGGCCGAAATGGACAGCGAGCGACGCCAGCGTCAATATATCTTTTTCGTTGTGCGCGTATACGCCGTGCAGATGCTCCGGATTGCCGTCGCTCAGAAATTGAAAATAAAGCGTCGGTGCGAGCGATCCCGGCACGTCGTCTTCCCTGCGGACGCCCAGCCTCGCTTCCTCCACGGCGCCCAATCGACAGGAAGGCAGCGTCTTCCGCCACAGCGCCCGGGAAGGATGCAGGAAATCCAGATGACCGGGCGACTGCCCGCTCTTGCGCCAGCCGTTCAGAATGAAGCGGTTGGCGAGCACCGGCCAGTCGAACGTGCGGCCGTTGTAGGAAACGATGTGCGTCTTGTCCTTCATCCGGTCGAGCAGGTAGGTCAGCATCGCCCGCTCTTCGCCCGGATGGCGGATGAGCGCCTGCTCGACGATAAACGCGCTGCCGGCATAGTAGCCGAAGCCGACCATGAACGGCACATTGCCGGCGCCGACGCCGAGTCCGGTCGTCTCCGTATCGAGAAACAGCAGCCGGTATGGGTCGATCGGCCCGCTGCTCCCGTTCTGGCGCTCGGCGATCGGATGCAGTCTTCCCGCCCGCGCGAGCAGCTCGCCGAGCTCGTGCTTGCCGTGCCGGTAAGGCAGCGGATACGCGATGCGGCGAAGCAGGAACGGGCCGACTTCGTTCTCCTCCAGCCCGACGCCGATCGCGCCGAAGCCCGCGGGCAGCGCGGGCTGCTCCGTCTCGGCCGGAGCAGCAGGCTCGCTCCGCGGCGCGGCCGCTTCGGGCGTACCGCGCAGACGGTTCAGCCTGTCCCGCAGCCCGCTCATGCTTTCGTCCCCTGCAGCAGCGACATCGCCAACTCCTTGCCCAGCAAGCCGACTTCCTCGATCGGTCCGACGCAGGCCGGACAGCCGCTCAAGCAGCCGCAGCCGCGAATGAGCCGCTCCGCTTCCTCCAGCAGCTCTCCGTGCTTCTCGTACAGCCTCTGGCTGAGCCCGATGCCGCCCGGGTAACGGTCGTAGAAGTAGATCGTCGGCTGCTTCGTGTGCGTCGCCTTCACCTGCGGCACGACGCGGATGTCGAGCGGATCGCACATCAGGTGGAGCGGCGCCAAGTGGATCAGCACGTTCGCCAGTCCGAGCAGCGCCATCTGCATGTCGTTGGCGCTGCGCTTGGCCGACTCCTCCTCCGAGAACGAGAACCAGTACCCGCTCGTATGCAAAATTTCCTCCGGCAGATGGATGGGTCCCGAACCTATGTTCTCGTGCGTGCGCAGCCGAATTTTCTTGAAGATCGTCGGCTTGGCCATCACCGTCACTTCCCCGAATTGCCGATGCAAGGCTCCGGTCGTCGCCTCGAGGTCGACGTGAAGCACCTTCAGCTCCACCGCCATGCTCGCATCCGTAAAATAGTCCACGTTCACTTCGCGCACATAAGCTTTTTTCTCCGGGTAGTCCAGCTTCTCGACCTGATACTGCACGCCTTCGTGAAGATAGATCGCTTCTTCGTGAATCAGTGTCGGCGCGCTGAAGCGATCGACCTCGCCGATGACGCGGTGCCCCTCCGTCTGATCGATGATGACGAAGTTCTCCTGCGCCGCAGAACGAAGCGAGATGTTGTGGGCCGGGAACGCCTGCTCCATCCAATACCAGCGGGTGCCGACCTTGTGCAGCACTTTCTCCTCGGCCAGAAATTCCAGCAGATCCGTCAGCTTCTCGCCGCCGAACGTATCTCCTTCCTCGAACGGAAGCTCGTAGGCGGCGCATTTCAGATGGTCCAGCAAAATAAGCAAATTATCGGGATGAATGCGGGCTTCCTCCGGCGGACGTCCGAGAAAATAATCGGGATTCTGGATCAAGTATTGATCGAGCGGATTGCTGCTGGCGACGAGAAACGTTACCGAGCTCGTCTGCCGTCTGCCCGCGCGTCCGGATTGCTGCCACGTGCTGGCGATCGTGCCGGGGTAGCCGTTCAGCACGCACGCCTGCAGCTGCCCGATATCGATGCCGAGCTCCAGCGCGTTCGTGCTGACGACGCCGCGAATCTCGCCGCTGCGCAGGCCGCGCTCGATCTCCCGCCGCAGCTTGGGCAAGTAGCCGCCGCGATAACCGCGGATCGTCTTCGCCCCCAGCTCGTGCTTCACCGTCTCCTGAAGATAAGTGAGCAAGATTTCGACGCGCACGCGGCTGCGCGCGAACACGATCGTCTGGATGCCGCTCTTCAGCAGAAGAGCGGCGAGCTTCTGCGATTCCAGCACGCTGCTTCTGCGGATGCCGAGCTGCTTGTTGACGACGGGCGGATTGTAGAACACCATATGCTTCTCGCCCGTAGGCGCACCGTTGTCGTCCACGAGCGACACCGTCTCGCCGATCAGGCGCTCCGCGTGCTCGCGCGGATTGCGGATCGTCGCCGAAGCGCACAGAAACTGCGGATCGCTGCCGTAGAACCGGCAGATCCGCTTCAGCCTGCGAATCACGTTGGCCACATGGCTGCCGAATACGCCGCGATACGCGTGAAGCTCGTCGATGACGATATATTTGATATTTTCGAATAGCTTAACCCATTTCGTATGATGCGGCAAGATCGCCGAATGCAGCATATCCGGATTCGTGACGACGATATGCCCGGCATTGCGGATCGCCTGCCGCACCGTCGGCGGCGTATCTCCGTCGTAGGTATGCGTCTTGATGTCCGCTTCCATCAGGTTGGCGAGCTCCTGAAGCTCCGCCACCTGGTCCTGGGCGAGCGCCTTCGTCGGAAACAGATACAGCGCCCTGGCGCTGTCGTCCTCCAGCAGACGCTGCACGACGGGCAGGTTGTAGCAGAGCGTCTTGCCCGACGCGGTTGGCGTGACGGTCACGACGTGGCGGCCGGCGGACACCTCCCGGAACGATGCGGCCTGGTGCGTGTAGAGCTGCGTGATGCCTTTGCTCCCCAGCGCCCCGGCCAGCTTCGGATGAACGGTGACGGGCAAGTCGGCCGTGCGGGCCGGTTTCGCCGGCTCGGTATGCCAGAACGTGACGTTGTCCATCAGCTCCCGCTTGCTTCTGAGCAGCTCCAGCCACTCGTCCACGGACTCCGCCTTTTGCGTATACGGATTCATGGCAATTCTCCTATGTAACAGGTATATTCCCATTGTACAGAATACATGTTCGTGCGGCAATGCCCGGATCAGGCCATCGTTCGACAAATCGGCCGCCCATCCGCCGGACGAGGCCCCTCGATTCGCAACGATCGGGCCTGTTGCGACATTTCGTGTCGGCTCCTGCGCTTTCCCGGGAAACTATTATTTCCTCGCCGCTGCAAGACGCAAGCTCCCCGTACCGCCTCTGGAGCGGCTCGTCGGGGAGCTTGCGGGTTGTTGCTTTTCCGTGCGGCCTCCGGGAGGCTCGTCGGGTTTCGGGCAGGCCGATCCTTTTACACGTACGGAGCTTCCCAGGCTTTCTTGTGCCAGCCGATGTCTTCGGCGATGACGTTCAACTGGCGATCCAGCCTCACCTCCGCGCGATATGGCCAATCCCGCTCTCTCCAGAAACGCAAATCCGTCCACGTGACGAGATAGTCTCCGTTGGCCTCTTCCTTCCAGCTTGCGTAGGCCCGTTTGGCGAACCCTTTCAGCGTCTGAACCGAGGAAGAGCGCCGGCTCGCTTCGATGCACTCGTGGGTAGCGGCGTGCGGCAGATGCTTGCACGGCAGCCACCGCCTTCCTGCGATGCTTCCCATCTCGTAACCCGAATCCGTCTGAACGAGAAACTGCCAGCGGAACCACCACAATCCCGGCAGCACGTGAACGGCCAGCGCTCTGCGGTATCTTCTTCTGACCCGTCTCGCCACGATGGCGTGATGGGCGATCCGCCATCCGACATACGCCGCCGTAATCGTCCACGCTCCCGCGAATAGCCATGGAGAAGCGTCAACTCCGCCCGGCAGCGAGGCGACGATCGCTCCGGCGTGCACGGCGACGAGGAACGGATCGGTCAAACATATCGCGTCCAGATGAAGCCATTCCTTGCGAAACGGCAGCAGAAATTGAACGCCGTACGCGTTCGTCCAATCGGACAGCACGTGAATAGCCACCGCCAGCAGAGCAAATCCGAACAGCAGAAGCGCATGCTCCCCCGTCCCCCATATCCATGCGGCCAGAGCGGCGAGTCCTCCCGCCCATACGGGCCATACGGGAAGCGCGTGGCTGATGCCGCGATGGTGCTTCAAATAAGCGTCCTTGCCCCTCAGCCTCACGACAGCGTCGAAGTCCGGGGCCAGAGAGCCGGCGACCGAGACGGTCAGCACGGCTGCCGCCAGGTGCGGATCGGCGGCGACGGACGGAAAGAACAGAGCAGTGCCCGCGAGCGTAACGCCGAACAAAACGTGCGAACCCGTATCCAAGCCGATGTCTCCTCTCGAATGCCTTTTTCTTGGTACGGCTTCAGGTTACATCAGCTCTGTTAGGGAGAGGTCAGCGCGGCGTAAGCAACGTATTATTTTCGGAACGGAACGAATATCGTCGCAGCTTCGCATCCATACTATTCGACGGGCATGCGTCCATATCGTACAACACGAGGGAGCGATGAGAACGATGGCAAAACCCGACGAGCGTTCGGATAACGCGGAGAAGCTGGAGGAAGCCGTTCAGAACACGATAGAGAACTTGGAGCAATCCGAGCACTACCTGGACGAGCATTCCGTCGAGCTGTCTCCGGAGGAATCTTCCACGCTGCGGCAGAAAAACGAAAATCGCCGCGCGGCGATCGACAGCCTGCGCAGCGAAATTCAGGACGAGCAGGAATACTCGGAATAACGAAAGCCTTCAGTCACGGGGCAACAGCTCATAAGAGGCTGCCGCATAAGCAGAGTTGCTTGAGATAATCGACATGTAAAAAGAGGGGTATGTACCTCCTGGAGAATGCCTCATACGCTCCTGAAGCCACCTTATCACGGGTTTACCCATTCAGGCTTCAGGAGCGTATCGCATCGGAAGGAGGTACATACCCCTTTCACCTTGTTCGTCGATCATCTTCCAGAGCAACTTAATGTGCTTATGCGACAGCCTCTTTATCAGGCTTTCTCGACGTTGAAGTATTGCGCCTCGGGATGAGCGAACACCATCGCCGATACGCTCGCTTCCGGCTCCATCATGAAGCCTTCGGTCAATTCGACTCCGATGTCTTCGGGCTTCATCAGCGCGAACAACGGGCCTTGATCCTCCAAGTCGGGGCAGGCCGGGTAGCCGAACGAGACGCGGATGCCCTGGTAGCGGGCGCCAAAGCGCTTCTTCATCGTCATATCGGCCGGGTCCGGGAAGCCCCAAATGTCCCTCATCATATGGTGGACGCGTTCGGCCAGTCCTTCCGCCACTTCGAGCGCAGTCGCCAGCAGCGCATGGGAGCGCAAGTAGTCCCCGTTCTCCTTCCACTCTTCCGCCTGCTCGCGAGCGCCTTGACCGGCGGTCACGACGAGGAAGCCGACGTTGTCCATCACGCCGCTTTCCACCGACTTAAGGAAGTCCGCCAGACACAGGAACGGCTCTACCTGCTGCCGAGGGAATGTGAAACGGTGCAGCACCTTGCTCGTATCCGCAGGATCGTAGATCAGAATGTGGTTGCCGTCGGATTGCGCCGGGAAAAACCGGTACATCGCCTGAGGGTTCAACCAGCCCTTCGTCTGGGATTGACGCAAAATCTCGTCCACCGTCGCCTTCAGATTGACGGTTCTCTCGTCGCCGGCGGCAAGCAGCTCCTCGACGTTGCCCTTCAGGCCGAGGTGATGGCCGAGCAGCATCTGCATGTTGACGTACGGCAGCACGTGCGAGATCGGATAATCGCGCAGTACATGGCGATCGTGGTCCGGCGGCGTGAATACCGGAGCGTCCTGCGAGATGCTGGAACGCCGCGCGCGCGACGCTTCGGGCAGCCCCTTCGCGGGCTTCTCTGTTTCCTCAGCCAGCTTCGCCTGGGCGGCCCAGTGCTCCTCGATAATACGCGCCCGATGTCCGGGGTCGCTCAGCTTGTTGGCCAAGTCCAGCCCTTCCATCGCGTCCTTCGCATAGAGGACAACGCCTTCGTATTCGGGCGCGATCCGATTTTTCGTGAACTTCCTCGTCAGCGCCGCGCCTCCGACGAGGATCGGGGCGTCGATGCCGGCGGCGCGCAAGTCCTGCGCAGTGACGACCATCTGCTGTGCGGATTTGACGAGCAGGCCGGACAGTCCGATCGCGTCGGGATTTTCCTTGCGAACCGCTTCGACGATTTGATCCGGCGGCACCTTGATGCCCAGATTCACGATCTGGTAGCCGTTGTTGGACAAAATGATCTCGACGAGGTTTTTGCCGATATCGTGCACGTCGCCCTTAACGGTGGCGAGCAGAATTTTTCCTTTAACCGCGGATTCGTTCTTCTCCATATGCGGCTCAAGCTGTGCCACGGAAGCTTTCATTACTTCCGCGCTCTGGAGCACTTCGGCCACGATCAGCTCGTTATTGTTGAACAACCGGCCTACTTCCGTCATACCTGCCATCAGCGGACCGTTAATGATGTCCAGCGGCGCATATTTCTTGAGCGCTTCGTCCAGATCCGGAGCCAGTCCGTCCTTGCTGCCCTCGACGACGTAGTTCGCAAGCCGTTCCTCCAGCGTCAGATTCTCGACCTTGACCTTCTTCTCGACCTTCTTGTCGCGGAACGCCGCGACGAACGCGGCCAGCGTATCGTCGTTCGTGTCGTACAGCAGTTGTTCAGCCAGCTTGCGCTCATGATCCGGGATCGAAGCGTACCGCTCCAGCTTCTCCGTGTTCACGATCGCATAGTCCAGGCCCGCTTTCGTGCATTCGTACAGAAACACGGAGTTAAGCACTTCGCGCCCGGCTTCCGGCAGACCGAAGGAAATGTTGCTGACGCCGAGAATCGTCTGGCACGCGGGCAGCACTTGCTTGATCAGCCGGATGCCCTCGATCGTCTCCTTCGCGGAGCCGATATACTGCTCGTCGCCGGTGCCGACCGGGAATACGAGCGGATCGAAGATAATGTCCTCCGCCTTTAAGCCGTATTTGTTCACGAGCAAATCGTGCGAACGAATCGCCACGTCCCGCTTGTCTTCGCGCGAGATCGCCTGCCCTCTCTCGTCGATCGTGCCGACGACGACGGCGGCTCCGTACTTGTGGAGAATCGGAACGACATTCTCGAACTTCTCTTCGCCGTCCTCAAGATTAATGGAGTTAATGATAGATTTGCCTTGAATGTATTTCAGCGCCAGATCGATGACCGCGGCGTCGGTCGTATCGACCATGAACGGCACTTTGACTTTCTTCGTCACGAAGTCCAGAAACAGCTTCATGTCGGAAGCTTCGTCCCGGTCCGGGTCCTGCACGCAAATATCGATAACATGGGCGCCCGTCTTCACTTGCGCTCTGGCGATCTCCGAAGCTTCCTCGTATTTGCCTTCGGCGATCAGCCGTTTGAACTTGCGGGAGCCGAGCACGTTCGTGCGCTCGCCGACCATGTACGGACGGCCGTCGTTCTCGATGTACACCGTATCGATGCCGGATACCGCGGGCGGATGCTCTCCTTCGATGCTGCGGGGAGCGACGTCCTTCATCGCATCGGCGATCGCCGCGATGTGCGCGGGAGTCGTGCCGCAGCAGCCTCCGGCCACGTTCAGCCAGCCCTGCTCCGCAAATGCGCGCAGCTTCTTGGCCAGCGAATCCGGCGATTCGTGGTAGTGGCCGTTCTCGTCGGGCAGCCCAGCGTTCGGATAACAGCTAACGGCCGTCTTCGCGATGGAGGACAGCGTGCGAATATGGTCGCGCATGAACTCCGGCCCGGTCGCGCAGTTCAATCCCATCGACACCGGGTTCAGATGCTCAAGCGAAATGTAGAAAGATTCGATGCTTTGACCGGCGAGCGTCGTGCCCATCGGCTCGATCGTCCCGCTGATCATGATCGGCAGCTCGCGCCCGGTCTTCTTGAACGCTTCCCGCACGCCGATGCTCGCCGCCTTGACGTTGAGCGTATCCTGGCACGTCTCGATCAGGATGCAATCTACTCCGCCTTCCATCAAGACGACGACCTGATCCTCGTAGTCGTGCACCAATTGCTCGAACGTGACGCCCCCGGTTACGGACAGCGTTTTCGTCGTCGGGCCGAGCGCGCCCGCGGCGTAACGCGGTTTGTCCGGAGTCGAATACTTATCGCAGGCTTCCTTCGCGAGCCGGGCCGCGGCCAGATTGATTTCACGCGCCTTGTCGGGGATATCGTACTCGGACAGCACGACCGCCGTCGAGCCGAACGTGTTCGTCTCGATAATATCGGCGCCCGCGGCCAGATAAGCTTCATGAATCGAGCGAATGACGTCCGGTCTCGTCAATACGAGCAGTTCGTTGCAGCCATCGAACTCTTCGCCTCCGAAATCTTCGGCCGTCAGGTCCGCTTGCTGGATCATCGTGCCCATCGCGCCGTCCAGAATGAGAATTCTGGAGCCCAGAGCCTCTTGCAGAGACGGTTTACTTTGCGTTAAAGTCATAATTAAGTCTCTTCCCCTGTCTGTCAAATCATTAAACTCTATAGTAACAGAATCCGTAATGGACGAAAAGATACACATCGACAGGTTTTCGGAATTGGACTATAATAAAGGCATTAATTCACATTGGGAAAAGAGGGATTTAGCATGGCAGAAATTCGCATCCGCAACACCAACGAAAGAATTTCCAGCGAGGAAGAGGTTCGTGCGTTTCTGACGAAGCAGAACGTACTGTACGAACACTGGGACACGAGTAAGCTTCCGTCCGAGCTGTACGAGAAATTCGTGCTTTCCGACGAAGATAAGGCCCAACTGTTGGCTACCTACGACACGGAAATCCGCGATCTGGCCGGAAGACGCGGCTACAAGGTGTGGGACATCGTCGCGCTCTCCGAAGCGACTCCGAACCTGCCCGAACTGCTTAAGAAATTCGAGCAAGTACACACCCATACGGAGGACGAGGTTCGCGCCATTACGGCCGGACGCGGCATCTTCATCATCAAAGGCGACGACGAGACCGGTTACTTCGACGTCGAGCTGAGCGCGGGCGACGTCATCTCTGTCCCGGAAGGCCAGCCTCACTTCTTTACATTGATGGAAAACAAAGCGATCGTAGCCGTGCGCTTGTTCATCGAGCCGGCCGGCTGGGTTGCGGACCCGTTCGAAGACCCTGCTTTCGTGAAGTAATCCGCAATCATGGCAAAGGGCTGTCCCCCGATCGTCGCTTGACGATGATCGCCGGGGACAGCCCTTTGTGCGTTATGGCGCGTCTCAACGCTTGCAGGTGCTGACGCCGAGCATCCGATACATCAGACAGCTGCCTGCAAGCCCCGTCAGTACGAACACAAGCCCCAGCAAACCGACGAATCTGATCCCGCCTTCCAGCACGAAGATGAGAGACAGCACGCCCAGGCCAATCACAATGCGCGTCATTCTATCGATCGTTCCGACGTTTCTCATTCCGATTCCTCCGCATGATCAAATTGATTTCTTTATCATGTTAAGAGAAAAAGGAACGCGCTTCCGTGACTAAGTCACGAAAGCGCGCCGTTTACCGCGAATTTAAGTTGCGAATCAGTTCGGGAAGCTCGGTCAAGCTGTTGATCTCGTAGGACGGAACGATATCGTCGTTCCGAATCGCGCCGTGCCGATTAATCCATACGGACGTCATGCCGATCCGGTTCGCGCCGAGAATGTCGGTCGTCAGCTTGTCTCCGATCATAATCCCTTCGTCCGCCGTAATGCCGATCTGCTCCAGCGCGTGAGCGAACAGATTGGAGGAAGGTTTTCCTTCGCCGAAGTTGCCGGAGATGACGATCGCGTCGAAATACGGGACCAGATCGGGCATTCCATCCAGCTTCTCCTGCTGAAGATCCGGGGATCCGTTCGTCAGAAGCAGCAGCTTGTACGACTCCTTCAATTCGTCCAGCACGGCGAACGTCTCTTCGTATACGTACTTAAGCTTTCTTCTCTGGGCCGGGAACATCTCGGCGAGCTGTACGCCCAGGCCCGGGCTGTCCACGCCTACCGCGGCCAGCCCCTTCGTCCAAGCGCTCTGGCGATAGCCGGGAGCCAGCTCCTGAAGCTTGCGGAACATCGGGTGCTCTCCCCGTTCGAACTTGCCCCACAGCGCCTCGAACGGATTGATGCCGATCATCTGCGTAAATCCGAACGTCTCGTAAGTCTCGTACAGAGCTCTCGCTTCGCGGCGAACCGCCGCCTCCAATTCCCGCTCGTCGACTCCCGTCGCCTCGGCCGCATACCGGCACGTAGCCTGGAAAGCTTCGCTTACGCTTCTATCGTCCCATAGCAGCGTATCGTCCAAATCAAACAGTACCGCTTTAACCGACATTTCCCGTTCCTCACTTCGTCTTGATTTCGTAATCGACTTGATTGACTTCTGCGTAAACTTTAAGCCGCTCGGCCATTTGGGCGATCGGATAACGGTTCATGATCCTGGAAAACACCCAGTTCGTCCCCTTGACGGATTCGATAAGGACGTAGCCCGGCTGAACGACGATTTTGCGGATTTGCGAAGGACGCAGCGTCTTGTAGCCGGTGAACTTGCGCGTCTCCAGCGTATCGCGGCTGACGGCCAAGTAAGGACGTCTGAAATAATAGAAAACCGCAAGAAGAACATAACATCCAATCGTCACCCAGAACAGCGTCGGATCTTGAAGGAATCTGTCCGACCAGGGCTGCGACAGCAAAATGTAAAACGCGATCAGTAAAACAAGCAGCGTCGGAATAACATAATTCCGTCCCCGAAAGCGGTCGATCTGCGGCGCATTGGGAGCAATTCCCCTTTTGCCTTCCTTTTTGCGTTTTTTGTTGATCTGCTTCGTGTTCTTCGTCACCATGCGTTCCCAAGAGCGGGACATAGATTTCCTCCTCGTCACATTACGGCCGACGATTGAGAGCCATGCGATCCGTTCGGCTCTTCGTCGACTCCTTGCGGTTTCTTCCGGCTGCTCGTTTATCGTTAATGCTTGATCGGGGGCTCGTCGACGACCTCGATCCGATCCAGCTCTTGACGGAAGTTGCTTTTGAATATCGACAAATATTGCTTGCGCAGACGGTCTCGTTCCGCGACTTCCTGTTCGCTCAAGCCATCTTTCTTGCTTTTGCGGGATAATTCGTTAATCCGGTTAATCAACTGATCCATCTCCATCGGTGTCTCACTCCCCTTTTCGCATCTTCTCTACTTTGCCATTTTCGCCGACAGCTTGTCAAGAATTCCGCGGCTCGATCGGGCTTTGCTCCGCGGATTTATGCTTATTAAGACACATGCATTAAAGACAGCAAAAAAAGACCGGAGCTCCGGTCTTGGATATGGCATCGCTATATTGGAAGTTAAGGCAAAATTTTCGCGGGAAAGATGAGCTGCTGCCCGCTCTGCAAGTCGGGAGCGGACAGTCCGTTCCTCTCCATAATAACGTGTACGGCTTGCCGCGTATCGATGGCGGGGTCCTTGTAGGTCCGTGCAAGTTCCCACAGCGTATCACCGCTGTCGACGGAGATGACGATCTCCTCGCTCGAAGCCGGTGCAAGCTCACCGGTAGAAGCGAACGAGCGCACAAGCGTAAAACCGCTGAACAGCAGAAGGAACGCAACGATCATAAACACGCCTCTAGCAGCACTCCAATTCGCAGAACCTTGTTTGCCTTGCTCATCGCGAGTATATGTCATTCGAGTCGTATCGCGCAGCTTCGCTGCAGCCGGCGCCCCTGCCGGAACCCAAGTATGAACCATTCCGCTCACCCCAAACGTTTGTTCTGGTATTAGATTAACACGAACACATGTTCATGTCAACGGTTTTCAGGAACGTTCGTTCTCTAGAACGAGTGTTTGTGCGAACTCGGGTTCTGTGTTATAATTTGTCATCATGAGCTATTTTAATAGGGAGGGTTTGGCGTGACTAAGATGTCCAGCCGTCAGAATTCCATACTTGAATTCATTAAGAACGAAGTCCGCGACAAGGGCTATCCCCCTTCCGTCCGCGAGATCGGCGAAGCCGTAGGGCTCGCTTCCAGCTCGACCGTGCACGGCCATCTCGATCGTCTGGAGAAGAAGGGCCTCATCCGGCGAGATCCGACCAAACCTCGCGCCATCGAAATTCTGGGCGACGACGATTCGGTCTACAAGCTTTCCTCTTCGGTGCGCCCGGTGCCGCTCGTAGGCAAAGTCACGGCAGGCGTTCCGATTACGGCAACGGAGAATATCGAAGATTATTATCCGCTCCCGGTTTCCATGGTGGGCGAGCAACCGGTGTTCATGCTGTCCGTCCAAGGCGAGAGCATGATCGAAGCGGGCATCCATAACGGCGATTACGTGATCGTGCGCCAGCAGCCGACCGCGGTGAACGGAGACATCGTCGTAGCGATGACGGAAGACCACGAAGCAACGGTCAAAACCTTCTACAAGGAACGCGACCACATTCGTCTCCAACCGGAGAACGTCAGCATGGAACCGCTCCGCCTCTCCAACGTCAGCATTCTCGGCAAGGTGATCGGCCTGATCCGTTCCATCCACTAATCGTTCGACAAACAGCCTTGCGGATCATCCTCCGCAAGGCTGTTTTGTTTTTGCAGGCAACTGCGTTATTGTTCCGTCGCATGTGCTTATTTTCGTCTGCGATTGCTGTCTCCACACCTTAAGCCCGCCTCACGCGCCTATATCTCCCTACCCTTGTCATCCGTCCTCCGTAATACCGCCACGCGTGCCTATCTCGCCCTTTCCTTGCCATCTCCACACCTTAAGCCCGCCTCACGCGCCTATATCCTCCTACCCTTGTCATCCGTCCTCCGTAATACCGCCACGCGTGCCTATCTCGCCCTTTCCTTGCTGTCTCCGCACCTTAAGCCCGCCTCACGCGCCTATATCTCCCTACCCTTGTCATCCGTCCTCCGTAATACCGCCACGCGTGCCTATCTTCTCCTACCCTTACCGTCTCCGCACCTTAAGCCCGTCACACGCGCCTAATCCGATCTCCTGCGGTAGACATGCCTCTCTCCCGATGACCGAACATGCATTCGCACTGCACCGACCGGCGCCAAAATAAAGCCCCTGGCGCAAAAGCGCCAAGGGCTATGTTCAACTTGGAAGCAAACTCGCTTAATAATGCGTCAAATACTGATCGCGTTCCCACTGGTGGACTTGCGTGCGGTACATATCCCACTCGATTTCCTTCAACTCGTAGAAGTGGCTGAGCGCGTGATCGCCGAGAGCGTCGCAGATGATGTCGTCGCGCAGCAGCTCGGACAGAGCTTCCTTCAGGTTGATCGGCAAGCTTGGGATGCCTTCCTCAATGCGCTCTTCCTCGCTCATCACGTAGATGTTGCGGTCGACCGGAGCCGGAGTCGGCAGCTTGCTGCTGATGCCGTCCAAACCTGCCTTGAGCATAACAGCCAAGGTCAAGTAAGGGTTCGCGGCAGGGTCCGGATTGCGCACTTCGACGCGCGTGCTGAGGCCGCGGGAAGCCGGAATGCGGATCATCGGGCTGCGGTTGCTCGCAGACCAAGCCACGTAGCACGGCGCTTCATAGCCCGGAACAAGGCGCTTGTACGAGTTGACCGTCGGGTTCGTAATCGCCGCGATTCCGCGCGCATGCTTCAAGATGCCCGCCATAAAGTGGCGCGCTTCGCTGCTCAGGCCGAGCTTGTCGCTCGGATCGTAGAAGGAGTTCTCGCCGCCCCGGAACAGCGACAAGTGGCAGTGCATGCCCGAACCGTTCATTCCGAACAGCGGCTTCGGCATGAACGTCGCATGCAGGCCGTGCTGGCGGGCGATCGTCTTCACGACAAGCTTAAACGTCTGAATCTGGTCCGCCGCCTTAACCGCAGGAGCGTACTTGAAGTCGATCTCGTGCTGGCCCGGAGCGACTTCGTGGTGCGACGCTTCGATCTCGAAGCCCATCTCTTCCAGCGTAAGCACGATATCGCGACGGCAGTTCTCGCCGAGATCCGTCGGAGCGAGATCGAAGTAACCGCCCTGATCGTTCAGCTCCGTCGTCGGGTTGCCTTTGTCGTCGGTCTGGAACAGGAAGAATTCCGGCTCCGGGCCGACATTCATCGTCGTATAGCCCATTCTCTCGGCTTCTTCCAGCGCACGCTTCAGAATGCCGCGCGGGTCGCCCGCGAACGGAGTGCCGTCCGGCATATAGATGTCGCAGATCAAGCGCGCGACCTTGTTCTCGGTCACCCAAGGGAACACGACCCAGGTGCTGAGATCCGGATACAGGTACATGTCCGATTCTTCGATGCGAACGTACCCTTCGATGGAGGAACCGTCGAACATCATCTTGTTGTCGAGCGCCTTCTCCAGCTGAGAGACCGGGATTTCCACGTTTTTGATCGAGCCGAGCAAATCCGTGAACTGGAGACGGATAAATCTAACGTTCTGTTCCTTGGCGATCCGGGTAATATCTTCGCGTGTGTAGGTCATGACAGCCTCCTAAAGCTTAAGAATAAATTATTTGTTCTTGAAAAAGCGGGAAAGTTCCCCTTGAATCAAAGAGACTTGACCGGGACGCTTGCCCTGCATCAATTGCTGCTTCAGCATCCGATGCAGCTGCGAATCGCTCAGCTCGCGCCGTTTCACTTCGGACACTTCGTTAATAATCGTGCCTTCGTTCTCGTCCTGACCGACCGGATTCATCACTTGCTTGATCCCCGCGATATTGACGCCCTTCTCGATCAACGATTTGATTTCCATGAGACGTTCCACGTCGTTAAACGAAAACAAACGCTGATTGCCGTCCGTGCGGGCGGGTTGAATCAGTTCATGCTGCTCGTAATAGCGAATTTGTCGGGCGGTCAGATCGGTCAGCTTCATTACGATGCCAATGGGAAATAACGCCATATTCCTGCGAATCTCGTCGCCCATCTCATACCAACCTTCCAACTTGACTTGTTGTAATTGAAATCACTTTCATTGTACCTGCACCCCCAAAACATGTCAAGGAATGTAAGGTTTCTGGAAGCGATCTTTTACAAAAATCCACGGTTCCACAATTCCCTTAGCGCCAGCTTGACGGCAAACTTCACATGAGCGTAAGTCAGCCCGCCCTGCATGTATGCGATGTAGGGTTCCCGCACCGGGGCGTCCGCGGACAATTCCAGGCTTCCCCCTTGAATGAACGTCCCGGCAGCCATAATGACAGGGTGCTCGTAGCCGGGCATGTCCCAAGGTTCTGGCACGACGTGCGCGTCGACGGCGGCCGCTTTCTGGATCGCCTGAACGAAATGAATCAGTGGCTCCGCTCCGGCGAATCGAATCGCCTGGATCAGATCGGTCCGCGGGTCGTCCCAGCGAGGATGCGTCTCGAAGCCCAGCTGCGCGAAAATCGACGAGGCGAACACGCTTCCCTTCACGGCTTGTCCGACAAGCAAAGGCGCGAGAAACAGCCCTTGATAGATCGATCTCGTCGTGCCGAGCATCGCGCCCACTTCCCCGCCGATGCCGGGAGCGGTCATCCGGTAGGCGGCCAGCTCCACGAGCCGCTTGCGACCCGCGATGTAGCCGCCGCTTGCGGCCAGTCCGCCTCCCGGGTTCTTGATCAGCGAGCCCGCGATCAGGTCGACGCCGACTTCCGTCGGCTCCTTCTCTTCCGTAAATTCCCCGTAGCAGTTGTCAGCGAACACGATCGCGTCCGGCTTCAGCTCCTTAAGGCGGGCCGCCATTTCCGCGATCTGCCCGATCGTGAACGAAGGTCTCCAATCGTAGCCGCGCGAGCGCTGAATGGCGAACACCTTCGTCCTCTCGGTTGTCGCGGCAGCGATTCCGTCCCAATCGACGCCGCCATCGGCGAGCAGCGGCACGATCTTCGTCGTCACGCCCCAATCGGCCAGCGAACCGAGTCCGTCGCCGGGCTTGCCGATTACTTTGTGCAGCGTGTCGTAAGGGCGTCCGGTGACGAACAGAAGTTCGTCTCCCGGCCGCAGGCAGCCGAACAGAGCCGCCGAGATCGTATGCGTTCCCGATACGAGATGCGGCCTGACGATGGCGGCTTCCGCCCCGAAGACGTCCGCGTAGACGAGATCCAGCACTTCCCTTCCGCTGTCGTTATATCCGTAACCGGTGGAAGAGGCGAAGTGAAAATCGCTTACCCGATGCTTCTGGAACGCCCGGATCACTTTCCACTGATTGTTTTCCGCGATGCGGTCCAGCTTGCGAAATACGGCCTGAGTCTGCTCCTCCGCCGCCGCCTCCCACTGCTCCCATTGTTTTTCGTAATCCCCGATCCCAGATGCCTGCATAACGCTCCCCTTTGTTTCCCCTATGGTTCTATTGCGTATCCATGATGCGATACTCTTCCAGCTCTCGTCCCGCTCTCTCCATATCCGCCGGATTCAGCCGGACCGAGAGCAGCAGATGCTCCTCGTCCGTCTCCTGGCCGGTCACTTCCCCGACCCGATAAGCGAGCGATGTCAAATCCCCTCTCGAAGCCGGAATCCGGAACCTCGCGATCTCTCCCAGAATGCGGTCTTCGACGGCTGCGCGCAAACGAGTCATATCCTGTTCGTCGTAGGCGCTGACGCGAATTGCGTCCTTGCCTCCGGCAAGCGCCCGGTCGGACTGTTCGGTCAGCAAATCGATCTTGTTGAATACGGTCAGCGTCGGCTTCCCGCCCGCGCCGAGCTCGCGAAGCACTTCTTCGACGACGGACATCTGCCGCTCCCTCATCGGAGAAGACGAATCGACGACGTGCAGCAGCAGGTCGGCCTGCGCCGCCTCCTCCAATGTCGCGCGGAACGCCGCAACGAGATCGTGCGGAAGATTCTGAATAAACCCGACCGTGTCTGTCAAAACAACCGTCTTCCCGCTCGGCAGCTCCAAACCGCGCGAAGTCGGATCGAGCGTCGCGAACAGCTTGTTCTCCGCCAGCACGTCCGCGTTGGTGAGCTGCCGCAGCAAGCTCGATTTGCCCGCATTCGTATAGCCGACGAGCGCTACCTGCACGGCGCCGACCTTGCGTCTGCGCTCGCGGTGCAGATTGCGGTGAGCCGTCACCGCCTCCAACTGCCGCTTGAGCTCGGTAATCCGCCGCCGGATATGGCGGCGGTCCGTCTCCAGCTTCGTCTCGCCGGGGCCTCTCGTGCCGATCCCGCCGCCGAGTCGGGACAGGTTTTTCCCGTGTCCCGACAGTCTCGGAAGCAGATAGGTCAGTTGCGCGAGCTCGACTTGCAAAATCCCCTCCCTCGTCTTGGCCCTTCCGGCGAAGATGTCGAGAATGAGCTGCGTGCGGTCGATGATTTTCAAATCCAGCGTCTCTTCCAGATTGCGAACCTGGGTGCCGGTCAGCTCCTGATCGAAGATCGCCGTCGTCGCTCCGTCCCGAATCGCGATATCCCGGATTTCCTGCGCTTTCCCTTTGCCGACGTAAAACCTGTTGTCCGGAGCGTCCAAATTTTGCATCACGGAAGCGATAACCTCGACCCCGGCCGTCTCCGCCAACGAAGCAAGCTCTTCGAGCGAATGCTCGGGGTCCGCCCCCGATCTCTTCACTTCGTCCGTAACCAAGCTGACGAGCAAAGCTCTCTCCCGGCCTGCCGCTTCCGTCTCGTATGCGCTTTGTCTCATCGCTATCCCTCATTCCGTTATTGTTGCAAGCCGCGAACGTCCTCGGGCCTCAGCGCCATCAGTTCCTGACGTCCCGGCGACGAAGCCGGGTGCTGAGACAGCAGCCGTACCGCCTGATTGCGGATCGCCCGCTCCAGCACGTTCCTGACGAATCTTGCGTTGCTGAAATCGTAGATCGCTTCCGCCTTCTCCTGCATGAGCAGCTGCCTGAGCTTGTAGACGGTTTGCGGCAGCAGCGTATAGTCCCTGTCCTTGGCCATGCCTTCGGCGATCTGGATCAACTGGTCGACCGAATAGTCCGGGAACGTCATCTGGATCGGAAAGCGGGAAGGCAAGCCCGGATTCGTCATTAAAAACGTCTCGATCTCCAGCGTATAGCCGGCGAGAATCAGCACGAATTGGTTCTTAAAATCCTCCATGGACTTCACCAGCGTATCGATCGCTTCTTTGCCGAAGTCCTTCTCGCCGCCGCGCGCCAAGCTGTACGCTTCGTCCACGAACAGCACGCCGCCCAGCGCCTTTTTCACCAGCTCCCGGGTTTTCTGGGCCGTATGCCCGATGTATTCCCCGACGAGATCGGCGCGCTCCACTTCCACGAGATGGCCCTTGGCCAGCAGTCCCATGCTCTGGAACAGCTTCGCGAGCAGACGGGCTACCGTCGTTTTGCCCGTACCCGGATTGCCCTTGAAAATCATGTGGTACACGTGAGCCTGCGCTTGCAAACTCGCCTCGCTGCGGTACTGCATAATCTGGAGCAGGGCGTAAATCTCGTAGACGAGCTCTTTTATGTTGTCCAGCCCGACGAGACGATCCAGTTCCTTCTGCCAATCGGCCCACGGGCCGGATTGGGGCAACGATCTTAGACTGCCCGAATGATCGGCCGCGCTTGCATAGCCGGCCATTGCTTCCTGATCCGTATTGCGCAGGATGATGTTAATCTGTCTGGAAGGGCGGGAAGACGAGGCGACAGCCGTCTTGGCCTCCGATGCGCCCGCTTTAGCGTTCATCAAGCTTCACCCCGTGAACTCGAGTCGACGATTAGCCGCAATACCAATGTATTCCGTTCGTCCGATCCCTAGTCATAGGAACAGCTTCATGCCCAGCCACTTCGTATAGGCCAGCACCTCGCGCGCTTGATGATAAGGCACGTTCAGCACGTCGGAATCCGTCACGCTGACTTGAACCGGAGACAATCCGACCTTCTTCGCGATGTCCGCGGCTCTGGAGCCATGATAGTTGTGCGTGACGACGACCGCCGAAGTCCAGTCGTTGGCATCCATAATGTCCTGCGCGAAAATCAGGTTCTCGTACGTGCTCCGGGACTCCGTATCCAGGAGAATCGCCGACTCGGGCACTCCGTGGGCAACGAGGTAGTTCCGCATCCCTTCCGCTTCCGTAATCGTGGCGCCGTGCGCGTCCAGTCCGCCGGTGACGATCACATTGGCGAAAATGCCTTGCCGGTACAGATCCAGCGCCAAGTCCAGCCGTTCCCGCAGTCCAGGGCTGGGCTGATCGTTCCACAGCCTGGCTCCCAGCACGATGCCGACGTCCGAAGCGATCGGCTTACCGCCCTTCGGGCTGCCGTCGAACCGGACGACCATCACGTAGATCGACAGACACCAGACGAGCAGCGCTGCCGCTCCGAGCGCAATGAGCCACAGAATTCTTCTCTTCCATTTGCCGCGTTTGCTGCGTGTAATTGGGCCGAGAGCTGTCTGCATGCCGGGCGACCTCCCTTCTCCCTGTCGACCGAGCGTCATAGCGGGCTTTTATCCCAGCCCAGCTTGCTCAGCAGCATCCGGCGATGCTGCAAGCTCAAGTCGAAATAAGGAAACTTGTTTTGCTGGATCAGGTCCATCAGCCGGGTCGCCGTCTTGCGGGCCATCGCGGAATCGCGGGGAGTAATCTCGCCCTCCTCCAACGCCTCCTCCAGCTCGTCCTCGTCCAGCAGCAGCTTCTCTCCCGTCGGCAGCACAACGATGTCCAAAAACAGATCGTCGAACCAAGGCACCTGCTGATCGGTCAAGCCTTGAATTTTGCAGATGTCGATGTACCACTGCACGACTTGGCCCCGATCGTCGAACATCGTCGTCACGACGAAATGCTCCCCCTTCGGAAAATGCTGCATCCACAAATATCCACGGTCCGCCAGACACATTCTTCTCCCGTTGTATTCCTTCCACAGCGGGTCGCGCAGCTCGTGGATCCGGTACAACGTCACGAATCCCCTGAACTGAGGCTCATCCATAGGTACGCATGCATAGCTCTTCTTCAAAATCCGCCGCCAGTTGGCCCGATCCGAAAATTTACGCTTCATCACGACTATCCTTTCCGTCCGTTCAACATTAGTAAGCTTGTTTGCTCGCACTGCGCCGTTAGACGGCTTAATCGCGTTGCCTCATGGCAACTCCATATAAGAAAAGCTTACCACAAGTTGCCTTCGCTAACCAGTTTGCCTCCGCCCGGCAGAATGCCCGAAAAACGAGAAAAGGACGATACCCGCTTGAGAAAGCCGGTATCGTCCTCGTTATAAGCTTGGGTTAAGGAACCGTCCCGAACAGCGGAACGGTTTCCGTTTCTTCTCCGACCGCCGGAATGTCCGGGTTCGGACTTTCGGATGCGACCGGAGGCGGAACTTCCTCCGAAGGGGTCGGAGAAGGCGTAGGCGACTCGCCAGGAACCTCGATCGGCGGCTCCGTCGTCTCAGACGGCTCGCCGGTTCCTTCCGGAGGTACGATCTCTTCGCTCTCCTCCGGCGGAGGCGTCGTCTCCATGCCGGACGTCACCGTAATCGTCTGCTGCTCGGATGGCTCGCTCTCCAGTCCCGTGGACTGCTGGTACGCGGTCACGTAGTAGGTGTACGTCTGATCCGGCAGCAGCGCCATATCGTCGTACGCCGTACCGTCGGCCACCTCGGCCATCATCCTGAATTCCGCTTCGCTTGCTTCCTTCCGGTAGATACGGTACGAAATACCCTCCCCTTGCACCGCAGACCACATCAGCTCGACGCTGATTGTCTCCGGGGAGTACGACACGAGCAAGCCGCTTACGGCGTCCAGCTTCTGCTCCTCTTCTTCCTTCGCTCCGGAAGGAACGGGGAAGCTCTTTTTCTTATAGTTCTCCAGCACCTTGGACATGATCGCGGAGAACATCGAGGCTGCCTGGCCGCTGCTTCCATCCAGCAGATGATCCTTATCGGTCTTGTCGTAGCCGAACCAGACGGCCGCCGTCAGCTCCGGCGTATATCCGACGAACCAGACGTCGCGGTTTTTGCTCGTCTTCAGATTCGGAATGCCCGCTTGCGTCGTTCCCGTCTTGCCGACAACGGTGCGTCCGCTGATGGCCGCCCTCGTTCCCGTTCCGCCCTTCTGCACGACACCGGAAAGCAGTTCCGTCATGTAATGAGCGGTCGTCTCCTTCATGACCTGCTCGGGCTTATCGTCGAACTGATGGATCACCTTGCCGTTGACGTCCTCGATTTTCACAATACTGTGCGGCTCGTACAGCTTCCCTCCGTTGGCGAAAGCCGAGTAGGCCCGAGCCATCTGCAGCGGGGTGACGCCGTGCGTAAGTCCGCCCAGCGCGATGGACAGGTTGCGATCCTCCGGTCCAAGCTCGATGCCGAGGTTTTTGGCAAACTTCAGTCCGTTGCCGATGCCGATCTCGTTGAGCAGCCAGACCGCCGAGATGTTGCGCGATTCCTTGATCGCCTGACTCATCGGGATAGCGCCCAAGTACTGATTGCGGTTGGAGTTGGACGGGCAGTAATCGCCGAAGCATTGCTTCACGTCCTGAACGGTCGACCACGGGAAGAAGTCCCCGGACTCGAGCGCCGGCCCGTAATCGATAATCGGCTTAAACGACGAACCCGGCTGCCGTTGCTTGACAGCGCGGTTCCAGCCTTGCGCTTCGTAGTCTCTGCCGCCGACCATCGCCACGAGCGAGCCGTCGTACTGGTTCATAATGACCATCGCGCCCTGGACTTTCTGATCGTCCACGCTCTTCTCGAAACGCTCGTCGTTGGCGAATTCCTGCTCCGCGATCGCTTGCGCCTTCGTATCGATCGTCGTCGTAATAATGTAGCCGGCGCTGCGCAGCTCTTCCTCGGTCAGATTCGTCTTCTCCTGAGCTTCGTCGAGCACGTAATCAAGGAACGCCAAATATTTCTGGTCGACCTTGCTCGCCTTGGACGGCTTATAGACGACTTTGGCCGCGGCTTCCTTTTCCTTCTCGCTGATAAGTCCCTGATCGTACATCAGCTTCAGCACGACCGCGCGCCGTTCCATCGATTTCTCCGGATTGCGGATCGGGTTGTACGTGTTCGGCGCCTTCGGCATGCCGGCCAGCGTGGCAATCTGCCACGGCTTCAGGTCCTCCAGATTTTCCACGTCGAAATAGTACTTGGCCGCCGTCTTGATGCCGTATTGACCTTTACCGAAATAAATCCGGTTCAAGTACAGCTCCAAAATTTCCGGCTTCGTCATCTTCTGCTCCAGCGCGAGCGCGATGGACGCTTCCGTGCCTTTGCGGAACAGCGTCTTGTCCGCGTTGAGGAACAGGTTTTTGGCGAGCTGCTGCGTAATCGTGCTGGCGCCTTCAACCGCGCTGCGGGCGATCACGTCCTTGACGAGCGCGCGCCCGATGCCGAGCAGATCGACGCCGTTATGGTCGTAGAAGCGCTTGTCCTCGGTGGCGACGAACGCGTCCTGCACGAGCTTCGGAATTTCCCCGATCGGCGCGAACTCCCGATTGCCTTCATGGTTGTACAGCTTGGCCACTTCGTTGCCGCCCCGATCGACGACAATGGATGCCTTATCCAGATTCAATTTGTTGATATTGGCGTTAAGAATGCGTTCCCCGTTCAAAATGACGAGCAAATAACCGACGACCGCGCATACGAGCGCGACCAGGGCGATGAAGAACAGCCATACGAGCGCGAGCTTCTTTCTTCCCTTGCGGGGACGCTTGCCCTTTCCACTCCCGTTGCCCTTGCCTTTGCTGCCGGTCTTGCCGCCTCTCTCCATGCTGCCCGATCGGCTTGGAACTGTCGGATGGTTCATCTGTGTCTCCCCTTCTATCCGTTTCTCTCTCTACATAGGTTGAACCTGCAGTAAGAAGTCCATTACATTCCGAAAGGAATGGCTTTGCCGGCTTCAGACAGGTTGTTTTGAGTTTCTTTGATCGATACGATCTGTATAGGCGAGAAACTCAAAGCCAAAACTCGCGGACAAAACCATTTCCTTTCTCCATTGCATTGGGTCTTGCGATGCAGCCACGGTTCACCTATACAGTCTCTAATCTGCCCAGCTTAATAAGAAATAAAGAAAGAACAACCCGGTTAGCGGGTTGCCCAAGTGCCGGCCTATTCTCTTAGACGCGTATGGCTGGGGAAAAGTTTCACTCGACCTCGACGCGAGGACGGCGGATCAGTTGTCCGTTCCGCTGTCCTGCTGCATGAGGGAGACGTTGCGCTGAGGCATAAACGTGCTGATCGCATGCTTATACACCATTTGCTGACGTCCCTCGCTGTCGATGACGATGGTGAAGTTGTCAAACGCGCGGACGATGCCGCGGATTTGAAACCCGTTGGTCAAATAAACAGTGACCGGAATGCTGTCTTTGCGAAGTTGATTGAGAAAGGTATCCTGGATGTTAATGGACTTGTTCATTGGCCGTAAACCCCCATCGCCACTCATATTTATGAACAAATATATTCAATATCAATCTGAAACTTTCCTGCTATTATAGCACATATCCTTTGGAAAAGGGCGCTGTTTTTTGCATCGTCGCCCACTTCCGCCCATTCGAGCCCCTGCATATGGCGAAACCAGCTTAACTGACGCTTGGCAAAATGCCGCGTATCCCGCTTAAGAATCGTCACCGCATCCTCGTAAGAAGTCTCTCCGTCCAAGTAAGCGGCGATCTCCTTATAGCCGAGTCCGCGCATCGATACGGAGCCTCGCGGCACGCCCGCATCCAGCAATCCGCGTACTTCCTCCACCAGTCCGGCTTCCAGCATCAGATCGACTCTCGCGTCGATTCTCCTGTACAGCTCGTCCCGGTCCATCGTCAGACCGATCAGGCACAGCTTGTAAGGCGACTTCTTCTCCTCGCCCCTGGATTGACTCTGCGCCTCGGATAACGGCTTGCCGGTCAGCTTGAACACCTCGAGCGCGCGGATAATCCGCCCCTCGTCGTTCGGGTGCAGCTTGGCCGCCGTGACGGGATCGACTTCCGTCAGCTTGTCGTGCAGCGCCTGCGCGCCGTTCTCGGCGGCGTACGCCCTCATCTCCGCCCGGTACGTCTCGTCCGCTCCGAAGTCCTGGAAACGGAAGCCGTAACAGACGGACTCCACATATAATCCCGTCCCCCCCACGATAAACGGCAATCTGCCGCGGCTGTGGATCTCCTTGATGGCATCGGTGCACAAGCTCTGAAACTCCGAAACGGAAAAAGGATGCTCCGGGCCGCGGATGTCGATAAGATGGTGCGGCACGCCCTCCATCTCTTCCGGCCGCAGCTTGGCCGTCCCGATGTCCATTCCCCGGTATACCTGCATCGAATCGCCGCTGATGATTTCCGCGTTCAGCGCCTTGGCCAGCTTCAGGCTGAGGGCGGTTTTGCCGACGGCGGTCGGCCCGACAAGCACGAGCAGCGGCGGACGCTTGTCTTCTTCTTCGTTACTCAACGTCTATCACTCCGTATGCGACGGCGGACGAGGACGATTTGGCCAGCCGAAAACCGAGCTGCTCGAACCTCCCGCTGTCGCGATGGTCTTTAAGGACGACTTTGCTGCGGGCGACCCGCCGCGCCTCCCGGACGGACTGTTCCGTAAGCGGGCTGTGGGCGGCCCAGGCGCGCAGAGGGCTGATCGCGCTCGAAGCGGCGACCGGCTTCTCGAACATCGGATCGAAGTAGACGATGTCGGCGCTGTCGTCCGGCAAGCGGGGAAGCCATTCCTCGTAGCTGGCATGAACAGCTTCGATGGCGCGCATCGCCCGATCGGCATCGGGAATGCCCGTCTCGTACGTCCGCAGTCCCTCCCGCACGACGACATGCACCTTGTGCACCGCTTCCAGCGCCGTGACCTTGCCCGTTTCGCCCGCCGCGTAGCTGAACAGGAGAGAATCCGAGCACAGTCCCGCCGTGCAGTCGATCACCGTATCCCCCGCCTTGACGCCGGACACCTCCAGCAGCGTGTCCCGTCCTCCCGCCAGCAAGCCCTTGATCCTGACAAGCGCCATGCTCGGGTGAAAATAAAACGGCGGCTCCTCCCCGACGATCAGCCTGATGTCCCGCGGACCGACGACAAGCGCCTCTTGGTTTCCCGTCGCCGTCTGCAGCGAGCGAATCGTCCGCGTTCCCCGCGGGACGTAGGCGCCGCCGAGCTCAGCCGCAAGACGAACGGCCAGCCCGACCGCGTCGACGGCCGGACGCTGCGAAGTCGTTACGATCAAGACGTCACCCGCTTAAACATTTTCTCGAGCTCGTACGTGCTGAAGCTGACGACGATCGGCCTTCCGTGCGGGCAGGTGTAGGGCTGCTTGCAGGCGGCCAGCCGCTCCAGCAGCTTCTCGCCGGATTCCCTCGTCAGCGCCTGATTCGCTTTGATCGACGCCTTGCACGAGCACATGATCGCCGCCTTCTCCCGCAGCACGCGCAGATCGACGCTTTTCTCCTCGATGATCCATTCCGCCATCTCGCGAACGATCGCCGCTTCGTCGCCGGACGGGAACCAATGGGGCACCGCCCTTATGATAAAGGTATTGCCCCCGAAATCCTCCATATATACGCCCGCGCTCTCGAAAGCCGCAAGCCGTCCGCGCAGCACGCCGCATTCGTCCGGAGCGAACTCCAGCGTCACCGGGAGCAGCAGCTCCTGGCTCGCTTCCTCCGGCCGACCGAATTTGTCGTAATAGTATTCGTAGTGAATGCGCTCGTGAGCGGCATGCTGGTCGATCAGATAAAGTCCGTTCGGATTCTGCGCGACGATATACGTACCGTGCAGCTGCCCGACCCAGCCGAGCTCCGGAAACTCCGGAACGGCGGGCCGAACGTCAGGCGCAGCGAACGCGCTCTTCCATACTTCGGACGGAATCGGATCGGCCGAGGTCGTCGCAGCCGGCCAAGCGGTCGACGGGCGAGATTGCGGCTGGCTCGTCTGCGGCCGGTCGTATCGGGGACTCGCCTGAGATCCGGCGGAAGAAGAATTCCGCTCTGTCGACACCGGGGCGGACCGAGGCTCGTCGCCCGATGCCGACGGCCGGGCGTTCTGCCAATCGTAGGCCGCCGCCGTCTCCTTGACGGAAGCTTCGCCGGACCGCCGCTCCTCCGGTTCGCGCGAACGCTGCGCGGCATCCTCCCCCGCCGTTGCCGGCGGCTCCGGCAGCGGCGCTTGCGCCGGTTCGGCTTCCTCTCTTGCGGGCGGAAGCTGGAACCGGATCTGCTCCTGCACCCACACGTTCGTCTTCGGCGTCCGAACGGCCGCGCCCGACGGGATGTACGTCATCATGCTAAGCGCCTTCTTGATCGCGGCCTCCACGAAAGCGCGCAATTCGGGCTCCTTGCTGAAGCGCACCTCCAGCTTGGCGGGATGGACGTTGACGTCCACGAGCGTCGGGTGCATCCGCAAGTCGAGCACGGCGAGCGGATAGCGATGCAGCGGCAGCAGCGTATGATAAGCCTGCAGCAGCGGCTGCATGACGGCCTGGCTGCGGACATACCGCCCGTTGACGAGTACGGTCAGCGCGTTGCGGTTCGCCCTCGTCTCCGTCGGCATGGCGATCAGCCCGGAGAGCGAATAGTCGGGATTCTCGTCCTTCACCTCGATCATCGCTTTTGCCGAGGCGGTTCCGTAGATCGCCGCCACCACCTGGCGAAGGTCGCCGGTTCCCGGCGTGCGCAGCAGCACGTTGCCGTTGTGCGAGAAAGTAAACGCGATATCCGGTCTGGCGAGCGCCTGCCGGTAGACGATATCGGACAAGTGGCCGAGCTCCGTCTGGATCGTCTTCATGTATTTCAACCTCGCCGGCGTATTGTAGAAAATCTCTTTGACGACCATCTCCGTGCCCTTGGGCGCGTTCGTCTCGCGATTGGCGGCCACCGTGCCGGCTTCGATCTCCAGCAGACTGCCCAGCCCGCTGTCGTCCGTCGCGCTGACGCACTTCACCTTGGCGACCGCCGCGATACTCGGCAGCGCCTCTCCGCGAAAGCCGAGCGTCGCGATCTGGAACAAGTCTTTGTCGGTGGATATTTTACTCGTGGCATGCCGCTGGAAAGCGATCAGCATATCGTCCGGCTGAATGCCGCCGCCGTTGTCCGCCACCCGAAGCAGCTGCAAGCCGCCTTCCTCGGCGGATACGTCGATCCGGCTCGCGCCGGCGTCGACGGCGTTCTCGATCAGCTCCTTCAGCACGGAAGCCGGCCGTTCGACAACCTCACCCGCGGCAATCTGGTTCGCCAGATGCTCGTCGAGCGGGCGAATGATTCCCATACCGTCCTCCTCCTTTCCCTATTCCGCCTCGCTCCGCGATTACCGCGATCCCAGCTTCAGCGTCTCGCCGGATGCCGAGAACGTGACGCCTTTGAACCATTTCGCCAGCAGTCGAACATCGATGCTCGTACGCCCGTCCTTGATTTTAACGCGGGAGTCGGTTGCCTGGATCGTTTCTTTCTGACTGCCTTTGGTCAGCGTGTAGGTACGGCTTTTCGCGTCGTATGTCAGCTTGGCGCCTGCAATCTCGGTACCCAGCTTCAAGTTGACGTACCACAGATTGCCTTCCTTCCTCGCGGCGTCCGGCTGCGACATGCGCACGCCGTTTAACGTCAGGATGCCTTTGTTCCAGCTGACAGCCAGCTTCGTGCCGCCCGCGAGGCGGAAAGCGCCGATCAACTGCTCTGCGGCTCCGCTCACCGTCAGATCCGGAGTCAGACCGACCTGGTCCACCTTTTTCCCCTTGGGTGTGTAGTATTCTTGGATCGTTACTTTCAGCACGCCGCCGCTCTTGAGCGGAATAAGCGACTGAACGACGCCTTTGCCGTAGGTTTTCGTGCCGACGAGCTGCCCAACGCCGTAATCCCGCAGCGCGCCCGACAGCAATTCCGATGCGCTTGCCGTGTTGCCGTTGACGAGCACGACGACCTCATACGGTCTCGACGTTCCGGAGATGGACAGCGGCTCGTCGTTTCCGTTGCGGTCTCTCATGTGCGCCAGTACGCCTTCCTTGACGAACAGCCCGGCGACTTCTTGAGCCGCACTGACATAACCGCCGCCGTTGTTGCGCAAATCGAGCACGAGCGAAGCAAGACCGTTCTTCTCGAGCTTCTCCAGCTCGCGCTTCACTTCTTTGCCTGCTTCGGAAGTAAAGCTGGTCAACGCCAGGTAGCCGATGCCTTGATCGAGCATTTTGGTCGAAACGACCGGCACGTGCACTTGCTTGCGCGTAATCTTGAATTTGAGCTCCTTGCCGCTGCGCGACACCGTGAGCGCCACGACCGTTCCTTCCTCGCCGCGAAGCTCTTTCTGAATGTCGGCCATCGATTTTCCCTGGAACGACTTCCCGTCCGCGGCGACGAGCAGATCGCCTGCCAGAATGCCGACCGAAGACGCCGGGCTGTCCGCGATCACGTCCTCGACGTAGATTTTCCCCTTCTCTTCCATCATAACGATGCCGATGCCGACAAACGTCTGCTCCAGTTCGGAGCTATAGGCCTTCCATTCCTGATCGTCAAAATACTGCGTGTACGGATCGTCCAGAGAGTCGACCATCTCGTCGATTTCCTTGTCCGCCAGCTCCGAATCGTCCGGGCTCTTCAGATGATACTGCTCGAGCAGCCCTCTGACTTCCTCGACCTGTTGGGCGCTTGCGCCAAGAGCTGCGGGAACATATGCGAAAAATAACGAGAACGTTAGCAGCAGTACGATGGAATGCTTGATTTTCCTGATCAGGTTCATGACGCTCCCCCGCTTTCCGTCAATTGGTTTCTTGCGTCGTTCAGCCATTCCAGCGCCTGCATCGGCGTCATTCTCATGACGTCGAGCTTTCTGAGCTTGTCCAGCACCTTGTCCGCCGCGGGCGGTCTGGCCGGCTTGGCCGGCGGCGCCTCCTCGGGGAACAGACTGAGCTGCACGATCGGCTGCGGAGCCGGTTGTCCAGAGGCCGCCGCCGCTTCTTGCGCCGCTTGCTGTACGGCCTGCGGCTTCGGCGGCTCGGACCGCGTCGGCGTAACTGCGGCTGGCGCCGTATCCCGATCGTTCAGCAGCGAATACGCTCTGGAGACGATCGTATCCGGCAAGCCGGCGAGCTGCGCGCAATAGATGCCGTAGCTGGAGTCCGCCGCGCCCGGTACGAGCTTGCGCAGGAACGTGACGCCGTCCGCGCTCTCGCGAACCGCCATGCAGCCGTTGCGAAGGCCGGCGAGCGACGACTCCAGATGCGCCAGCTCGTGAAAATGCGTCGAGACGAGCGCTTTGCAGCCGATATGATGATGCACGTATTCGATGACCGCCTGCGCGATCGCCATTCCTTCGTCCGTCGACGTTCCGCGTCCCAGCTCATCGATGATAATGAGGCTGCGCGGCGTCGCCTGCTCGGTCATGATCTGGATGTCCTTCATCTCGACCATGAACGTGCTCTGGCCGCCGACCAGATCGTCCGCCGCCCCGATCCGGGTGAAAATCCGGTCGACGAACGGCAGCACCGCCCGGCGAGCCGGCACGAAGCAGCCGATCTGGGCCATGAGACAGATCATCGCCACCTGGCGCATGTATGTGCTCTTACCGGCCATGTTCGGCCCCGTGATGAGCAGGATCGAACCGTCTTCCTTGGTGAGCGAAGTGTCGTTGGCGATAAACACGCCGTTCTCGTTCACCGATTCGACGACCGGGTGGCGTCCTTCTTCAACAATGAGATCGTAGCCGTCGCCGTCGGTCCAGCTCGGGCGCGTATAGCGGCGCTCGGCGCTCGCTTCGGCGAACGATTGCAGCACGTCAAGCGACGCGACGCTCTCCGCCAGCCGCTGCAGCCGCGACATCTGTCCCGCGATTCGGTCGCGAAGGGCGATGAACGTCTCGTATTCGAGATCGAACATCCGGTCTTCGGCTTCGAGAATGAGCGCTTCCTTCTCCTTCAGCTCGGGCGTGACGAACCGCTCGGCGTTGGCCAGCGTCTGCTTTCTCTCGTAGCGGCCCTCCGGCAAGCTCGCCAAATTCGCGCGTGTCACTTCCAAGTAGTAGCCGAACACTTTGTTAAAGCCGATCTTGAGCGACTTGATGCCTGTCGCTTCACGTTCGCGCCGCTCCAGCTCGGCGATCCATTGCTTGCCGTTCTGGCTTGCCTCTCTCAGCGCGTCAAGCTTCTCGCTGTAGCCTGAACGGATGATGCCGCCGTCCTTAATCGTCGTCGGAGGCTCGTCCGCGATGGCCGCCTCGATGGCGTCCGCGATATCTTCGCAGGCGTCCATGCTCTGCGCGAGGGAGTCGAGCGGGGCCGCTTCAAGGCTTTCGCACAGCGCTTGAACGGCGGGAACTCGCCTTAGCGAGTTTTTGAGCGCGTTCAAATCCCGGGCGTTGGCCGTCCCGTAAGCGATTCGTCCGGCAAGACGTTCGAGGTCGTACACTTCGCCGAGTTCGTCTCTCAGCTCCTTGCGCTTGATCCAATCCTTGTTCAGCGCCTCGACCGCATCGAGCCGGCGTTCCGTCTCCTCGCGGCTGAGCAGCGGCTGATCGATCCAGCGCTTGAGCAGCCGCGCGCCCATCGCCGTACGGGTACGGTCCAGCAGCCCGAGCAGCGAGCCTTTGCGGGAGCGGTCGCGAATCGTCTCCGTCAGCTCAAGGTTGCGGCGGGTGAAGGCATCCAGCGACATGTAAGCTTCTGTATCGTAAGCTTTAACCGCGCGCAAGTGCGCGAGCGACCTCTTCTGCGTCTCTTCCAGATAAGTGACGAGACGCGATACGGCCAGTTGGCGCACCGGCTCGTGCGCGTTCCACGGCTCGTCCGGGAATTGCGCGGCCAGCTTGCCCGTCTCGGCTTCCTCGCGCACCGTCGTCGACAGAGTGCGCCCCGCCGGATGCAGCGTCTCGCGAATCGCCGCGATCGCCGCTTCGTCCCCGACCGCTTCCGACGGCCGGTACACGTTCAGCACGTTGTTGATCTCTTCGGGCGACAGCGCGAACGAGGTCAAATACAACTCCCCGGTCGTCAGGTCGCAAGCCGCGACGCCGAGACGTCCCCCTTGCGAAGCCGCCCCGACGATAAAATTGTTCGAAGCGTCGCCGACCAGCTTCGCGTCCATCACCGTTCCCGGCGTCACGATGCGCACAATCTCGCGCCGGACGACGCCCTTCGTGCTGGCCGGGTCTTCGACCTGCTCGCATACGGCGACTTTGTAGCCTTTTTCTACTAATCTAGCTATGTATCCTTCCGCGGAATGGTGGGGAACTCCGCACATCGGAACCCGTTCCTCCATCCCGGCGCCTCGTCCGGTCAGCGTAATCTCCAATTCTCTCGACGCCGTAATCGCGTCTTCGAAAAACATTTCATAGAAATCGCCCAAGCGGAAAAACAGCAAAGCATCCTTCGCCGTCGCTTTGACGGATAAATATTGCTCCATCATGGGGGTGTATCCAGCCATGGTCTTCCTCCCGGTATTTTGCAGCAGTGCAAAGTTCAATATCTCATTATATCAAATCGGGACGGGCGGGGACACCCCGCCTTCGGGCTCTTGGTCGTGCCGTCTGGCGTGCCTATTCGCTCGCTGCCTTCCTCGGTCATCCGCCAGAGAGCCGCTTTACGAGCTAACTGATCACAGCCAACCCGAACAAACTTCCCCGCATCGCGCTTCAGCTCCGCCGAACGAGACGCCTCGTTTCTCGAAGCTCCTGCAAACTCCCCGCGCCGATGCCGAACATGGCCGCTTTCAACTCGAACTCAATCCGCATGAACAGCTCGTCCAGTTCGTCTTCGGAATCGAGCGCGGGAGCGAGCAGCGCTTTCCCGAACGCGACGGCGTCGGCTCCGAGCGCCAGCGCTTTGGCAGCCTCCACGCCGTTCGTCACACCGCCGCTTGCGATCAGAGTCGTATCCGGCGCTGCCTCTCTCGCCTCCCGGACGCATTCCGCTGTCGGGTTGCCCCACTCCTCGAACGCATCCGCCGCCATTTTACGAAGCCTGTCTTTCGTCCGATATTTCTCCACCTTGATCCATGAGGTGCCTCCCGCTCCCGCCACGTCCACGAACGCCACGCCGAGATCGGCAAGCATTCGCGCCGTCTCGCCGTCGATTCCCATTCCGACTTCCTTCACGCCGACCGGAAAATCGGCTTCCCGGCACAGCTCCGAAATCCGCCGCGCCAATCCTCGGAAGTTGGTATCCCCACCGTCCTGAAACACCTCCTGCATCCCGTTAAGATGCAGAACGAGCGCATCCGCGCCCGTCATCTCCACCGCTCTGCGGCATTCCGCAATGCCGTAACCGTAGTTCAGTTGCGCCGCCCCCAGATTCGCCAGCAGAGGCACGTCCGGCGCCACTTCCCTCACCCGATAAGACGCCGCGGAATCCGGAGCTTCGATCGCCGCACGCAGCGAACCGAGCCCCATCGCCCAGCCGTGCCGCTGCGCCGCTTCCGCAAGACGCACATTGATGCGTCCCGCCTCGTCCGTTCCGCCCGTCATTGAACTTACGACGAAAGGCGCTTTTAAGTTGCGACCCAGAAACGAGGAGTCCAGCCGGATGTCCGCAAAATCGAGCTCCGGCAGCGCCAGATGGCGGAAGCGGTAACGATCGAATCCCGTCCCTTCGCCCCAGCCTTCCACGTCCTCGCGCAGACAGATTTCGATATGTTCTCTTTTTCTGCGTTTGATTTCCGTCTCCGGGCCCTGCTCTGCCGCCGCTTCAACGTTCTTGTCGTCCATGTCCCGGAACCCCCAGCCGTCGTATATGTTTCCTTCTATATAGAATACCAATGTCTAAACCCATACTACACGCATTCTATCCTCAATTGCGACCCATTTATTACAATGGTGCTCGACAATGCCCGCATTCATCCTCCCAAGTCGCCGGAACCGCTATCACCGCTCCCGCTTTTGCGCTTGTTCCGGGAATCTCTTTCCTTTCATTCTCTGCGGCTTTTGCCGCTATCCCTTCCGGTCAGTTCACGCCATACCTGTTCTATCGCTTTTTCTCCCCTTTTGCCGCTATCCCTTTGTGTCAGTTGGAAATCAAATCCAGTTCGCTCGCTAAACGCTAACAACCAGATTTCTGAGCTGTCGGGATACAAACAAATGGAGGATATGTCATGATCGATCCCCCAGTTGGCGTACGACCAACCTGACTGGATGGGATAGCGGCAAAAGAACCGAAGAGGCACTACATACTTATTCAGACATGTGGCGCGGAAAAGCTGAGTCGACGGGATACCAGCAAAAGGGGGAGTGATTTATCCTGTCTGATCTTCTAAAATAAAACAGCCTTAGTCCGGTGAATTGCCGAACTAAGGCCGCCCAGTTACAGCTGCTTATTCTTCAGGGCATGAATCAGATACTGCTCTTTCTCCGCCAGCTCTGTAATCTGACGAACCATCGTATCGACGTCGATATCCTCCCATTTCGAATACTTCAGCACATGATGGATCGACTCCGAGATGGCGGAACACTCGGCTGCGGCTTGAACAAGGGACTTCTCGAACGACATCGCCTCAAGAAATCTGGAGAACAGCAGACGGGAACCGAGCATAATGGCGAAGAAAAACTTGAATTTCTCCTGATCCGCCTGCAGCTGCTTGGGCAGTTGCTCCTTCACGACCGCATACGTGGCAAGATCATCGGAGAAGCCGTTCAGCCATTGCGTATATTTGTCCATCAGCATTGCGAGATCGACATGAACGCCGCCAAGGTCCGCATAGGTAATTCCTCTGGCCGCTCCGGGAGCCGAATTAAACGACTTGCCGAGCATCTCCTCGCTCATCTCCCCGTAAAACACCGGCGGGTCCTGGACGACAAATTTGGCTTCTTTGCCTGGTACGTAATCGTGAATCATAAAGGAATGAAACGATCTGTACTTCCGATAATGCTCCCGATGCGGAATATAATAATTGCACAGCCAGGAAAAAATCGACGTTCCCCCATTCAACAATTGAACGATCCGCTCCTTCGCCGAATGGAACTTGGGATACCTTTGATCGACAATTATGACGCCTAACTGCTTGAAATCGTCCTGTTTGCTCAAGCAGCCGGTGTCGAACAGCCAACGATTTTGATTTCTCGTAAATAAATGGTCGTAGACGGTTTTCGTATTTTCCAAGGTGTTGTAGAAATAATAATCGACGGGAACTCCTTTGGATCTCAGGTAGGCCACCACTTGCGCATTACGGCAATTAAAATAGTTCTCCTCGTACTCGAATAACGTTGCGTTCAGCGTATGCATCGCGTTCAGCGTGTTCATCATATCCTCCCCTAACGTAAGATTAATATGGACGTATTCGAACTTATCGCTCGACCCGTCGGCAACGGCTGTTATGTCGCAGATATCCCCTCCTTAACTTGATCTAAAATGGCGGCGATCCGGATCGCCGATTCATTCGCCCGCTGCTGCAAAAACAGATGACCGCCGGCGAAAGCCGCGCACTCCACCCGCTCGGCCCATTTCAGCCAAGCGGATGCGTCTTCTCTCGTAAATACGCTGTCCTCCGTCCCGTAAAAGACGTGAAGCGGCGCTTGCAGCCGCTGTTCGCTGGGACAAGTATAGGTTGCGATCGCATCGTAGTCCGCGCGAAGGATCCGCATGTAATAGTCCACAAACGGGCCGCAGCGAAGCAGTTCCTCCGGAATGCCCCCGAACGAAGCGACGTGCTCCAGCAAAGCTTGATCGTCTTTGTAGACGGCGGGCCGACAGTCCGGAGCGGGGCATCCCGATACGATCACCGCCGCCGGAGCCATTCCGGCCGATTCCAGCAGCTGTGCCATGCGATGAACGATTTTGCCGCCCATGCTGTGGCCCAGCAGCACATACGGGGGCTTAAAATAGGCGCGAAGCCGATCGACATACAGCCGCACGAGCGCTTCCAGATTGTTCAGCAGCGGCTCCGGGTTGGAACCGTGCCCCGGAGGGTCGATCGATACGACCTGCCAATCGCACCGAAGCTCATCCCGCAGCGGCTTAAACGCGGCCGAATGACCTCCCGCGTAGGGGATACAGATCAGGCGCTTGCCGCCAACCGCGGAACAATCGAATACTTTAATCATATCGTCCATCTACAGTTCGACCTCTTTTGGCGTCGCTGCCGTTTCCGGCGCCCATTTGTTCAAGCTCCAGCTGTAGTATACAAACAGGACAAAGGTAATGGCGGCGAGCCCGTAATAAGCGCTCTCCAAGCTGATGATTTGCGGATAAAACGCGAGCACCAGTCCCAGCGCGATCGAATGCGCCAGCATCATGATCGGCTCCAGCCAGGCGGCCACTCGCCCCATTTTGCTCGCTTCCACGATTTGCGGCAGCCAGCCTCCCAGCGCGACGTTGACGGGAGCGATGCACATGCCGGCAAGCGTAACGCCGATCAAGTACGTCCAGATGTCGGCGATCATCGCGAACGCAACGGCCAACAGGCTGATGAGCAGCAGCCCCGTGTTGATGACGATGTGCGGCTTCAGCTTCTGCAGCGCCCAGGAGCCGGCGATGCTGCCGAGAAAGAAGCCGACGCCCAGAAAGATCGCGAACAACGCCATGTACTGTTCGTAATGATCGGGAACCAATTTGTACTTCAGGGTAAACATCGGAATAACGGCGAGCGTGCCGTTAATCAAGCCGAAAACCAAATAGCCCAGCATAATCGACAGCAGTAGACGATAGCGGAGGATGTACTTCATGCCCGCCGTGAAATCGGCCATGACCGATTTAAGCCCCAGACTTCGCCATCCGGAACGCCCATTCGGCAATCTGACCTCGAGCGGAATGCGGCAGGAGCGAATGAGCAGCGCGGATGCGATCATGCTGATTCCGTCGATCACGATTGCCCAGACAATGCCCAAATACAAATAGGCCGCCGCCCCCAGCCCCATGCCGAATACGATAAATACCCCCGACACCATCTGGTTTAGCCCCGCCGCCTGCATGAGCTGCTTCTCCTCAAGAATCCCCTGCACAAGCGCGAGCTGAGCCGGAACAAAAAATTTGGACACGGCACTGCGCAGAAACAGCAGTACAAATACGAGAGCAAGCAGGTCCAACGCAAGCGCGCCTAAAATAAAGAGCGTAAGAACAGTCCGTATCCAGTCCGAATTTTCCGCGATTTTCGCCCGATCGAACCGGTCGGCGACGACTCCGACAATAAAGAACACGAACACGCTCGGCAGCGCGGACATCAGCTCGGCTGCGGTCGCATAGCCCGGCTGCTCGCTAAAGCGATCCAGCAAATAAAACACAAACGCCATATTGCCCAAAATCGTGCCCATCTGTGAAGTTAAAGAAGCCGAGAACAGCCGGACAAAATTTCGGTTTCTTAAAATTTCCACGGCCTACGCCTCCTCTCTCAACGAAACAACAAGCGGCTGATCGCCTGCGCCCCCGATTGCAGCGCCCGAACGGGAATTCGTTCGTTCGCCGCATGAATCAGCTCGGTAAAGGCGAAGGATTTCGGCAGATCCATCGGCAGAAACCCGTAAGTTTGAATGCCCAATCCGGCATAAAAGCGGCTGTCCGTCGATCCGGTCAACACATACGGAATCGGAACACCTTCCGGGTCCTGTTCGCGCAAAATGGCGGCCAGCGTCGGGAACAGCTCCAGATTGACGGCGTCGGGAAAAGGATCGTGCAGCAGCACCTCGTATTCCAGCTCATGCCCGATCACTTTGTTCAGTTCCTTCATTAAATCCTCAGGCTCGAACCCCGGCAGCAGCCGGCCGTCGATTTTCAACTCGATTTGCTCGGGGATGGTATTCACGGCCAATCCGCCTTGGATGACGGTAATGTTGGCCGTATTGTATAACAAGGGGGCCAATGTCGAGCCTTTGTCCCCCAGCAGCTTCAGAATCGTCGATGTCCATCCGGGGTGCAGCAGTTGCCGGAACAGCCGCTTCTGCAGGGGCGGCATGGCATCCGACATCGCCTCGATCATCGTCCGCACCGCCGAGGTAATGTGCACCGGAAACCGCAGCGGACGCAATCTCCGGATGATATCGCCCAGTATCGCGACCGCGCTCTTGTTTTGGGCTTGCGAACCGTGGCCTCCGGAGCCTCTGATCGTCGTTTGCAGCCAGCATAATCTTTTCTCCGCCACCATAATCGGATAAAACTTCTGCTTCCCGACATAGAACGAGAACCCGCCGAACTCGCCGATCGCATGCCGAATGCCCGCAAACTGCTCGGCATGGTTTTCCACGAGAAATTTCGAACCGTACTTCCCTCCCGCTTCTTCGTCGGAGACAATCGCCAGCACCAAATCTCTAGGTAGCTCTTCCTCGCGGGATTTTGCCTCCAGGAAAGCGGACAGCAGCATGGCAACGCCGCCCTTCATGTCCAGGGCTCCGCGCCCCCAGACGCAGTCGTCGCAGATTTCGCCGCTGAACGGGGGAACGTTCCAGCTTTGCCCGTCAGTCGGCACGACGTCCACATGCCCGTACAGCAGCAGGGGCGGAGCCTTGCCGCTGCCGCGAATTCTGGCGATCAGATTAGGCCGATTGGCGTCAAGAGCCAGTAGCGTGCTCTCGATGCCGCTCTGGCGGAGCAGCTCTTCGATATACAACATGCATGCCCGCTCGTTGCCGGGCGGATTCGTCGTATTATACGAGATCAGCTTTTGCAAGATGGCCGCCGGATCATGCTTGTTCTCCATTTGCGCCTCCTCCGTCTCCTCTGCGAACGGTTACTTCTCCAGCACCACGTAACCGACCCCGAAGTCGATCCCGGCAAACAGCAGCAACAGCTTGCTCCCCGGGGGAATCTCGCGCTCCCGCTCCAACTGCCGCAAGCTCGCGTAAGGATCGTTGCCGAGCAGGTTTACGTCCGGCCATTGCCGTCTCACGAAAAACACGGTCGACGTTGGCCGGCATTTGTCCTCCACCGCGCGGCAGAAAGCGTCCGACAGCCGCTGGCAAAGGACGTAATCGATGCGGCCGTGGATCGACCAGGCTTGCTCAAGCAGCCTTTTGGCATGATCGCTCATCAGCTTCTCCGCAAGCCGATACTCGCTTCCCTTCCAGAGAGGATACGACAGGGGGATGCCGTCGGAAAACTTCCGCGCCTCAACGATCCGATAATCTCCGGCGGAGGAAGACAGCAGCATGACGGAGGCGCTGTCCCCGCGCAAATAACCCGTAAATTGATAGCGCAGCTCGGCAAATTCCACTCGATCCGCCACGACCAGCAGCCCCAGCTTGTCCGTCTGCTTCCACATCGCCGACTTGGCCAGGCGAAGGGCGCTCAGGCTGGCCAAGCTGCCGCTTTGACTGAGCATAAGCGAGATGCAGTCGTTCATTTCGAACTGACGTTTGATTTTCAAGGAAGGCAGCACGTAATCTTGCTCTAACGTCTCGTGACAGTAAAACAAGAAACCCATTTGGGTCAAATCCATGCCCAGCCCTTGAACGGCGCCTGTCGCCGCTTGACTGCCGGATTCCGTGAACACGGGGACTTCCGGCGCGGCCGAAGCGGCCGTCCGCTCCCGCATTCCGGCGCGAAATTCCCGGTAATGCTCGGGAGTCGGAAAGAACACCTCGCGGAATTCGTCCTGCGGATCGAAATCGCCGCCCCTCCCGTCGCCGCAAGAAATGGGCTGCGGCTTAGGCACATCCAGCTGTCTGATCGACAAGTACAAGTTGCTCACGAATCGCTCTACCTCGCTTTATAGTCAGTTCAATACCGGTGAAGCGCGCAGCCCATAAACCCGCCGTAGCCCACGTTAATCGTAATATAGTAATCTCCCTGCTTAAGCGCCCCCTCCGCGATTGCCTGAGCAAGATTGTATTGGATGTCCGAGCTGGGCAGATGCCCGATCTCGCGCGTCTTCACATAGAACTTCCCGAGCGGCGCGCGCAGCAGATAAGCGACCGTCTCCCAAGCCTTCAAGCTGACGTTGGAGCCGACGATGAGCTTCACGCCGTCCAGCGACAGCTTCGCCTGTTTGAGAATGGACTGGATCGCGCCGCGAATGCCCAGGAAGAAAGTGGTGTTGAAGAGCGCCACGCCCTCCGCGTTCGACTGATCGTACACATACCCGTCTTGATTAAACACTTCATAAGTTTTGTGGCCTGCGCCATGCGGCGTGAGCAAGCAGGCCGAGGCGCTGTCGCCGCACAAGTAAAACTCGGTCAGCTTATGCGAACTGACGCTTAATTTGTCTGCGGAGACGATGAGAATCGCTCCCTCGTCGCGGCTTGCGGCAAACAGGTGCGTCGCCATCCGCAGAGCCATATGGAACGAGGCGCACGTCTGCTTCCCGACGGAATAGATGTCCGTCCCCCGAAGAGTCTCATACTTGTGAATGAGAGCTTTGAACAAATTGTGCTGCAGCCCCCAGTTGCCGCCGTTGACGAACATAAGCGCTTGAATCGGCAGCGAATTTCTGTCCAGCAGCGGCGTGCACGCCGCGGCAATCATTTCTTCCACGGACAGCTTCGTTTCGAACGGAGCCTGCGTAAACCCGTAGTCCCGTTCGAACGCTTCGATCTGCGCCTCCGTAATCGTCATGCCCTGCCGCCGCAAATGCGCTACGCCGTCGCGAACCGAAAATCGCGGTTCCGGGATATAATGCGAGAGATCGGCGATGGCAAAATGCGCCTGCTTGTTCAGCCGCTCGGTTAATGCCTGGTCCGCAACAACGTTTCCCATAACGCTACCTCCTTGGCAAACAAGGATTCGGCGAGCTTATAGCACTGCGGCCGGTCCAGCTTGCGCTGGATCGAAGCCTTCATCAGAAGCTGTTTGACGAAATCCCAGCCGCTCCGAATTTCTTGGATTTGCGACAGCAGCCGCTCGAACGCATCCGCCGGAATCAAAGACAGCTCGCGCAGCGAACGAATCAACGATTCGTTCGCCTTGTGGCGATTGGCGATAATGTTGATGCCGACGATGCTGTAGGTGAGATAATCGTTCAGTCTGTTTGCGTCCAGCTCCACGTTCCACTGCCCTTCCAGCGAGAAGCCGCGAATCTCGCGAATCAGCCGATCCGCGTGAAAGCATACTTCCTGCAGCGTCAGCTCGTAAGGCGGAATTTCGTCGCGCACGCTGTATTTCAAGACGGGCGGCAGCACGTAGTCGGGGTTTGTGCGGTACTCCGAATTTTCGTAGGACACGATCAGCCTTTCCTCCGGAATGGCGTGCTCCATATATCCATCCAGATTGTCATCGATCACATAGTAGGTGGACGCGGCCTCGTCGTAGCCGTTAAACAGCGAGTAATGGTACCAATGAAACTTCTGATAGGCCATGCTGTTCGGAATCCAATAAAACAAATCGACATTCAGGCTGAAAATTTGCTTGGCCTTGCACAGTTCGCGAATTTCGCGCAAGTAGTTGTCCCGGTCCGGAAAGTGATGAAGAACGAGCGGTCCAAATACTTTGGAGAGCGAGAAGTCATGGTTTCTCTGCCCTTCGTTCCGATACAGAAAATCCAAATAATACATCGAATCGATCGTCGGATACCGGAACAGCGGATCGGTGGCCGCTTCCCAGCGAAAATATTGATAGGAATTCAAGTAGGCGGCATAGCGGTAGCTCGGCTCATAGGTGCAGGCGACGGAGAACATCTGGTTGAGGATGCAGTTCATCCAAAACTCGTCAAATGGCTTAATCCGATTCGAATATTTCATCCTTATCTCCCCTGTCATGATCTTTTTTTCTTCATTCTGTTTCCGGGAGCAAGCTCTTCGACGATTACGCATTTCTGCGGAATTCCCCAAGCCGGCAGCTTGTCGCGGCAGAACGTTCTCATGCGCGCTCTAAACTCGGCGGCGGGCAGGCGATCGCGCAGTTGAACGGTAGCGGTAACCATCGTGCCGGTAATGAGATTTGTCTCGCCGGCGACGGAAGCCTCGATCACTTCGTCCATTTGCAGCAGCACGTTTTCGATTTCGACCGGATATATTTTCTCTCCGCCGATATTGATCATCTCCGACTGCCGTCCCCGAATGCGAAAATACTCTCCGTCGCACTCTACGGCGTCCCCCGTTCGATACCAGCCATCCTCCGTAAAGCGGCTTTCGGCGTTCAAATAGCCCAGCATGGTGAATTCCGACTTGACCTCCAGCAGCCCGTCCACGACCCGCGTCTCGTACTCCTCGCCCTTGAACTTCATCCATAAGGAATCCGGGGAGCGCGACGAAGAACGAATAATGCCGATCTCCGACATGCCGTAGCTTTGCAGCAAGCCCGCCTGCGGCACAACCTCGCGAATCCGCGTCAAGGTATGCTCGTTCATCGCCTCCGTCCCGTAATTGATCAGCTCCAGGCTGCTCAGATCGTGTCGTCGGTACGCCTCGCTCAGCAAGAGCAGGTTCAGGAACGTCGGCGATGCCGGCAGCACCTGCGCTTGATGCCGGGCAATCGCGGCGCATACCCGGTCCGGCGAACGGTCCTCCAACGCCACGAGGCAGCCGCCGCTCGACAGCGTATTCAGAACGGTATTGATGCCTCCGATATGATCGAAAAACAGGAAGCCCACAATCCGTTTGCCCGCCCTGATGCGAGCCGTCGAAAACTTTTTCAGCATGACGGTAAAATCGTGGACGGTCGCTTTGCTTTTGCCCGTGGAGCCGGAGGAAAACAAAATGAGGCCCGGATGCTCGCGCTGTTGAAGCGAGACTAGCAGCTCGTGCGAAGTCGGCGTCGGGAACGAGGCCGCGGAGACCCGGTCCTCCGCATCCATTGCAAGAACGAGCTGAACCTGGGCGATCTCGTAAATCTCCTCCTTCCGGCTGTCCATGCCGCTTGTCAGCGGAACGATCAGACATTCCCGATCGATCAGAGCGAACATAAACGCGAGCGTGCCCGGCGTAAAATCTCCCTCAAGCACAACTACGCTTCCTGCTTGAACCCGATACCGGTCCAGCAGCGACCGGCACTCCTCGATGCTTTCCAGCAGCCGAGCATAGCTGTAAGGCTCGTCTTTCCATATGATTGCTTCTTTCGGACCGTAGTCTCGAAATCTCTCAAGCAGGAAGCGAGTATGCAACTTACACCCCTCCCAGATAGAGACATTGCCCCGTAATAAAATCGCTCTCTTTGCGAATAAAGAAATCGACCGCATTGGCCACGTCCTCGAAAGTGCCCATTCGCTGGATCGCCTGACGCGCAATCAGGTCGTCCATTTTCGCGCGCGGCACAGTGCGAATCAGGTCGGTCATGACCGGGGTCGGCCCGACGCAGTTGACCGTAATGCCATATTCGGCGTATTCTCTCGCGGCAATCTCGGAGAAGGAGACGACTGCGGCTTTGGACGCCGCATAGATCGATTCCCCGGCCAGTTGCAGCGGATACGCCACCGTCGAGAAGTTGACGATGCGGCCGTAGCGGCGCTTCATCATGAGCTTGGCCGCTTCCCGCGCAAATAAAAATGTGCCCTTCACATTCGTGTCGAAGATGCTTGTCACGGTGGATAACGGTGTTAACAGGCTATGGTTCATCGAGGCGATTCCGGCGTTATTGATCATGTGGTCCAGGCGGTCGTATTTTTTCTTGACGTGCTTGAACACCCGCTTCACGTCCGCTTCGTCCGCCACATCGGCGACGATGTGATCGTAGCGGTCGTGCGTCCAATCCGCTTCGTTCCGGCTGCAGCCGACGACACAGTGGCCGAGATCGGCATAGTACCGGGCGAGATATTGACCGATTCCTTTGCGCGTGCCCGTAATGACGGTAACCGGCGCGCTCATACCGCCGCCTCCTCCCGCAGCAGCTCGTCGATGTACTCCACCAGCGTTCCGACCGTTCTGAAGGGCGTGGACGACCGCGACATCGCTTTCTCGCTCGTTAACGTAATGCCGCCGAATTCAAGCTCGTCGTTGACTCGCTCTTCCACGAGCACGATAAAGCTGACCAGCTCCAGCGAATTCAATACGGCTCCCTCGCCGAACAGCACCGTCGTCCCGCTCATCTCGATGGCGGCTTCCTTTGCGCTCAATATCTCCTCCAGAGCCGGATACACGATGTCCTCCAAAATGGCTTCCATGGATTGCGGCTTATTCGTATTCGCTGTCACGGCGCTCTTCCTTTCCTTTTTGCGATTTTTTTAACTGCTCCATGTGCGCAGCCAACGCTTTGATCGTGTTGTGTTCGACGATATTCAAGCCGTCCATCGGGAAGCCTCTGTCCTCCAGCTCGATTTGCACCCGAACGGCTTGAATGGATTGGCCCCCGAGATCGAAGAAGCTGTCGTTGATGCCGATCCTGTCCAGGCTCAACACTTCCCGCCAGATCTCCGCTATCTGCTCCTCCAGGTCGTTCGTCGGTCCCTCGTAGCTCTCCAATTGCGACTTTTTCCCTTCCAGCTTGGGCAACGCTTTGCGATCGATCTTGCCGTTCGAAGTCAAAGGCATCTCGTCGATCTGCACGAAATAGGAAGGGATCATAAAGCTGGGCAAATCCTTCAGCGCCGCTTCTCTCAGCGCGTTCAAGGAAAGCTCGGCATCGGCGACAAAGTAGGCGCACAAGCGGCTGTATCCCGCACCGTCCGCTTCCGTTTCCGCCGTTACGACGACCTCGCGAATCGCCTGGCATTTCAGCAGTTGAATTTCAACCTCGCCCAGTTCGATCCGATAACCGCGAATTTTCACCTGACGGTCGATTCGGCCCAAGTAAACCGCGTTGCCGTCCGGCAGCCATTTCGCCAAGTCGCCGGTACGGTACATTCGCTCGCCGGGAAGCCACGGATGCTCGACAAAGCTTCCGGCCGTCAGGTCCGGCCGGTGAATGTAACCCCGCGCCAAGCCTTTGCCGGAGATGCACAGCTCCCCGGCGACGCCTGTCGGAACGGGCAGATCCCCGGCTCCCAGGATGTAGGCTTGGTTGTTGCAGAGCGGTCGGCCGATCGGCACATTTTTTCCTTCGGGCGAACGCGAGCGATACACATACATGTTGGAGCAGATCGTCGTTTCCGTCGGGCCGTAGCCGTTAACGATCGACATCGCGGGATTCAGCTCGATAAATTGCTCCAGCACCGTGTCCTTGATCGGCTCGACGCCGACCAGCATTTTATCCAGCTTGACGTTGTCGCGATGCTCGGCCAAACCTCTGGCTGCGGCGGACAAGATGGTCGGCGGAATGTAGGCGAACGTAATCCGCTTATGCACGATCGTCTCGACCAGCGGCTTAACGTTGACGAAATTGCGCATGTCGTACAGCACGAGCGTACCTCCGAACACGAGCGGCATAAACAGCTCGCAGACGCTGACGTCAAAGGAAATGTTGGTTAAGCCCAAACCCCGATCGCTTGGGCCGAACGTCTCGCCGCAGTGCCGGTTCAACGTGTAGGCAAAATTGTGAAAGGAACGATGCTCGATCATGACGCCTTTCGGATCGCCCGTCGACCCGGAGGTGTAGATGACGTACATAAGATCCCGGGCGGTTTGTATCGGCTGCAGGTCGGTCGCATCCCCTTCGTACAGGCCGTCGTCCAACAGATCCAGCACGTCCTTATCCTCTCCCGGATGCCAAGCCCCTGCGGCGTTCGTCAGCACGATTCCCGCCCGGCAATGGTTCAGCATGAACGACTTGCGCGCCTCGGGATATTCCGGATCGATCGGCAGGTATGCGCCTCCGGCCTTTAGCACGGCCAGGATGCCGATCATCATCTCCGGCGACGGATACGTCAGCAGGCCGACAACCTCATCGGCTTTGACGCCCTTGCTTCTTAGCAGTCGCGCAAGCTGGTTGGCTTTCTCGTTCAGCTCTCCGTAGGCGATGGACCGTTCCTCAAGCTCGACGGCCGGCTGCGCCGGATTCAGCCGAGCGTGCCGCTCGAACATCTGGTGAATCATCAAGCTCTCGTCGTATTCCCCCGGCATCTCGTTGAATTCCACCGTTATCCGCCGCCACTGCCGCTCGGTCAGCATGTTCAGTTCGCCGATGGCCGTCTGCGGATGCCTGGTGCACATCCTCAGCAATTCGATATAGTGCTCCATCATCTGCTCCACCGTCTGCTGCTTGAACAGATCCGTGCAGTATTCCACGATCAGCCCGATGCGATTGCTCCGTTCCACGGCTTGCACCATCAAGTCGAACTTGGCCGTAGTCGAAGCGATCGGATGCGAGCTCAGCTCGAAGCGCTCTCCCTTCATCCCCGGCATTTTCAAATTTTGCATAATGAACATCGTGTCGAAGATCGGATTGCGGCTTAAATCCGTGAACCCCAGCTCCCGCACCAGGTCGTCGAACGGAAAGTCCTGATTCTCGTAAGCATGCAGCGAATAGGCTTTGACCTCGCCGAGAAACTGCTCGTACGTCTTATTGGGCGAAGGCTTGTTCAGAAACACCAGCGTATTGATGAACATCCCGACAAGCGCGCCTAAATCCGGATGCTGCCGTCCCGCAATCGGGGTGCCGACGGCAATCTCTTCATTGTTGGAATATTTCGACAATAAGATTTGATAGACGCTCATCATGACCATAAACAAGGACGTATTCGCTTCGCGAGCGAATTGCTTCAACTGCTGCGTCAGCCCTTCTTCGAGTTCAAGGAAAATCGTATGTCCTCTCTCGCTTTTGACCGGCGGGCGGACGAAATCGGTCGGCAGATCCAGAATCGGCGGCTCGCCCGCCAACGCTTCCAGCCAGAACCGCTTCTGCTTATCCAGCTCGGCCGTCCGCAAAGCTCGCTGCTCCCAGACCGAATAATCCTTATACTGCAGCTCCATTGGCGGCAATTGCAGTCCGTCGTACAGGGTGATTAATTCCCGAACCAATATCCCCATCGACGTGCCGTCGGAGATGATATGATGCATGTCCAGCAGCAGCACATATTCCTCGCGGTCCAGTTCGAACGCAAACACGCGGAACAATGGCGCGCCGCTTAAATCATAGGGGCGAATGCACTGCCGAATCCGGGCGTCGATCTCGTCTTCCGAAGCTTCCGCCCAAGCGATCTCGATGGATACCGCGTCATGGATGCGCTGAACCGGATCGCCGTTGTAAAAATGAAAGCTGGTACGCAGGCTCTCGTGCCGATCGACGAGCTGCTTCAGCGTCTGCTCCAACCGGGTGCGGTCGAGCCTCCCTCGCAGCCTCAGCGCTTCGGATAAATTGTAATTGGTACTGCCCGGCTGCAGCCGATCCAACAGCAGCAGCCGCTTCTGCGCGGACGAGACGGGATAGGCCATCTGCGCGGGCAGCGGAACCAAAGGCAGAAGCTTGTCTGCTCTCGCCGGCTCGCTCTTGTGCTGCCGAACGAAGCGAGCCAGGTTCAGCACCGTTCCCTGTTGCAAAACATCGGTAATGGCAACCGGAACGTTCAGCAGCCGCTCGATCTCATGAACGACCTGCATCGCGATAATCGAATCTCCGCCAAGCTGATAGAAGTGCTCGGTAACGTCGATTTCTTCAAACCCCAAAACTTTGCCGAGGATTTGCCCGATGCCGTCCTCCAGCGGGTCGTATTCGCCCGAGGCTTTGCCTGCAAGCTTGACTCGATTCGCGGCGGCATGCGTCGCCGTTTCGGTCTCCGCTGCAACTGCCGCCGCCACCGGAGCGAGCATGACCGGAGTCAAGTCGGCGTTCTCCGCATTCGGCTTGATCCAGCAGCGATAGGGCTGGAACGAATAAGTTGGCAGGTGCAGCCGTTTTCTTCGCTCCCCCGCATACACGCCAAGCCAATCGATATCAGCGCCCTGCACGTAGTCTCTGGCCAACGTCTCTTCCGCGGACGCTTCCGCAGGGGCTGCTTCTCCGTCCCCGGCCTTGTCCGATTGCTTCCACGCGGCCAGCAGCTTTGCCCCGATATGAATGCCTTTTACGCCGTCCGTCTGGGCAAGGTCCGCCGAAGCAGCCGGCGAGCACGACATAAACTGAATCTGTTCCAGCTTATGGCGCAATTCCGGCACGTCCCGCACGATACAGGCGATCCGATAATCGTAATGCCCTCTGCCCGCGCTGGAGGTGAAGCAAATATCCCGAACGGACAATCGCTCCGCGCTCTCTTGATAGAGAAACGAGATGTAGTCTTCGATCATTCGGAGGAGGGAGTCGCGGCTTCTCGCCGACAGGGCGAACACGGAGCCGCCCTGCGCCTCTTCGTCCGGATGCTCCTCGTCGCCCGGTGGCGGGCTCTCCTCCAAAACCACGTGACAGTTCGTGCCGCTCATGCCGAAGGCGCTTACTCCGGCTCTTCTAGAGGCGGCCGCCGTTTCCCACTTTCTCGCACGATCGTTGACATATACAGGAGAACGGATAAAATCGATGGCCGAATTCGGTTGCGTAAAATGAATCGTTGGCGGTATGATACGCTTCTTCAGGGAAAGCGCAGCTTTCACTAAACCGGCGATCCCTGCAGCATGGTCCAAATGACCAATGTTGCTTTTTACCGAACCGATAGCACAAAATTGATTCGCCTCCGTCGAATTTCGGAATGCCCGCGTAATCCCTTCGATCTCGATGGGGTCTCCCAGCACGGTGCCCGTTCCATGGGCTTCGATGCAAGAGATCGTTGCCGGTTCCACATTCGCATCTCGCCAGGCTCGCACGATGACGTCTTCCTGCGCGGCGGCGTTCGGCGCGGTAATGCCGACCGAGCTGCCGTCCTGATTCGTGGCGCTGCCTTTAATGACGGCATAGATGCTGTCGCCGGCGTCGATCGCTTGCTGCAGCGGCTTCAGCAGCACGCCGATGACCCCTTCGCCTCCGCCCGTTCCGTCCGCGCGAATGTCGAACGGCTTCGCCCGCCCGTCGGCCGACGCGATTCCGACGCCGATGCCGAGGTCGACCGGAAACGTATAGAGCTTGGAGCTGCCGACCAGCGCAAGCTCGCATTCACCATTGCGAATCGCCTGGCAGGCGAGATGCACGGCCACGAGCGAGGACGAGCACGCCGTATCCACCATAAGAGCCGGTCCCTTGAAGTCCAGCAAATAAGCGATCCGACTGGCGATCATCGAGCTTAAGTTGCCGGGAATGGCCAGTCCGAGCGATTGCGGGTCCAGCGCTTCGATCATCCGTTTGTAATCGTGAAAGCTGTCGGCGTTATACCCAAGGAACACCCCGGTCCTGCTCCCTCTCAGCGCCTCCCCTCCGTATCCAGCATCCTCGATCGTCTGCCAGGCCGTCTGCAGAAACAGCCGCTGATTGGGATTCATCAGGCTCGCTTCCTTGGGAGACAGGCGGAAAAAGCTGTAGTCGAACGTGCCGATCTCATCCAAAAAGGCGCATTCCAGCAGCTTGGCGGAATTTCGATCAAGGCGCAGTCTGTGCATGTAATCTTCAATGTCGCGCAGCCGGTTTTCCGGAAGCGGACCGATACAGTCCAAGCCTTGCTCCAGGTTCTCCCAAAACTGCTCCAGCGTGCTCGCATGAGGCAGCTTGGCGGACATGCCGATAATGGCGATGTCTCTATTCGACACTTCGGAAACTTCAATCGCGTCTTCTTCATCGTCTCGCAAGCGAATCGACTCAAATTGCAGCATGCTACTCCCCCTCGTCTAAAATGTCGTCGCCGGCCGAGCGTCCCCGTTCCTCCTGTTCAGCAAAATCGTCAGAGTAATCATGCCGGCCACACCGATCAGCGTAACCGCGATCGCCGCCGGGTCGCTGCTCAACCAGCCCTTGCCGACGTCCAACTTATAGCCGATGAAGAACAGGCTCATCGCCGTAATCTGCACGAGGATCGGCGCCCATAACGAGCGCGCAATCATATAGATGAGGCAGTACACCGTGCCGGTCACGACCGAAATGAGCATAAAGCCGGCGCTCGGCTGAACGGCGACATAACCGGCCATTTGCAGCATAACCGCGAGCCATAGCGGCATTGCTTTTCTTAGCTCGTTAAAGACAAGCCCCCGGAAGATCACTTCCTCTAGCGCCGGAAACAGAATACCGAGCGCCGCGATTATGAGCAGGAAATTCCCGCTGTTGATCATCATGTCGACATTGGCCTCCAAATCCGGGAACACTTCCTTTAACGAGACGATTTCCAGCAAGCCCAGGCTGGCCAGCGCCCCTGCGAGTCCGATCAGAAAGCTGAACGCGGCTATCTTGGGCGGAAGCTTCACGAGCTTCACCGCCTGAACGAACGATTGGCGCTCCGGATTGCCAAACACCAGATTCAGCTTGTACAGCAACCAGTAGAGCAGCATCGTCAAAGCGAAAATGGAAATGAGATTCAGCGACGGATTCGCATCGATCAGCTTGCCGTAAGCTTCAACGGCCAGCAATTGCCCGAATACAAACATGGAGAAATAGAAAACGACAAAATAGACAATGACGTTCGCCGCTGCCGCCAAACATTTTTTCATCGCGCACACCTTCCGTTAAATAAGGTTCGCTTCCGCAAGCCGGTCCAGTTGCTGCTCCGGCGGAACGCCTTTCATCTGCAAAATCTCCCGCAGCCATTGCAGGCCTTGGCGAATATCCTCCGGGCCGGGCTGCTTATTCTGCCGCTCCAACCTGCCGCGAAGATCGATGAGCCGGCTATACGGCTCCAAGACGCCTTGCCGCGTTCCCGGATCGTCTCGGCGATTCGGTTCCGTAACCGCAATGGCTGCCAGCTTAGCGATCGGATGATCGCTGCGGCTTGGCTCGCCGGTGCCGCATTCGATCCGATTAGCCAGCCGTTTGCGATCCTCCGCGACGTCGTAGGCATACGCTTCGATCGCGTCATGGCTTTTCAGCAGCTGCTTCAGAACGGTTTTCGGTCCCAGCTCGATCGCCAGCTCGATTCCCGAATAGCGCAGAACGTTCATCGATTTGCGCCACTGAACGGGTTGCGTCATTTGCCGGGTCAGCTCCTCGACCAGACTTTGCTTGCTCACGTCAATCGCGTGACCCGTGACGTTCGATAGCACTTTGAATTGCAAAGGGTTGAACGCGACCTGTTCAAGCCGGCGCTCCAGCTCCTCGGCTGCGGACCGCATCAGCGGGTGATGAAAAGGCGCGCCGACCTGCAAAGTGGCGACCTTCGCTCCGAGCTTGCGGAAATGGGACTCCACCCGCTCCATCGCCGGACTGGTTCCGGAGACGACCGCTTGGAACGGCCCGTTGTAGCAGGCGATGCACGCCTCGTCACGGCTTTGCGCAAGATCGGCCAATTGTTCCTCCGCCGTCAAATAATCGATTCCGCCGACGGCAAGCATCGTCCCCGTGCCAAGCTCTGCCGCCGCCTTCATCGTTTGTCCGCGGAAATGCACAAGCTTTAATGCCTCAGCGAAGGAAATCGCTCCCGCTCCGCAAAGCGCCGAATACTCCCCGAGACTATGTCCCGCCGCGGCAAAGGGCCGAATACCGATCTCCTCCCTATACGCGCGGTACATCGCCATCGAAGCGGTCAGCAGCGCCGGCTGAGCGATATCGGTGCTTGTCAGCTTGTCTGTCGGGCCGTAAAAGCAGGCTTCCGTTACGCTCCAGCCCAGCGTGTCGTCGGCCTCCTCGAACGTTTGTCTGGCGACTGGATACCGGTCGTAAAACCATTTGCCCATGCCGACCGTTTGAGAGCCTTGTCCCGGGAATAGCAAAGCGATCTTTTTCACGAACTCACCCCCGCTTGAAACCAGATCATCACCGTTCCGCTGCTGAATATGTGTGTAATCAAGGAAGCCCACAACGAGTCGGAGGCCCGGTAGATGAGCCCGTATACGAGCGCTCCCAGCGCGGCAAAGCCCCCTAATACCGGGTCCATTAGAATGAGGCCAAACAGAACGGCCTGGACGATAACCGCCACATAAACGGGAGAGACGGAGCGCACTTCATTCAAAATCAATCCCCGGAACAGCACTTCTTCAAATAAGGAGCCGATCAACACCGTGCTGAGCAGCGTTAACGCAATCGAATTCCCTCCTCCACCGACGAATTTGACCAAATTGTAAATTTGCGGCCAATCCTCCCGAATGACCGAGAGATTGGCTATGCTGTAGATGACGGTTCCCAAGGCGATGCCGATAAGCGAAGCGACAAAGGTCGCCTTGGCCGATATCGGCTTCATGCGGCAAAACGTCGGCAGCGACAGCTTGCGAGCCTTCATCAGCAGCATGTAAATCGCCAGCGTACAGATGTTGTTGACGATAAACAGCACCTGCTGGGACTCCGTCTGCCATACGCTCTGACTAACGAGCTGAACGACGACATAGATGGCCAAATACAGGACGATAAAAGCGACGGCCCGAACGATTTTCACGCCGCCCCCTCCTCGCGGACCGCGTTGTTGGTCTGCATCCTCCGATGCTTGTTGAAAATCACGATAAGCCAAGCGACGATCGCGATTCCCGTAACGGCCAAGAAAAGGTACTGCATATTCGGGTCGTTGACATGCGTCTCCGATCTTCTGAATACATACTGGCTGCCTTGGCAGGCGTACTGCGCCAAAATTGGCGCCCAGATCGAACGATAACGAACGTACAGAAGCGCGAATACGACCGCGCCCAGAAATCCGTACACCGTCAGCGGAATGTCGAAGCTGAAAAACAATCCGCCGTACAAAATCCCTTGAATGACGATGGCGACCGCCAGCGGCGACAGGTTGCGCAGCTCCTTAAAAATCATGCCGCGGAACAGCATTTCTTTGTAAATATTGCCGTACAACAAGAAGGCGAGGAATATCAGCACGCTTGAGCCGTCGTTGAGGTAGGCCAGAATCTCCTCGAACTGCGGAAATTGCTCTTGAATCCAGCTCAGACTGAAAAACAGATCCGTAAACCAGCCCATCAGCAAACCGATCGAGACAATGGCGACGACTTGCGGCATGCCAAGCTTGGTAAAACCGGCTTCCTTGAAAATATGAACCTTGCGAACCTTCAGCATGATGAAAAACAAGATCGGCATTTGAATGATGTCGTTAAAGACGATAAAAGCGATCGGGTTGTCCTCGAACCAGCCGGACGTCGGGTACACAAACCGCGAATACACTTGAATTAAACCGTAAAATAAAACGAAATAAGCGCCGACGACCCAGACCATGTTCAATAGGCTTTTGGAAACTGCTTTGTTCATCTCTCGCCTTCTCCTCCATTCGGGTTACGGGAAATTTCTCTTGCCGCCGCAGCGTTCGCCTCGAACGTAAAAGCTTCAATGACCTGATTCATCACTTGAACGAAGGATTGCAGCAGCCGCTTCATTCTTTCCCCGTTTAAGCGCCGCGCATCATATTGCAGCACGAGTTGAAGCTCGCCCTTGCCGGTTCGAACAGTCCTTAGGCAAATATCGCAGTCGCTTTCCCCGGAGAAAGAAGGGAACTCATCCATCGAGAAGACGGGCAGTATCGCTCCCTTTTCTCTCTTGTTGACGACTCTTTCCCGCCATTCGGACAGGGGAACGCGCTCCGTCGAAGCCGCTTGGAGATTAGCATGAACACTCACAATCAGCTCGTGAAAATGGCTCATCCGCGCCAAGCTCTGGCGAAGATCGACGACGGTTCCTTGCCCTTGCGCGACCTGAACGGCAATCTCCTGCCGGCGAGAACGTTCGTGGAGCAGGTAGCAATAAATCGCCAGCCAGATCGCTCCGATGTCCACGCCCAACCTCGCGGCGATATTCGCCAGTTGCCCGACTGTGCGCCGATCCGGCATGTAACGATATTCCGCCGCCGCTCGCTGCGCTCCGGGCGAGGCGAAATCGGCCAGAGGCCAGGCGAGCAGCGGAATTTTCTCTGAGGCCGTCCCCCGCCTCCGCTGAGAGCCGATATATTCGGACAGCTTCGCAATCGTCGGGTAGGTGAACAGGTCGGTCACTCTGACCAAGTCCGGGTATACGGAGTCGATCTCCGCCTGCGCCCTGACGAGCAGCAAGGACGTTCCTCCGATGTCGAAGAAGTTGTCGTGAACGCTGAACTGCTCCATTCCCGACAGCTCTTGCCAGATGACGGCCAGCCGCCGTTCGATCTCGTTGTTCGGCAGCGTCGGCATATCGTCGCGTCCTTCCCCCGGCCCTTGCGGCTCGGGAAGCGCTTTGCGATCCAGCTTCCCGTTAAAGCCGAGCGGCATTTGCTCCAATTGCACGATGTAGCCGGGCACCATATATTCCGGCACTTTGCGCTGCAGCCACGCCTTGACCTCAACGCCGGACAGAGGCTTGTCCGCGACAATGTAGCCGCTAAGATAATCCTCCTGCTGCTTATTGCGCTTCACGACGACCGCGCATTCGCGAATGTGCTCTTGCTTCAGGAGCACCTGCTCGATCTCGCCCAATTCGATGCGGAAGCCGCGAACTTTGACCTGATTGTCTCTCCTTCCCAAGTATTGAATGTTTCCGTCCGGCAGCCAGCGCGCCAAATCTCCTGTGCGATACATCTTCCGTCCGGAGAGGAACGGATGGTCCACGAACGCTTGCGCCGTCAATTCCGGCCGGTTCGCATAGCCGCGGGCCAAGCCGTCGCCGGCGATGCACAGCTCTCCCGGAACGCCGATCGGCTGCAATTGGAAGCTGTCGCTGAGGATCAGCAGGGACGTATTGCAGATCGGCTTGCCGATCGGCACGATGCTTGCCGGCTCGTCCCAGCGGCATTCGTAATAGGACACGTCGACGGTCGCCTCCGTCGGGCCGTACAGATTGATCAGTCGCGTGCCGAAGCGCTCGTTCAGCGCTTTGAACTGCACGACCTGCGGCGCTTGCAGCGCTTCGCCGCTGGCGAATACGTAAGCGAGACGATCGAGCTTGGCCGTCAGTCCCGTACGATGACAGTGCTCCAAAAACAGCTTCAGCATCGAAGGCACGAAATGCATATGGCTCACTTCGTATCGTTCGATCGCCTTGACGATCAGCGCTGGATCTTTTTCCCCGCCGTTTTCCAGCAACGCCGCTCGGCTTCCGGGAATCATCCACCAGAACAGCTCCCATACGGAGACGTCGAAGGTGAACGGCGTTTTCTGCAAGATAACGCTGTCCGGACCCAGCGGATATTGATCCTGCATCCACAACAGACGATTCGTCACCGAACGATGCTCGATCATCGTTCCTTTCGGCAGCCCGGTAGACCCCGACGTATAGATGACATACGCCAGATGACGGCTCGTATGCATACGCGGCAGATTACTGCAGTCGTCCGCATATGCCGACTCGCTGTCCACATCGATTCCCGCTACCTTCTTAAGCTCGCTTATGCTCTCTTGCAGCGGAAGCCAGAATTTCGCTCTGCCGACTACGACGCCGGCTCCGCTGTCCTTCAGCAGGTATTGAACGCGCTCCGCCGGAAAATCGGGCGATATGGGCAAGTAAGCCCCTCCGGCCTTCCAGATCGCCAAGATGGCGACCAGCATTTCCGGCGAACGCTCGAGCAGCAGCGGCACGACGCTATCGGCCTTGACGCCGTGTTCGCGCAGCGTGCGGGCGAGCCGATTGGCGCGCTCGTTCAGCTCTCTGTAGCTGAGGCCGAGGTCCAGCCATTGTATCGCAACCCGCTCCGCCTGATTCGCCGCCTGCATTTCAAAGTAATCGAGCAGCGTGCGATCTTCCGGATAATCTCTGCGCGTCGCGTTAAAATCGTCGAGAATGACCCGCTTCTCCTCCTCGCTCATCCATTCCAATTCGGTGACGGAGCAGTCCGGCTCGCGACAGACGCTTTGCACGATCCGGATATAATGCTGCAGCATTCGTGCAGCCGTTGCCGGAGTAAACAGCGCTGTCGCGTATTCCAGATTTAGCGTAAAGGCTTCGGTTCGCTCCACCGCCTCCAAGGTCAAATCGAATTTGGAGACAGGATTGTCAAGCGCGTAAGGTTTGAACACAACCTCCTCCAGCTTCAGCTCCGGCAGCCCCATGTTCTGCACGATAAACATCGCATCGAATAACGGATTGCGCGACAGGTCCCGTTCCAGCTTCAGCCCGTCGATCAAGCGCTCGAACGGATAGTCTTGATGCTGGAACGCCTCAAGAGTTAAGGCCTTCGTTGCATTCAGCAGCTCGCCGCAGCTTTCGTTCGCCGCGATTTTCATTTTGAGCGCGAGCGTGTTCACGAACATCCCGATCAGCGGCTGAATGTCGCTGTGGGTTCTGCCCGATACGGGCGTGCCGACGACAATTTCGTCCTGGCCGGCATACTTGTGCAGCAGTGCGTAAAATGCGGTCAGCAGCACCATGTAGGGGGTCGCCCCGTACCGGGCGGCCAAGTCGCGAACCGCCTGCGAATCCCGCTCGCTCAGTTGCGCAACGATCCGGGCGCCTTCCGTCGTTTTTCTGGACGGCCGCACAAAGTCCGTCGGAAGCTGGAGCGCGGGAACGCCATCCGCGAATTGCGCGAGCCAGAACCGCTCTTGCCGTGCGGCCTGTTCGCCGCTTAACCAGCGGTTCTGCCACTCCGCATAGTCCTTCAACTGGATGCGGAGCGACGGGAGTTCCTTCCCTTCGTACAGCGCGATGAACTCGTTCGCCAAATGCACAGTAGACAGACCGTCGGCAATCAGATGGTGCATATCGAACAGCAGCACATGATCGTCCGGCGACTTGCGAATGAGCACAGCGCGCAGCAGAGGCGCTTGGGTCAGATCGAACGGTCGCAGGAAAGACCGGATGCGCACGCTCTCTTCCCGTCCATCCGCCAGCTCCAGCGAGAAATCCGCATGCGGATGGATGCGCTGCATCGGCTCGCCCCCGGACCACGCGAAGCTGGTCCGCAAAGATTCATGACGCCGGATCAGCCGTTGAAGAACCGCCTCCACTTTGCGCGCATCGAGCGAGCCTTTCATCTCAATCGCTTGCGGCAAATGATAGGCGGTATTCGCCTCCTCCATTCGGTGCAAAATGTACAATCGCTTCTGCGCCGAGGACAGCGGGTAAGCCTCCTTCGGCTCGGCCGGAGCGATGGATTCGAACCGCTCCCGCTCCGCCGCAGCGATCCGCTGCGCCAATTGTTTGATCGTCGGCGATTGGAACACTTCTTTTAGGGCGATCGATACGTGGAAAACCTCATGGATTTTCGTCACGAGATGGGCCGCCCGCAAGGAATGACCTCCCAAGCTGAAGAAGTTGTCCTCGATGCCAATCTGCCGAACACTCAATAGCTCCTGCCAGATCGCCGCAAGCTTGCTCTCGATCTCATTGCTTGGCTCTGCGCGGGCCGCCTCGTGCAGGCCGCGGAATTCGGGCAGCGGCAGCGCCTTGCGATTCAGCTTTCCGTTCGCGCTGAGCGGGAACCGCTCCAGCCGGACGTAGACGCCGGGAATCATATAATCCGGCAGCGCCTCGCTTAACCGCGCGCGCCATTCCGGCAATCCGATCTCTTCGTCGGAAATATAGTAGCCGCACAAGTAAGCTTCCGACTGCGCATCCCGATGGGAGACGACGACCGCATCCCGAACCCGCGGATCGGCGTTCATCCGGTGAGCGATCTCCTCGCACTCGATGCGATAGCCGCGAATTTTAACCTGATGATCCAGGCGGCCCAAATATTCGATGCGGCCGTCTTCGCGCCATCTGACAAGATCCCCTGTGCGGTACAGCTTCTGCTTGTCGGCAAAGGGATGATCGACAAACTTCAGCGCGGTCAGTTCCGGCTGGTTGAGATACCCCCTGGCCAGACCGTCCCCCGCGATGCACAGCTCTCCGGGCACGCCGATCGGCTGAAGCTGCAAATGATCGTTCAAGACAAGCAGTTGGATATTGTCGATCGGCTTGCCGATCGGCACGAACCGATCCATCGGTTCGGCAAAGCAGTCGAAGCAGGACACGTCAACCGTCGCTTCGGTCGGACCGTACAGATTGACAAGCCGGGTTCCGAACCGTTCGTACAGCAGCGACCGGAATAGCCTGACCTGATGAGGATGCAGCGCTTCGCCGCTTGCAAACACCTGCCGAACGCCGGCCATCTTCGCGATGTCTTCGGGATGCTGTTCCAGATGCAGTAAAAAGATTTGCAGCATGGAAGGAACGAAATGCAGCGTCGTCACCCGGTGTCGCCCGATCGCTTCCGCGATTTGCCGCGGGTCCTTCTCCCCTTCCGCCGCCAGCAAATGCAAGGCCGATCCTTGCGTAGCGCCCCAAAACAGTTCCCACACGGACACGTCGAACGTATACGGCGTTTTCTGCAAAATGACGTCATCGGCATCGATCGGGTAGCTTCTGTGCATCCAGTTCAAACGATTAATGACGGAGCGATGCTCGATCAGCACCCCTTTCGGCTGTCCCGTCGATCCCGACGTGTAGATGACATAAGCCAAATCCCGCGATTCGTTCACCGGAGGCAGCGGTCGATCGTCCGCATCGTAATTGGCCGCGTCGTCCAGATCGATGATCGGCAGCTCGCCATCGATTGGGGCCAGCGCACCGATCCATCGGTTCTGCGTTAAAATTCGTTGCGCCCGGCTATTCTCGAGAATGTACCTCCTTCGCTTCGGCGGGTAGTGCGGGTCCAGCGGCAAATACGCGCCGCCGGCCTTCAGAATCGCCCAGATGCCGACGATCAGCTCCAAGGATCGTTCCGCCGCAATCGGGATCATTTCTTCCCGCTGTACGCCAAGCTTCCTTAACGTTCTGGCGAGCCGATTGGCCAATCGATCGACTTCAAGAAAGGTCCATTCCCGTTCGCCGTGCGTAAGCGCAATCCGATCGGGAGCGAGCCGGGCCTGCCGCTCGAATTGCTCGACCAGCGTCTGCTCGCTCGAATAAAGCCGGAGAGTCGAATTAAATTCGAACAAAATTTGCTCCCGCTCCGGCGCGGTAAGCACGTCCAGCTCGGCCGCGGATAAATCCGGATCGTTCGTCAGCCGCTCCGCCAAGATCTGAAAATGCCGGACGAAGCGTTCCATCGTCTTCCTGGCATACAAATCCGTATTGAATTCCAGGTCGCAGCGCAGCTCTCCGCGTTCCGCCAAGTAAACGTCCAGTTTGAAATCGAGCTTGGCCTGCCCCAATTCAAGCTCATGGCGCGAACAGCGCCATTCCCCAAATCGCCAGGTATCGGGGGATTCCCACTGACTGTGCACGACCAGCATCGTATCGAACAACGGATTCCGGGAAGCGTCGATGGCTGCGCCGGTATCCGCGATCATCTGATCGTAAGGGAAATCCGAGTGCTCGTAAGCCTCCATCAGCGTACGATGAAGCTGGCGCATCCAGCTTCCGCACGTCTGCGCCTCCGGCAGGCGGCAGCGGATCGGCAGGAAATTGTTAAACATGCCGACCATGTCCTGAACTTCGGGATGGCTGCGCCCTGCGACGAGGGAGCCGACGATAAAGTCGTCCTGACCGCTGAGCTTGTACAGCAGCACGCTGTACACGGCGAACAATACGGTATGGACCGTGATGTTCTCCCGCTGTGCGATTGCGCGGATTTGCTCTCCCGTCTCCGCATTCACGGCAAAGCGAAGCGTCTCGCCGCGATATGTCTTATGCTCCGGGCGCGGGAAGTCCAGCGGCAGGTTCAGCACGGGAAGCTCGCCGGCAAGCTGCTCCCGCCAATACTGCCGCTGCCGCCGGAACGAGGCGGAATGATGCTCCTCTTCCAGCCACTGCACGTAGTCCCTGTATTGCAGACGCGGCCGTTCCGCCGGGTATCCTCCCATCATCCGGAACATCTGGTTAAGGAGGAACTGAACCGAGACGCCGTCCGCAATAATGTGATGCATGTCGATGAGCAAATACTGCTCTTCGGCAGAAGTCCGCAGCAGATAGATTCGCACCAAAGGAGCCGCCGCTAAATCAAACGGTCGAATCCAGTCCCGCAGCCGTTCTTCCGCCATGTCCTGCTCCATCGTTTCGACGTGAACGCGAATGCGGACGTTCGGATGAACGATTTGCCGCATTTCTCCTTGCCGCCAGACAAAGGAGGTGCGCAGCGGTTCATGGATTTCAACCAACTGCTCCCAAACGGCCTCCACCTGACGCGGATCAAGATAACCGTCCACCTTCAGAACGATCGGCACATTGTAATTGGTGCCCGTCGCCCCCACTTGCTCCTGGATCATCAATCGCTTCTGCGCAGCGGAGACGTGATAATCGCCTTGCGCTTTTTCTTGCGGGCGCAGAGGAGTAAACGCTTTCACTTCCCCCTGCTCGATTAGTTTGGCCAATGCCTGTATCGTAGGCGCTCGCATAAACTGCTGGAAAGGAACCTTCACCTGAAACTGCTCATGGATTCGGGCCAACAGGATCGTCGCCTTAAGCGAATGACCGCCCAGATCGAAGAAATGGTCGTCTCTTCCGATTGGCTGACGCTGCAGCAAATATTCCCACAACTCGGCCAGCTTGCGCTCCAATCCGTCTGCCGGCGGTACAACGGCTTTGTTCTTGGCCCGGGAAGCGTCAGGAGCGGGCAGCAGCCTCTTGTTGATCTTCCCGTTCGACGTTAACGGCATCGCCTCCAGCGCGATCAAGTCGGCAGGAACCATGAACAGCGGCAGCGCTTCGGATAAGTAGGCTCTAATCTCCTCCTCGTTTATGGCTTCATTCGCGACATAGTAGGCGCATAGAGACGGGCTGCCTTCCGCTCCCCGCGCTACGACGCACGCTTCTTGAATGTGCGGATGGGCCAGCAGACACGACTCGATCTCGCCTAACTCGATGCGGAAGCCGCGAATTTTGACTTGCTGATCGATCCGGTCCAGGAATTCAATGCAGCCTCCGGGAAGCCAGCGCACCAAATCCCCCGTCCGATACACCCGCTCGTTCGTCTCGTAAGGATGCGGGATAAACTTCTCGGCCGTGACGTCCGGAAGGTTAAGATATCCCCGAGCCAGCCCGTCCCCGGAAATCCATAGTTCTCCCGGCACGCCGATCGGCTGCGGCCGCCCGCAACGGTTCATGACGTACAGTCCCGTTCCGTTAATCGGCTTGCCGATCGGCACGCCGCTCACCTGCTCCTCCCACTGCTCGATCTCGTAATACGTCGCAAATACGGTCGTTTCCGTCGGCCCGTACACATGAATGAGCTTTCCGGGGCCGAGCGTCAGGAACGCCTTGCGCACATGGGACACCGAAGCGCGTTCCCCGCCGAACAATATTTTGCGTACATGCGCGACCGCATCGATGCATTCCTCCACGATGACGTTAAACAGCGCCGTCGTTACGAAAAATACGGTTATCTTTTCCGACGTCAGCAGCTCACTTAACCGATTCATGTCGCTGACCGTCTCCACATCGGCGAGTACGAGCTTTGCTCCGTTCAACAATGCGCCGAAAATATCAAACGTCGAGCCGTCGAAAGCGCAGTTCGAGAGCTGCAGCAGTACATCTTGTTCCGTGATGGCGATATAGTTCGTGTCCTTCACGACCCGAACGATGTTGGCATGCGTTGTGCACGTCCCTTTCGGGTTCCCGGTCGAACCGGACGTGTACATGATGTAAGCCAAATCCGCAGCTGCGCTCTGCGGCGGAAGATTTGCGCGGCTTAAGCGATCGTACGAGCCGTCGTCCAACGGCATCACCTGGCCGAAGCGCGAGCAGCGCTCCTGCCACTTGCTCATCGTCAGCATGCAGATTGCCCGGCTGTCCTTCATCATGTACTCCGCACGCTCCGGCGGGAACGTCGGATCAATCGGCAAATACGCCCCTCCGGCCTTCAAAATCGCCAGAATGGCGACGATCATTTCCACCGAGCGATCGGCCATTAATCCCGCGACAAACCCGGGATTCGCCCCGTTGGCGAGCAACGCATGCGCCAGTTGGTTCGCTCGTTCGTTAATGTCCCGATAGGAATGGGAGCTGCCGTTCAACGTTACGGCTATTCGCTCCGGATACTGCTCGGCTTGCCGCTCGAACAGCTGCGAGATCGTCTGCTCCTTCGGATAAGGGGCAAATGCCAAGTTCCAGCCGCTCGTGAGCAGCCGCTCCTCCTCGGCCGTCAGCAGCTCGATGTCCTTCAACTGCTTGTCCGGATGCTTCGCGATGTCCTGCAGGATACGAATATAGTGCCCCGCCAATCGTTCTATCGTCGAAGCGCGGAACAGCTCCGTCACGTAACGGAAAGTGAAGGCAAGTCCTTCGTCATCGACCAACGCCTCCAGCGTCAGATCGAACGGAACCGAGGTCGGCTCGATAAATTCGGCTTCGAAGCTCAGCTCTCCGGCCGCGCCGGACACGTTCTGCCGCTCCTGCAGCACAAATACGTATTCGAAGAGCGGGTTCCGGCTCGGGTCGCGCTGCACGCCCAGTTGCTCCACTACGAATTCGAACGGATAATCCTGATGCGCGAACGCTCCCAGCGCCGCCTCTTTCGTCTCGACTAAGTAATCCGAATAGGGTTTATTCCCCTCCGGATAGCTTCGCAATGCGGACATGTTGACGAACATTCCGACCATTTGCTCCAGCCCGCTATAATTTCTTGCCGCAATCGGAGATCCGACGATGACCTCCTCCTGCCCGCAATATTTCGCCAGCAAAATCGAGTAGGCCGACAGCAGCACCATATACAGCGTTGTGTTCGTCCGCTGCGCAAGCTCCTGGATCGCTTGTAAGGTCTCCTTGCCCAGTCCCGTCTTGACGCACGCTCCGGCATAGCTCTTGACGGCGGGTCTGCGCCGATCCGTCAATAGCTCCGTCACCGGAAGCTCGCCTTGCAGCGCGTTCAGCCAGTATTGCCGTCCGGTCTCCAGCGCTTCAGCACTCATCCCGCTCTGCTGCCAGCAAGCGTAGTCGCTATACTGCAGCGCGAGGTCGGGCAGCGGCTGATCTTGAATGAGCTTAATGAACTCCGCCATGAGTACATTCATCGCCAAACCATCGGCCACGCTATGATGAATATGAATGGCCACAGCCCGCCGATCTTCCGCCCATGACCACACCTGCACCCTCATCAGCGGAGCCGTCGCCAAATTGAACGCTTGAACGGCGGCTTGCAGTTGAGGCTCCGACGGCTCGGCGGCGACATCCCGCCAATCCACGGCGACATTCACGCGGTCTTGAACGATCTGCACGATCCCGTCTTCCCTTGCATGGAACGAGGTGCGCAGCGCTTCATGTCTCGCGGTGAGTTGGTCGAAGGCTTGTCCGATGACGTCTCTGCCCAACGTCCCCTTAATCTTCATAACGCCTGCAATGACATAAGCGGTCTGCACGCCTTCGTTCTGCTCCGCCATCGCCATACGCCGCTGTGCAAATGTCGTTGGGTACGCTTCCCGTCGCTCTCCTAGCCGCTCTATCCGCTGGACGCGACTCTTCTCCGCCCGATCGATGAACTCCGCCATCGCTTCAATGGTCGCAAGCTCAAACAGCCTCTGAATCGGAAACTCTACCTCGAATTCATGCTCGATCCGGGCGAGCACGCGCGAAGCGCTTAGCGACTGCCCGCCGATTTCAAAAAATCCGTCGTCCGTGCCGATCCGTTCCCTCTCCAGCACCTGCTGCCAGATGGCCAGCAGCTTGGCTTCCGTAGCGTTCCGCGGCGGTTTATGCGCTTTGTGCCGGAGTCTCTCCTGCAGGAGCCCCGTCATCGTTTGCGCCAGCTCGGCGAATTCGCCCGCCCTGAACTGCTCCGCCAGCTTGTACCTTTGCGTTTTGCCGCTTGTCGTCTTAGGGATCGCCCTGACGGGAAGCACATTTCTCACGTCAATGCCCATGCGGGCGTTTAAGGCGCGCTGAATTCTTGCGGCCTGTTCCGCAAATTTCTCCGGCTCCCCGCGATGAGACACGAAGTAAACGACTTCCTCGCTTCCCAGCCGCTCATTATAAACGCCGCAGGCCGCCGTTCGGCCCGGAGCAATGCCTTCCAAAGCTTCGATCGTTCCCTCTATGTCGTGGGGGTACACATTTTGCCCGTTTACAAAAATGATGTCCTTATGTCTGCCCGTGACACAAAGCCTGCCCCCGCGCATAAAGCCGATATCTCCCGTAATAAACCACCCTTCTTGTGTGAATGACGCCGCATTGACTTGCGGTATTCGGTAATAACCCGACGTTACGTTTTTTCCGCGAATATGGATATGTCCAACCGTTCCTTCCGGAAGCTCGGCATAGTCTTCTCCGCTGATTCTCACCTCGCATTCTGCTACAGGATATCCGACATCTACAAACGTAACGCGATCCTCTTCCCCGTGCGGGTCCGTCACCAGCGGTTGGCCGATTCTCAGCGCTCGTCTGGAGAGGTGAATCGCGATAACCTCTTCCTCCGCCGGCGGGAACGTGACGGCCAGGCTTGCTTCCGCCAATCCGTATACCGGGAACATCGCGTTTCGTCGCAACCCGTATGGAGCCAAGCGATCCAGAAAGTCCTCGCAGATTTGCGCCGCAATCGGCTCCGCCCCGTTGTAGATGAGTCTGACGCAGCCAAGATCCCACTCGCTGGCCGCCTTCTCCTTGAAATGCCTGAGAAAATGCCGATACCCGAAGTTGGGAGACGACAGCATGGATATCCGCTCTGTGTGCACGAGCTCCATCCACAGCATCGGCTGCATCATGAACAAGGTGGAAGGCATAATCCACTGATCCATCGATGCGTACAGCGGCGAGAGATGAAAACCGATCAGGCCCATGTCATGGGTTAGCGGCAGCCAACTGATCGACGAATCGGTTTCCGCAGCCCCGCAGCCGTTGACGATTGCCCGAATATTCGTCAGCACATTTTCATGTGTAAGCACGACGCCTTTAGGCTGTCCCGTAGATCCCGAGGAAAATTGGATAAAGGCGCAATCTCCGGGAGAAATGTCGGGGATTATTCCCGGATCGCCCGCGACTAGCTCGTCGTAGATGATGATGCGCTCGCGGCCCGCCAACCGATATTGCTCCTGCCGGTCCGCAAACTGCCGTAGATGCTCGTGCTGCTCCGAGTCGGTAATCAGAGCGGGGTTCTCAAGCATGCGCCATACTTCGAAAAATTTAACGGTCTGATCATCCGTCGTCGCGTACTGGATCGGAACCGGAACGATTCCGCCGAGCAGACACGCCCAGAAGGCAAATAGGAAGGCATCGTTCTCTTGAAGCAGCAGCATGACATAATCCCCCTGCTTCAACCCTTTCCTCTGCAGATCGCCGAGATAAGCAACCGCTCGTTCGTGCAACAGATCGTAAGAAACGCGGTATTCTTTTTTCTTGTGCACAAACGTTATTCCTTTATGCTGCGTTCGATTTGCGGAGAGTAATTCAACTAGCGTATTTCCTTTATGCATCGCTCAGCTTACCTCCTAGTCATCTAATCTCGTGTTCAGGCCGCCATTCCCCTCTTTTAGTGAATTTGTGTAATGACTGTGCTTTTGCACAAAATTGTAAAAATAGATCACTTAAAGATTACTTAAATTTTCCATCGGCCAGCAAGTGCCAAGATTCTTTATCCAGGGATACTTTTCACTAATATTCAAAATAATTCGCGTCTTTGTCGGGAAATCGGGAATACAAAAGAAGCCCGTTGAGCTTCTTGTCTGCTCGTCGGACTTCATGCGTTCGGATGGGCGAGTTGGCCCCTTTGCTGTCGGATTCAGGCGGGCGGCAATCACCCGAGCTGCCCGTAATCCAGTTCTTGTGCGGTATTGGATGTCGCAGCCTGTCGGATTGCGCAGCGCAGTTGAAAGCGTATATTTCTCGAGAAGGCGGCAGGTGTAATATTCCCATTCCCCTTGCGCAGCTCGGCCTGGCCGAACAGGTACGGAGAATGACAGAGGAGGCAGAGAAAAGCCCATTCCCTTGGCCTTCATATGCGCTTCCTTCCTCGTCCACACCATGTAGAACGCATTAAGCTTTTCCTCATCGTCCTGCTGTTCGTTCACGTAATCGATCTCCGCTTCCTTAAAAACCCTCGGCATAATAGTCAAATGGTCCTTCGCGCTCCGCTCCGCGTCCACGCCAATGTCGGATAATGTCGTCATCGCGCAGACGATCAATTTATCGGTGTGAGACAGATTAAAAAACAGTTGTTCGCTTGTTATGTCGGCGTCATGCTCCGGGAGATAGAGCTTGCCGTATTGGTTTTTGCGAAAATGAATCGTTCGCGGATCGGCTCCGATTCGCTGCGCCAACTGCGTCTTTAGCAAGATGCGGCCGATGGCGAACTCCACTTTCTTGAAGTCGACTTGATAGCGGCGATAGACCTGCAGCTCCTCTTCGTCCAATAAGTCAAGGCGTCGTTCGAGCTTGCCGAGATCGAAATCGTCCCCGACGGGGACGACATACAGCTGGATTTCGTTCAATTCTCTATCCCCCTGTGAGCCGGTCGGCTATCATGCTGCCATGATTATACATCATACGCTCACATCCTCGCGATCCCCTTGCGCATTCAGCTTCAATCGCATTGCTATTCTCTTCGACATGAAGGGGCAAAACCGTCAAACTCCCGATCAGCGCACGGGAATTCGCCATTTCACTCGGATGTCGGCGTTCTCGTTCCAGCTCTTGCCCCGCTTGATCGCCTCGAACACGAAGTCGATCGGCTCGCGATAAGCCGCATAACCCCTCGTTCCGGCAAGCGCTCGATGCACTCGTCCGGCCGCGGACAGCAGCGTCTCCCGGTCGCCCGAGTAGAACGCCTCCCGCACGCGCTCCTCGTCGAGAGGGCGGCCACAAGCCGCCAACTCGCGCGAATGCTCGGCCGCCACTTTCACCAGCGCGAATACCCCGAGCGCAAGCCTCGGGGAGACAAGCCAGCTCGGCGGCGTGCGATACTCGAAGCCGCCATGGGGCTGCCGCCGCACGTCGCCGAGCGCGCCGTAGCGCGGGCGGCGGCTTCCCGCTCCCGGCGGCTCCAGCAGCCGGAGCGGCAGCGCCACGGCGTTGTCGAGCGCGCGAAGCCGCTCGCCGTGCAGCGCCGCGCCGCTCACATGCACGTGCCCGCCCAGCGGCACGCCCGGCACGGGCAATGCGCCCGCGCGCCAAGACAGAGCGACGCCGGCGGTACGCCCGGCCGCTTCGCGCAGCAGGCCATGGAGCTCTGCGGTCAGCTGCGCCGGCTCCGGGCACGGGCGGGGCCGCAGCTCGACAAGCGGCCATATTTTCTCGCCGCGCACGCGCATCGAGTCGCATCCGGCTTCCCCCTCATAGGGAAAGTAGCGGGATGCCGGAACAACCCGTCCCGCGGACGAGAGCAGCACGAACTCCGGGTCGGCGCCGAGCATGGTCTGCACGCCCGATCCCTCCATCGTCTCCGCAGCCCACCCCTCAGCGAAGGCCGCCGCCGCTTCCCGCCACCTCCGCTTGCCTTCGGCCGTATGCAGCAGCAGCCGCGCATCGACTGCAGTGACGGCGAGCCTGCCTTGATCGCTTACCCGCAAGTCGACTTGTCCAAAATCGAGCCCCAATGCATAGCCGGCGCGTACAGCCAGTCTCTGCGCCGGTTTCCACAGCGCATGCTCGTCCAAAATTGCGGTTTGACCAACAGCGCTTCTCATATATTTAATATCATTAATTGTCCCTTCGCCCACTGAAGCCCTGCGCATCTCCAACGCGTCCAAGCCCCATACGACAACGGTCAGTTTCATTCCGCCGCCTTGCTCTCCGATGCGCGCCGATACGCCCTCGCGCCGCAGTCGCCTCTCCAGCTCCCGATCGTCCAACGCCCCGACCTCAAGCGCGGCAGCGTTCATGAGCCAAGGGGATACCGGCAAAGCTGACGATTGCCCTGATCGTTCGGGCGACCTCCCGACCGCATCTGACCGAACGGGATAACCTCCGCCGCCAACGATCACGCAATCGTTCGGCCCGACATCCGCCAAAGACCGCAGCACCGGAATGCCCGCCTCGCGAGCGAGCTCTCTCCAAGCGCCAGCCCCGGCAACGCCGCCCCCGGCGATCCACATTTTCAACGCTCCGGCACCGCGCGCCATACGGCTCCCTCCATCCGAAGCCAAACACGGGAAGGGCCGTCCCGCAGGCGGCGCGTAAACGCCGAAGCCGAATGACCCTTCCCCTTGTTCGCCTCTGCTGCAATCAGGCTTATCCCGTTGATCCGACAGGGCATCCGCCCTCGACTTTTGATCCGCGTCCGCATAGACTTAAGTACCGGCCGATGACCGAACCGATCACAAATCGTCTTCCAGGAGATCGGAATCGAGATCCTCGTAATCCGCATCCTCGCCCACGCCGAAATCGACATCTTTGCCGTCGTCGTCTCCCCCGACCGGATCGACGATAACGTACACTTTCGTCTCCGCCACCATTTCCACGGCGAATTCCCGTTCGACGCGGATCAGGACGGAGGACCCGTTCGAGCTGACCGTCGCTTCCACACAGTTAGGCTCCTGCGTTGCGTCCGCGGAGACTTCTTCGGTGGAGGCGCGGTGCCTCGGGTCGACGTACGACAAAGGAATGTGCTCCACGTAGGAGATCGTTTCTTTGGCGACGTCGGTTTGCGAATTTTTGCTGTACGAATACCAGATGTTGATATCGTAAGACCCGATGACTTCGATTCCGTTCCCCGATTTCACCGCCTCATACTGATGGTTGATGATCCACGCGCCCAGAATGCTGGTCGGGTGGTGCGGCGGCGTTACGGTGTGGGTAATCGTCGAGAACTTACGGCCTTTGCCGCAAACCGCCTTCGTGATGATTTCCCTGCGCTGCAGCCGTTTATCCGCAATAGCCATTTCGGTAGACCTCCTCCATACGATCAAGTCACTTAAAGTCTATGCAGGACATTCGTCTAGAGTGACAAAAATGTATCCATGCACAAACTTGAACTTATACGTTTCATTGTATGATCGCATGGGCGGAAGTTGACTTCCGTTTTTTCATTCGGACGGCCACGCTCAGAAAACGTCTCAGCTCCCGCGACAGATGGAACAGCGCGGCGCGAATTTCGAATTCGTCCCTCGTCCGAGGCAGCGGCAATCCCCGGAAACCCTGCTCGAGCTCCGTCAGCATTCTCTCGGTCTCGCCTTCGTAATACTCCGATCGGACATCCTGCTGCAGCCGGTCGAACAGCACCGCGATCAGGTCTGCCTGCGGGACATGCCTCGATACGAGCGCGATGCACTCCATCATCAGCTGAATCGACTCGAACTGCTGCCTCCGCATCTGAAAATAAAGCTGCCACGGCTCGTCCTGCGGGATAAGCCGGTTTTCGCGCGCCCGGTTCGCGATCAAGATGCCTTCTTCGATCGCCGATTCCGCCTGCAAGATTTCGTCGCCGTCCCACACCGTATCGGGGTTGCGCAGATACTCCGCCAGCCGGCTGAACACTTCCGAGAACGCATGCTCCGTCAAGTAACGAAGCTCAGTCAGCGCCTTGTTCTCCTTCGGCATGTAAGCCAGATTAAAGACGGTCGCCCAGCCGAGGCCGATAGCGAGCAGCGCCAGCTCCGTCCCGAGCGCGTGCAGCGTCACCTCGCCGCGCGCGAACAGATGGAACACGACGACCGCTCCCGTGACGACGCCCTCCTTCAATCCGAAGCGGCCGAGCGCCGGGAAGGCAAGCAGGATGTACACGGCAAGCACCCAAATATGAAAGCCGACCAGCCCGAACAGCAGCGACGCGAGCCCGAGACCGAGCACCGACGCTCCGAATCTGGCCGCGACGACGCGGATGCCGCGCCAGCGGGTCGTCTCGACCCCGAGTATGGCGAGCAGGCCGGCCGCCAGCGGATTCTCCACGCCGAGCAAGTATGCGGTATAGATCGCCGCCAGCGTGGCCGCCGCCGTCTTGATGACCCGAAACCCCATCCGTAAAAGCTCCTCTATTCCAAACGATAGATGTCCCGATATTTATTTTCCAGATAGTCGCACAAGTAAGAGGATTGCAGAGGCTGCCCGGTGATCCGTTCGATAATTTCGCCGGGGCGCTGCAGCTTCCCGTACTGGTATACCTTGTCGGTCAGCCATTCCTTAAGCGGCAGCAGCTGCCCGGATGCGATCTGTTCGTCCAGCTCGGGAATTTCCTTGCGGGCCGTGTCCATAATCTGCGCGGCGTACATATTGCCCAGAGAGTAGGACGGGAAGTAGCCGAACGCCCCGCCCGACCAGTGCACGTCCTGCAGCACGCCCAGCGCGTTGCTCGGAGGCGTGACGCCGAGCGCTTCCTCGTACTTCCGGTTCCACACTTCCGGCAGGTCGCGCGGATTCAAACCTTCATTAAACAGCATCTTCTCGATCTCGTAGCGGATCATGATGTGAAGATTGTACGTCAGCTCGTCCGCTTCGATCCGGATCAAGCTCGGTTCCACGATATTGATGCCTCGATAGAAAGCTTCGGCCGTCACGCCGTCAAGCTGCCCCGGAAAATGCTCCTTCAGCGCCGGCAAATATTTCGTCCAGAAGCCGAGGCTGCGCCCGACCATGTTCTCCCACAGGCGGGACTGCGACTCGTGAATGCCCATCGACGTTCCCGTGCAGAGCGGCGTACTGGCCAGCTCGTCCTTGATGTTCTGCTCGTAGAGCGCATGTCCGCCCTCGTGAATCGTGCCGAACAGCGCGCTCGTCAAGTCGTCCGGCAAGTAGCGCGTCGTAATGCGCACGTCGCTCTTGTTCAGTCCTGTCGCGAACGGATGCACGCTCTCGTCCAGCCTGCCGGCCTCGAAGTCGTAGCCCATCTCCTTCAGAATCAGCTTGCTGAACTTCTTCTGCGCTTCCTTGTCGAATTCGCCGACGAGGAACGATCTATCGGGCCGATTCCCGGACGAAGCGATCTTCTCGGCCAGCGGCACGAGCCGCGCCCGCAGCTCGCCGAACAGCCGGTCCAGCTCCTCCGTCGTCAATCCGGGCTCGTACGCGTCGAGCAGCGTATCGTACGGCGTCGCCTTCACGCCCCACAGCTCGATAAACTTGCGATTATAATCGATAATTTTCTCCAAATAAGGAACGAAGCCTTCGAAGTCGTTATTCGCCTTCGCTTCTTCCCACGCGGACTCGGACTGGGACGTGAGCACGACATACTCGCGGTACATTTCCGCAGGGATGCGGCGGTTGCGCTCGTAATCCTTGGCCGTCTCCTCGACGAGCCGGCGGTCGATCTCATCCAGAGTCGCCAGTTGCTCGGGCTTGTTCAGCTCCCCCAGCAGATCGCCCATCTCTTCGGACGTCGACAGCTTGAACGTCTCCGCGGACAGCGCTCCTACCGCTTCGGAACGCAGCTCGATGCCTTTGCGCGGCGCTCCGGTCCTCATATCCCAATAGACCAGACCCAATATTTCTTCGTATTGTTTAATTTGACCCGTCAGTTCCCGAAACCGCTTCAGCGGCGTAGCTGCGGTCAGATCCGCGCTGCTCATCGAATGGCACAACCTTTCTCGACTGGATTTGTCTTCTTGATCATACTCCCCGCAAAATTTATAATCAACTTACTGTTTGTTTGCAGGCTGGAATTCGAACGGGGCGAAAAGGGGAAAATGACATGATCGTGGAATGGAACGAAGCGGCTTTGACGGAGATTGCGAACCGTTACGGTCAAGAGGCGCGAATTTGGAAGCTCGTATCGGATTCGGAGGGCTGCGGATGCGCGATGAACGGAGTGGCGGCTTTGTGGGCGATCGACGCGCCGGACGCCGGCGATTTGCATGCGGAGAGCAATGGCGTGGAGATCTGGTACGAGAAGCGTCACGAGGTGTTTTTCGACGAGCGGATGCGGGTTTCCTACGACCCTTCCAAGCGCGCATTCAAGCTGGCCAGCGACGGCCAAATCTACAGCAACCGGCTCAGGCTGGAGGATAGAAGAACCAAGGAGGAATGAGATTTGCGCAAACTGGATGAAATATTGACCTTCAACAAGCAGTTCGTCGAAGACAAAGATTACGAGCAGTACTTGACGACGAACCGGCCGCCGGAGAAGAAGGTCGTCATCGTCACCTGCATGGACGCCCGCATGACGGAGCTGCTCCCGAAGGCGATGAACATGAAGAACGGCGACGCCAAAATTATTAAGAACGCCGGAGCCATCATCACTTCCCCATTCGGCAACATTATGCGGAGCGTGCTCGTCGCGCTGTACGAGCTGCACGCCAACGAAGTGTTTCTCGTCGGCCATCACGATTGCGGCATGACCGGCATCGATCCGGACGAAGTCGTCCGCCACATGGAAGCGCGGGGCATCCCGCAGCATGTCATCCATACGCTTCGCCACTCCGGCATCAACCTGTACCGCTGGCTGACCGGCTTCGACAGCGTGCGCGAGAGCGTCGAGAACAGCGTCGAGATCGTGCGCAACCACCCTCTGCTTCCTCCGGGCACGCCCGTGCACGGATTAATCATTCACCCCGACACGGGCGAGCTCGAAGTCGTCACGGACGGGTATCTGGCTCTCGAATCCCGCGGCTGAGCGCCTTGCGCTTCGCCGATTCCGCCCGGGCCAGGACGACCTCCTCCCGATCTCGCGTCAAATGGCGGTGAACTACCTCTTCGCCCGCTTCAAGCCCCGGCAGGTTCCAGGTATAGCCAAGCTCCAGACAGCGCCGTCTCGCGGCGCTCAGCAAGCGTTCGTCGCGAATCGGCAGGTCGAGGTCCCGGTAGCTCGCATCCGGCTCGCCCCATTCGCGCGCGGTACGTCTTAACAGCTCGGCCAGCTCGCCGCCGTCGATGCCCAGCCGATCGAACAGCTCGGGTTCCGCCTCGTCCGCCGCTTTGCCCATCAACTTGATCGCTCCGGTCCAATTGCCCCGCCGGGAGTGATACTGACATACCGCAATCCGGATGAGCACGAGCCAGCAGGTGCGATACTCCGGCCATTCGTTCTCCTTCCAAAATTCCTCCATGATCTCATGACACTCGAAATAATCCCGCGAACCGTAATATTCGGCCAAATAATCGATATAGGCCGGCGGATACTCGATGGCACTCATCCTGCTTCTTCCTCTCTTCTTCCGCATCTTCTTTCCCTTAGCATAACGCAATTCCGGCCGCTCGGCATCCCAGAAAGTGACTGAAACCGCAAATGAACCCGACCGTAAGTAATAGTGCGAGTTCAAACAGTCCGGAAGCGGACTTTTTGAACAACCTCTTACAACCATCTTCAGGAGGAACTACACCATGTGGAAAAAGATGATGATCATGATGAGCCTGTTCGCCTTCACGATAGCCGTAACGGTACCGGCAGACTACGCCGACGCGAGACCCCGCTCGTTCAGCTCCGGCAAGAAATCGTTCAACAAGACGCCTGCCCAGTCCCAGGACGGCGTCAGCAAGAGCTCGACGACGAACTCGTCGTCCGGCACTTCCGCGGCGGGAACGGGCAATCGCGGATTGTTCAGCGGCGGCAGCTTCATAAAAGGCCTCATGGTCGGCGGTCTGGCCGGCCTGCTGTTCGGGGGCATGTTCGGCACCGGCTTCTTCGCCAACATGCTGGGTCTGCTCGTCAACGTGCTCGCGCTGTTCGTGCTGTTCGTCGTCTTCCGAGCCGCGTATGACGCGTTCAAGCGCCGCAGACAGAACCAGAACCCGCATCAGCGCAGGTGGTAACCGATCATGCGCCTTACGATGGATCAGATCGTTAATGCCGTCTGCCTGAACATGGCCGAGCGCCACGAGATTCCGGTCGAATCGGTCGAAGTCGAGCTGCTGTACGACGAGGACAACGGCTTCAGCGCCGAAGTATGGGTGCAGGGACGGAGCCGATTTCTGGTCGAGGCCAACCTGAAGGAAGCGATCATGCGCTATGTGCTGAACGAATACGGACAGCGGGTCTACCCTTCGCAGATCGAACTGGACGTCGAAGACGAGATGTGGGCGGATATCCGCGCTTAAGCCTTCTCTGCCGCAAGCCCCGCAACGATATCGTTGCGGGGCTTGCTTTACGTTCGCCGATTCTCCGCCTATAATACAGATGAATTTCAGCCTGTCGATCGGAGGATGCCATGCGCCCCATTCATCTGAGCATCAAAACGAAGCTGATCTTATACTTTCTCGTCTCGATTCTGCTGCCCGCCACCCTCGTCAGCGTCATTTTCTATACCCGCTCCTCCGAGATCATTACGGGAAAGCTCAGCCTGTCGATCGCCAAAAACCTGAGCTCCGTGGAATCGATTTTGCTCCAGAAGCTCGATTCGGTGAACGACTATTCCGTCCTGATCACGCTCAACACCGAGCTGCAAAACATTATCAGCTCCCCGCAGCCGCACGACGACGAAGACATCGTCAACGAGATCGTGCAGCTGGACAAAATTCTCGACAGCTACTACCTGGCCGACTTCTCCGCTCTGACCCAAGCCGCGCTCTATCCGAAAATCTACGTCATGAACCGTCCGAAATACGCCGGCATCCAGATGACCGACAGAGTATACGACATTGGCGCCATCGAGAGCGAAGCCTGGTATGCCGATCTGCCGAACCAGCAGACGATCGTCGGCGTGAACCATATCGCCGCACATGGCAAAGCGGTCGAGACGCTGCGCCTCGTCCGCAAGCTGGTGGCGCTCCGCTCCGCAGATATGGCGCCGTTCGCCGCCGTGCTGACGACGGACATCGATACGCAGTATTTCATCCATCTGCTCGCCAACTACAAAGAAACCTCAGGCAGTTCCGTCTCCCTGCTCAACGCCGGCGGACAGGTGCTGCTCAGCAGCGATCCCGAGCTGCGCGGCCGCCCGCAAATCTTGGACAAAGAATTGTCGCCCGATCGTCTGGAAGAGATGCAGAGTCAGAAAAGCACGTTCGGCATTCGCAGCATCGGCGGCCGGAAAATGCTCGTATCCACGAACTACATCGAGTCGCTGAAGTGGACGGTGCTGTCGCTGACCCCGCTGCACGAGGTCAATCTGGAGCAAAGAAACTTGAACTCGGCGATGATGATCGTCATCCTTGTCTGCATGCTGTTCGCCCTGTTCGTCGCGTTGGTGCTCTCGGGCAGCATCTCCAGACCGATTCTCGCGCTCGTCAAGTCGATGTCCACGATCGAGGACGGCAATTTCGCCATCAAGCTGAACTACCGCCGCCAGGACGAATTCGGCATCCTCATCGGGCAGTACCGCAAGATGATGGAGAACATCAAAGATTTGGTCGAACGGCTCTACGTCAGCGAGGTCAACAAGAAAGAGGCCGAGCTGAAAGCCAAGGACGCCGAATTGAAAGCGCTGCAAGCGCAGATCAATCCGCATTTCCTGTACAACACGCTGGACTCGATCAACCTGTACGCGATGAAACACAACGTCCCTTACATCAGCAGCATGGTCGGTTCGCTGTCGAACTTTTTCCGCTACGGCTTAAGCAAGGGGCAGAGCGTCATTACGCTCAAGGACGAGAGAAAACACGTGGAAAGCTATTTGGAAATTCAGAAAATGCGTCTCGGGGACAAGCTGGTCTACGAGATCGATTTTCCCGACGATACGCTGAAATGCCTGATCGCCAAGCTGGCGCTGCAGCCGCTCGTCGAGAACGCGATCATCCACGGCATCCAGAACGTCGAACGCCCGGGCCTGATTCGGATCAGCGCGGCCAGGCAAGGCGCCGTGCTGCAAATCCGCATCGCCGACAACGGCGCCGGAGGAGACATCGACGAGATGCGGGAGATGCTGGACGCCGGCAGCGCCGGTTCGTCCACCTCCCGGGCTTTCGGCACGCGCAACGTCAACGAACGAATCAAACGGCTGTTCGGGACCAAGTTCGGCGTAAGCTTCCGGGCGAACGACGAAGGCGGCCTGACGGCGACGATCGATATTCCCGCGCTGCGGACGATGGAGGGTTACCATGCTGACGATGATCTTGGCTGACGACGACTATATGGTGAGAGAAACGCTGAAAGAGGTCATTCCGTGGGAGCAGTACGGCATCGAGCTGATTGGCGAGGCCGAGAACGGACGCAAGGCGTACGAGCTGTGCCTGGAGAAATCCCCCGACATTCTGCTGACGGACATCAAGATGCCGTTCATGGACGGACTCGAAGTCGCGATGAATTTGAAGGACGCGGGCAACAAAGCGAAAATCGTCATCATCAGTGGCATCCAGGATTTCAACTATGCCAAGACGGCGCTCGAAATCAACGCCGAAGGCTACATTCTCAAGCCGATCCAGTTGGCCGAAATCAAGGAAGTGCTGACCAAGGTCGTCAGCCGCATCGATATGGAACGGAACATGCACGACAAAATCCGGACGCTCAAGCAGCAGCTTCAGGAGAACGCCTCCCTGCTGCGGGACAAGTTTCTTCGCAGCCTGCTGCTGGGCGCGCCGGCTCGCGAGCCGGAAATTCGCGAACGGCTCGATTACTTCCGCTTGCCCCTCAAGTATGAGGACAAATTCGCCGCCGCGGTGCTGCAGATCGACGACTACGACAGCCAAGTTCGGCACATGGCCGAAGCCGACAAGCAGCTGACCGTCTTTTCCGTGCAGAATGTCGCCGAGGAGATCGTCGGCGGCAGCGGCGCGGGTTTCGTGTACGGCTCTAACGAACGGGAAATCGTCATTCTGTTCAACGAACGGGCGCAGCAAGACGACAAGCATGTCCGGATCGGAGAGGAACTGATCGACGCGCTGTACAAATATTTGAAAATCTCCGCCTCGATCGGCATCGGCAGCCCGGTCGGCAGCATCGGCAACATTCACTACTCTTATCGCAACGCCGTCCACGCGGTGCAGCACCGCTTCTACATGGGCCCCCGCTCCCTCGTGCGCATCGAGGACATCGCCAACGTGTGGGAAAGCGGCCGGGCCCCATTGTCCTTCAGCCATACGAACCTGTACGAGACCGAACAACGGCTCATCGACGCGATGCTGCTCGGCGATACGGACAGCGGCCAGCAGCAGTTGGACGAACTGTTCCGCCATTTGATCGGCGAGGATGCCGAGTCGTTGCGCGGCTTCTGCATCGAGCTGATCGGCGGCGCCTATCGCAAAGTGCACGAGCTGCTCGGCGAAGACGTCGAGCGGACGCTGCCGAACCGCAACCGGCTGCTGCTGAACGTGCTGGACGCCGGCCATATCCAAAGCCTCGTGCGGATTATGAACGAATTTTTCGCCGAGGCGGCCGGACTGTTTGCGGCCAGACACAATCGCAAGCATCTCGAGCTCGTCAACAAAATCAAAAGCATCGTCCAACGGAAATTCACGCAAAATTTGAGCCTGGCCGAGATCGGCGACGAGGTGTTCATGTCGGTCAACTACATCTGCGCGGTGTTCAAGCGGGAGACGGGCATTACGATCAACGAGCATTTGACCCAAGTGCGGATGGAGGAAGCCAAACGCCGGCTCAAGGGGACGAAAATGAAAATATGGGAAATCGCCGAGCTGCTCGGCTACGACAACCACAACTATTTCAGCACGGTGTTCAAAAAGTATACCGGCATGCAGCCGCAGCAGTACCGCAGCGAAGCCGATTGAGCTTCGCCGCCCCGCCGCGGGCAGATTAAGATTTTGGAGCGTTTCCGATAAGTTCGTGCATTAACTCGGCCAGGGGTTTCCCCTATCATTGAACTTGTCGGCGAACCGCTCACTGTAAGCGCTCGCAGACGCAGACGCCGTCGATCCAACGCGGCAATAAGGGAGGATGTTCACAAGTGAGGAAACACGGTAACTGGCTGAAGCCCGCGGCGGCAAGCCTGCTGCTTGCGGGAATGCTGGCCGGCTGCGGCTCGGGTTCGAGCGGCTCCGGCAGCGCCGAAGCGGGGCAGGCAAGCGCCGGCGGCGCGGCGGCGGAAGTCGAGACGATCCGGCTGTGGCACAACAACACGAGCGAATTTCTCAAGCGCAAGATGGATGAATTCAACGAGACGATCGGCAAGGAGCAAGGCATTTTCATCGACTTCCGCACGATGGGCGGCGAGTACGCGGATGCGCTGAAGGTGGCGCTGGCGGCCAATCAGGGCCCGGAGCTGTACATGTTCGTCGGTACGGTCAAAGACCCGTTCATCAACTCCGGCTGGATGCTTCCGATCGAGGACTTCGAGGGCGGAGCAGCATTTTTGCAGGATTACGAAGGGTTGATCATTCCCGAATACAACACGTACAAAGATAAGACGTATTCGGTTCCCTTCAAGGTCATCACGACCAAGATGATCTACAACAAACGGCTGTTCGAGAAAGCCGGCATCGCCAAAGTGCCGCAGACGTGGGACGAGGTCGTGGACGCCGCGAAAAAAATCACGGCCGCCGGCGAAGGCAAGGAATTCGGCTACGGAACCCATCTGAAGGACGCCGGCAGCATGGGAGGCAAATGGTCGAACGCGGTCATGTTCGCCCCCTCCGTCGGCCACATGGGCTACGACTTCACCAAGGGGCAATACGATTTCGCCTCCTTCACCCCGATTTTGGAGAAAATCATGCAGATGAAAAAAGACAAGAGCATTTTCCCCGGAGCGGAAGGCATGGCCATCGACAATTTGCGCGCCCAGTTCGCGGAAGGACGGGTCGGCATCATGATGGGCGCCAACTGGGAAGTCATCTCCTTCAACGACTCCTTCCCGGCCAAGGACGACTGGGGCGTAGCTCCCGTGCCAGTGCTGGATCCGGCTCATCGTTACAAGGAATACGCGCAGGTCGGCGACTTCCTCGTCATCGGCCCGGCCGCCAAGGAGAAAGCCGCGAAGAGTTTTATCGTCTACAAGTACGTTCACAGCCTGGAATTCCAGCGGGACATGTACGAAGAAGGCTTCGAATTTATGGCCGTTCCCCGCGTCATGGAAGGCGCAACCCCGCCCGCCAAGAAGGGCTGGGCCGAATTCGCCGACCTGAGCACCTCCTACTTCACCAAGACGCCCCCGGACGGGGTGCTGAAGTTGGAAGGAGATACGTATCAGAATACGATCGCCAAAATTTTGGCAGGCGGCGCTTCGGATATTCGCAAAGAGCTGGAAAGTCTGGACAAACGCTACAACGCTGCGCTGCAGAAAGCGATCAACGAAGGCTTCGATCCCGCTCCGTTTATCGATGAGAACTGGGATATCCGCATGAATACGCCATGAAGACGGCCGCGCCGCATCTTCGTCGTTCCCGCGGCGCCCGGCTGCTGGGCATGGACGCTACGCAAGCTTATTTGATGCTGCTGCCCATGCTGGCCGGCTTCGCGCTGTTTACGCTGTATCCGATGCTGTGGCTCATCAAGTGGGCGTTCTACGATTACGACGGCATCACGTCCGGGACGTTCATCGGCCTCGACAACTTCGTACGCGCCTTTCAGCGGGACCCCGGCTACTGGGCGGCGCTGTCCAACACGTTCGTCATCGTGTTTTTCAAGCTGCTGATCGAATTTCCGCTGGCGCTGACGCTGGCCGTCCTGTTGAATCGGCCGTCACGCGTCAACTCGCTGCTGCGCACCGTCTTTTTCCTGCCGACGATCGTCAGCACCGCCGTCATTGGCCTGATTTTCTTCCTGATGTTCGAGCCTTACCAGGGCATCGTCAACCTGATGCTCAAGGACGCCGGCTTCATCGAGACGTCCGTCGAATGGTTCGGCGACCGGGCGACGGCCAACGCGGTCATCGTCATCGCCAGCGTCTGGCACAACTTCGGCATCAACATGGTGTTTTTCCTGATGGGGCTGCAGACGATCCCGCGCGAGCTCTACGAATGCGCGGAAATCGACGGCGTCACGCGCTGGCAGCGGTTTCGGAGCATTACGCTGCCCATGCTGGGGCCGATTATGAAGCTGCTGCTCATGCTGGCGATTATCGGCAGTATGAAGATGTCCGATCTCGTGCTCGTACTGACCAACGGCCAACCCGGGGGACGGACGGAAGTGGTCATGACGTACGTCTTCAAGTTTTTCTTCTCCTACGGCGTGACGGATACGACGAACCAGTTCGGCTACGCCTCTTCGCTCGCCGTCATTACGGCGATCGTGCTGGCGCTTATCACCGGCGTCTACTACCGTCTGACCAAAGATTAAGCAAGCGGCCGAACTCGACCGGCAAGGAGGCGTTAACCATCCTATGAGGCTGCGGATCACTGTACCCGGCGCGCTGCTCTATGTTTTGCTGGGACTGCTCGCGCTGACGACGCTGTTCCCGATTTTGTACACGGTGCTGTCCTCGTTCAAATCCAACATGGAGGTCATGGCTTCGTCCAGCCTGCTCCCTTCCCGCTTCGACTTCGGCAACTACGTCGAAGCCTGGAAGCTCGGCAACTTCGATTTGTACACGTGGAACAGCATTTACATGGCGTTCTTTATCGTCCTGGGCACGATCGTGTCTTCGACCGCCGGGGGATATGTATTCGCAAGAGGCCGGTTTCCCGGCAAAAATGCGATCTTCCTCGTGCTCGTCTCGTCCATGTTCATCTCTGCGGGCACGCTGTATTTGTACCCCCAACTGATCGTCGCGAAGATGTTCCACCTGCACACTTCGCTCTGGGGCGTCATCATCATTAACATTCTGGGCTTCAACATTACCCAGCTTTACGTCGCCCGGCGATACATCGATACGATCTCGCCGGAGATCGACGAAGCGGCCAAAGTCGACGGCTGCAGCTTCTTCCGGATCTATTGGAACATTATTTTTCCGCTCGTCAAGCCGTTGATCGCCACGATCGGCCTGCTCTCCTTCATGAATTCGTGGAACGACTACCTGCTGCCGATGGTGTTCACGATCGGCAGCCCCGACAGCGTCCCGCTGATCGTCGGCGTCGTCTCGCTCAAAAGCCAGGGAGAGCTGGTCAGCGCCTGGCATCTGATGCTGGCCGGCACGACGCTGTCGCTCGTTCCGATGCTGGCCGTCTATCTGTTTCTCAACCGCTTCTTCGTAGCCGGTCTGACCAACGGAGCGGTCAAAGGCTGAGGCGGACTCGCGCAACCGTAAAACTATCCCCTATCCAACGGAGGAAAAAAAAACGATGACCATCGAGAAAATATCGGGCATTTTGCCCGCGCTGATCACCCCGTTCGACTTGTCCGGGAACGTGCTGGACAGCTCTGCCGAGAAGCTGCTGCAGAAATACGTCGACGAGCGGGCCGACGGCCTCTACATGCTCGGATACACAGGCGAGGGCAGCGTCATGTCGATCTCCCAACGCAAACATTGGACGGAGCAGGTGCTGCGCGTTAACGGCGGACGGATTCCGATTATCGTGCATGTCGGCTACGGCACGCCGGAAGAAGCGATCGATCTGGCGGCCCATGCCGCCCGGCACGGCGCACACTCCGTCTCTTCCGTTCCGCTGCCCGGCTCGGCGACGCTGCAGGACAACGCCCGCTACTTCAAGCAAGTGGCGGAGACGACGGAGCTTCCCTTCTATATTTATTGGAATCAGGAAATCATCGACAGCGATACGGGCAGACGGGCAACCGCCTCGCGGCTCGTGGAGACGATGTCGGCGTTCCGTAACTTCGCCGGGATCAAATATACGGACAGCAACTTCTATTACCTGGAGCGCATCCGCCACTACAAGCCCGAACTGAACCTGCTGACCGGCGTCGACACGATGGTGAACGCCGCGGCGATGCTCGGCGCGGACGGCGCAATCGGCGCGCTGCAGAGCGTCACGTGCGGCCATATGAAGAAGATGCGCGCCGCTTATTTGGCCGGGAACGTCCAGCAGGCCCACGAGCTGCAAATTCGCGCCAACGAGCTGTACGAGCTGCTCGACCGGCCCGACATTGGCGTCATTCCCGGCATCAAGGCGATTATGACCTACGAAGGCATCCCCGGCGTGCCCGGCGGCTCCACTCCGGCGCTGACCGATCCGGTGCTGCTTCGTCTCCTGTTGACTACTTACCAGAAGCATATCGACAACTCGTTGTAACCTGCGAATACCGGAAATCTCCGCCCTGCTTGTAGCGCCGGGCGGAGATTTCCGTATTTAGGCTTCTATATTAATTTGGCGCACAACGAACGAGCGCAGATATTCAAGACAATGCGTATGAGACCGCCTGCTCGGCCGCCTTCCGTCCCTGCTCGATGCAGTCCGGGATGCCCACGCCTTCGTAGCCGGCGCCGCACAGCCATACGCCCGGCTTGTCGATGGCCAGCCTCGCCCGCAATTCCTTCAACCGATCGCGGTGACCGACCGGGTACTGCGGCATCGAACGGTGACAGCGGCTGATCTCGACGAACACCGGCTCGGCGGTTATGCCCATCGTCGCCTGCAGATCGGCTCGCACGCCCGCGATCAGTTCCTCCTCCGACAGGTTTAACCATTTCTGGTCGTTCGCCCTGCCGACGTACGTTCGCAGCAGAACTTTGCCCGGAGGGGCGGCATGAGGCCACTTCGACGACGACCAGGTGCACGCCGTGATCAGCCTGCCTTCCCTTCGCGGAACGACGAAGCCGGAGCCGTCCATCGTACCGGGAACGTCCGCCGCGCGGTAGGCGAGAGCGATGTTCGCCACGGAGGCGTACGCGATGCGGTTCAGCCACTGCGCTTCCGCAACGTCGGAGAGCAGCCGGGCCGTTTCCATCGCCGGCGTCGCCATAATCAGCCCGTCGGCCTGCAGCGCCGTGTCGTCATCGAGCTGGAGCCGATAGCCGTCGGCTTCCTTCTCGATTGACGCGATGCCGGCCCCCGTCAGCTTCCGAACCGTCGGCAGCGCCTGCTCCAGCCGTTCGACCAGCGTCGACAGGCCGCGGTCGAACGTCAGGAACAGACTGTTCCTCGCGACTTGCGGCATATCCGTCGCAGCCGCCGGCGCGCTCTTCTTGCCCGCCAGCATCCCGATCATGAGGCTGCGATGCTCGCGCTCGATCTGGCGGAATTGCGGGAAGGTCGCCTGCAGGCTCAGAGACTGGGTGTCTCCGGCGTAGATGCCGGCCAGCAGCGGCTCCGTGATGTTGTCCAGCACCTCCTTGCCCAGCCGGCGCCGGATAAAGCCGCCCAACGACTCGTCGCTCTCGTCCTTCCGCCGCGGCAGCAGCAAATCCATCGCGGCGCGAAGCTTGCCGAGCGGGGAGATGAGCCCGGTCTTGGCGAAAGGCGTCAGCGCCGTGGGAATGCCGAGCACGAGCCCCAGCGGCATCTCGTGCAGCTTTCCTTTATGCAGAATATAGTTCTTTTTCGCTTGCGGGTCCGGGTTGGTCGTCGCCAGACGTTCCTCCAGATGAAGCTCGCGAACGAGCTTCAGGACGGCGGGCTTGCGGGCCAGGAAGGAATCCGGTCCCTGCTCGATAATGAAGCCGTCGCGATACAGCGTCTTGATGTGCCCGCCCAGCCTTCGGCTTTTCTCCACGAGTACGATGTCGGCCGAAGCGCCTCGTTCCGCAAAATATTTAATGGCATAAAATGCCGCGCTCATTCCCGTAATGCCCCCGCCTGCGACGACGATCTTTAACCGCCTGCCGTCCATCCGAGCACCGCCCTTCTCCATCTGTCGCCATCTCTTTACCGTTGTACCGTTTAACCGGCTGGTCTTTCTCCTTGTCGTCACGGCGATGCCGGCTCAGCCGACTGGGTCTCGCTCCCGCCATTTCTTCGGAATATACGCGCAATACGGATCGCTCTCCAGCTCGTCCCCGGTCACGGCGTAAGCTCTGGCCCGGGAGCCGCCGCACAGCTCCTTGAATTCGCATACTCCGCACTTGCCCTTAAGCAGCGATTTGTCGCGAAGCCGCTGAAGCAGCGGAGAATGGCGGTAGATGTCCGTCAGCGGCGTCTCCCGAACGTTCCCGCAGGAGATCGGCAGGAACCCGCTAGAATACACGTCTCCGATATGGCTGATGAAGACGAAGCCGTCCCCGTCGTTCACTCCTTTGTGCGCCCGCCCGAGCAGGTCGGCCCTTTTCGCCCCGGCTTGTTCCGGCCCCGCCCCCGCCCGCATCTTCTCCTGCATGAACACCCGGCGAAAATGCGGAGCCTCCGTCGCCTTCACCCCGTACGGCATGCGCTGCTGAACGCCGAACAGCCACTTCATCACCTCTTCGTGCTGCTCCGGAGAGATCATGTCCTTCTCCATCCCGCGTCCGGTCGGAACGAGGAAGAAGACGCTCCACAGCACCGCGCCCATCTCCTTCACCTTCTCGGCCGTCGCTTCGAGATCGTGCAGATTGTACTGCGACACCGTCGTATTGATCTGGATCGGAATTTGCATCTCCTGCAAATATTCGATCCCTCTCATCGTCAGATCGTAGGAGCCCTTAGTCCCGCGAAAATGATCGTGGATTTCCGCCCGGGAGCCGTCCAGACTGAACGCCCAGCGCGACAGTCCGACTTCCTTCGCCTTGCGGATCGCATCCCGCGTTACTCGCGGGGTGGCGCTCGGCGTCATCGATACGGGCAGCTTCTTCTCCTCGATCGCATATCGGGCCAGCTCGAACAGATCCGGGCGCATCAGCGGATCTCCCCCGGTGAATACGAACAACGGATTGTCCATCTCCGCAATGCTGTCGATCAGCTTCTTGCCCTCTTCCAACGTCAGCTGGCGGGGATCGGCGCGATACTGCGCTTCGGCCCGGCAATGCAAGCATTTCAGCGCGCAGGCTCGGGTCACTTCCCAGATGACGATAAACGGATTGACGTTGTAATCTCTCTCTCGAACGATCGACGACATGCCGTCGCCTCCTTTCGGACTGCTTCTCGCTTTCCTAAGCCTAGAGGAGTTTGCTTCCGCCAGCTGTGAGGCTCATCACATTCCCGCCTTCCTTTACAAGTTGTTACAGATTTGCGACAACCTCAAATACGTGTTCCCTGTCACATTTGCAAGCTTGTCTTTCTTGTACGTTTAAGGTAAGCGGAGATCACAACACCCCCTGGCCAGGAGGAGCAACAACCGTTTCTGCCGCCGATGTCGCTGTCGATGAAATCGACTTTTTTTCAACACTGCATTGTGAATTAAATCACATTGAAAGGGATGATTCGCATGCGCAAACCTTGGATCACTTTAGTTGCGCTCGCCGTTGCCGCTCTGCTGATCCTGCCCGCCTGCCAGCGGCAGGACGCTTCCTCCAAGACGGTTCATGAAAACGCTGCAGCGAAAACGGCGGTTGCCCCCGTCGCCTCCGCTGCGGCGAATCGGATCAATCAGCCTCCGGTAGAGCCAATCGTCAAGAGAAACGGCAGCATCGTGGAGATCGAGATGACGTCGCAGGTGACGGACATCGAGATTTCCAAAGGCGTCGTCTACAACGCCTGGACGTTTAACGGAACGGCGCCCGGTCCGGTCCTGCGGGTCAAAGAAGGAGATACGCTCAAATTCACCTTGAAAAATCTCGACCCCGACATTCCGCATTCGATGGACTTCCATGCCGTTCATGCGGCGCCGAGCAAGAAATTCATCAACGTCCTGCCCGACGAGCAAGGCACGTTCGAATACCCGGCCAACTCCCCAGGCGTATTCATGTACCACTGCGGCACCGCTCCCGTGCTTCAGCACATCGCCAATGGAATGTACGGCGTCATCATCGTCGAACCGGAAAACGGCTATCCGTCGGATGCGGAGATCGATCGGTCGTATACGATCGTACAGAGCGAATGGTACGCCGAGAACGACATGGATGCGATGCTGAACGCCGAGCCGGAATACGTCGTGTTCAACGGCAATGACTACGGCTTGAAGGAAAAGCCGCTGCTGGCGAAGGTCGGAGATACGGTCCGGCTGTACGTCAACAACGTCGGGCCGAACGAAGTGTCGTCCTTCCACGTCGTCGGCACGATCCTGGATCGGGTGTACGTGGACGGTCACCCGGACAACCTGCTGCACGGGCTGCAGACGATTATGCTCCCGGCCAGCGGCGGAGCGGTCGTCGAGTTCACCGTCACGGAAGAAGGGGATTACCCGATCGTCACCCACCAGTTCAATCATGCTTCCAAAGGCGCCGTAGCCATTCTGCGTGTCACCGCGGACGGCATGGACGACGGATCGACGGCTATGGGCCACTAACCCGCGCAACGCCTAGAACGAACGATGAACAGAAACGGGGGAACGGATCTCCCCCGTTTCTGGTCGTGTATCCGAGCCTCTCGCTCTTTCCGGCCGCTTCCTTCCGCCTGATCCGCCGCGCGCCTTCAGTTAAACCGGATCTCGTATTCGCAGCAGTCGTCCCCGTTCACATTGCACTTGATTTCCTTGACCGTAACACGCTGTCCCGATATCCGCGTCAGCGCCCCTTCCATGATCGCTCCTTCCAGATCGCACACGAGCTTCTCCTCCAGCACCGGCAGACCTTTGCAGAAACAATCCTCCACCGCCACCCGCACGACTCGATCGTCGCGATGGACAATGCTCGGAATGCCGATCTTTAACTTCCGGAACAGGGCCAGCAGCTCTTCGAGAGAGCGGACGGGGAGACTCTCTCCGATCTTCCTGCCAATCGTCAGCGTCGTGCCTCGTCCGCCCATCGGCAATCCCTGATACATGCCGATCAAACGAATGGTCCGGAACAGTTCCAGAGGAACCTGATCCCCCAATTCCGCCCTGTCGATCTGCTGCATATCCTCGTACGAAAATCCCTGCATCCGTCTGCGCCTCCCTTGGTTGCTCCCGCCTTCGCTTGGGGCTGTGATCAATGTCATCCTATCACACCGCCATCGTCCGATGTGTGAGGGTCGTCACAGTCGCCCCGCTTCATTTGGATTAAAGTGAGGGAGAGCAAGACGACAAGGAGGAAGACATATGGTTATCAAGCTGGACGGCGATCCGATCATGGAGAAAATGAGGGAGCTCTGCGAGACGCTGCTCGGGCAAGAAGGCTACAAGGAATTGCGCGATTCGATCGACCATTTCGCTTCGGACGAACAGTCTCTGCAGCAGTATGAACGCTTCATGGAGAAGCATCAGCATCTCCGGCACAAGGAGGACGCGGATATCGAGCTGACGTCCGAGGAGGTCGCCGATTACGAGCAAGAAGAGCGGGCGCTGTACGACAATTCCGTCATCCGCAAGTTTCTGTACGCCCAGCGCGAGTTCGGTCAGCTTCACGATAAGATCAGCCAATATTTCACGAAAACCGTCGAGCTCGACCGCCTTCCGGAGCCGGGCGACCTCAAGAAGGGCGACTGCGGCTGCGGCGGCAGCTGCGGAAGCGGCCACAACCACTAGTAGAGCGCCCCCGAAGTAACGTAACCAAGATGTTGAAGAATCTAGGCTGACTCAGTCTTGCTGAGTCGGGTTGGAGCATCGAATGGGACGTCAGAGCAGCTGCAACCGCGCTGTGTCGGGTTGGAGCATCGAATGGGACGTCAGAGTAGCTGCAACCGCGCTGTGTCGGGTTGGAGCGGCGAAAGGGCCGGTAGAGTCGCTGCAACCGTGCTGAGTCGGGTTGGAGCATCGAATGGAACGTCAGAGTAGCTGCAACCGCGCTGTGTCGGGTTGGAGCGGCGAAAGGGACGTCATAGTCGCTGCAACCGCGCTGTGTCGGGTTGGAGAGTAAGATTGCATCGGCTTCGAGCCCAATCACATTTTACTTCTGGAATGCTCTACTAGGGCGTGTCTAGCGAACGGACCCGGCTTCCGCCACCCCGCCCCCCTATCGCATGCGCAAACCAGAAGGGCATGAATCTCTCCCGCAGCGGAGCGCATTCATGCCCTTCCTCATGTCTTGCCAATGTTTTGCAATGCCCCGCTGCTACCCCCGCCTGCCCAGAGCGCGCGGAAACAGAACGTCGTCTTCGAGCGCGGCATGGAGGGCCAGATCGGTTTCCAACTCCTGCAGCTTCTCGTAAGCCAGCTTATACGTCGGGCATGCCCACTCCGGCAGCTCGTAATCGTTCGTCACCGTCCGAAGCTGCGCCAGCGTCTCCTCGCACGACTGATGATCGCTCTCCAGCGCGCGGATCATTCTCTCCGCTTGCCGCAGGCTCTCATAGGAAGGCTCCCGCTCCAGCTTGCCGATCAGAGGAAACATATCCTTCTCCTCCCGCGTCAGATGCAGCTCGAGTTCCCTGCGCACCTCAGAGACCAGCTTGCGCACTTCGGCCAGCTCCGGCTGATAGCTTCCGTGAACGCTCTCGATCGTCTGCGCGTATTGATCGATTTCGGGCAGCGCCTTGTACAAATACGCGTGATGGACGTTCACGATGTAGTCGATCAGATCGCCCAGGCTTGCCTTTTCCCATCGTTGGCTTGTTTTTTCGTTCATCGCAATCACCTCCGCAACCCGTTAATTCAAGTTACCCGGAACCGATTTCATCACTTTGCCCGTCTGCAGCGCTTGCATCGTCGCAACGGGCGGCCTGATAAGCTTCATTCGCTTCTCCTCCTTCTTTAATCGACATGATCGTTCCATAGCAGGCCCAGTGCCCGCTTCAGCTTCCTCTTCTCATGCGGGCAAGGCCGCTTGCCCGTTCTCATCCGGTACAGCGGGCAATGGTTGCCCTGGCATGCGGGACGATAAAAGCACGCTCGGCATACCGCGTCCTGCTCTTCGCCCGAATCCGTCCATAATGCGATTTTGTCGCGATCCAGACTCATCGTTCCGTCCCGCTCCAGTTGGCCGACCTGGTTCGCTTCGTCGTCCAGCGCCACGGAACATTTGTACAAGCCGCCGTCCGCTCCGACGACCAAGGCGTTCGGCTTGGCCGCGTAGCAGACCGATCCTGCCGGCATGAGCGCGTCCGCAACCGCTCCGCTGATCGGCAGACCGGCCTGGCGGCCGTATTCGGCGAGTTCCCATAGATAACGGTCGGACGCCGTTCTGTCGCAGACGGGTAGTTGAGCGTCCCGAGGGCCGCCCCATCGCCCGACCGGCCGAACCAGCAAGCCGAAGCGGCGATCCCCGCCTATCAGGGCGGACAATTCGTTAAGCCACGTCTTCAAGCCGGCAACGTTATCCTCGTCGAAGTTGACGCGAAGATCGACCGTATATTCTTCGTCCAGGGAGCGCAGCGCTCTCAGATTGTCCATAATCGTCCGATAAGTCCCGCCGCCGCCGCGAAGTTTCCTTCTGCGGTCGTGAACGCCGGCTTCGCCGTCGACGGTGACCATGTACCGGCGAACTTGACGTTCGATCAACACGGCAAGCCTCTCCTTGGTCAGCCCGTAGCCGTTGGTGGACATATCCGCCGAATACCGGGCGCCGCCTCGCCTGCAGCTGTCCATGAAGCTGTCGGACAATTCCACAATCGTATCGTACGCAAGCAGAGGCTCTCCCCCGAACCAACTGACCGCCAGATGGTCGACGCGCTCCGCCGTTTTCCGAACGTATGCCTTAAGCCCGTCGATGACGTCCCTCGTCATCGCTCCGCGCTTGAACGTCTGATAGCAATACGCGCAGCGGAAGTTGCACGCCTCCGTCGGCATCAGGACAAGGTGCATCGTACGCGCCGTCTTGAGCGCCTCGTGAAATTGCGAGGCCCGCCGCAGCTCGTCCGCGTCGGCGGAGACGAGAAAACCCGCGGCCAGCAATTCCCCGGCCAGCCCCTCCGTTTCCTCCGGCGACTCGATTACTCCGCTTAACAAGCGGGCAACTTCGTCTTGTTCCTCGGAAGAGACCGCTGCCAGCGCTCCGGTATAGGAGTTGTACAGCATGCCTCCAACGCCTCGGTCGCCTTCGACGCTTACAAATCGGGTATACCGGGAAGCTATCCAATGCCGCTCCTCGCCAGCGCGGACTGTCATGCGGGACTTGCCGCTTCCGCCAGCCCGCTCCGCTTCCTGCTCGACAAAGCCACCCCTCCCTTCCGTCGCGATGTACTCGGTCGCTAATGTATCATATCCGAAGAGCCCCCGATGTGACGCCTGTCACTGCTCGCGGAAAGACGTCTCCTCTCGTACGCGTTCTACACTTTGAACTTGCGAACCTTCTCCGTCAGTCCGGCCGATACCGCCTCCAGAGTGCCGGCCTGCGCCGTGATGCGATCGACGTAACCCGACTGCTCGTGCGCGGACGCCGCCACCTGCTGGGACGACGCGGCCGTCTGCTGGATGAAGTGAACGAATTCCGTCGTCGCTTCGACCACCTCCTCGATGAAGTCCGCGACGTATTGCGAAATTTGCTGCAGCTCCTTCACGCTCTGCTCCGTGCGAACGACTTGCTCCGTAATGGAAGCAAGCGCTTCTCCTCCTTCGTGCATGTAATCCGCCTGACGCTCGACCGCCTCCAGCGTATTTTCCATTGCGGACACCGTCTGCGCCGTTTCTTCCCGAATTTCGCCGACCATATCCGCGATCCGCTCCGCGGAAGCTTTGGACTGCTCGGCCAGCTTGCGCACCTCTCCGGCTACTACCGCGAAGCCTCTGCCCTGCTGTCCGGCCCTGGCCGCTTCGATAGCCGCATTGAGGGCGAGCAAGTTCGTCTGGTAAGAGATTTGCGAGATAACGGTCACGATGCCGCCGATCTCCTCGGATCGTCCGCCCAGCGCGCGGATCGAGCCGGCGGACTGCTTCACGGATTCCGTCACCGCGCGAAGATGCTCGACCGCTTCGCGAATAGCGGCTTCGCCGCGCCTCGCCTCCCCCGTGGACCGCACAGCCGCCGAAGTCGCCGAGCCGGCTTTAAGATTTCCGTTCGCGATCTCCCGCTTGGCGCGCTCCACCAGCTCGATCACCGAGCCGGCACGCTCGACCTGCCGCATCGCCCCGGCCGCCACCTCGTCCACGGCCAGCGAAATCTGACGGGACGCCTCGCCGGTCTGCGCGGCCGTCTGCGTCAACTCGCGGCTCGCTTCGGATAATTGGTCGGACGTCCGCATCATCCCTTGGGCCAGAGAGGACAAGTCGCCGACCATGCTCCCGAAGCTCTTGAACAGCTGCCCGGCTTCGTCCCGGCTCTTGATCTCCCCCGACATCGCGGTGAAGTCGCCGCCGGCGACGCGGCGAACTTCCTCGTTCACGATCTTGAGCGGCGCGATCGTCCTTCGAACGAACAGGATCGTGATCGCCGCGGCGACGAAGGGCAGCAGCAAGCAGATCAGCATCGTATCCCCGATCATCGTCCATGTCCGCTCGGCCAAAATGCCGGCGTCGAAATCGATCGCGTTCAGTGCAATGAGCTCCCCGTTCGGATCGTTATTCTCGAAGATCGGCGCGTAGCCGGTTATTCTCTTGCTGCCGGCGAATTCGTACACGTCCGAGTATGCCGGATGCTTCATCGTGCGAATCATTTCAAGCGCTTCCGAATCCAGGTAGTAAGAATCTCCCGCCTTCACTCCCTGGGCCTGAAGCGAGGCGTCCGCAGCCAGCACTGTACCGTCCAGAGACAGGACGTATTGGTTCTTGAAGATTGGCTTCTGCGCGATCGTCCAGCTAATATCGCGTTGGACTTGGTCCAGGGGAGAATCGTCGCCGGAGGCCAGCTTCCGGATCTCTCCGGGGTCGAGAATGCCGATCGTAATGTTCGCACAGCCGGTCAATTCCACGCCCGCCGCGGCCTTGACCTGATTGTAGCTGTTCCAGTAGCTGACGAAGATGACGATGGCCGAACTGACGAGGACGATGGACAGGACGATAGCGGTCATTTTCCCAGTGATCCCGGCTTTCATGATTCCCTCCAATAATTGGACTGTATGGTGACGGCTAGATTATAGCAGAAAATGGTATTTCGGTTAGTGAGAAAGATCACTCGTTTGACCGGGTTGCGGCATTGTGCGGATTTCGAAAATAAAATCGTCGACTTTGTGATTTTCATCACTTTACCGAAACAATATGTTGTATTACTATTCTTTTCATCGCCTATATATAGTGTCCAAAGAACTGAGGAGGTGAGTCAGCGCTTATTTTCATGAAGGAGGGATTTGGAGATGCTCGCTTTCTATCCCGGATTTACTCGCACGTTCGACGATTTGCCGGGGCGCGTGTCTTTGCTTATCCACAGCTGGAACGGCTGCAACATGCGCTGCTTCGGCTGTCACAATTACGACGAGCTGATCGCGGCCAAACCGGACGCGAGCCGGCTGACCGCAGCCCAGGCCGTCGAACGCATTCGGGCGAGCGCCGGGCTGTTCGATGCCCTGCTCGTCAGCGGAGGGGAATTTCTCGTCAATCGTACAGCCGATATGGCCGATTTCTTCGGCCAAGTCCGCGACGCGTTCGACGGTACCGTTATCGTGTACACGAACGGCACTTATCCGCGAAAACTGCGGATGCTGCTCGATCTTCGCCTGATCGACGGCGTACATATTGATATGAAGCTTCCCTATCATCTGCTCGATCCCGTCCAAGACTCCGAAGTCTATGAAGCGATTATCGGAACGACGCCTTCCCGCCGAATGCGCCGGGACATGCTGGAGTCCGTGGAAGCGGTCATCCGGCATAACGGCGAGGCCAGCCAAGTGCGGACCGTGCGATACCCGCTGCTGAGCGACGAATACTTCGAGGAGATCCGCGCTTACGTGAACGAATTGAACGCCAAGCACGGCAGTCGCGTTCCCTACTTTCTGAATCCGTATTATCCGCCGCAAGCTCCGCGGCCTCGTCCGCAACTTTGAATGGAGGAATCGCCATGTTCAACCGTACAGAAGAAATCATTGAGACGTTCACTTCCCCGTCGGAAACGAAGCAAGCCGATTATTTGAAACGGGAAAACAGCAATTTCGTCTACTCCCTGCCGCTGCTCCGGCACAATCTGACCAACTTCTCGGAGGAACGCTATCTTCTGGACAACGTGCTGCCAGCCGCGCTGACCGAGCTGTACAGAGACGGCGTCGTCTACATCCACGACAAGCAGCTCAGCCCTTACTGTCTGAGCGTGTCATGCAAGGACATCGCGACCAAGGGCATTCCCACGCTGGCCAAAAACATGATGAGCTCGAAGCCGACCCGCAAGCTGGATACGCTGCTCCGGCATTTCAGCAACGTCGTCGTGCTCATGTCCCAGCAGGTGTCCGGGGCGGTCATGCTGTCGCAGATGACGACGATCTCCGCCTCCTATCTGTACGCGGAGGAACGTATTCACGGCCGCAGCTTCACGGAGGACGAGCTGACGCAATTGTTCCAGAGCCTGATCTGGGAGATGAATATGCCGCTCCGCGGCGGTTCCCAATCGGCGTTCACCAACATTACGCTCGAATTCGGCAAGCCGTCCGACGAGATCAAGGACGAGCTCGTGATCATCGGCGGAGCGCCGCTCGACATCTCCTATCGCGACATCCCCGCCTCCTACTTCGACCGGATCAACAGCGCCGTCATCGAGGTGATGAAGCAGGGAACGGGCAACGGCATTCCGTTCACCTTCCCGCTGTTGACCGTGCCGATCGACGACGATTTCGACTACGGCAACCGCTTGTTTCTGGAGCTGCTCGACGGGATGTACCGCTGGGGCGGCGTCTACTTCGAGAACTTCCGCACCGCTCCGTTCCGAGATGAACGTTATACCCAGTTGAATCCCTACATGAAGCCGCGCGATCCGGAAGCGAGCCGCAGCCTGTGCTGCCGGCTGCAGATCGACCTGAACGTGCTGTCCCGGGTCGGCAGCGGCATCTTCGGCAGCTCGACCGGCTCGACCGGCGCGGTGCAGGTGCTGAACTTGAACCTGAACCGAATGCTGCTCGAATACGGCCATGACGAACAAGCGCTGTTCTCCAAAATCGCCGAGATTCTGAATATCATGCAGGAAGGCCATATGGCGAAGCGGAAATGGATCGAACGCAACAAGGAGCTGTATCCGACCTTCTTCGCGTTTAACCGCGACTTGTCCAATTATTTCAACGTGTTCGGCGTGGCGGGCATGCACGAGGGGCTGATCAACGCCGGATATGCGGGAGGAATGAACAACGAGGCGGGCAAACTTCTGGCTCATCGGATCATGCAGTTTATGACGGAACAGATTAACGAATTTATCGTGAGAGACCGCGTCGCCTGCGGCATAGAATATGCGCCCGGCGAGAACGCGGCGATCAAGCTGGCCCGCCATGATGTCAAATGGGCGCGGAGCCGGAGCCGCGACATCTTCGTGCAGGGCTCGGGGGACCACGTCTACCTGACGTCCGGCTGCATGCTGCCCTTCAGCGAAGACGACTTCGTCCGGCAGATCGAGAACAGCGCGGAGTTTCAAGCTTACGCCACTTCGGGGAGCATTCTGCACCACTTCCTGGAGAGCAAGGTCCCTTCCGAGCGGCTCGCGGACTATTTGCGGAAAATCTTCGACAAACCGATCCAGTACATCACCTTGACGCCGACTTTGACGAGCTGCCTCTCCTGCAATCAGCAGATCGTCGCCGACGACGGAAGGAACGTCGAACTCTGCCCGGTATGCGGCAGCGACGATCTCGCGACCTACAGCCGGGTAATCGGCTATGTCAAAATGATCGCCCGCAAGAAGATCCAGGTCGATGAAGAAGGCTGCTACACGGGACAGTTCAACTTCTGGAGCAAGGCCAGACGCTTCGATTGGAATACGCGCAAACGGTTAAAGGAAGAAACGCTTCGGACGCAAACGGAAGAAACGCTCCAGATGCAATAAATAGCCGCATCACGAACAAACCCGATCTCGCCAACGTACGTACCGGCGGGATCGGGTTTGTTCTTTATTGATGGAAAAGAAAAACGGTCAACAACAAAAATTGCAGCGCCCCGACGATCTCCATGATGCCGACCTTGGCCGGTCTCATCGTTTGGCCGGCGTATACGAACGCTCGCAATGCCGGGAAGACGAACGGGATCGTCATCAGCGGGTAGCCCATCGCCCATGGGAGCGCAAGGGCCAGCACGTGGTAGATTTTCGCGTAGGTGATCCAGCGGGCATTCAGCCTTTCCCTGAACACCGTCTTGACGAAGAACGCCGTTCCCATGAAATAGGCGAAGTTAAACGTCACAAGCGCGGCCATCTCGGCTCCCCATTCCCCGCCGCCGGCCAAGTAAGCCGCAGCGGCGGCCAGCGAGAAGCTGACGATGGCACACAGGTCGTTCAGCAGCGCCCGCTCCGACTTCCGCTTCGAATGCCAGACGTTCACCGCGAGCAGCGCGGCCAGCGGGATTCCGAAGTACGCCAGCTCCGGCCGGCCGATCAGCGGCGGGATCAGGCATGCCAGCGCGCCGAGCGCGTATCCCGCTCCCCATTTCAGCATGTAGGCCCGGTTCGTCGCCCTCTTCACAGCTTGCAGGAGCGGATAGGAAGCCAAATATAAGAGCAGCCACCCGACGAACAGCGGCAAGTGAATCCATTGCGGAGTTCCGGCCATCATGCCGACCAGGAACGGCACGCTGACCATCGCCCATCCTCCGTGCTCGTGAGGGATCACCAGCTTTTTCTTCTTTTTCATCGTCACTCCCCCGTTACCGGTCTGCCGTCTCCTGCGCCTCGAGCGCAAGCAGGCTTTCGTATTGCTCCGGCGTATTCAGATTCAGAATAAACCTCGGATCGATGCCCCGGCGCTCGAACTCGGCCTCCGTCACCTTCTCGCAGCGGATCGCGTCCAGAAACCCGCCGACCCGGAACTGTCCTCGGCTGAACAGCAGCGGAATCCGTTCGACACTGCTTTTGTCGTACACGCCGTGAAACGGATTCATTCGTTCGTTGAAGTACGGAACCGCCGCGTCGCCGCCTCTGTCCGCCTTGATCTCCAGCAGTGTCCGGGCCGCCTGCGGAGACAAGAACGGCATATCGCAAGCGACGATCCAGACGTTCGTATAGCTCGAGAGCGACAACGCGGCGTGAATTCCGCCGAGCGGCCCTTTATCGGGATAGAAGTCCGTAATGATTCTAACCTCGCTGTCCACGAGCGGGAGGAACGTCCTCGGCTCGTTCGTGACCAGTATAATCTCCGAGCATATTTTCCTCAACTCTTTCAGTTGCCGGTGAATCAGCTTCTCTCCGCGGAACGGCAGCAGCGCCTTATGGGGGCCGCCCATTCTTCGGCTTCTTCCTCCGGCCAGAATCACGCCGGAGAGGCAAACGTTCTTGTCAATCGGCAGTCGATCGGTCGTATCCACATCGCATTCCTCCGGATTCGCATGGAATAATCGCGCTTCTCCCCGCTATCCCATTATCATCCTCGCCGATCGCCTTCCTCTATGACATAACTCACAGCCATTCCGGCCAAAATTCATTAATATGTTGAAAACCGATCCCATTCATGGATACATCTTGCTGGGATTTCCGATACAATTAGACTGTAGATCCGATATACGAGGAGGATGTCCATGAGCAAGGATAAAGCGTCCGCTTTCCTGCATCAGGTCCCGCTGTTTCACGATTTGAACCCTCAGGAGATGGCGCGTGTCGAGGAAATTACGATCTCCCGTTCCATCTCGAGAAGATCCGTCATTTTTACCGAAGGCAGCGAGAAAGAGGCCGTCTACTTCATCAAGAACGGTCTGGTGAAAACTTATAAAACGGACGAAAACGGTCACGAACAGATCGTTTCCTTCCTGAAAACCGGCGACATGTTCCCGCATACCGGCTTCTTCAACCAGAATCCGTACCCGGCCACGGCCGAAGCGATCGTCGACACGCAGCTGCTGGCGATTCCCGTCAAAGTATTCGAGCGGCTGATGATGAATACTCCGTCGATCGCGATCAAGATGATGCGCGTGATGGGCGACAAGATCCGCGAACTGCAGGAGAAGCTGCAGGTGCTGTCCGGTCAGGACGTCAAACACCGGGTGCTGTCGTTCCTGCTCCAGCTCGCGGAACATCACGGGGACGTTAAGGACAACAAAATTACGATCAATCTGCCGATGACCCACCAAGAGATCGCCAACTCTATAGGAACGACGAGAGAGACGATCAACCGGCTGCTCAGTCAGTTCAACAAGGACGAACTGCTCGAAGTGGATCGCAGCCGGATCGTCATCATCGATCTGGAAGCGTTAAAGCAGCAGAAGGAAATCCGGTAATCCCAATCGCGATTATAACCGACCTTCTTCGACCCGCGGGAACAGCACATTGTTCTCCAGGTGGATATGCTCGAACAGATCCGCTTCCAGCTCGACCAGCTTGCCGAACGCCAGCGTATAAGTCGTGCAAGCTTCCGGCGGAAGGGCGTATCCGTCCGACGTCTCTCTCATTTCCTTCAAATAGTCGCCGACGACGCTGTGGTCCTTCTCCAGGTCGTCCAACCCCGCGACCGCCTTCTCCCTCGCCTCCGCGCTCGGCTCGGCCGCGTAGCGCTTGAGCAGCGGGAAGAGCGCTTCTTCTTCGGCGATCAAGTGCTGGTCCAGCTCGATTTTCATTTGATGAAACCGTCTATGCAGCGAGGAAAGTTCGGGATGTCCGGCTCCGTGGACGCGAAGCACCTTCGTCAACAGTTCGCTGATGTGCGGCAGCTCTTTCTTCACATAGCCGTGATGCCGGGCGACGATATGATCGATCAGATCCGAGATCGGCGCCGTCTTCCAATCGGCCTCTCCCGCTTCGTCCCTGGCGATCGCTTCCGCGTACCCCGCATTCAGACGGCTTACAAGCTCCTCCAAGTTCAACCCTTGGCCGAGGGCGGCCTCGGACAACGGCCGATCCCCGCCGCAGCAGAAGTCGATTTTCGTCTCCTTGAACAGATGGCTTGCACCCGGGTAATCGGCCACGATGTTGCCGATCTTCTCTTCTCCGCTAAATCTTTGGCTCATATCCGATCCTTCCTTTCGTTTTTGTCTGTAGGTTCACCCCCAGTATAAGCGCAGCGGAATGTCCAGCCTGTGATGTAGAACACACTTTATTTGCCTGGATGGCCGAAGATGTGAGGTGAATCACACTTGACGTTTCGCTCCCCTGTTATACTTGCTCCAACGTATCCTGGAGGTGGCTCACGTGATTACCGCGCAAAGGCAAGCCGACTGCAATCCGATCCGCAACTCTTCCCTCTTTTCCGGCGATAATCTGCAGAAACTGCAACAAATTATGTACTTCCAGAATCTGAACTCGAACGTCAACGTCTTCCGCGAAGGAGACGCCGCCGGCAGCCTGTATTTCATTCAATCGGGCAAAGTCAAGTTGACGAAGCTGTCGGAGGAGGGCAAGGAATACATTATGTCCCTGTTCCATGGCGGGGATTTCTTCGGCCAGCTCGACGCCTCGTCCAGATCGGTCCACCAATTCACCGCCACGACGATCGAGAAGTGCGTCGTCGGCGTGTTTCAGCGAAGCGACCTGGAAGTGCTGCTCTGGCAGCATGGGGACTTGGCGATCGAATTCGTCAATTGGATGAGCTTCATGCATCGGCTGACCCAGACGAAGTTCCGCGACCTCGTCATGCTGGGCAAGCCGGGAGCCCTCTGCTCCACTCTGATCCGCCTGTCCAACACATACGGGCGCAAGGACGAGAAAGGCATCCACATTACGATGAAGCTGACGAACGCCGAATTGGCCGACCACATCGGCTGCGCGCGGGAGAGCGTCAACCGGATGCTCGGAGAGCTGCGCAGAGCGGGGGCCATCTCCATGAACGACGGAATGATCACCGTTACGGATTTGCCCTACCTGCAGTCAGTGTGCCGGTGCGAATTGTGCCCCAAGGACCTGTGCCGCATGTAATTCGCGCCCGGCGAATTCCCTGAAAGTTCATGTTTCCGTTAAATCAAAAAAAGCGTAACGATTCGGACAGGTGTGATGCGCATTACATCACCGTCTGTTTCGCTGCGCTAAAATAATGGAAACATTTTACTTTCAGGAGGGGTATGAAGTTGAATACGAAGTCGTTGGCGCTTTGCACTGTGCTTGTTACGTACATACTGATTGTGTTCGGAGGTTACGTCGCATCGTCGGAATCGGGGATGGGCTGCGGTCCGGATTGGCCCTTGTGCAACGGCGTTCTCGTTCCCGTTCTGCGCGGAGAGACGCTGGTTGAATACGCGCACCGGGTCGTCGGCGCCGTTCTGGGTGTCCTGAATTTGATTTTGTGGTACAAAATCGTCAAAAAAACCGGCCAAGCCGGTCCCGTACGAGCCGCAGCCAACTGGTCGCTCGCGCTGCTCATCCTGCAAATTCTGTTCGGAGCGCTGGTCGTCGTGCTCGATTTGCCTTCGATCGTCATTTCCGCCCATCTGCTGATCGCCATGGCTTATCTTGCGCTCGTTATGCTCGTATGGCGGACGGTCGATCGGCCTCTTGACGTTTACGCGCCCGTCGACGGTCGGAACAGAACTTACATTCGGCACGTTCATACGATACTCGGGCTCATGCTGCTGACGATAGCCGTCGGCGCGTACACGAAACACGAAACCTACGGACTCTCTTGCGGCTGGCTGGATTGCGGCGAGAGCTGGTTTCCCGAATCCCTTCCGCAAACGGTGCAGACGATCCATCGGATCGCCGCAGTCGTCGCGGTTGCGTATATCGGGCTATTGGCGTTCTGGGTTATGGTCCGCAACGAGCGAGCTGGCTTGAAAATCCGAATGCTGGCTTGCGCCGCGCTGGCCGCCGCGCAGATCGCGGCCGGAATACTGACCGTCCTGTACGAGCTGGACATCGCCTGGGCGGTAATCCACCTGGCGATTGCGACGGCCCTGTTCGCTTGTCTCGTCGAGGTGCGAATTTGGCTGAAATTGCACGGTTCCTCCGAATAGTCGCTTCAGCGGCGGGAGCTGTCCCATTCGAAGCTCCAACCCGACTCAGCACTATGCTTGACCCATAACACTCCCAATAGATTTCCAGAAGCATCGTCGAAGGCGCTTCAGGCTCTGTGTTAATCGATTTTTTCGACTAGCGGCCTCCGTTCGAGTCTGATTTGAGTCACGTTAATCGACTTTTTCGACTAACGGCCTCCGTTCGAGTCTGGTTTGAGTCACGTTAATCGACTTTTTCGACTAACGGCCTCTGTTCGAGTCTGATTTGAGTCACGTTAATCGATTTTTTCGACTAACGGCCTCTGTTCGAGTCTGATTTGAGTCACGTTAATCGATTTTTTCGACTAACGGCCTCCGTTCGAGTCTGATTTGAGTCACGTTAATCGACTTTTTCGACTAACGGCCTTCGTTCGAGTCTGATTTGAGTCACGTTAATCGACTTTTTCGACTAACTTCCTCCGTTCGAGTCTGATTTGAGTCTGATCTGAGCTGACTCACTCGGGCTACAGCTCCTCCAACCTCCGTCCGCTCGCTCTGGCCCGATCCAGTTCTTGTAGACTCTGCCTCATACGCTCCTGAAACCAGCTATTACGAGTTTACCCATTCAGATTTCAGGAGCGCGTTTTGTAGGGAGTCTTGCATCCGAAGGAGGGACAGCGCCTGCGTTGCGAAGCTATGCCGAGCCGTTCCTGCGGCGATACAGCACATAGCTTCTTCTTAAATAGCCCAAAGGCAAGCTGAACACATGAACGAGCCGCGTAAACGGAAAGACAAGGTACAGGACGAACGTGGTCAAAATGTGGATCTTGAATCCGACCGGCACCGTCTCCATCAGCGCAGGGTCCGGCTGCAGCGCCAGCACGCCCCGCAGCCAAGGATTGATCGTCGTCCGATAGTCGAAATCCCCGTGGCTCAGAGAGTTCCCCGCCGTGGCCGCCAGTCCGGTGAACAGGACGACAACGAGAACGAGGAGCGCCACCCGGTCGCCCGTGCTGCTCGTCGCGCGAATGCGGGCGTCGGCATATCTGCGGTACAGCAGAATGAGCGAGCCGACGAACGCGGCGATGCCCGCGGGCATCCCGCCGGCGATCGCCGCAAAGTGATACAGCTCATCGCTGACCCCCAGCCACCGATACACTTCTACAGGGACGAGCAGCCCGGCGATATGACCGCAGAAGACGGCCATAATCCCGTAATGAAACAGCAGGCTCCCCCATTTCAACTTGCGCTTCTCCAGCATTTCGCTGGACTTGGACGTCCAGCTGAACGGGTTGGTCGCATACCGCCAGATCAATCCGGCGATAAAGAGCGTCAGAACCACGTAAGGCAGGACGCCCCACAGCAATAACTCCATCGTTTAATCCCCTCCTCTCGCCGGTAATATTGCTTCCTGCGCTTCGTTCGACGTCGTCGCGGGAACGATCCGCAAGAGCAATTCCATTAATGCCGCATACGGGCTGTTCGCTTGCTCCAGCTTGCGGTGAATCGATTTCAACGCCACCGTTCTCGTTCCCAGCAGCGCCCCGGCCGACTCCCAAGGAGCGGCCGAAACGAATTCGAGCATAAGCGGAAGGTAATCGGGAAGCTCGCCCCCCGCCAGCTCGAAGCCGGCGGCGGTATATTGCCGCTTCAATTCCAGCAAGGCGGGTCCCCGATCGCGTTCTTCGCCGTGCTGCTCGTAGGTTAAATACAGGTTGGACGTCTTGCCGAAATCGAACGTTCGCACGTAGCCGTCCTGCCACCGCATATCGTCCGCCTCCTCGGCCATTCGAAGAAAGGCGGTCAGAGTTGCGGCGGCATCCGGATCGGAGAGGGCTTCCGCTTCCTCCCGGAACGCCGGAAGCCGCTCCCTCCAATCCCTGTCGGGGTATTGAAGCAGATTGGCCAGAAGCCAGCAGGTCGTCTGGGTCGTCTCGTTATCCATCCGCAGCTCCTCCTCGGTCAAAATACGCCGCACGCGCCCGGCCCGCCCATGAAATCGAGGCCGCATCCGCCCTGCTCGTTGTACAGATCGGCTACCTGCTCGCGATGGGCAGGCGGAATAACGAAGCGGTCGTCGTATTTGGCAATCGCGAGCAGCCGGTACATATCCTCCACCGTCTGCGCGCTCTGCCCGATCGTCTCCAGCAGAGCCGGATCGCTGACGCGCCCTGTCTGCTTGTTGCGCATGTGAATGCGCATGACCGCCATTTTGCGCAGCACCTCGCGGATCAGTTCGGAATCTCCCGCGGTCAGCAGGTTGGCCAAATAGTCGACTGGAATGCGCATGCTGTCGATCGCGGGGAAAATATCGTTCGGATCCAGCGCGCTGCCCTTGCCTTCGATCCGATTCGTGATCGGGCTCAGCGGCGGTACGTACCAGACCATCGGAAGCGTCCGGTATTCCGGATGCAGCGGCAACGCGATCCGCCATTCCATGACCATCTTATAGATCGGCGAACGCTGAGCGGCTTCGATCCAGTCTTCGGGAATGCCTTCCTTGCGCGCTTCCGCGATCACTTCGGGATCGTGCGGATCGAGGAAGATGCCCATCTGGGATTCGTACAGGTCCTGCTCGTTCTCTACCGAAGCGGCGGCTTCCACTTTGTCCGCGTCGTAGAACATCAAGCCGAGATAACGAATGCGTCCGACGCAGGTTTCGGAGCAGATCGTCGGCAGGCCGGCTTCAATGCGCGGGAAGCAGAGCGTGCACTTCTCCGCCTTGTTCGTCTGCCAGTTGAAGTACACTTTCTTGTACGGGCAGCTCGATACGCAGAACCGCCACGCCCGGCAAGCGTTCTGGTCGACCAGCACGATGCCGTCCTCGTCCCGCTTGTACATCGCTCCCGACGGACAGGACGAGACGCAAGCCGGGTTGATGCAGTGCTCGCAGATGCGCGGCAAATACATCATGAACACTTGCTCGAAGTCCATCTTGATGGACTCTTCCAGGCCGCGCATGTTCGGATCTTCCATTCCCGTCACGTGCGCGCCCGCCAAGTCGTCCTCCCAGTTCGGGCCCCATTCGAGATTCATATACGAGCCGGTCACGGTCGATTTAGGCCGCGCCACCGGTTGGTGCTTCTTGGCGGGGCTGTTCGTCAGCTTCTCGTATTCGTACGTCCACGGCTCGTAATAGTCGTCGAGCGTCGGCTGATCCGGGTTATGGAAAATGTTCAGCAGCCGCTTGCCCCGGCTTCCCGATTTCAACTCCAGCTTGCCTTTTCTCAGCTCCCAGCCGCCTTTGTAGCGCTCCTGGTCTTCCCACTGCTTCGGATACCCGATGCCCGGCTTCGTCTCGACGTTGTTCCAGTACATGTACTCGGCGCCCGGACGGTTCGTCCACGTGTTTTTGCACGTTACGCTGCACGTATGGCAGCCGATGCATTTGTCCAAGTTCATGACCATGCCGACCTGAGCTTTAATCTTCAAGCCAGTCCACCTCCTGCAGCTTCCGAATGATGACGTGCAAATCCCGCTGATTGCCGGTTGGACCGTAATAGTTGAAGCCGTAGCTTAACTGCGCATAGCCGCCGATCATATGCGTCGGCTTGACATGGATGCGGGTCGGGCTGTTGTGCGTGCCGCCCCGCGTCTCGGAGATCAGCGTGCCCGGCACGTTGATATGCCGGTCCTGGGCGTGGTACATAAACGCCATGCCGCGCGGAATTCGGTGCGAGACGACGGCGCGCGCGACGACAACGCCGTTGCGGTTGAAGCATTCGATCCAGTCGTTGTCCGCCACTTCGGCCTCTGCGGCGTCTTCGTAGTTCATCCACACCGTCGGTCCGCCGCGGAACAGCGTCAGCATCGGCAGGGCGTCGTAGTACATGCTGTGAATCGACCATTTGTTATGCGGCGTCAAGTAGTTCAGGACGATTTCCTTCCCGCCTTGGACCGGACGCTTGCTGTTCGGATGGAACGGCGTATGCTTCAGCGTCGGCTTGAATGTCGCGAGCGTCTCGCCGAATTCGCGCAGCATCTCGTGATCGATGTAGAACTGCTGCCGCCCCGTGAGCGTGCGCCATGGAATGAGGCGCTCCACGTTCGTCGTGAACGGAGAGTAGCGGCGTCCGCCCTTCTCCGAGCCGCTGAAGGCGGGCGAAGTAATGACCGTCTTCGGACGGGAGGTGATCTCCTCGAATGTGAAGCACTCTTCCGCGCGTTCTTCGGCCAGATCCTTCAGTTCAAGCGCGGTTTTCTTCTCCAACGCTTCCCATGCCCTTACGGCCATATGGCCGTTCGTAGTAGAAGACAGTGTCAGAATCGCCTCGGCGACGCGCCGATCGGTGCTCAAATCCGGACAGCCTTCCCCCAGCCCTTGCCGCACCGTGCCGAGAACCCGCTTCAGCTTGTCGTATTCCGGCGCGGCCGACCAGGAGATGCCCTTCGTTCCGATCGGCTTGTCTTTGACCAGCGGACCGAGCGCGACCATCTTCTCGTAGACGGCCGCATAGTCGCGCTGCACGACATGGAAGTGCGGCATCGTGCGTCCCGGGATCGGCTCGCATTCTCCCCTGCTCCAATCCCGAATGCGTCCGAGCGGCTGGGCCAATTCGTCCGGCGAATCGTGCAGCAGCGGAGTCGCCACGATATCGTGCTGCGGCTGGTCGAACTGATCTTTGGCCATCTCCGAGAACGTCCGGGCCAGCTCCTTGAAAATGTTCCAGTCGGAACGCGATTCCCATTGCGGGGACACCGCGGGATTAAACGGATGAACGAACGGATGCATATCCGTACTGCTCAGATCGCTCTTCTCATACCAGGTCGCCGCCGGCAGCACGATGTCCGAATACAGCGCCGTTCCGGCCATCCGGAAGTCGAGATTGACCATCAGATCCAGCTTGCCTTCGGGCGCTTGCTCGGCCCAGGCGATCTCCTCCGGCCGGAAGCCGTTGGCGTCGTCGTTCAGCAAGCCGTTGGTCGTGCCGAGCAGATGCTTCAGGAAGTATTCGTGGCCTTTGCCCGAGCTGGAAATCAGATTCGCCCGCCAGACGAACAGCACGCGCGGGAAGTTCGCCGGATCGTCCGGAGCCTCGATCGAGAATTTCAGATTCCTCGCTTGCAGCTGCCGCGCCACGTAAGCCGAGATCTCCTCGTTCGTGGCCGCCCCCGCCTTGCGCGCGTCGCGATACAGCTCGAGCGAGTTGCGGTCGAACTGTGGATAGGAGGGCAGCCAGCCCAATCTGGCGGCCATCACGTTGTAATCCGCCACATGCGCGTAGCGCGCCTTGTCGACCAGCGGCGAGATCAGGCTGTCTACCTTCATTTCTTCATAGCGCCACTGGTCCGTCGCGAAGTAGAAGAACGATGTCCCGTTCTGCAGCCTCGCCGGTCCGCCCCAGTCTCTCGCGAACGCGATCGTCTGCCAGCCTTCCGCCGGACGCAGCTTCTCCTGGCCGACGTAGTGCGCCCAGCCGCCGCCGTTCACTCCTTGGCACCCCGTCATCACGACGAGGTTCAGAATGGCCCGGTAGATGACGTCGGAATTGTACCAGTGGTTAATGCCCGCTCCGACGATAATCATGGAACGCCCCTTCGTCTCGTCGGCGTTGCGGGCGAATTCGCGCGCGATCTGCACGACGACGTCGCGATCGACGCCCGTGATGCTCTCTTGCCACGCCGGCGTGAACGGTCTGCTCTCGTCCGGCCCGCGCTCCCCTTCCAGTCCGCGGTCGACGCCGTACTTGGCGAGCACCAGGTCGTAGACCGTCGTGACGATGAGAGATTTGCCTCCGCTCACGATTCGTTTGACCGGTACCGTGCGCTCCATCAGATGCCGGCCGTCGTCGTCGAAGTACGGAAGCCGGATCGCCGCCGTCTCGTTATGAACGCCCAGCAGCGACAGTCGCGGCTCGATCGGCTGCTGCCCGTCCGCCGTCTCCATGCGCAAATTCCAGGTGCCTTCTTCGCCCCAACGGAAGCCGAGGCTGCCTTTCGGGACGGCGAGCGCTCCGCTGTTGTCATCGTACACGACCGTTTTCCACTGCATGTTGTTGCCCTTCTCGCCCAGATCGTCCGCGACGAGAAATCTGCCTGCGGAGTAAATCCCGTCATTCTCCTCGATCAGGACGAGATTGGGGAAATCCGTATATTGCTTCGCATATTGAATGAAGTATTCGGTCGGGTTCTCGACGTAAAACTCTTTCAAAATGATGTGGCCCATCGCCATCGCCAGCGCCCCGTCCGTACCTTGCTTGACCGACATCCACGTATCGGCGAATTTGACGAATTCCGCGTAGTCGGGGCTGACGGAGACGACCTTCGTCCCGCGATAGCGAACCTCGGCCAGGAAGTGGGCGTCCGGTGTTCTCGTCATCGGAAGATTGGAGCCCCAGACGACGATGTACCCGGAGTTGAACCAGTCGCTGCTCTCCGGCACGTCGGTCTGGTCGCCCCAGATTTGCGGCGAAGCCGGCGGCAAATCCGCGTACCAATCGTAAAAGCTGAGCAGCGGCGAGCCAACGAGCGACAGAAAACGGGAACCGGCGGCGTAACTGACCATCGACATCGCCGGAATCGGGGAAAATCCGATGATTCTGTCGGGGCCGTACTGCTTGATCGTATGAATCATCGACGCGGAGATAATCTGCGTCGCCTCGTCCCATGAAGCGCGTACGAGTCCCCCTTTGCCTCTGGCGGTTTTGTACTTCTTGACCAGCTCGGGATTGTCCGCGATGCTCGCCCACGCCCGCACCGGATCGCCCTCCCGGCGCAGCGCTTCCCGCCATAGTTCCAACAGCGTGCCGCGAACGTAAGGATATTTCACCCGCAGCGGACTGTACAAATACCAAGAGAAGCTGGCGCCCCGCGGGCAGCCGCGCGGCTCGAATTCCGGCATATCCGGACCGGTGGACGGATAATCGGTCGCCTGGTTCTCCCAAGTGACGATGCCGTCCTTCACGTAAATTTGCCAGCTGCACGAGCCCGTGCAGTTGACGCCGTGTGTTGAGCGCACGACTTTATCATGCTGCCACCGTCTGCGGTAGACGTCCTCCCAATCGCGACTGGCAGGCGACACCTCGCTCCAGCCGTCGGAATGCTGTTCCCGTTTGGCGAAATAGTTGAGCTTGCGGAATAGCGGCGTTCTCGACTTGCCCATAGTTCTCCTCCTTGTCTGGATGCGGAGCGCGTTCACCTAGAAATGTCCGTAATCTGTAGTTCTCTGATCCGTAATCTGTAGTTCAATGTAGCATCACGAAGATTCGACAAGCTGTGACCGACATCACCCGTTCATAAATTCGACACATTCCGTTATCCGCCGATTTGCGACATCCGCCTGGCCGTGGGCGTGCGCGACCGGTTTGCCCCGGCCAGCGCGGCGGCCATCTCGTGCGTCTCCGGCTTCGCCTCCAGCGCCCGCCGGAACAGCGCCTCAATCGCCGACGGATTGCCGGCGTGCTTGCGCACGTTGTATTCGTCCGACCAATACAGGCAGGACTTGATGTTTCCGTCGGCCGTCAGGCGCAGGCGGTTGCAGCTGCCGCAGAAATGGTCGCTGACCGGACTTATGAGCCCGAAAGTTCCGGCGGCTCCATCCATGCGGAAGCTGCTGGCCGGACCGTTGCCGTACACGTCCCCGCAAGGCGAGAAGCGCCATCCCAGCCTGCGGCAAGTGTCCAGCACGTATTCGAGCGGCAAATATCCGGCTTTCCAACCGGCGCTCTCGAAGCCGATCGGCATGTATTCGATGAAGCGGATATGAATCGGTTCCTCCCAAGTCATGCGCAGAAACTGCTCTACTTCGTCGTCGTTCGTCCCCTTCATCAGCACGACGTTCAGCTTGATCGGATCGAAGCCGACGCGGCGGCTCGCTCGCAGGCCTTCCAGAACTTTGCCGACATCTCCTCCTCTGGTGATCCTCGCGTATTTGTCCGGATCGAGCGAATCGAGGCTGACGTTCACCCGCGTGACTCCGGCCTCCTTCAGCCGCTCGGCGAAGGAAGCCAAATAAATCCCGTTCGTGGACAGCGCGATATCCTCGATGCCGGGAATCGCGGACAACATGCCTATCAAGCGATCGAGTCCCTTCCTGACCAGCGGTTCGCCACCGGTAAGTCGCAGCTTCTTCACGCCGAGAGGGGCGAGCGTCGCCGCGACCTCGGCGATCTCTTCGTAGGACAGAATGCGATGCCCCGGTTCGAACTGCATCCCCTCTTCGGGCATGCAGTACACGCAGCGCAGGTTGCAGCGATCCGTCACCGAGATGCGCAAGTAATCGTGTACTCTGCCGAATCTGTCAACCAATCGTTTCTCCACTCGCTTCACTCTCCTCGGGCCTGTCCTCCCATTCGTCCAGAACTTGCTTCATGCGGAGGCGCGCTTCCCGGACGATCCCTTCGATGTCCTCGCGGGAAGGCCGATCCAGATGAATGCCAGCCAGCACGGCGACGGTGCGGCGAAGTGCCGATGCCGCAGCCACGGCCAGCTCGGCCGCCAGCCGATCTTCCCGATGACCGGGAAGCGTCAGCACATCGACATGAACGGCTTCCCCTTCCTTGTCCGACCAACAGGCCGTCGCCGTCGCGCCGATATGCGCCGCTCCCCCGGTAACGAGAAATACGACGTCTTTTCCCATGCTGTAATGTCTGATCTCCACTTTATAAGCCTGCTTCGCCTTCGTTCGGCCGCTTGTCATCCGCTTCGCGCCCTTCCGTTGTCTTTAACGCTCCCTAAGTATAGGCAGGCGGATCGCCCATAGCTGTGATCATGATCACCGTTATCCCGCCGGCGGCCCTTCTGTCACAGACAATTCGCAACTCGCGAAAATCCGTGCCATATGTGATCGCGGTCACATAGACCGCGCATCGCCTGCTCTATAATCGGGATCGTAAAGCTATTCACTCCCGAGGAGGTATGTAAGATGAGTTCATTTGCCGCTACTGTTAACGCCACGGAGTACCCGCCGCACCTGAAGCACAAAGTCATTTTCGAAACGTTCGAACGGCTGGCGCCCGAGGAGGCCATGCTGCTCATAAACGATCACGACCCCGTCCCGCTTCGCTACCAGTTCGAAGCGAATCACGCGGAGCACTTTACGTGGGATTACATCGAGCGAGGACCTGCGGTATTCCAGGTCAGAATCGGGAAAATCTGATGGCGCGCGTCGATATCCTCGATGAGAAGACGATCAAGATTACGGTAGGTTTGGAAGACGCGGTCTCGATGGTTCGGGAAGCTTCCCTCGGAATCGGCGAATACGCCTCCGAGATCGTAACCATCTACGAGAAGATGCCGGAGTTTCACTATACGTATTTCTGTTTCTACGCTTACGACTCCGCGCGCTTGTTCGAGAGAATGCTCGGAGTCGATCCGAAGATGTACACTTCCTTTTCCTTGGATGCGCCCGACTCTTTCTTCTACTCTCTGTACGGCGGGATGGCGGGCTTGTACGAAGAGGCCAAAAGGCGGGAAACCAAATAGTCGAGAGGTGAAAACGCATGGACCGCAAAGACGCCAAAATCGTCGAACTGGACGTCAGGCCCCATCTTCGCAAGAAGCTGGAGCCGTTCCAATTGATCATGGACGCCGTGAAAAGCCTCGGCAAGGACGACATTTTCGTCCTTCACGCCACCTTCAAGCCTGCGCCGCTGTTCGGCGTGCTTAAGATGAAGGGATTGGCGGGCAAGGCCGAGCAGATCGGTCCCGAGCATTGGATATCCACTTTCGTGTACAAAAAGAACAAGAGCTGGCTGGACGACGGGACAAGCGACGGGGAAGAAAACGAGGAACGCGCGTCATCGACCGCGGATACCGAACCCGCGCCGGCCGGAGAGTCCAAGGTGGTCTCGCTGGACAACCGCGGCCTGGAGCCGCCCAAGCCGATGATTCGCACGCTGTCCGCTCTGGACCGCTGCCGGCCTGGAGACGAAGTGCACATTCATAACGACCGCGTGCCGATGTTCCTGATCGAAGAGCTTCAAACTCTGGGTTATCCGTATACCGTAGAGGAGCAGCCGGACGGGTCGGCGAAGGTTCGCATACAAAAACCGTAAGGAGGCGAGAACGATGTCCCGTCTCCCCTTTCTTTTTATCGTAACCGGAATCGTCGGATTCGCGCTGTTCCACGGAGCCTCCCTGCTCTCGCTGTCCGGCTGGCTCGGCGAAGAGCTGCGCGGTCCGGAAGGATGGTTCCACATCCATCTGTTCGTGCTCGGGTGGGCGACCATGCTCGCCATGGGCGCCGTCTACCAGTTGATCAACGTCATTCTTCAGTCTTCTCTGTACAGCGAGCGTCTCGGCTACGTTCATTACGCGCTGTTCTCCGTCGGCTTGTTCGGACTGCTCGTCGGCTTCGCCCGGGGAGACATCCACTGGATCGCGGCCTTCGCTTCACTGGCGTTCTGCGGAATCGTCGCGTTCGCCTGGAACATAGGCGCGACTCTGATTCGCGCGTCGAAATGGAACGCGATCACGATCAGCGCCGCGTGCTCGGTCGTCTGCCTGCTGCTGACCGGCTTGACCGGCATGGCGATGGGCCTGAACTTCGCGACCGCCATATGGGCGAACTATCATGACAATCTGTTCGGCGCGCATATCTGGCTCGGGACGGTCGGCTGGTTCGGGCTGTTGATTACCGGGTTCAGCTACAAAATGCTTCCGATGTTTTACTTGTCGCACGAGTATCCGATCAAGCTGCAAAGCGTCGTGCTCGTATTGTGGAACGCCTCCGTGGCGATCGGAGCGTTGGCTTTCCTGGCCGACTGGGGCGTATGGGCGCTCCAGCTCGCGATTGCTCTGCTGGCGGCAGCAGCCGTCCTCTACAACGTTCACCTGGTGCAGATCAAGAAGAAGCGCCACAAGCGCACTCCCGGATCCGGGATCAAGTGGTCGATGTACGCGAGCCAAGCTTTCGCCGTCATGACGATCGTCGCCTTCGCCTATTCGGTCATCTATCCGGAGCGGATGCTGCTATCCTCCTCCCTCGTCGTGGCAGGCTGGGCTTACTTGGGCGGCTGGGTTTCGTTCACGATACTCGGCTACGCCTCCAAGATTGTCCCGTTCCTATGGTGGACGCACAAGTACGGAAAACGCGCCGGCAAGCCCGGAACTCCGGTCATGGCCGATCTGCTCAGCGAGATGATGACGAACGTCGGACTGGCCTCGATCGCCGCCCTCAGCCTGCTTCTTCTCGGAGGACTTGCGGCAGGCTCGCCAGGGTTGATCTCGATCGCCGGGTCGGCTTTATCCGTACTGTCCATCGCCTATATTGCGCTCATCTCGCTCGTATTCACCCGCTAACTATAATGAAATGGGGATGATTACAATGGCACACAGCGAAGAACATCTCCGCGACCTTCTTAAGGAAGTGTACGACCCCGAGCTGGGCGTCAACATCGTCGATCTCGGACTGGTCTACGAAGTTCGCGACGAACCGGAACGGATCTACGTCAAGATGACGCTGACGACGCCGGGCTGTCCGATGCACGACACGATTGCCGGAGGGGTCAAATGGGTGCTCGCGGAACGTACCGGCAAGGAGGACGTCAACGTCGACATCGTCTGGGAGCCGAAATGGTCTCCGCGCATGATGTCGATGGAAGCGAAAGAAATGCTGGGCTTCTTCTGACCCGAATGTTTACGGCCAATCGGTTGTCTCGGGCGAAAATGAAGAAATGGCGGTGCTGGAGGGAATGATCCTCGCGCCGCCATTTTTGTTTGTTCGAACACCGGCTCTGGATTAGAGACGCGAATGCGCCGGTGGAGTCGCTGTAACCGTGCTGAGTCGGGTTGGAGCAGCAAATGGGCCGGATGAGTCGCTGTAACCGTGCTAAGTCGGGTTGGAGCAGCAAATGGGCCGGATGAGTCGCTGTAACCGCGCTGAGTCGGGTTGGAGCAGCGATGACACAGCCCCTGCCGGGTTCGCCTAATCTTCCTCGTCCGGAGAGTTGACCATGATGCGGGCGACTTGGGTTAATCTGTCGTACAGCATTTCTCTTGCCGGGCCGGCAAGTCCGATCTCGTCCATCGCTTCTCTCATGCAGCGAAGCCATGCTTCCGCTCTTCGCGGAGTAACCTGGAAAGCCAGATGCCGCTGCTGCATTCTCGGAGGCCCGTACCGGTCGGAGTAGAGCGGCGGACCGCCGGCGAACTGCGTCAGGAACAACGTTTGTTTGTGCATGATTTCCTCGACTCCGTCCGGAAACAGCGGGGAAAGATCGGCGTCCCGGTACACTCTCGGGTAAAAAGCCTGCACCAACCGCCGAATCGTCCCTTCCCCTCCGATCCTATCGTACAGCGTCTTCATTTCCTCGGTCTGCATATGCCCCACATCCTTTCGACAAAAGCTATCCTCATCATAAGCCGGGGAATCCCAGCCTGCTGTGACGTCCGTCACGGTAAAAAGGAGCCTTGCGGCTCCTAGGGCGTGTATGCAAACCCGCTCAGAGGCATCTATCACCGCCTTTTCGCACCCTGCTGCGTCACTTTTGCTTGACGTACCCCCGGTACGCCTTCACAAAAGTTCCTTGCATGGAACGAAAATTCGGCAACATCTGCTATCCTCGGAGTATGCATACACGCCCTAGATCAAACTAAGGTCTTCGATCGTTCAGGACAGATGGCCCACAAGCGCCATGCCATTCTTCCTTCCGAACGGGCGGTCACGCCCCGGCGGCTCGCCGATTCGAGCCGATGTCGCTGAACATGCCCGCATAGTTTTTCACTTCGTCGGCGTCGTTCTTGATTGCCGTAACGCTTAGCCATTCCAGGTAGATCTCCCCGTTCTTCCTCCGATTCCAGATCTCCCCTTGCCAATATCCTTTTTCCCGCAGGGAGCGCCACATCTCGTCGTAGAAGCTCTTATCCTGCTTGCCGGACTTCAGAATGCTCGGCTTCTTCCCGACCGCCTCCTCCGCCGAATAACCCGTAATCGCGGTGAAAGCGGGGTTGACCGAAGTGATGACGCCGTTCGTGTCCGTAATGAGAATCGCTTCGATCGTATTCTCCAGAATGTTGGCGGACAGCGTGAGTTTGTCCTGGAAGAACATCCAGTTGACGAGGACGAAGCTGGCCAGAGCGATCTGCGCAAGCGCCATGAACCCGATGGAATACTGGCCGGTCAGGCCGTAGATCGCCGTAAGCAGCAGCGGCGGGAAGAACCCGCCCAGGCCCCCCATGGCCGAGATCATGCCGTTGGCGATGCCCGCTTGCTTGGTGAAGTAGAGCGGCACGAGCTTGAAGATCGTTCCGTTGCCGGTTCCCGCGCACAGCGCCACGGTCAGACAGCCGACGGTATACAGCGCGATCGAGGGCGAGAAAGATAACAGAATGGCGGCTGCGGTCAAGCCCGCGAATACGAACATCAAAATTTTGAACGGATTAAAGCGATCTCCGAGCCAGCCTCCGATCGGTCTCATCGCCGTAGCCAGCGCAATAAAGCCGGCCGTGCGCATGCCTGCGTCCACTTTGTCCAGATCGAAGTGGCTCACGAGAAAGTTCGGCAAGTATACCGTGAAGGCAACGAACGAACCGAACGTCAGAAAGTAGAACAGGCACAGAAACCACAGCTTCTCGTTGCCCGACACCGCTTTGATCTGCTCCATGATCGGCGTGCGGACCGGCGTCTCCTTCCGATCGCCGAGCAGGAAGTTGAAGCCCGCGAGCAGCACCAGCGCGATGCTGTAGAGCATAACCGTCTTGGACCAGCCGATCGCGCTGGCCAGCACCGGAGCTCCGAATGCGGATAAAGCCGTTCCCAGGTTGCCGATGCCGTAGATGCCGTTGACGAAGCCGTGCCGTTCCTTCGGGTAATACTTGGGCAACGACGTCACCCCGACGGAGAATACGGCGCCGCCGATTCCGAGGAATACGCCGCCCACGATCAGATCGGCGAAGGAATCCGCCTGGCTGACCCAGAATACGGGCGCGAGCAGCAGCACGAAGCTGATCATGAACAGCTTGCGCGCTCCGTGCCGATTCGTCCAATAGCCGTACGGAATGCGCATGATCGAACCGATCAGCACCGGAATCGCCGTCACCCAGGCGAGCTGGGACGAAGTCAGCTGGATGTCTTCTTTAATATAGGGCATCAGAGAAGACAAGATCACCCATACCATAAAGCCCAAAACCAAACTTACCGTTTGCAGCGGCAGTTGAAACTTTTTTGCGTCTTGCATTCGCGCAGCTCCTCTCCTCTATGCCTATCAGTCCGGATTCGTAATCCAATGTACCATCGATAGGAATCGGAGCACTGTGACGCGAGTCACCGCCGCGCGTATCAACCGCCGTCCAGTGCGGAATCGTTCATAAAACGGACAAAAAAGCAAGCGGCGCATTTAAAACGAAAAACGACCGGCTTGTCGCAAGCGGACGAAGCTAGTCGTTTCTGGATCTGGCGAAGAAAAGCAAAACGAACGAAACGGCGATCATCGACAGCGTCCACGCCCAGGCCATCGTTGCGTTGCCGGCGTCTACAGCTATGTAGATCGCGGTAGGCGTCGTCTGGGTTCTGCCCGGAATGTTCCCGGCGATCATCAGCGTGGCGCCGAATTCGCCGAAGCCTCGGGCGAATCCCAGAACGTAGGCCGTTACGAAAGAACGATAGGCCAGCGGCAGCGTAATGTAGGCGAACACTTGGCGCTCGTTCGCGCCGCTGGAGCGAGCCGCCTCTTCCAGACCTTTGTCGACGGACAGGAACCCCGTCTTCATCGTCTGGTAGACAAGCGGGAAGGCGACAACGACGGAAGCGATCACCGCAGCCCACCAGGAGAAGACGATCGGAGCGGAGAACAGCCACTCCGCGAACTTCCCGATCCAGCTTCTTCTCCCCAGACTGACGAGAAGCAGAAATCCGACGACCGTCGGAGGCAAGACGAGCGGCAGCATGAACGCCGTCTCAAGCAGCGTCTTTCCTCTGAACGAACGCCTGGTCATCCACCTTGCCGCTCCTACGCCCAGCGCCATCGCCGCGATGCTGGACAAGAGCGCGACCCGCAGCGACAGCGCGATGGGCGACCAGAACGCTTGCCAATCCAATTCTCCGATCATTTGGCCGCGGGAACGGAGAAGCCGTATTTGACGAACACGTCCAGCGCGGCTTGCGATTGAAGGTAATCGTACAAGACGCCCGCTTGATCGGCGTTCTTCGTCGCCTTCACGATGCCGATCGGATATTCCACAGGCGTGTAAGTGGACGGATCGACGGAGAATGCGATGCCAACCTTATCCGAAGTGAGCGCATCAGTCTTGTAGACGAAGCCCGCTTCCGCGTTGCCCGTCTCTACATATTGAAGCACTTGGCGAACGTCCTTCGCCTGCACCAGTTTCGGCTGCAGCGAGTCCCACAGCTGCGCGTTCGTCAGCGCTTCTTTGGCGTAGTTGCCGGCCGGCACGCTCTCGGGAATGCCGATGGCGACTTTCTTGATCTCGTCACTGGCCAGATCCGCCGCGCCTGCAACGCTTATTTTGCCGTCCGTCGGCACGACGACGACCAATTCGTTGTTGAGAAGATTCGTTTGGCGTTCCGGATCGATCAGCTCTTTCTCGACCAGAGCTTTCATGTTTTTGGTCGCCGCGGACAAGAACAGATCCGCCGGAGCCCCTTGCTCGATCTGCTGCTGCAGCGCTCCGGATGCGCCGAAATTGAACACGAGCTTGATGTTCGGGTTCGCCGCCTCGAACAGCGGCTGGATTTCGTTCAGCGCGTCGGTCAGGCTCGCCGCCGCCGATACGGTAAGCTCGACTTGCTTCGCCGGAGCCGACTTGGAATCGGAATTCGAACCGCACGCGACAAATACGACAGACAGGACGACAGCAAGCAGCATAACCATACTTTTTCTAACAAATTGATGCATTCTTTCTCTCCACCCCTATGTTTAGTTATAATTAGATATAATTGATGATTATAAACTTGTCAGATCAGATTGTAAATCGAGCGAAGACCACTGCACTTATTCTTGTTAATCTCCCACAACGAACGCCTGGTTATGATTGTCAGAACGCATGATAGTTCCCAGAAATCCAATACGACGCCTATATCGCCCCTCTCTTGCCGCAAATGATCCGACTCCTCTTGCTCTCCCCGGTCCCGATGCGCATCTTGTCGGTACGAATACTATTTTCGCCTACTTGTCTGACAATAGAAGTGACGACCATCACAAAACCTGTATAAATTATGTTAAAACATATTTAGATATAACCATCTATAATTTCGCTTCTGTCTAAACGCAGCAAAAAAAGTACAACTGATCAATTCGCATACACGAGCAAACGAACCCCCAGATGGTGAGGCTTTTGCAACGCGAACAGAGAGCGATGTTCTAAAGAATCGGTTATCATCTCTCCAATGGCGTGTAAACGGAGAGCGATGTTCTAAAGAATCGGTTAACGACTCCCCAATGGCGCTCAAACAGAGAGCGATGTTCTAAAGAATCGGTTAATGTCTCCCCAATGGCGCTCAAACAGAGAGCGATGTTCTAAAGAATCGGTTAATGTCTCCCCCAATGGCGCTCAAACAGAGAGCGATGTTCTAAAGAATCGGTTAATGTCTCCCCCAATGGCGTGTAAACGGAGGGCGATGTTCTAAAGAATCACACATTGCCACACGCGTGAGGTCGCGATGAAAAACTTATCTAGCCTGGTAAGCAGATGTGAGTCAGTTGGTCAGCCATAGAAAAAAAGCTCCTTGCCGGCAAGTTGTACCGACCAGGAGCTTTACTGGATGCGTTCCGGGGCGCTTTACTTCAGCAGAGCTTTCAGTACATCGTCCACCTTGGTGCTGTTCGCGATCGGACCGTCGTTCATCCAATGGAACATTTCGACTTCATGCAGATTTCCTTTTTGGACGGCGGGAACGTTTTTCCACAGCGGATGATTTTGGAATTCCTTGGCGTCGTCTTCGCCGGGCTTGTCGTACGTGATGAAAATATGATCGGCATCGAAATCCGGAATCATCTCCGCCGAGATCAGAGGAGCGGAGTTGTCCTCCCCCCATGCGAACTCCTTGATCAGCTTGGACGGCTGCAAGCCTAAATCTCCGTACAGCACGTCGGCGGAGAAGTTGCTTGGACCGCCATAAATTTGAATGCGCTCGGCCCTCGTAAATCGAATGAACATGACGGTTTCGTCGCCCAGAGCCTGCTTCAGCGATTCGCGGGCTTCGGCTGCTTTGCTCTCGTAGTCGTTCAGCCATGCCTCCGCCTGCTCCGGCCTGCCGATCACGTCGGCCACCTTTTTCAGCGTGTCCTTCCAACCGTCCTCGCCGCTGAACACGTAAGTGGGAGCGATTTTCGCAAACTGCTCGTATCTCCCTTCCTGGGCGTAGGCCGGATAAGCGAGCAGGATCAGCTCGGGCTTCTCCTGAAGAATCAATTCCAGATTAATGCTCCCCGTGCTGATCGCCGGCAAGTCGCCGATTCGATCTTGCAAATACGGCAAGGGGCGGGTCCCGTACATCGTCTGCGTCAGCGGTTTGACGCCCAAGGCCAGCAGGAAGTCGTCCAGATAGACTCCGACGATGCGTTCCGGGGCTCCCGACACTTCCATCGTGCCGAACTCGTGCGTATAGGAACGGGCCTCTCCACCCGAAGCTTCCGACGCTGTCTCCGTCGATGGAGCCGGATCGGCTTCCGCGCTTGGCGCGGCCGATTCCGCTTGTTGACTTGCTTCCGCCTGCACGCTCGGCTCCGCTTGTTCGTTCTGGCGGCCGCATGCGGTCGCCAATACAGCCGTCATGAGCACAATCAAAATCAGATAAAACCCGACGCGTTTGTTAGCGTTTCTCTTGTCCACTGTGTTCTCCCTCGTCCTTTTGTCATTGATTATCATTCTCAATGACAGTGTAGCACGGGCCGAAACCTCATCTCCATGACCGATTGTACGTTCATTTTTGCACGATTGTTGGCAGCGCCCGGCTGGAAGGAACAAGACAGCGGACTGCGTCCTGCAGCTTCAACCGATGGGCGATAATGCCGAAAGTCATCCAAAAGTCGAAACGGACCTCGTAGCAGCGCCCGGCTTTCACGACAGGCAAGCGGCTCCATCTGGGATCGTCCGCCAACTCCTCCCAATACGATCGGCCCGCCGGGTCCACGACAAGGAACAGGTGATCCGCCTGCAATTCGAACAGATCTTCCGTGGCGACGGGAGCATAGCCGGAGGGCTTGTCCCAAGCGAGCTGCAGCACGGATTCGGAAGGCTTCAGGCCAAGATCCTGGTACAATACGGTTCCCGAATAACCGCCCGGTCCCCCGTACAGGCGAATACGCCTGTCGTTGCATATCCGAATCAGCGCGACCGTCTGATCGCCGATTTCCGCCAGCTGCGTTCGGGCGGATTGCAGCACCTGTTCGTGATGGGAAATCAGCGCTTCGGCCTGCGGCAGCCGATTCAGCAGCTGTCCGATAATGCGGACGCCGTGCTCCCAATGGTGAAGCCCTTTGCGTATGCTGTACGTGGGCGCGATTTCGGAAAAGCGGTCGAATCTGCCGTCGCCGCCATACGAGTGATGTCCGAGAATAATGAGATCGGGCTTGGCATCGGCAATCTCGCCGAAATCGAACGAGAGCAGCGACCATTCTTCCACGCCGTTCAAATAAGCGTTCAAGTAGCTTTGACGGAAGCTGTTTCCGACGCATTTCAGGACGGGTTTGACGCCAAGCGCGATCAGAAAATCTTCGACGTACAGCCCTACGACCCGAATCGGGCCGAAAGAGCGGTCGGGCGGATCGGCCGTCAGGCCAAGCGACTGCATATGCAGCGGAAACGGCTGGGAAACGTCGACATGCTTGGCGAAATGCCGACGCGCGAACTCCTTGGGCGACACGCCGATGACCTGCTTGAATTGTCTGCTGAAGTAAAACTCGTTGCGGTAGCCTACGCTTTCCGCGATTTCCCGCAATTTGCGGTCGCTGAACAGCAGCTGCTTCTTGGCGTGGCGAATTCGGATTTCCGTCAGCATCTCCATCGGGCTCTTGCCCGTCTCTCTTTTGAAAATGAAAGAATAGTGCGAGGGGCTCATGTTCGCCGCCTTGGCGAGCTCTTCCCGTGTAATCTGCTGTCCGTAATCTCGTTCCATCAACCTGACCGTCTCTTGGATCGCTTCCCTCGATTCCCGATTCTCCCGGCGCTCTATGCGGGACTTCCACATTTTCGACAGGATATCGAGAAAACGAACCGAACGGGCGAACGTCAAGTATTCCTGCAGCCCGTCCTCCTGCCTTTCCGCGTCCATCCAGCGTCCGATCTCTTGAGCCAGATGGTTGTCCACCAAGCCGGAAACCGGAAAAATCGCCGGCTCCATGACGACGGAAGCCGCGTCTCCGACCGCTTCGTCTCCCTCCGCCTGTTCGACCCGCCAAACGTCGAACTCGACCGCCCGGCAGCGCAGCGTTTGCTCTCCCTCGCCGCGGATTCGCACGTGTTCCCCGGGGAGCAGCAGCCAGCAGCTGTCCGGAAACAGGACCGCATCGGCTTGCTCCCTTACCAGTCGCGCCCTGCCGGCGTCGACCCTAACGATCAAATGTCTTCTCGAGCGGCCTTCCGGGAGCACATCGGCCAGAAGCGCCTCCGACAACTCTCCCGTCCGCGTTACCGTCGCATGTATAGCGCCGCCCCGATACGCCGGACCTGAGCGTCCGTTCTTCATTCGCACCTCGTCCCTTCCCCTAGAAATTCGGCGCCTCGTCCAGACGCGCGAACAGGATATAGTCGAGGCCGACCGGATTGCCTGCTTGCCTTCTGAGCGCGCTGTTGATCTGACCGCGATGGTAGTGGCCGTGAAGCGCGACGTGAATGAGAATGTCGCGGATCGAAGTGCGGAATTTCGTTCCGCTCTGATTGGCGTAGTCGAGCATGCGATCCAGATCCGTCTCCGACAAACCGGCGATATAGCGTTTATAACGCTGCTCGTTGTCCCGAGCGAGCGCCTCCAGCGAAACGACGTCGCTCTCCTCCCACAACGTCAGATGCGCGCTGCTCTTCCCTTCCAGCCGGGTCACCCATACCTGCTCCGCGATCAGGAGATGACGAAACAGCCTGCCGATCTCCCCGTTCTCGTCGGAGTGCCCGCGAAGGCCCGCCAGAAGCGCGTCGTCGGCCCAGTACATATGATCCATCATGCGTCGTATCGTCTGCATCCCTTTTTCCTCCGATCCGGTTTGCCTCTCTTTTCTCCATGCCCTCTCGCCCACCCTCCGTATCGGACGGTCAAGACGTTTAGGTCCACCTTGCCGCCCACAGCTTCATCTCATGGCAGATGACGTGCAGGTCCTGCCCCTTCGGAGTAAGCGTGTATTCCACCGTAACCGGAACGGTCGGATACACGACCCGCTCGAGGACGCCCTGCTCCTCGAGATGGCGCAGCGTGCTGGTCAGCGCGCGCGGGCTTACGCTGGGAATTTTGCGCTGGAGCTCCCCGAAGCGAAGCGTGCCGCAGAACAGCTCGCGAATGACGAGGAACGCCCACTTCCCGCCGAGCACGTCCAACGTTTTTTCGATATTGCATTCGATATGTACCGGATTTTTCGGAATATAGCTGCTCGCTTTTTTAACCGAATTCATGAAATCTCTCCCTCCAAGCCTGTAACTATATTCGAGTATAGTAGCTATACTTCCTATAATTAAGTGAAAAACATTTCACTTCTTCAAATTGTATACGAACTTTTATAGAATGAGAAGGCAACGAAAACGAATTCAAGGAGGCTGCTGGGAATGAAATATCGCAGATTGGGCGGAAGCGGACTTAAGGTCAGCGAGATCAGCTTGGGAAGCTGGCTTACATATGGCGGTTACGTAGAACGGGAAAACGCGGTGAAATCGATCAAGACGGCTTACGATCTGGGCATCAACTTTTTTGATACGGCCAACGTGTACGAGAGAGGTGCGGCGGAAGAACTGGTCGGCAAGGCGCTGAAGGAGTATCCCCGCGAATCCTACGTGTTGGCGACGAAAGCGTTCTGGCCGATGGGAGAAGGCCCGAACGACCGCGGCCTGTCCCGCAAGCACGTCGTCGAGCAGGCCAACGCGAGCTTGAAGCGTCTGGGCCACGACTACGTGGACATCTTCTACTGCCACCGTCACGATCCGGAGACGCCTCTGTACGAGACGCTGCGCGCGATCGACGATCTCGTTCGCCAAGGCAAGGTGCTCTATGTCGGCGTAAGCGAATGGCAGGCTTCCCAGATCGCGGAAGGGCTCGGCGTAGCCGACCGCTACCTGCTCGACCGCATCGTCGTCAACCAGCCGGTGTACAATATGTTCGAGCGTTACATCGAGAAGGAAGTCGTGCCGCTCAGCGAGCGCTCCGGCATCGGACAAGTCGTCTTCTCTCCTCTCGCGCAAGGCCTGCTTACGGGCAAGTATTCGTCGGCTTCCGACATCCCGCAGGACAGCCGCGCCGCGAAGCTGGATTGGGTGCGCAAAGGCATTACCGAAGAGAAGATCGCCAAGGTAAAGCAGTTGGAAGGCATTGCGAAGGAGCTTGACATTTCCGTGGGCAATCTCGCTCTGGCGTGGATTTTGCGCCTGAACAACGTGGCGAGCGCTCTCGTCGGCGCCAGCCGTCCGGAGCAGGTGACGGAGAACGCCAAAGCGTCCGGCATCGAGCTTAGCCCGGAAGTTCTGGACCGCATCGAGGATATCTTGAAATAATGCAGCATAGGGCTTCCCGGCGCCTCTCCAAGAGGCGTTGCGGGAAGCCCTGTTCATTGCATGCGGATAAAAAAGTTGTAGAAGGGAAACATTAATGGCGCACCTTTACAACCGATGGAGGTTCACATGCTTTATCTGCTCAGCTCCGTCCTGTTGCTCGTCGGCCTCGCCTGCATCAATCTGGTTTTCGCCTATCAGAGCAAGCACATCGATCCCCGGCTGTGGCCAACGATCAAATATCAGCTGCTGATGCTGCCCCTGTTTTTTCTGGCCAATCTGAGCGTCGGGTACGGCATCCGGTTCGGCTTGAAAGCTTCGCAGCGGCTGGCGTTCGCGCTCATCTCAGCCAAGTGTCTGGAAATTCTCATTTCCGTAGGGGTGGGATACTTGTTCCTCAAGGAATCGCCCACTCGTAAAACGTGGATCGGTCTCGGCGTCATTGCCGCCGGTCTCGCGCTCGTGAAGCAAAAGTAAACGCACCCTCGCTTCATCCCGAATAACGGCGTTCGGAACGATCGTTCATCCGAACGGGATTCGCTTCCAGGAAGAGGACCAATCGGTCGATCAGTCCGATCGTAGGCCAGCTGAAATGATGCTCGATCTGCTCGACCTCAGCCGCGATTCGCTCCTCCGGCACGCCGATCTGCCGCAAAAATCGCTCCAGCAACAGGTGTCTTTCCAGCAATCTTTTGCCGGCGCTCAAACCTTGGGCCGTCATCGTCACCCGGCCGTATTTCTCATATTCCACGTATCCGGACTCTCCCAGCTTCTGGGCCATCTTCGAGGCGGAAGACGGATGCACCGCAAGCGCCAGGGCGACGTCCGAAATGCGGGTATATCCCTTCTCCTGCGACAGCAAGTAAATTTGCTCCAGATGATCCTCCATACCGGGGGTAGGCAAGCTCCCACTCCTCTCAGGCGGACGGAACCGCCGGACGAATGAACTTGGCGACGATGCCGTGCTTAGGCGACGCGAGGAAGCTGATCATGAACACGATACCCGTCGCGAACGCCATCGATCCCGAGATCGACGTATCCAGCCAGACCGCGACGTAATAGCCCGCTATGGCGGAGACGACGCCGAACAAGCCGCTTAGTCCGAGCATGACGGCAAGCCGGTCCGTCCACAAATAGGCGGCAGCGGCCGGTGTGATGAGCATCGCTACGACCATGATCGCGCCGACCGCATCGAACGCGGCCACGGTCGTGACCGATACGAGCGACATGAACACGTAGTGCATCAGCACGACCGGAATGCCCAGGCTCGCCGCCAGCGCGGGATCGAACGACGTGATTTTCCACTCCTTATAGAACGCCAGGATGACCGCCACGACGACGATCAGGACGAGCGAGAGGATGAATACCGCCTCCGGAATCGCCCCAAGCCAAGGCAGCTCGATTTTCTCCCAAGGGATAAACGTAATCTCTCCCATCAGCGTATGTTTGACGTCGAGGTGGGCGTTGCCGACCTTCGTGGCGATGAGCACGACGCCGATTGCGAATAACGAAGTAAATACGACGCCGATCGAGGCTTCCTGCTGCACGCCGCGGGAATGAAACCATTGTACGAGCACCGACGTCAGCAGCCCGGCGGCAATCGCGCCGACCAGCATATGCACGCCGCTCAACTCGCGCGTAACCAGATAGGCGACGACGATGCCCAGCAGTACCGTATGGCTGATCGCGTCGGCCATCATCGCCATTCTTCGCAGAACGAGCAGCGCGCCGATAAATCCGCACGACAGACCGACCAGAGAAGCCGTCAACAATATCCAACCGGCATAACTCATCTCAGCTCCCCCTCTCCAGCGCGCTTTGCTGTACGAATGTCGCTCTTCTCAGCTTTTTACGCTGCGCGTACTGCTGTACGGCAAGCACGACCAGCCCCTTGCGGATGCCGAAAGCGAGCGAGACGACGAACAGGCAGGCGGCGGCGATTACGATAAACGGTCCTGTCGGCCAACCCTTGCCGTACGTGCTGATCAGCGTTCCGGCCATACCCGCTCCCCCGCCGAACAGCGCGGACAGAATGACCATCCATTTGAACGAATGGGTCCAGTAACGGGCGCTGACCGCCGGAATAATGAGCAGCGCCGCCATGAGGATGACGCCCACCGCCTGAATGCCGATGACTATGACAAGCACGAGCGCCCCCATGTAAATGCCGCTCATCCACCGGGTAGACATGCCCAGCCCTTTGGCGAACGCCGGGTCGAACAGAAACAGCTTCCACTCCTTGAAGGCGATGCCGGCGACGAGCAGCACGACCGACGCCAGCACGATCATCATCACCACGTCCTTGCGCACCATTGAAGCCGCCTGCCCGAAAATAAAGCTGTCCAGACCGCTCTGGCTCGCGCCGGCCATCCGGTTGACGAAGGTCAGCATCATGATGCCGAGACCGAAGAATACGGACAAAATGATGCCCATCGCCGCATCCTCCTTGACGCGGCTGGACGAACGAATCCAGTGAATCAGCAGCGCGCCGATCAAGGCGCTGACGGCCGCTCCCGCGATCATGACCGGCAGATTCTTATATCCCATCAAGGCAAAGCCTCCGACGACTCCCGGCAGCGCCGCGTGGGACAGGGCGTCGCTCATCAGGCTTTGCCGCTTCCAGTAGGCAAGGCAGCCCATAATGCCGGCCGCCGTGCCGAGGATCAGCGTGCTCAGCAGCACCCACTGGGCGTTATGCGACAGTCCGATCATCCCGATAACCCCTCCATCCAGCGAAGCGTTCCGCCATAGGTACGGAATATATTTTCCCTCGTGAACGTGTCGCCCGTAGGTCCGTGAGCGACGACGGTCCGATTGAGCAGCAGCACGTGATCGAAATAATCCTCCACCGTCTGCAGATCGTGATGGACGACCAGCACGGTCCTTCCCTTGCTCTTGAGCAGCTTCAGCGTATCCATGATCGCCCGCTCGGTTGCGGCGTCGACCCCGGCGAGCGGCTCGTCGAGGAAATACAGGTCCGCGTCCTGAATCAGCGCGCGGGCGAGGAATACCCGCTGCTGCTGCCCGCCGGAGAGCTGGCTGATCTGACGCGAAGCGTAATCCGCCATCCCCATCTGATCCAGCGCGTTCAGCGCCTTCTCCCTGTGCAGCTTCTTCGGCCATTTCAACCAGCCGATCCGTCCGTACAGCCCCATCATGACGACGTCGAGCGCGTTCGTCGGGAAGTCCCAATCGACGGACCCCCGCTGCGGCACATAGCCGATTCGCTCCTTCGCCTTGACGTAAGATTCTCCGAAGAAACTTACCGTGCCGGACAGCTTCGGATGCAGCTCGAGCAGCACTTTGAGCAGCGTCGATTTGCCTGCGCCGTTCGGTCCGACAATGCTCGTCATCGTCCCGGGACGAACCTCGAAGCTGACGCGATCCAGCACTTTGTTTTTCCTGTAGGAGGCCGACAGTTGATTAACGTTGATTACCGGAAGCATTCGGCTCCCCCTTTCATTTCAGCGCCTGGTAGATCGTCTCGACGTTGTGCCGGTACATGCCCGCATACGTGCCTTCCGGCGTGCCGGCATCGCCCATCGCGTCGGAGAACAGCTCGCCTCCCAGCTTGACGTCCAGCCCCTGCTTTTTGGCGCCTTCGACGACCGCATTGATCGATGCGGGGTTGATGCTGCTTTCGACGAATACGGCCGGCACTTGATGCTCGAGCAGCAGCCCGATCGTATCCTCGATGTCCGACAGTCCGATTTCCGCTTCCGTGCTCAGCCCCTGCAAGCCGACCACCTCGATGTCCAGCATCCGGCCGAAATAGCCGAACGCGTCGTGCGCGGTGACAAGCACTCTTCTCTCCTGCGGGATCTGCGCCAGCTTCTCCGTCGCTTCTTGCTTCAGTGTGTCAAGTTCCGCAAAATACTTCGTCCTGTTGCTTTCGAAGTAATCGGCATCCTCCGGCGAAGCTTCCTTCAGCTTCTCTGTCGCGGCGCCGAGCGCAATCTTCCACAGGTCGATGTCGAACCAGACGTGCGGGTCGGTCGCTCCTCCTTCATCCTTCAGGAGCCGACCCTCCGGTATGCCCTCGCTGATTGCCAGCACCGGCTTGTTCTTGCCGATCTCCTCGAATACTCTGACCATATTGGCCTCCAGATGAAGTCCGCTGTAGAAAATAACGTCTCCGCCCTCCAGCTTCCCGATATCTCCCTGCGTCGCATTGTATAGATGCGGATCGACGCCCGGTCCCATCAGACTTTGCACGTTGACCCGGTCGCCTCCGATGACGGATATCGGTTCCGCGATTTGCGCGATCGTCGTCACGATGTCGATTTTTTCCCCTTTTGCCGTCTTGCTCTTGTCGGCGGATTCATTGGAACCACACGCGGTCAATGCTCCGACCAATGCCAACAGACAAACTCCCGCAACCGCTTTTTTGCTCTTGAACAACCTTTTCTCCACTCTTTTCTCCTCCTGATCCAATTGTGTACATGGTGAAATATTTTTACCTAACGCAAAACTTGTGCATGGGTTTAAAATAATTTGCCCAGGACAATTTGTCAACCGTTTCTTGTAAAAAAATGCAGCGATCCGAGTAGCTTTTGGTGGTAATGGAGTGGCTGGACGGTGAGAACCAGGGATAAAACGGCATGAAAAAAAGCGCAAGCTCCAGGGGCGTTACTCCCTTGAAACTTGCGCTTTTCGCCTCATTCGGCCCTGCCTGCTTAAAGCTCCGGCGAGCCTGTCGTTGGCGGGGTTCTCCTCTGATCGGGTGTGACGGACTTTACCGGCCTTCCTCCCGTCCGGGCGCATCGCTCTCTTGCCGCTTGACGCCATCCATGAACCATTCGATCGCTTTCATCGCGTCTTCCAGGGCGGACGGATCGGCCGCTTCCCGGGAAGCCAGCCACAGCGACGTCTCGTTCAAAGCTCCCGACAGAAAATGCGTCGTTACCTCCAACGGAACCGCCTTCAGGTAGCCGAGCTCCCGCATAATTTCCAGCTGTCCGCGCAGCAGGCGCATGGAATGCTTCTGATCCATGGCCCTCCAGACCTCCCAGCCTAATATGGCGGGACCGTCGATCAGCATAATCCGTTTGTTGCGCGGCTCTACCGCGGCCAACACGAAGGCGCGGCAGCCGAAGAACAGTTGCTCCCACACGTCGTCGCTTGCCGATGCCGCCTGCTCGATCCGCTCCGCCACTTCCTGCTGCACCGCTTCGAGCACCGTGCGAAACAAGTCCTTCTTGTTGCGAAAATGATGATACACCGCTCCGCGCGTAATGTTCGCCTCTTGAACGACCGCCTCCAGCGCGGTGTCCGCGTAGCCCCGTTCGGTGAAATGCTCCCTCGCAATCTCGACCAGCCGGCGAATCGTCTCCTGCGCTTCCTCTTTGCTCTTCCTCATCGTACGCTCCGTCTGCCTCCGGAAATGTTCAGCCTTGGCGTTCTTCCTCCGCGTTCCATATCTCTTCCGAGTATTGTTTGCCGAACGATTCGGACGGCGGAATGATCTTGATTACATCGATCAGTATACCATTCGGATCGGAAGTCAGGAAGTGACGCTGCCCGAAGTCCTCGTCGCGGATGTCCAGATGCAGAGGGAGCCCCGCCCCGCATATGAGCCGTTCGTACTGCGAATCGACGTCGTCCGTCTCGAAGTTGAGAATCATCCCCCTCGCTTGCGTCCGATACGCCTCCGGGATCGTCGGATGCGTATAATCGATGATCGCCAGCTCGTAAGCCGCTCCGTCGCCTCCCGTTCTTAAGCTCACATACCAGTCCGCTTCGAACACCGTCTCGAACCCGAAATGCTCGACGTAAAAAGCGGATGTCTCCTGCACCTTGTCCGTCATAATAACGGGATAAAAGCTGTTTGTTTTCATAATGGCAATCTCCTCTCGATTATCGATTCGTCATTAATTTAACATACGTACTGTATGTATGTAAATAGCTAATCGAATTCCGCTCAAACGAAGGGCATTGTTCTATGAAATCGAGTAACGCTCCCCCAAACATTGTCAGATTAAGCTCCGGAGAGGCCCGAGGCCAATAAAGTGCCTTGGCGGTATGCGCTCGGAACCGGCGGAGAGACCCCAGGGCCAATAAAGTGCCTTGGCGGTATGCGCCCGGAACCGGCGGAGAGACCCCAGGGCCAATAAAGTGCCTTGGCGGCATGCGCCCGGAGCCGGCGGAGAGACCCCAGGGCCAATAAAGTGCCTTGGCGGTATGCGCTCGGAACCGGCGGAGGGCTATAACCGCTTTACCTGAAAACATGCTCCCCCTCCGTATGAAAAAAAACGCAAGCTCCAGGGCTCTTGGGCCCTGAAACTGCGTTTTTTTCCTCGCTATCCTCTTCAGTTGCTCTCGACCAGCCAGCAGCTTTACCAGGCGTAGGCCTGAGGAGCCGAGCCGCCCGGTCCCGGGAAGATCTCGTCGATGCGCTTCAACACGTCGTCCGACAGTTCGAGATCGACGACGCGCAACGCGCCTTCGAGCTGGCCGAGCGTGCGCGGGCCGATAATCGGCGCCGTCATCGCCGGATGCACGAGCGTCCACGCGAGCGCCACGTTCGCATCGCTCTCGCCGATGTCGCGGCACAGCGCGCCGAACGCTTCGAGCTGCGCCCGATGGCGCTCCACGCGCTCCGGATTGCCGGCCCGCTTGGAGCCTTCGACCGGCCTCAGCGCATGTCCGCTCAGCAGACCGCCGTCCAGCGGGCTCCACGCGATGACGCCGATGCCCAGCTCCTCCGCCGCAGGCAGCACTTCCAGCTCCGGCAAGCGGCACAGCAGGCTGTACTTGTGCTGCTCGCTCACCAGGCCGAGCGTCCGGCTCGCCTTCGCTTCGTACTGCGCCTTGACCAGATCGCGCCCGGCGAAATTGCTTGATCCGACATAGCCGATTTTGCCTTGATGAATCGCTACGCCGAACGCTTCCCACAGCTCGTCCCAGCTTACGTTGCGATCGACGTGATGCATTTGATAGAGTTCGATATGATCGGTCTGGAGCCGCTTAAGCGATCCTTCCAGGTGACGGCGAAGCTTGTAGGCGGACAGGCCGGCCTCGCTGTTCGGGCCGTCCGTCTCGTCGCTCATATCGCCGTAAAACTTCGTCGCCAGCACGACTTTCTCGCGCCTTCCCCCGCCTTGAGCGAACCAGCGGCCGATGATCTCCTCGGTCCTGCCGGCGTTTTTGCCCCAGCCGTAGATGTTGGCCGTATCGAAGAAATTGATTCCCGCGTCCAGCGCGGCGTCCATGATGCGGAAAGCTTCCTTCTCGTCCGTATCGACTCCGAAGTTCATCGTTCCCAGACATAGCTTGCTGACTTTCAGGCCAGAGCGGCCCAAACGAGCGTATTTCATCTTCCCCACGCGCCTCTCCTCGAATGTTCTTCCCTAACTATTGTAACTTTCAAATAGATATCGATTCAAGAAAGCGTTGCGAAATTTGCCCTGCGGGTCAAAACCGGCGGCCAGCTCCCGGAAATCGGGCAATTTCGAATAGAAAGATTGCACGCGCGCCGGCTCCATCGTGAACAGCTTGGCCCAGTGAGGCCGCGCTCCGAACGGCTCGAGCTTGCTTTCGATCAGCGGCAGAACTTGCCGAACCGCCTCCCAATCCGGCTTCCACGTAAAATGAATGCCCGCCGAGTTTTGCTTGTAGTTCGGACTCATCCACAGCTCGTCCGCCGCAATCGTACGAATCTCGGACACGTACAGCAACGGGGATATGCTATCTCTGATTTCGGCTATCGCGTCCAGAGCCCGATAGACTTGATCCCGAGGGACGAAATACTCGCTCTGCAGCTCCTCCCCCGCGCTCGGGGTAAACTCCATCTTGAAATGCGCCAGCCGCTCGTGCCACGGTCCGGCAACGCCCAGCTGCTCGCTGCAATTGTGAGCGGCATGCCCCGGCACGGGATGAAGCGGCTGAGTCGCCCTCTTCGCTCCGTAAAGCTCGGGTTCGGCAGGGCTGAATTGACCATCCGCCGCCGTCCGCTTCACCCACACTTGATTGATCGCCGTATCCTTCCAATCGGTGAAAAGGCTTACACTGTAGCCGGAGAAAAAAATGTCGTCCGCATGCTTCTCCAACTGCGAGAGAGGCAAATTTTCATAGACGGTCTGGCTCACCTCGAAGGCAGGGACCACGTCCAGCGTCAGCTTCGTTACGACTCCCAACGCGCCCAGCCCGACAACCGCTCCCGCGAAGGCGCCGTCCTGCCCGTCCCGCGACAGCGCAACCTTCTCCCCGTCAGCGTTAACGATCTCCAGCGCCCTCACCGCCGTAGAGAGATTGCCGTTGCGGTTCCCGGAGCCGTGAGTGGCCGTCGCGCATGCGCCGGCTACGCTGATGTGCGGCAGCGACGCCAGATTGTGCAGCGCATAGCCGTTGTCGTTCAAATAGCCGCACAGCTCTCCGTAGCGGATGCCCGCTTCGACCGTAACCGTCCCGCTGCCTCTGTCCAGACCGACGATCCGGTTCAACTTCGAGAGCGAGAGATGGCTTCCGTCGGTATCGGGAATGCCGTTAAACGAATGACGCGTGCCGAGCGTCTTGATCGTACGGCTGCGAGCGACCAGCTCTTGAACTTGTTCGACGTTGTCCGGCGCATGAAACTCCGAAGCGCCATACCGATAATTTCCGGCCCAGTTTCGTTCGTTCCCCACGTTTTCACGCTCCCTATCGGACTTAGGCCCGTCTCCCCTTCCCTCAGCGGAGACGCAGCCGCCAACGCTAGTATACCAAGTGTTGGCAGCCCGCAATAGAGGCTAATCTGTTCGGCTAGAACTTATAGGCGACGATGCTCTCGACCGTTCCGCCCGGAGGCGTGTATTTCAAATAATAGGAGGCCGAGTCGCCGTTCCAGTAAGCGAGGCGCGACACCGAAGCGTGCAGCGAATCCCGCAAAATGTAACGTCCGTTCGCCAGCTGCGTTCCGTCCAGCTCCGCCTGGTACACGTGGTCGTTGTTCTCGTCCCTCGTATGAAACAGCAGCTTCTTCCCGTCCGGAGACAGGCTGTAGGAGACGCCGACGTCCAAGCCGTCGATCCTCGTCCCCAGCACAAGCGACGAGACTTCCCGCGTCTGCGGATCGTAGACGAACAATCCGTTCTCTCGGTCGTAGGTCCCGTCGAACAACAGCTCGCCGCCCGGCAAAAAGCGGTATTCCCCGATCGAATCGCGCGCTTTCCCTCCGGGAAAATCCAAGTAAAGCTCGGCCTCTCCTCCGTCCGGCGAAAATCTGTAGATGGCGTTATCCGTGTCCGCAAACGAACCGTCCACGTAGATATATCCGCCGTAATAGCGTGGATTGCCGTAGCTGTATCCGTATTTCGACGTATCGAAGAGTTTCTTCAAATCCGCCCATTTCTCTTCCCCGCTTGCCGGCCGAATCAGGCCGATTATTCCGGGCACGCCGCCGATCACGTACTCGCCTTCCGGGTCGGCGAAGCTCCAGCGGGAGTCCGCTTCCGCACCGTCCAGCGCCCACGTCTCCCCGCTCTCCAGATCGCTGACGTAATGCCGCCCGCCCTGCTCGTACAACGACCGCCGTCCGTTCTCGGACACCTCTGACGCGCGCGTTTCCGACACCTTTTCGACCTCATCCAGCCGTTCCAGATTCGCCTTGTACAAGCCGTCCGCCCGATTGAACAGCATGCTTCCTTCGCGAACGTTCAGCACATCTTCGAACCTCGCCTGGTGTTGCAGCGCGACAGGGTCGCCTTGAATCAGAGGCAGCTTCTTCGCTTGGAGCTCCGATTTTACGTCGCTGCTTAAAACAAAGCTGCTCTCCCCGGTATGGCCGACCGCCTGCGCGGCGCACCCGGTCAGCGCGAACGCCAGAACGACCGTCCCCGCGCGCCAGAGCTTGCGCCCCCCGCCGCCTCTTTTTCCGCTTTTCATCGTCATCTTCTTCCGTCCCTTCTGAATCGATTCGGCGCCCCGCTTCGTTAACGGCTTGCGCGGTTGGCCCGCTCCTGTAATCTAACGCACGGATATAGACAATTCAGGCGGAGTTGTTGCCAACTTGCGACCGCAGCGGCAGTCTAATCTCCAGAACGACGGCGGCAGGGCGAACAGTCAGCGCGACGGAGCCGCGGTGGAGCTCGACGATTTGCTTGCAGATAGCAAGGCCGAGTCCGACGCTCCCCCGTTCCTTGGAGTCCGGGGAACCGCTGCGGTAGAACGGCTCGAACGCCAGGTCCGCTTCGAATCGATGCCCGGGCTCGATCTCGTTCGCGATCGTCAAGACGGCTTCGGTTCCGGCGAACGACAGGTCGACTTCGATGACGCTGTCGGGCTTGCCGTATTTAATCGCGTTGTCCAGAACGTTGTCCCATACTTTGCGCAGCTCGTCGGCATCCCCGCTTGCGACGAGCGGCTCCAGCCGGCAGCGAATGCGCTGCCCGCGTTCTTCCGCCTTCAGCTGCATCGCTTCCGCCGCGTCGCCGATCGAATCTTCGAGCCAGACGGCTTCGTCGCGGCGATCCGCCGCATCGAACTCCCGCTTGGAATGCTCGATAATGTCCAGCATCATCCGGTGGAGACGCCCGGACTCCCGATGGATGCGGTCGGCCGCGCTCCGCAGGAACACCGGATCGTCGAAATCGGGCGCCTGCAAAATTTGCGCATAGCCGGAGATCGTCGTTAGCGGCGTCTTCAATTCGTGGGTTACGTTGCGAAAGAAGCTGCGCCGGTTGCCTTCCAGGGCGACGACTTTGTTTCTCTCCGCCACGAGCGCCACCATCTGCTCTTCCAGCTTGCCTCTCATCTCCTCGAAGCTCTTCGACAGCACCGCGATTTCGCTGCTCGCGGGAGGAATGCGCAAGGAGCTGAAGCGGCCTTCGCCGAATTGCCGCATCGCGAAGGCAAGCTCGGACAGCGGACGGGTCAGCCTGCGCGCGAAAGACCAGGCAAGCGCAGCCAACAGCGCCCACAGCGCAAGCGAGAAGCCGATCAGGCTCCGCAGGACCACGGCGTCCCGGCGGAACGTTCCGGTGTAATCCGCGGTTAATCTGAGAAACCCCGCCGTCTCGTCCAACGCGTATACCGGAAGCGTAAGCACGGCCAAGCTCTCCCCGCGGTCGTGATGCAGGCTGACGACGGATTGATTTTGCGCCGCGGCGGCCAAGTCTCTTGCCGCCGACCGCAGCAGCGCAGGCGAAGGCTTGGATTGCACCAGCACGTACCCTCCGTCCATCGGCAAGCTTTCCGCCAGGAACGTACCGTCCGGGCCGTAGTAAGCCGCCCGGACATTGCCGCTCAGGCTGAGCGCGCGAATCAGCGTCTCGGGGTGCCCGGACGACGATCGCTCCGCTCGAACGTCGTTCAGCGTCAAGTAATAATCGATATGATCATAGACAAGCGACTGCAGCCTCTTCATCTCGTCGGCGATCGACGCTTGCGTATGCTGCTTCAAGAGATGGGACATATAGCCGTAAAAGCCCAGAGCCGCCACCGCGAACAGCAGCGCGATGCCGATCAGAAATTTGCGCCTCAGCGGACCGCTGTCTTCCCCGGGCTTGCGGCGAAGCTTCCCCGTCAGCACGTGCGGCTCCTTCCCCGCCACTTGTAGCCGATTCCGAACACCGTCTCGATGAGCGGCTCCTCCAGCTTTTTGCGGATTCGCTGAACATGGACGTCAACGGTGCGTAAATCCCCGTCGTAGTCCATCTCCCACACCTGATCCAGTATCTCCTCTCTGGAGAACACCCGGTTGGGGTGATCGCGCAGCAGCAGAAGCAGCTCGTATTCCTTCGGCTTAAGCTTGATCGGACTGCCGTCCCGATACACCGCATAGCCCGGACGGTCCAGCTCCAGCCTGTCCGACAACGCGACGAGGCCGGACGCCCGGGAGCCGCCGTCCCTCTCGATGTCTCTTCTTCGCAGCACCGCCCGAATCCGGGCGATCACCTCGCGGATTTCGAACGGTTTGGTCATATAATCGTCCACCCCGAGCTCCAGTCCGAGCACCTTGTCTACGAGATCGTGGCGCGCCGTCAGAAGAAGAATCGGAATCCGGACGTTCGAAGACACTTTTCTGCACAGGTCAAAGCCGTCCGCGTCGGGCAGGTTGACGTCCAGCAGAAGGACGTCCGGCGCGAAGCGCTCCAGCAGCTCCATGCCTTCCTCTCCCGTCGCCGCGGCTCTCGCATGAAATCCTTCCCGCCTCAGCGCGTACACGAGAATGTCGCGAATCGACTCCTCGTCTTCGATCGCCAGCACTTTAATCGCATCCGTCAACGACAAAGCTCCTTTATCCGTTAATGGATCAAGTATAGCAAATAAATGTTGCCAACTTTTAAACCGCCGCAAGCAAAAAAACGCCTTCGGCATCCTCAGGACGATGAAGGCGTTACGTTAAGTTATTTGAAGTGACCCCGTGGCTTCTTCCCGCTCCAGCGCTCGTCGACCTTCTCGCTCGCGGCCTGATAGCGGGTGTCGACGCTAAGCCGATACTGGTTGGTCGTGTTTTCGAGCGAGCAGTGCATCAGGAACATGCCGAAGATCAGCACGTCGCCGGCCTGGTATTCCGTCGTCGCCCACTGGCCCCCGAACCTCTCCGTCACGAGCAGGGGATCGTCGGTATAGTGACCCAAGCCGATGCCGTCGCGATCCGAATCCTTGGAGCCGTATGATTGCTTCAGCTCTTCGAAGTTGTGGGAGTCGAGGCAGATTGCCAGTCCGCCCATCGCGTAATCGATATCTCCCAGAGGCGACCAGACGGTGTACAAGTTATGCGTCCCTCTGCCCATATAGACGATGTCGTAATGCGCCCCCGTGAAATCCCCTTGCCCGACCGCCCGCAGCCACTTGTAGTGATAGGTCAGCGATTGTTCCCCGAGCAGGTCGTCGAAAAAGCGCATAACCCGCTCCCCGTTCAGCACCTCGAGCAGTTCCGGCAAATCCTCGTTCGATCCCCCCATGAAAATCGTCTTGCTGCCGTCCGCCATATAGCCTTCCTCCAGCAGCGTGTCCCGGTCGAGCTTGCCCATCCGGTCCATTTTCTCCAGAATGCGCCTTCTTGCCTTCATCACCTGTTCCCTGTCGTGGAAGTCCCTTAACAGCAAATAACCGTCTTCCCGCAATCTGGCACGCAGCGCCTCGATATCTCCCAACAGCTCGTTCGAGCTTCTTAATGACGTTAAATGTTCTCCACCCAGTTCCAGCTCCCGATTGCCCACTTTCACCTTCATAGCTCCAGCACTCCTTCAAGGTTGATGCTTCTAATTGTAGAAGGCCTGTTGGCTCGCAACCATGTAACAACGTGTTTATTTCATGTATAATCGTACGATATGTATAAAATAAACGGCCAAATATTCGCATTAACATGTATCATAGAACGAAAAGAGGACTGAGATGCGTGAGCCACAAACCCTATATGGACATCCCCTATGCTCTGGCGGAGGCCGACGAGCTGCCGGAATGCCGCTTTCTCTCGATCTGGAAAGTGCAAGCCAACGACGCCTATCAAGTACGGCAGCCAAACGGCTTTCCGGACTCGGGCATGTTCGTCACGTTCGCGGGGCAGGGGCGGCTTCAGCTTCCTTCCGGCACGTGCACCCTTGCGGAAGGCACCTTCTTCATCGTAGATAAAAATATCCCTTGTTCCTACCGATGCGTGAACGACGACTGGAAGTTTTACTTTATCGATTATCGGGATGCGGGGATGGCCCGCCACCTGGAGCTTCCGGCCGGCGAGACGGCGACGACGGCGAAAATGCCGGAGCTCGTGCGCCTGTGCGAGCGAATGATCGACAGCCTGATCGTCCGGCCTTCCGGTTACCGTTACGGCGTTCATCTTCATCTGCAGGAGCTGCTGCTGCTCCTCGCCAGGGAACGGTACGACAGCCGTGTGACCCGTTATCCGGAGCTGGATGAAGTACTCCACTTGATGCACCGCAACATCGGCATGACGCTGCGCATCGAAGAGGCCGTCCGCGGAACCGGACTGTCCCGCACGGCTTTCTTCCAACGTTTTCGCGAGATGACCGGGACGTCTCCGAACCGCTATATGCTGGAGCTGAAACTTGCTTCCGCCAAGGCGTCTCTCGAAACGACGAGCTTGTCGGTCAAGGAAATCGCGGACGCGCTCGGCTTCTACGACGAATTCCATTTCTCGCGGACGTTTAAGGGGCATTATGGCGTCTCTCCTCGCGCTTACCGGCGGGGCGACAGCCCGGACTGATGCGCCGCTCTCCGTCTCCAGATAGTCCAAATAAAATCGCCAAATCTGCGATGGTCTGAAGCAGGACGATGCGGTATGATGTCCCTACTGAGAATGACTCTCACTCATATACGCACACAAAAGGAGATTCTGCATGATGAAACGCAACACCTCGAATTATCCGATCGTCGCCTGCCTCCTGCTCTGCATCGCTTTCCTTGCCGGCTGCGGCAGTTCGCCGGCTAAGGAGAACTCCTCCGCAACCCCGTCCCCTTCGTCGTCGCCCCAGGCTTCCGCCTCTCCGTCGACCGCAGCGGGATCGTCTCTCACTCGTACCGTTACCGATCAATACGGAGACAAAGAAATCCCTGCCGATCCCGAGCGCGTTTTCTCCGTCAGCGCGACGACTCCGTTGCTCGCTCTCGGCGTGACGCCGGTCGGCGGGCTCAACTACGAAATCGTGCCGGATCATTATTTGAGCGGTTACCAGGATAAGATCGCCATCGCCGGAGACTATCCGCCTAATTATGAAGCCGTCGTCGGATTGAAACCGGACTTGATTATCGCCTCTTCTTTTATTGACGCCGAAGTGTATGAGCAATTGAGCAAAATCGCGCCTACCGTCGTCTATCCGTGGGAATACAACATTTACGATCAGCTCCGATTCATTGCCGGCATTCTGGACAAGACGGCGGAAGCGGAAGCCTGGATCGGCAAGCACGAGGAGAAAGCGGCCGCCTACAAGGAACAGATCATGGACTACGTGGAACCCGACCGGACGGTGGCGGCCATTCAGATCTTCCAAAATTCGTTCCAGGTTGCCGGCAATCGCAACATGGGATTCGTGCTGCACGACTTGCTCGGACTGAAGCGACTGCCGGTCATGGAGCAGGCGATCGAGAACAATGGGGGATATCTGGTCTATACGGACTCCCTTACCCTGGAGATGCTGCCCGAATATGACGCGGATTATCTGGTCGTCAAAGTAGACGTCACGCAACCCGGATCGGAGCAGTTTTTCGAGACGATGCAGCAATCCCCGATTTGGAACAACCTGACCGCGGTCAAAAACGGCAACGTGTTTATCGTTCCGCACGACAAATGGTGGTCGTTCACCCTGTTCTCCGCGGACGCCTTGCTCGACGAAGCGTTAGCTCTGTTCAAGCCCTGATGATGCCGCCATTTGAAGTACTTCGAGCCCCTTGCCTATGGCAGGGGCTTTTTTAGGCGTGGCATTTGAGATACAATGAAACAGCACTGAGAATGATTATCATAAAATATGAGGGATGCGAATATGGGCGCGCTGCAAGCAAAGTGGCGGATAGACAACATTCATTTCAAATGGAGCGGCATCGAGAGCCGACGCTTTAATCCGAGACTGGATCATCCCGTCTTCGCCGCGTCCGACTATTCGCTGCTCGCGGTCGTCGGCGGCAGCGGTCAAGCGCTTGTCGGCGGCCGACGCACGCACTTGAGACAAGGGCGCAGCATTCTGCTGCTTCCGGGCACGAGCGTGCTGTTCGACGAGCAGGCGTCGCAATCGATGCACGCGTTCGTCGTAACCTTCTCGGCGATCCAGACCGACGACGCCCGGCCGGACGGAGATCTTCTGGGCTTCGCCTGCGGAACGCCTGTGGCGATTCAACCTTTCGCTTCCCTCGTCGGGTTGCTGAATGAAATCTACGCCGCCAGAGAGACGGCTGACGCACTCGAAGCGTTCAAACGAAATATTCGCCTGCAGGAAATCGTCCATCTTCATCTGTCCGCGATCGAAGCGGAGCAGCCTTCCAGCACGCTCGAGTCGGTCGAACGCACGATTTCTTACCTGCAAAGCCGGTTCGACGAGGAAATCACGCTGACCCAGCTGGCCGCTATGGCCGGAATCAGTCAACGCCAATACTCCCATCTGTTCAAACAGATTACCGGGGACAGTCCGATGGACTACTTGAGCCGCCAGCGCATAGACCGGGCTAAGCGCCTCCTTCAGACGGCGTCTGGGGATCTGTTGTCGGTTGCCCAACGCGTCGGCTTCAAGGACGAGTTTTACTTCAGCCGCAGATTCAAGCAGCAGGTCGGCGTCTCCCCGAGCGCTTACGTGCGAACGACGACCCCGAGGGTGATCGGGTTGATCTATACGTCCCATCTGCTCGCTCTCGGAATCGTGCCCGTAGGCGCTCCGGACTACCATTTGGATCATAACGATTACGTTCGCCGTTATTTGGGCGAAATGACCCGCTTCTCCTGGGCGCCCTGCGAAATAGAGAAGATGAAGCGGCTTAATCCGGATTACGTGTTAGGATACGAGCATATGACTCCCTACGAATATGAGCAGCTATCCGGCTTCGCCGAAATCATTCGCGTCAATTGGCAGTCCCAGGACGTCTACGAGCAGATGTCCCAAGTGGCCGCCGTGCTTGGCAAGCAAAAGCAGGAGAAGAAATGGATGGAGGAACATTTCGCCAAACTGCACAAGGTCAGAAACCAAATGCGCTCTCACTTCGGGGACAACGACACCTGCGCGGCGATCGTCGTGAACGGAAACGGTTTTAGCGTCGCAGGCGACCGGAACATGGGGCACGTGCTTTTTCGTTCCTTGGGCCTCAAGCCTCATCCCGCAGTGCAAGAACATATTCAAGATTATACGGGAACCAACGTGTTTACCGAACTCTTGCCCTTCGAATCGCTGTCCCGGTACGACGCGGACCGGATCTTCGTCATGGCCAATGCCAAAGATCCCGACGCGACAGCGGCTTTCGCGCGGCTGAGGCAGACGGAAATATGGTCAAATCTGAAAGCCGTCAAACAAGCGGCGGTGCACGTCGTCCCCTACGACCGTTGGTGGATGTATACCCCGCTGGCCATCGACGGACAATTGGACGCTCTGCCGACATTGCTGCAGCGCAACGATGCTGTCTCTTGACGGCAAAAGCATGATTTGCGCGAACTTTCCACCCTCAATTAACTATTGACAAGAATTTATTTTTGTGTTATAATAATTATTTTATATATTTACAATGAAATCCCCTTCTGTTATCTTACCCTTATCCGCGGGACGCAATCCGATGCACCGGCGACGTCGAACACGGACAGATAACTTAGGGGGAATTGAATCATGCGAATTGCACCGGGAATAGCCGCACTCCCATTAACCGCCGTCATCATGGGCAAGCCGAACACAATTTATCCTGTCCTGCTATGGGACGAGGAAGAAGCCGTTCTCGTCGACACAGGTTATCCCGGCCAAGCCGGCTTGATCGTCGCCGAGCTCCGGAAGTACGCTCTTCCCTCCTCCGGCTTAAGCCGAATCATCCTCTCCCATCAGGACATCGACCATATCGGCTCGCTGCCCGTTCTGGCCGAGGGCTCCCGAGGCGCAATCCAGGTCATGTCCAGCGCGTTCGAGCAGCCTTACATCGAAGGCAAACGCCCTTTGCTCAGAATAACGCCTGAAGCGATCGAGCAAGCCGTGAGCTCCCTCCCTCCTAACGTATCCGACGAGTGGAAGCAGGCGTTCCGGCATTCGCTCGAACATCCCCCAAGCTATCCGGTGAGCGACGTCGTCGTCGACGGCCAAGAGCTGCCTTGCTGCGGAGGCATAAGCGTCATCGCCACGCCCGGCCATACGCCGGGCCATATCAGCCTCTACCACCGGGCCAGCCAAACGCTGATCGCCGCGGACGCTTTAACGGTGAATGAAGCCGGCGAGCTGTGCGGCCCGGACCCTGTAACGACGCTTGATCCCGAGCAGGCGAGACGCTCGCTCTTCAAGCTGCTGGACTACGACATCGCAGCCGTCGTCTGCTATCACGGCGGACTATACCGAGGCGACGTAAAGGGAAGATTGTCGGAACTCGCGCAGTCGTCCGGCATCTAGAGCTTCGGCTGGAAGGAACATCGCCCGGACAACAACACGGAACCTTCGGCCGCTCCGGTATGTTACAATAAAGACAACCTGAATTTATTCCTCATACGGGAGGCCCGCGCCGTCATGTCGAGCGATCAATCCTATACGACCGAAGAAATCGCCAAACTGTTGAAAATATCGAAGCTGACCGTGTACGACCTGATCAAGAAAGGCAAGCTCCCTTCGTATCGGGTGGGCAAGCAGATGCGCGTCGACGCGGCCGATCTGGAAGCATACAAGCGCCAGGCCAAGGGAATCGCCCCGTCGGCCTCCTTGTCCGCAGCCGAAGAGCCTCCCGTCGCCCGTCCGGAGCCGCGGCAGACTTCCGGCATTCGTCCTCTCGTCATAACGGGACAGGATATGAGCCTCGATATTTTATCCAAGCATTTGGAGAGCCGGGCGACCGGGTACCGGCCGCTCCGTTCGTTTGCCGGTTCGCTGGACAGCCTGATCTCGATGTATCGGGGAGAATCCGACCTGGTCAGCACCCATCTGTTGGACGGGGACACCGGGGAGTACAATCTGCCCTACATCAAGAAAATTTTAGTCGGCTCTTCATACGTTGTCGTGAACCTGCTGTCCCGTCAAGCCGGATTTTACGTGCGGCAGGGCAATCCCCTCGGTCTGGAAGGCTGGCCGGATCTCGCCAAACCCGGTTTGCGCCTCGTTAACCGGGAAGTCGGTTCCGGCGCCAGAGTGCTGCTGGACGAGCAGCTCAGGCTCAATCGGATCGCTCCCTCTTCCTTGCTCGGATACGATGCGATCGAGTCCAATCATCTGGCCATCGCCGGCAAAGTCGGATTAGGCGAGGCGGACGTCGGCATCGGGATCGAGAAGGCGGCCGCGATCGTCGGCAACGTCACCTTCGTGCCGCTGATCCGCGAGCGCTACGACCTCGTCATGAGAAAATCGCCCGACAATGCCCGATGGATCGAGGCGGTCATGGACATTTTGAAATCCGACGCTTATTTGAACGAGCTGCGGGCGATCCAGGGCTACGACCTGTCGCAGACCGGCCGCATTCTGCTGGAGACCTGATCCCGCAACGAGAAGAAGCACAAGGACGCCCGATTCCGGGCTGCGCCTTGTGCTTCTTTGTCGAGCTGCGGACATGTCGCCCGCTTCTAGGTCGTAAACTGCCGAACCAGCTTCTGCAAATCTTTGGAGATGTCCGACAACGTCTGCGAAGAACGAGTCATCTCCTCGCTGGACGCCTGCTGCTCCTCCGTCGTAGCCGCCACTTGCTGGGACATGCCCGCCGTCTGACGAGCGATATGCCCCATGTTGGAGATCGAAGCCGCGACCTCCTCCGAGCTGGCCGCGAGCTGCTCCGCCGCCGCCGCGGCTTCCTGGATCCGGGTGGACACTTCGCCCGTGGAGGAGACGATCTCCTGGAACGCCTGCTCGGCGTGATCCACGGCGAGTACGCCTTCCTGTACTTCCTGCAAGCTCAGCCGCATCGCTTCCGCGGCGTCCAGCGTATCCTTCTGGATCGTCGCGATCAGCTCGATAATGCCTTTGGACGATTCGTCGCTCTGCGAAGCAAGCTTGCGTACTTCCCCGGCTACGACGGCAAAGCCTTTGCCGTGCTCTCCCGCCCGGGCCGCTTCGATCGCGGCGTTCAGCGCCAGCAGGTTGGTACGGTAGGCGATCTCGCCGATCAGTCCGGAAATTTCGCTGATCTGGGCCGACTGCTCCTCCAGCTTGACGATTGTCTGGCCGGCCTGCTCAACGGTCTCGGACAAGCGCTGCATGCGCTCCGACACCTCGAGCATTTTCGCAGAGCCGCTGCTCGCTTGGAAGGCGGCCTGCTGCGACAGCTCCGACACCTCTCCCGTCGTCTCCGCGATCCGCTGCACGCCTTCCGCCATCTCGTCGATGACGCGTCCGCATTCCGCGGCGGTGCTCGCCTGCTCTTCCGAGCCTGCGGCCACCTGGTTGATCGACTCCGACACGTGCCGCGCCGCTTCCGAGTTTTGCTCGGAGCTTGCGTACAGCTGGGCAGACGCGGTAGCTACCGAAGTCGATGCGTCCTGCATCTGCTGGACGGATTGCCGCAGCGCAAGCACCGTCTTATTGACGGACTCCATCATGACGCCGAATTCGTCCTTGCGATCGATGCGAAGCAGATCAACGCGCAGATCGCCCGCCGAAATCCGGTTCATGACCGCCGTCGTCGCTCTGAGCGGCCTTGTCAGATTCGTGATCAGCCACCAGGCCAACACGCCTACGACGACGAGAATTCCGATGCCCAGGAAAAACAGAACGCCCGATGTCGCCTCGTACACCGCCTTGCTCTCGTTTTTGCTATTGTCCGCTCCCTCGTGGTTGTACACGATAAGTTCTTCGACTACGCTCTTCAGATGACCGAACGATTGGGATACGTCGGCCATCGCAGCGGCAGCTTCTTCCTTCGTAGCGTTAGGATCGGCCGTCTTGGCCAAATCTTGCTGGAATTGGCTCCACGCCTGGACGAGAACTTCGTATTGGGCGACGTCCTCTTCGCCTGCCAACGTTTTCTCGTATTGTTTGATATCTTCGTCGATCGCGCTCACGAGCGCCGTTCTCGCTTCCGCAAGCTGCTTCAACTGATCCGCGTCTTTGACGCTCAATGATTGATAATAATTGCCAAGGAACTGCTCGATCTTCAAATTCGCCTGCAAAATGGTCTCGGTGCCTCGGAGCCAATGGTCGGTGACCTCGTCCGTAAAATCGCTGACCTGTTTGATCTGCGACAGGCCCGTCCACCCCAATGCAAAAACGAAGATCAATACGATTGCAAACAAACTTAGCAGCTTTGCCCTTACGGATCTCATTAGCTTCCCCCTGTTCTTAGCTGACAACGGCAATATAGGCTTTGCCTATTGATATCATAGAAGGGAGAATGTTAAAAAACTATTAAAAATTATACTTAAATTGTAAAAATGAGGATATCAAGCGACAATTATATTTTTCCAATCGTTAACCGTTTTCTTTGGGCGTTTGCCCGCCTCTTTAGCCCGTTCAAACCGCCGAAAACAGCGCCCTCGCGTCACACGTCAAACTGCTTGAACAGATCCTCCAGCATCGTCTTCGCGGCCAACGGTCCCGCTCCGAAATTCCAGGCGATCGGATCGACGCGCACGTAGTTGCCGTTCTTGACCGCGCGCATCTGCTGCCACAGCGGATGGGACGTCCATTCCTCGTATAGCTTCGGCACGTTCTCCTGCCCCGGCAGCTCGGTCGTAATGTCGAAAATGTAATCGGCGTCGAACTGGGGAATATGCTCCTTCGACAGCACGTCGAGGCCGGACCCGGCAAACTCCACCTGCTGCGCCTTCGGCACCGCGAAGCCGACTTCCCTCATGAACAGCCCCGGAAAACCGGCCAAGTACACCTTCACGCTGTTATCCCGCTGAATTCGAATAACTGACACCTCGGTCGTCGCCAGCTTGTCGCCCATCTTCTCCCTGAACTCCGCAAGACGGGCGTCCCAATCGCCGATCAGCTTCGCCGCTTCGTCCCGCTTGCCCAACGCCTCTCCCGCGACGTGCAGGTTGTCCTTCCACGCAGCCAGGTCGGCCGTCATAATCGTCGGAGCGATCGCCGACAATTGATCGTATATTTTCTCGTGGCGAACCTTCGTCCCGATGATCAGATCCGGCCGCAGCTCCACGATCTTCTCCACGTTCGGCTGCCCTTCGTCTCCCAGATTGGCGACCCCGCTCATATCGCCCAGATAGGCGAACCACGGCTTCTCCGACACCGATTCGACCGCGCCGACCGGCTTCACTCCGAGCGCGGCGCCGACGTCGATCGCCCCCTGGAACAGATAGACGACCCTCTCCGGCGCTTTCTCCAGCGTAACGCTTCCCATCTCGTGGGCAATCGTCACCGGAAACGCGCCCGCGGCGCTCTCCGCCGGAGTCGACGCTTGCACGGCTGCAGCCGGCGTTGCGCTTGCCGTCTGACTTGCGGACGAATTGCCGTCATTGCCATTGCTGTTGCCGTCGCTGTTGCCATTGCCGTTGCTGCTGCCGCAGCCCGCCAGCAATAGCGCCGTCGCCAGCGCCAAAATCGTTAACTTGATCTTGCTCATGTTCTCTCTCCCCTTAGCCGCCGGTCATCCGCCGACTTCTGTTTTAGTGATAATTATTCTCACTAAACAAAGTGTAAATAGGGGACATCCCGCTGTCCATGCAGCCATTTATCCAAAAACCTTAACTCATTTGCGGCACGCGCTCCGAACATTGAAGCAGGTCGAGCAGTTCGCCCATGATCGTCTCGCGGCCTCCCGGCGACCAGCTCATCCGGAACCAGTTCGGAATCAGATGCACCCGTCCCTGCCGCACGGCCCGAATCGCAGACCAGGCATGCGTGCTGCGCAGCCGGTCGTAGACGTCCTCGCTGCCTGCCCGAAGATGGTTCATATGAACGAGCAGCCGGTCGGCTTCGATCGGCGGAAGCCATTCCGGAGCCAGCTCCAGGCCTGCGGTCGTCATCGGAATGTTCTTGCCGGGCGCAAGCCCCAGCTCTCCGTACAGCAATTCATTCAGCGGATGACCGACCATTCCTTGAATTCGAATTCCGAGATGCGTCACCTGGATGACGGCGAACGTCTCTCCGGACCTGCCGTTCTGCAGCCGCCTTCTCGCCTCCGCGACCCGTCTCTCCAACTGCCGCAGCCGTTCGTCCATCTCGGCCTGCAAGCCGATGATTTCGGCGATTTTATCATAATTGCTCCTCCAATTCATCTCGGTGAGCGAGATCACTTGATCCGCAAGCGTCTTGAACTCCGCCTCGAAGCGAAGATGATGCCGGTCGCAGACGATCAGATCGGGCTTGGCCGCCCGCAGCTCCTCCATCCGGCTGCGATAGACGTGCTGGAACTCCTCCTCTCCCATTCCGGGATAGCGAAAGCAGTTGACGCTTGCGGCCGGCTCGAGTCCAAGGGAACGCAAACAATCCGGAAAATGCAGGCACGACGCGAACGCCACCTTCATCCGGCTCTGCTTCATATAGGTTTTGGGCGACACGCCGACCGAGCGATGGAACACATGGCTGAAGTAGAATTCGTCCCGATACCCTACCGCCGACGCTACCTCTTTGATTTTGCGGCGCTGCTGCGTCAGCATTTTTTTCGCGTTGTCCATGCGAAGACGGGTCAAATATTCCGTCGGGGCGACGCCTTCCACTTGCTTGAACAATCGGGAATACGAGCTGAGCGTCATGCCGGCCATTTCGGACAGTCGCTTCACGTCGAGCTTTTCATGATAATGCAGCTTCATGTATTCGATCGTGCGTTCCACGTTCCGCTCCGACGAATGCGCGTCTCCCGGCGTCTTCGTCCGCTGCACGATTCCGTGCATCAGCTCCTGGAAAACGAGCTGCAAGCGAAAATCGTCCATCTGCCGGCATCCGTCGTCCAATCGCTTGAACAACGCTTCGATCGTCTCGTCCTGCACGAACGGGAGCGCTCCGGCAGGGAGCAGCGACAGCGTCTCGCGGTTCATGCGGATCGCGCCGTCTCCGCTGGAGGCCCGACCTACCGCATAGGAAAAAACGGCGACATAATACCGCACCGTCTCCCCGCATCCGGACACTTCAGCCATACGCCCCGGAGGAATATGGATCAGCAGGCGCGGAGCAATGCGAACCGTCTCGTCCTGCATGCGCAGCGTGCCTCCGCCTTGCACGATATAGTAAAGCGCATGAAGCGAGCTGGGTCGAAGCCGGACGACGCCGTTAAGCTCGCGCTCGCGGAAGGCGAACGCGTTCAGCAGGCAGACGGACAGACTCGGGGAGATGTACAGCGCTCTTTTCTTCACTTGGGCACCCCTTATAATTGATAACGATTATCAATTATAAGATACCATAGGAGCGAGATTTCCAGCAATTGACGCACAGGGGCTGTCCCCTAAGCAGGTTTGTTCGCCTGACGGGACAGCCCCTTCGATCTGTTTATGATTTGACGTTTACGACGAACGGAGCGGTAATGACTTGGCCTTCGTGTTTGAATTGAGCCCATATTTTGTAGAGGCCGGCATGCGGAAAAGAAGTCGAGAACTCGGCCACCGGTCCCGTCGCCTTCTCGTCGATCGGATGCACGTGAAGATACTGCTCCGCGTCCGCCGATAAGATTACGACGTGGCCGACGGCGCCCAGGTACGGTTCGAGGTCGTCAATTGCCTCCTTCGTCTTGTCGTCGCGTATCGTAAACGAGAGCTTGACGTCCTTGCCCGGCTTCGCCCCGTCAAAAGCAAGCTCGATTTCCTTGCCGTCCGTCGAGCGAACGAGCCGGTCGTCCTTCTTAAGCTCGACATGCGCCGCTTCCTCGCCTTCCACCGTCACCCATTCGCTCAGCGTCAAGTTTTGGCCGCCTTCGGGGATGAAGTCTGCGAATACTTTGTACTGTCCGCCCGACGGAAAAGCTGTCGTTACCGCGAACTCCCCGTCTCCCCGATAATCGGGGTGAAGATGGTCGAAGTAGGCCAGGTCGTGATCCACGACGATCAGATGAAGCAGCTTCTCGTGGTTGACTTCGTACTTGTCCACGGGAGCTCCCTGCCGGTCCGTAATGCGAATGGTCAGCTCCGTCTCTTCGTTGGCAGCCGCCCGGCCGGCGGCGAAGGAGAACGAAGCCTGCAGGCCGCTCTCCCCCGCCGCGTTCGGTTCGCCATGCCCTCCATGCCCGGCAGCGTGCCGGCTTTCGCCGGACTTGCCGCAAGCGGAGAGCAGCGCCGCGGCGGCAAGCAAGCTCACAGCCATCAGCAGCATTCGTCTATTCATTCTCAAGCACGATCACTCCGTTTCCTAATTACCGCCGGATCGATCTAGGCGCGTTTGATTTTGACGCGCTGCAGACGAAGCGCGTTCAGCACGACCGACACCGAGCTCAGCGCCATCGCCGCTCCCGCGACCCACGGCGCGAGCAGGCCGACCGCCGCGATCGGAATGCCCAGCGTATTGTAGCCGAGCGCCCAGAACAGATTTTGCCGGATATTGCTCATGGTCTTCCGGCTCATGTAGATCGCGTCGGGAATGCTGGACAGATCCCCGCGCATCAGAGTGACGTCTGCGGCTTCCATCGCCACGTCCGTCCCGGTCCCGATCGCCATTCCGATATCCGCCGTCGCCAGCGCCGGGGCGTCGTTAATGCCGTCGCCGACCATCGCTACCTTTTTGCCGCTCGCCTGCAGCTTGCGCACTTCCTCCGCCTTCCCTTCGGGAAGCACTTCGGCCAGCACGCGGTCGATGCCGACCTGGGCGGCGATTGCCTTGGCCGTCCGCTCGTTGTCGCCCGTAATCATCACGACTTCGATGCCCATATCCTTCAGCTTGCGGACCGCTTCGGCGGACGTCGTCTTGATCGTGTCGGCTACCGCGACCATCCCCGCATAGCGGTTATCGATCGCCGCGAGCATCGCCGTTTTCCCGGATTCCTCCAGCAGCGACATCGTCTCGTACGCCTCGCTCGCATCCACGTTGTAACGCTCCATCAATTTGCGCGTTCCGACGAGAACCCGTTTGCCCTGCGCTTCGGCTTGAATGCCGTAGCCGGGAATCGCTTCGAACGATTCGGCCGCGGCGATGCGGATGTTCCTCTTCCCGATGCCGGAGACGATCGCTTCCGCGAGCGGATGCTCGGACTGAAGCTCTGCGGCTCCGACGAGACGGAGAAATTCCGTTTCGTCGCCAATCGCGATCACGTCGGTCAGCTCCGGCTTGCCGTTCGTCACCGTGCCCGTCTTATCCAGGACGACCGTGTCGACTTTGTGCGTCTGCTCCAGATGCTCGCCGCCTTTGAACAGAATTCCCAGCTCCGCGGCGCGGCCCGATCCGGCCATAATGGAAGTCGGCGTGGCAAGGCCCAGCGCGCAAGGACAAGCGATGACCAGTATCGCGATCGCCTTCTCCAGCGCTTCGGCGAAATCGCCGGGAGCGGCGAAGAAGTACCAGACGAGGAAAGCCGCGACGGCGACGCCGACGACGATCGGCACGAAGATGCCCGAGATCGCGTCCGCCACTCGCTGAATCGGCGCCTTGGAGCCTTGCGCCTCTTCGACGACCTTGATGATCTGGGCCAGCGCCGTATCTTTGCCGACCTTGGTCGCCTTCACGCGAAGCGCGCCGTTCTTGTTGATCGTCGCTCCGATAACGGCGTCTCCCGCCTTCTTGCCGACAGGCAGACTCTCGCCGGTCAGCATCGATTCGTCAACGGACGATACGCCTTCCATTACCTCCCCGTCCACCGGAATTTTGTCTCCCGGACGAACGAGCACGATGTCTCCCGCCAGCACCTCTTCGACCGGAACCGTCAGCTCCTGCCCGTCGCGTACGACGAGCGCCGTTTTGGCCTGCAGGCCCATCAGCGACTTGATCGCTTCCGAAGTTCGGCCTTTGGCCCGGGATTCCAGCAGCTTGCCCATAATGACCAGCGTAATCAGAATCGCGCTCGTCTCGTAGTACAGCGCCGGACCGTGATGCTGCATGCCGCCTGCGGCATACCAGTCGATCGACAGGTACAGACTGTAGAAGAACGCGGCCGAGGTGCCGAGCGCCACGAGCACGTCCATATTCGCGCCGCCGCCCCGAAGCGCCTTGTACGCTCCGACGTAGAACTGTTTGCCGACGTAGAATTGCACCGGAGCGGCCAGCAGCAGTTGGAACCACGGCTCCATGAACAGCTCCGGCAAATAGATCCAGGAGGTGAACGAGAAGTGGGCGACCATGCTCCACAGCAGCGGCAGCGACAGAACGGCCGACAAGATCAGCTTGTTCATCTGCTTCCGGGTTTCCTTGGCCCGCCGATCCTCCGCATTCGCATCGTCCTGGCTGACAATCGCCCGGTAGCCGAGCTGCTTGACCTTGCCCTGCATATCGCCGACCGAGACGCTGCCCGGATTGAATTCGACGCGGGCGGATTCGAGCGCAAAGTTGACGGCAACGCCCGTCACGCCGGGCAGCTTCGCCAGCCCCTTCTCGATCCGGTTGGCGCACGCCGCGCACGTCATGCCTTCCAGCTTGAACTGCGCGACCTCCTTGGCGGTGTCGTATCCCAGCTTGCGGATCGTCTCCTCCATTCGTTCGATGCCGACTTTCGCCGGATCGTACGTGACGCTCGCCTGCTCGACCGCGAAGTTGACGTTGGCGGACGAGACGCCTTCCAGCTTGCCGAGTCCTTTCTCGATCCGGTTGGCGCATGCCGCGCACGTCATGCCGGTAATTTGCAAAGACGTCATCTTCGTATCGCTCGTCGCCGTCGTTTCCACTGTCGCTCACTCCTTAGCTCATCCTGCTTTTAAGCTTTTACGTCGTATCCTTGATCCTCGATCGCCGCTTTGATTTTGTCGACGGTTGTGCTGGCTTCGTTATAAGTCACTTCGACCGACCCGCTCTTCAGATCGACGGTTCCTTCCGCTCCGATCTCCTTCAGCGCGCCTTCGACGGAATTTACGCAGTGCTGGCAGCTCATGCCTTCGACTTTCAAAATGGTTTTAGCCATGTTTCATCAACCTTTCGGATAGGATTTTGATTTCTGACGCTAGCATACCCCTCTACCCTATATTTAGTCAACAGCTATTTTTAGAATACTGGGGTACCCTATATTGAACGTAAATGCGACTGTTGCCTTCCGGGGATAAAAAAGAGCAGCGCCGCCGCTGCCCGTTCCGTGTCACTTCATCATTTTATTCATTGTCGTCATCAATTCGTTGATGACGTCCATGTCGCCTTCCTGAATTCGTTCTACGACGCAGCTCTTCATATGATTCTCGAACAGCAGCTTCCCTACTCCGTTTAACGCCGATTGGATGGAGGCGATTTGGTTAAGCACGTCGTCGCAGTACGTATCCTTCTCGATCAGTCCCTTGAGTCCGCGCACTTGGCCTTCGATCCGGTTGAGGCGGCTGACCAGGCTGTTCTTCACCTTGTCGGAGTGATGGCTCTTGCGAACCGAGCTTCCGTCCGAGCAGCATTCCGCTCCGTGCTCCGTCCCGTGTTCCAGTTGTTCCGTCGACGTATCCATGCGGATCGACCTCCTTCCTTTTCTCCTAATATACTCCCATCCCCTATAAAAGTAAATCCCGTTACCGCCCTCCGCCCGGATCGAACACCGCTCCCGCGAATAGAACGCAGCCCGTGCCGCCGTCCACAATCGCCGCGATAAACGGCCGGTCTACCTTCATTTCGAACGGCTCTTCCGGAGGCGCCGCCCCGGCAAGCATCTCCACCACCGTCGCCGCAGCCGCTTCTGTACCTTCCTCGTCCATGGCGAGGGCGGCCCGGTGCGTAACCTTGCTGATGAACAGGTTCGGAGGCGCGGGCGCCATCGCCGAGAAATCCGCGCGTTCCGGTTCGAACGCTTCCGCGATTCCCGCCCGCCGCAGCGAGTCGACCAGATCTTCCGAATACTCCAGGCGAAGCTTGGGAATTTCGATGCTTCCCAGCCGCGCTTCGTACGGTTCCGTCAGCAGATCCGGGTTCTCCGCCAGCCGAACCGCCAATTCGGACAACGAGACGTCTTCGTCCGGCAGCAGAACGGCCATGTACGCCGAATTGCGTTTCCCGTAAGGGAGCCGGATCGCTTCGTAGCCGTCCTTCTTCGCGTAGGCGTAACGTCCTCCGCCGCTCATCATGGGCGCCGATACCGTCTCGCCGGGAGAGACGCGGAAGAGACTGTCCTTCGTCCGGTTCGGGTTGAACGGAGTCGTCCAGGCGCCGTTAAAATACACCGCGTTCAGAATGTACATGGCCGCATCCGCCTCCACATTCTCCAGCATCCGCTTGATTTTGCCCTCGGTCGCATTCTCCACCCATTCGTTCATCGTTCGCAGCGTTTGCGGTGCGGCGAAGTCGACCCGCTCGACCTCCGCTCCGAAGTCGTCCCGGCTCCTGCCGACGAACTCGTCCAGGAACGGCTTGCCTTCGTTCAACCACAACGAGTTGGCGACATTCGTCCGTATGCCCCCGTCTCCCGGATGGCGAAGCAGATCGAGAAGCACCCGATAGCCTTCCCCGATCTCGTCGTTCGTTTTCCCGCCGAGTCCCAGCGCCTCCCGCATTTCTTCTCCCGTCTTGCCCGCTCCCCCCATCGTCGCCAGCGCCAGTGCGGAAGACACGCTTAACGGAGACAGCAGCACATTCTGTTCCGGACGCTCGGCCATCAGCTTCTCCATCAGCGACAAACCGAACCCGTTGGCAGCCTGCACGAGGCTTGAATCGACGTCTTGAGCCCTATACGCGCTCGCCCGCCTCTCTTCGCCCGGCGAGTCCGGATTGTTCCCCGCACCCGAATTCCCGCAGCCCGAGCAAGCGATTACCGCCGCCAAACCTAACCCGATAGCCGTTTTGCGCACGTCTCATCCCCCATTTCTTTACTGAACATGACGTTCCCTGGAAGAAAGAAGTTGCAGCCAGGCGAAAATCGGAGCGTCCGGAAACCGCAGCAGGGCTATCCCGCTCATCCTTGGATGAGTTGCGGAATAGCCCTGCTGTTTCTGTTGCTGCGGTAAAACGATCTATTCGACAAAAGCGTTCTTCGCCGCGATGACGAATTGTTCGAAGAACGCGTCGTCCTCCTCCAACCTTTCGTCCACCGTCTGAATTTCCTCTTCGCTGCCGGATCGGTCGCTGAAATTCAGCGCATAGCTCCAATTGTTTTTCCCATTGTTGCTTTGAATCGTCACTTCGTAGCCTTGCTTGTGGTTTTCGATCTCGAAGCGAATGAGGCCGACGTAGCCGTTGTCCTCATCCCGAGTCATTTTCGCGCTAAGTATGGTTGCCTTCATGCCGTCACCTCCTCATCCATGATGAATCGCATCTTCATCTTGTTACAATTTGTATCTATAATTTGGATTATAACCTTATTTTAGCTGAATGCGAGCTGAAAATTATAATATTCCGCCTGATTTGCACTGATTTCTCAAGAAAACGTTTCCTATTCCTCTTGACACGATACATTTTGTATCATAAATTTAATTTAGATCACTCTATTTCTGATCAAGGAGATATGACGAATGACTATGGGAGACAGATTGCGCGAGCTGCGATTGCAGCGCAAAATCTCGCAAGAAGAAGTGGCGCGCCATATCGGCATCACCCGCTCCGCATACAGCCATTACGAGATTAACAATAGACAGCCGGTCTATGAAACGCTCATCAAGCTTGCCGCGTTCTTCGACGTTTCGCTGGATTACGTAATCGGAGGCACGCAGCCGAATCCATCCCCGGATTCCCCCGCGGTTCCGGATTCGGGAGAAATTCTTAAGCTGTTCCGGCGAATGAGCCACGAGCAGCGCAAGCAATCCATCTCCCTGATTTCGGATTTCATGAGCCGAGAGCAGCGCGCGGACAACAGCGGCTAGCGAAGCGCCGGGAGCTCGATGCGGAAGACGCACCCGCCGCCTTCGGAATTGCGGACGTCGATTCGTCCGCCGTGCAATTCGACGATTTCTTTTGCGATCGCAAGTCCCAATCCGCCGCCTCCCGAACCGGAAGAGCCGGAGTCGCCCTTCCGATAGTACCGGTCGAAAATTCGGGGCACGTCGGCGGGTTCGATTCCGGGGCCGCTGTCGGCGACCAGAATTTCCACTCCGCCGGTTTCCGGCAGCGTCCGCAGCGACAGTACGATCTCGCCGTCTTCCGGCGTGTAGCGAATGGCGTTGTACAGCAGGTTGGCGAATACGCGGTCCATCTGCCGGATATCGACCGCCACGATCGTATCGGGGGCGGATTCGCCGACCCGTTCGCAGCGAAAGCGAATGCCCTTGCCCTGCATCTCGAGGCCGTATTGTTCCGTTATCCTTTGTTGCCAGTACGACAACGGAATATTCTCCAGCGACAGCTCCAGCCTCCTCGCTTCCAGCAAGGACAGGTCGAACAGATCCTGGATGAGGGAATTGAGGCCTTCGACCTTCGACAGCATCGACCGGATCGTCTTGTCGCGCTGTTCCGGTTCCGAGATGACGTCGTCTCTGAGCGCCTCCAGATAGCCGCGCAACAGCGTAATCGGCGTCCTCAAGTCGTGAGAGATGTTGCTGACGAGACGGGCTCGCGAATGCTCCATCCGCTCCAGCTCGACCTTCGCTTCCTCCAGCGTGACGTAGGAACGCCGCAGTTCTTCCGTCCGCTCCTCGATTCTTTCCTCCAGCGAGCTGTTCCATTCGATCAATTGCGCCGACATCCTCTCCGCCCTGTCATACGTCAACGAAAACCTGAGCGAAATGATGAACGAATTCATGATGATCAGAAACAGCAGGCCGAACGGGAGCATATCGACCGAACGGGACCATCCGTTATAGAACAGTATGTCGTTGACGATCGTAACGACAAGCCCCGCGACGCCGATCAGCGCGAGCATCGCGCCTTCCCGCTTCCGGTGAGCCGATACGACCAGGCCGACCAGAACGCGCGCGCTGAACAGGAGCACGTAGATCTGGTTAACGATGAGCCACGACGTGAACGACAGCGTCGGCGTAACGAACGCAAAGAGAATAAGCGCGGCGCCGACGACGGTCGCGGCTTTGAACCAAATCTTCGGGATTTCCAGCGGATACATCTTGCGGAAGTAAGCGAAGCCCGCCCAGGCGGCCATGACGAACGCCGCATATTCGAGCCGGATCGCCGTCCCCCAGCTCATGCCCTGCAGCCATCTGACGATAAAGCCTTCGCCGATCAGGCCGGTCCTCAGTCCGACGCACAGGCAGAGCAAGGCGAACATTACGTTCGCAGTGTCTTTGCGCCGCAAAATATACAGTCCGAGATGGTAAAAGCCAATCATGAGCAGACAGCCCATAATAATCAGCTCTTGGGCGGCATGCCTGAGCTGCAGACGCTGGATCTGCTCCGACGTGCCCATCAGGATCGACGTGCGGACGCCGCCGTGCCGGTGATCGTAATTGGCGACGACCAGCTTCAGCTCCGTCCGTTCTCCTCTCGCGCCGAAATGGACGGTCGCAGGCACTTGACGAGGGATCGTCAGACGCGCCGAGACGTCGGGATGCCCGCGCGATTGCACAAGCTCGTCCCCGATGTAGAGCTCGTAAGACGTCGAGATATTCGGCAGCCGAATCGCCATCATCCCGCTCTGGGGGCGATGCAATATCGTCAGCCGGTATTCGCCGTAGCCGATGTCGTCGATCGCTTTTCCGTCACCGGGCTCCACCGCGCCCCACGTTCCGGGCATGTTCAGCGTCGTATCGCGATACGATGGCTCCGGGCCGGTCTCTTCCCCGCGCTCCAGCCACCGGAAGCTCCACTCGCCGTCCAGAGGAACGGTTCCCTCTTCGTTCCAGGGCCACTGGGTCAAATCGATAACCCCGCCGGCGGCAACCGGCTCCGCCATGCTTCCTCGCGAAGAGGACCCGCATCCGGCCGCCCCAACCGACAGCAGCGCGATAATCGCCAGAGCCGCCGCGTACGTATACCATCGCCTGATCGACATTCCCGCTGTTCGCGACGCCACGATTCCCTCTCCCTTGTATTGATCGATGTCGGTCCGATGCGAATACGTTTCGAACGTCATTGTAACGGTGCATTGATTCCTCGTCAACGCTTTCGTTATAATAAGACGATTGGAGTGTTTTCACAAAATCGGTTCTTCTCTTCGAGAATTAAGACCTTCGCACGGAGGATTATGATGACCAGCTACGAAGCAACCGTCCTCGTCGTCGACGACGAGCAGGAAATTACCGAGTTGATCGCCCTCTACTTGCAAAAAGCGGGCTTCGACGTATACGCGGCCGATAACGGGACGCAGGCGCTCCGGATGGCGGAGACGCTTCATCCCGACTTGATCCTGCTCGACGTCTCGCTAGGACGCATGGACGGCATCGAGGTGTGCCGCATGCTGCGACAAGGACCGTGCGCCGACGTGCCGATCCTGTTCCTCAGCTGCAAGTCGGAAGACCAGGACATCATTCGCGCGTTGTCCGAAGGCGGGGACGACTATATTACGAAGCCGTTCAGCCCGAGCCAGCTCGTCGCGAGAATCCAGGCTCACATTCGCAGGCGCAGGACGCGGGAGAGAAATCCGGAGGAGCAAGCCTCGTCGCTCAGCTTCCCGGGGCTGGACATCGATTTCCTCAGCATGGAGGTTCGCCTGAACGGCGAGCCGATCTCGTTGTCGGCCAAGGAATTCGAGCTGCTCAGCGTCATGGCCAAATCCCCCAAGCGGGTCTTTCGGCTGGAGGAGCTGTACCGCAGAGTGTGGCAGTCGGACAGCATGGGCGATACGCGCACGCTGATGGTGCACGTCAGCAATCTCAGGAAGAAGCTGGAGAGCGATCCCGCTCGTCCCCGCTGGATTCAGACCGTGCGCGGCTTCGGCTACCGGTTCTGCCCGGCGGAGAATTGCGAGGAACAGACCTCATAACTTAACTATATAGATTGAGCCAAAGCTCCTCGCCGAATAGGCTCAGTGCAATGGAGAAAGGGAATGGTTTTGCCGCGAGTTTTGGCTTTGGGTTGCATACCTATGAAGGTCTTATCCATTCAAGCAACTCAAAACAACCTGTCTGAAGCCGGCAAAGCCATCCTTTTCGCAATGGAATGAGCTTCTTCATTCGCTGGTTCAACCTATATAGAATATTAGACGACAAAAGGAAGTTGAACGATGATGCGATTGGCGCAAGATTGGCAAGATTACGAACTGCTCGACACCGGCAACGGAGAGAAGCTCGAGCGTTGGGGAGACGTCGTTCTGCGGCGCCCCGACCCGCAGATCATTTGGCCGCTGAAGTCCGAGAACGCAGACTGGAAGCAGGCGGACGGCCACTACCACCGCAGCAGCAGCGGCGGCGGGCAATGGACCTACAAGCGCTCGCTGCCGGAACGCTGGAGCATCGCGTACGGCCCGCTTAAGTTCCATATCAAGCCGACGAGCTTTAAGCACACCGGCCTGTTCCCCGAGCAAGCGGTCAATTGGAGCTGGATGATGAACAAAATCCGCGAAGCCGGACGACCGATCCGCGTGCTGAACTTGTTCGCGTATACGGGAGGCGCGACGGTCGCCGCCGCTTCCGCCGGGGCGGAAGTCTGCCACGTGGACGCCGCCAAGGGCATGGTTCAATGGGCTAAGGAGAACGCCGAGCTGTCCGGATTGGGGTCCGCTCCGATCCGCTACATCACGGACGACGTCTTCAAGTTCGTCCAGCGCGAGCAAAGAAGAGAGCGCCAGTACGAAGCGATCATTATGGACCCTCCGTCTTACGGACGCGGACCTAACGGGGAAACGTGGAAGCTCGAGGAGAACTTGTTCCCGTTCCTGGAGACGTGCATGTCCATTCTCTCCGACAAGCCGTTGTTCGTGCTCGTTAATTCGTATACGACCGGATTCTCCCCTACCGTATTGAGCAATCTGCTCGAGCTCAGCTTCAAGCGCAAGTTCGGCGGCTCGCTCGATTGCGGGGAAGTCGGGCTGCCGATTACGCGCAGCGGCATGACGCTGCCCTGCGGCATCTATGGACGTTGGGAAAGCGGGAGTTGACGAAAGGCTTGACACATCAGATTAACGATTCGGTTAGGGGCAGAAAATATGCCTCCCTGCTCGGCATAAGCTTGCTGGCGATCGTTCTTGCGTCCTGCACGAACGATTCTTCCCGTGCGCAGCCATCTTCTTCGGGACAGGCTCCGTCCGGGACGTCCTCTTCCCCGGCTCCTTCCGGCTCAGCTTCGGGCTCGCCGGAAACGCCGTCTCCCCAGCTGCTTGCGGAGCCCGTGGTCACGGAGGCGACGTTGCTGGCCGTCGGGGACATCATGGTGCACATGCCGCAGCTTCCCGCCTATTACGACAAGGCCAGCGACAGCTATGACCTCACTCCGTGGTTCTCGCAGGTAAAACCGATTTTGAAGCGCGGCGACTGGGTCGTCGGCAACCTGGAGACGCCGATCGCGGGCAAGGATTTGAAGTTTACCGGTTTCCCGCGCTTTAACGCTCCCGACGAGCTGGCCGAAGCGGTCAGAAGCGCCGGCATTCAGTTGGTCTCGACCGCCAACAACCATTCGCTCGACCGCGGCGTCCCCGGCGTGGAGAGGACGCTGGCCACCGTGCGCAAAGCCGGGCTGATTCCGTTCGGAACCGCGTCAAGCGCTGAAGAACGGGATGGCGAAGTCATCGAAGAGAGGAACGGCATTCGCATGGGCTTCCTCTCCTACACGTACGGCACGAACGGCATTCCGATTCCTTCGGGCAAAGAATACGCCGTCAACCTGATCGACCTCGACGTCATCAAGCGCGATATCGCCAAGCTGCGACGGTCCGAAGTCGACGCGGTAACCGTCTCCCTCCACTTCGGAGTCGAGTACCAGCGCATGCCGAACTCCGAACAGACCGCTCTGGCCAAGGAGTTGATCCGGTGCGGGGCCGATCTCATTCTCGGGTCGCATCCTCACGTCGTTCAGCCGTACGAGGAAATTTCCGTTTCCGCCGAGGAAAGCTTCGACGGTACTCCCCGCAAGGGGATCGTCATCTACTCGCTCGGCAACTTCATCTCCAACCAGACCGGCAGTTGGAAGGACGTCGGCGTCATCTTCGGCGTGCACATGACGAAAACCGCCCATTCGGACGGAACCGTCGAGATGGAATGGAACGAGATCACAACCGAGCCCACCTGGGTTCACATCGTCTGGAAAAACAAGAAACGGCATTATACGGTCATTCCTCTTCCAACCGAACTGAAGCAGCGCACCTTCTCCGAACTGACGTCCAAGGATTACGAGAAGATGCGCACGATGCAGACGGGCATTCACAAGCATCTCCTCAAGCTCGTCTCGGGCTGACGACGGGCCTTTGGCCCCGGGCTCGGGCAGCGGGGGCGGCGGAGCCGTTGATCGATTCTGTCGAACATCGCGCGCGTTTTCCGCCCTCTGGCGGGGCCGTTGATCGATTCTTTCGAACATCGTGCGTGATTTCTGCCCTCTGGCGGGGCCATTGATCGATTCTTTCGAACATCGTGCGTGATTTCCGCCCTCCGGCGGAGCCGTTAATCGATTCTTTCGAACATCGTGCGTGATTTCCGCCCTCTGGCGGGGCCGTTGATCGATTCTTTCGAACAACGCGCGCGTTTTCCGCCTTCTGGCGGAGCCGTTAATCGATTCTTTCGAACAACGCGCGCGTTTTCCGCCCTCCGGCGGGGCCGTTGATCGATTCTTTCGAACATCGTGCTCGATTTCCTCCCTCTGGCGGAGGCGTTGATCGATTTTCTAGAACATCGCGCGCGATTTCCTCCCTCTGGCGGAGGCGTTGATCGATTTTCTAGAACATCGCGCGCGATTTCCTCCCTCTGGCGGAGGCGTTGATCGATTTTCTAGAACATCGTGCTCGATTTCCGCCTTCTGGCGGGGCCGTTGATCGATTTTCTAGAACATCGTGCGCGATTTCCGCCCTCTGGCGGGAGCGTTGATCGATTCCTTCGAACATCGTCTCCAGCTCGCCAAATAGGCTTCAACTAACAAAAAACAGCGCAAGTTCCGGACGGACAGTCTGCCCCCGAGAACTTGCGCTGCTTCATTAGCTTCCGACAACTGCTCCTGCGTTACACCACCGGCTACTTAGCCACTTCAACGGTTCGCCTCACGTTACTCCGCCTGCTTCCTTAGCCGTTTCGAGAGCTTGCCTCGTGCTTGCTCGCCGGCTCCTTGGTCGCTTCAACGCTTCGCCTCACGTTACTCCGCCTGCTTCCTTAGCCGTTTTTCGACAGCTTGCCTCGTGCTTGCTCGCCGGCTCCTTGGTCGCTTCAACGCTTCGCCTCACGTTGCACCGCCAGCTCCTTAGCCACTTCAACGCTTAGCCTCGCGTTGCACCGCCAGCTCCTTAGCCACTTCAACGCTTCGCCTCACGTTGCTCCGCCCCGCTCCTTAGCCGTTTCGACAGCCCGTCTCCCGCGCCTATACGACCGACTCGGCAGCCGTCGATTCGCCGGCCGGCTCCGCCGCTTCATTGTCGGCATCCGCTTTCCGATCTGACGTTCGCGCTTCTCTGGTGCCCGACACTTTGCCGATCAGGTAGACGAGCAGTTGGCGATTGTGAGTGGAAATCCGGTCCAGAGATTCGTTCACGATCGCCGAGCGAACGGCGACGCCGCGCTCGACCTCGGAACGTCCGAGCTCGGTCATCGTCACCCATACGATTCTGCGATCCCCTTCGTCCCGGTTTCTCTCGACCAGCCCCGCCCTCTCCATACGATCGAGCAGCGTCGTAATTGCAGCGGGAGTCGTCTCCAAATGGGGTAGCAGGTCCGACGGCTTCATCGGCTCGTGCGCTTGCAACAGCTCCAGTACTTCCAGTTGCCCCGCCGTCAGTTGCGGAGCCAGCTCCGTCTCCATCCGCGCGTTCCAATCCTTCGTGAGCTTCGTCCAGCTTTTCACAAATTCCGCCGCATTGTCCATAGGTACGCCCCTTCCTTCCCGAACATTGCCTTCTCCTTTATTATACTCACCGTCTATGTCGAAAGATAGTTTAATGCAATTAAATATTTACGACATGAATCCGCACGATCGAGAACATGACGACAAGCGGCGACATATACTGGTTACGAAATATGGGTAAAAGCGGAGAAACGGCAATGAGGAGGCGCTGTCCATGTCCTCTAACGAAACAAAAATCAAAATGATCGGCCAAATGGCCCAGGATGCCGGACTAATAGAAGACCCCCAGTGGCTCGAACGGCTCAATGAACCGGTGCCCCTGTGGGTCGTCTTGGATATGCTGTTGCGCTGGATAGACCGTACCGAACCGAACGGCTCCGGCCCTTACGATTAAGCGGACCCGGCTTGCGTCGAGAGCGGCTTGACGAAGGCTTCGGCCAGCGTATCCCCCCGGTCGACGGGAATCATCAGCTTGCCCTGCCCGCGTCTGTCTTCGATCGGAGAGCTCTCCGAGGAAAATTCCGATACGGCCCCGCTCACCGTCAAGGCGAGCAGGCTGACCGCTTCCCTGACATGGAACGCGGCGACCAGCTTCGTGCCGTTCGGGCGGACGCGTTTGCCTTCCTTGAACTCGAACGTCTGAATGCCCTTGCCCCCGCGGCCTTGCTGAGGATAATCGAGCAGCAGGGTGCGCTTCGCATAGCCGTAGTCGGACAGAACGAGAACCTCTCCTTCATCCTGAGCGACGAACAGAGCGTCCGTCAGCTGATCGCCCTCTTTCAGCGTAATGCCTCTTACTCCTCCGGCCACGCGGCCCTGTACGCTGACTTCCTCGCGGTTGAACCGGATGCTCATCCCCTGCTCGGTCACGAGCAGCAGATCGTCCGGACTGTCCGAACGCATCACCTTCACGATCTCGTCCCCGTCCGCCACTTTGCAGGCGGCAATCGCCATGCTTCGCGTCGTGGCGTATTCGACGAGCGGCGTCCGCTTCACTTGTCCCCGCTTCGTTACGAACACAAGCATCGGCCCGGACGTCTCCGCCTCTTCCTTCCCATCCGCCGGCGGAGTCAGCTCCGCGCTCTTGGCGTGCACGACGCCGACGATGCGATCGTCCTTGGCGAGCGGGAGCACGTTCACGATCGCCGTCCCCGTGTCCTTCCACTTGAACTCCGGAATTTGGTGAACCGGCAGCAAGTAGTAGTGGCCCTTCTGCGTGAAGAGCAGCAGCGGGTCGAGCGTGTTGACGCCCAGACTCCAGCGAATGACGTCGCCTTCCTTCACGCCCGCGCTTTCGAGCTCTCCGCCGGATCGCGTGAACGACAGAAGGCTTGTCCTCTTAATGTAGCCTTCGCGGCTAAGCGTCACGAGCACTTCTTCCGCCGGAACCATCACTTCCAGGTTGACCTTGATCTCTTCCACTTCGCCCTGAATGACGGAGCGGCGGTCAATGCCGTACTTGTTGCGGATTTCCGCCAACTCGTCTTTAATGACGCTCAGCAGCTTGCGCGGACTATCCAGAATGGCGCGCAACTGGGCGATCTTCTTGAGCGTGTCGGCATGCTCCTTCTCGAGCTGGGTAATCTCGAGATTGGTCAGCCGATAGAGCTGCAAGGTGAGAATGGCGTCCGCCTGGCGCTCGGTGAAGCCGAACTTGGCGACCAGATTGTTTTGCGCGTCTTGACGGTTTTTCGAAGCTTTGATCGTCTCGATGATCTGATCGAGCAGGTTCAGCGCCTTGACGAGCCCTTCCAGCACGTGAGCGCGGTCTTCCGCCTTCTCCAGATCATATTGGGTGCGGTGGGTGACGACTTCCTTCTGGTGCTCGATGTACGCGTCGAGAATCTGCTTAAGGCCGAGTTGGCGCGGCGCCTTGTTCACGATCGCGACCATGTTGAAGTTGTACGTCGTCTGCAGGTCGGTTTTCTTCAGCAAGAAAGCGAGGATGCCTTCCGCGTCCGCATCCTTCTTCAGCTCGACGACGATGCGCAGACCGTTCCGACCGCTCTCGTCCCGCACTTCGGCGATGCCTTCGACCTTCTTCTCCATCCGCAGGCTGTCGATGGAGTTTACGAGCTTCGACTTGACGACTTGGTACGGAATTTCCGTAATGACGATCTGCTGCTTGCCGCCTCGCATATCTTCGATCGCGGTTTTGGAGCGGATGTGAATTTTCCCCTTGCCCGTCTCGTAAGCTTCGCGAATGCCGTCCGCGCCCATAATGATGCCGCCGGTCGGAAAATCGGGACCTCTCACGGTGTCCATCAGCTCTTGCACCGTAATGTCCGGCTTGTTCATGACGGCGACGCACGCATCGATGATTTCGCGAAGGTTATGCGTCGGAATTTCCGTGGCGAAGCCGGCCGATATGCCGGATACGCCGTTCACGAGCAAATTCGGGTAACGCGACGGAAGAACGACGGGCTCCTTGGCCGTGTTATCGAAGTTGTCCTTGAACAGCACTGTCCTCTTCTCGATATCGCGCAGCAGCTCCATCGAGATCTGAGACAGACGCGCCTCCGTATACCGCATCGCCGCCGGCGGATCGTCGTCCATCGATCCCCAGTTGCCGTGCCCGTCGACGAGCATGTGCGCCATTTTCCATGGCTGGGCCATCCGCACCATGCCCTCGTAGATCGAGGAATCGCCGTGAGGGTGGTAGTTCCCCATCACGTCGCCGACCGTCTTGGCCGACTTCCGGTACGGCTTGTCCGGCGTGTTGCCCGATTCGTACATCGCGTACAGAATACGGCGCTGCACCGGCTTCAGGCCGTCGCGGACGTCCGGAATGGCACGGTCCTGGATAATGTATTTAGAATAGCGTCCGAAGCGGTCTCCTACGACCTCCTCCAGAAACGCCGGCAAAAAATTCTCAAGTAGGCTCACTGCTACTGCCTCCTAGTTCTGGGGCACATGCACCGGGATATCGATCTCGCAGACCGTTGGTTCGAAGATATCCCGATGATGTGCGGTTTATTAGCGGTCCGACAGACCGCTATTTCTGTGTTTGTGCTGTTTGAGGCGCGGTTAACGGTCTCACGGACCGTTATCCAGGCACTCGCGCCGATCCAGGCGAAGCTAACGGCCCAGCAGACCGTTAACCCTCCCGTCCGCTCGCCGACTACTCCTCGTACTCCGTGAAATCCACGTTTTCGATGATCCAGCGTTTGCGAGGGTCGACCTTGTCGCCCATCAACGTCGATACGCGGCGCTCCGCCTTGGCGGCGTCTTCGATCTGCACCTGCAGGAACGTGCGCGTCTCGTAGTTCATCGTCGTCTCCCACAGCTGATCGGGATTCATCTCGCCGAGACCTTTGTACCGCTGCAGCTCGGCGCCCTTGCCAAGCTCCTTCGTGAAGACGCTCAACTGCTCGTCCGTCCAGGCGTAACGAACCGTCTCCAGCTTGCCCGATTTTCTCGTGATCTTGTAGAGCGGCGGCTGGGCGATGAACACCTTGCCCGCGTCGATCAGCGGCTTCATATACCGGTAGAAGAAAGTAAGCAGCAGTACTTGAATGTGCGCGCCGTCCGTATCGGCATCGGTCATAATAATGATCTTGGAATAGTTGCATTCCTCAACGTCGAACTCCGAGCCGATGCCCGCTCCGATCGCCGCGATGATCGCCTTGTACTCGTCGTTCTTCAAAATGTCGACGAGCTTGGATTTCTCCGGGTTCATCGGCTTGCCCTTGAGCGGCAGAATCGCCTGATACTTCGAATCCCGCCCCTGCTTGGCCGATCCGCCCGCGGAATCGCCCTCGACGATGAACAGCTCGTTGCGGGTGCTGTCCTTGGACTGCGCCGGAGACAGCTTGCCGCCGAGGCTCGCGCTCTCGCTGCGCTTCTTGCCGCTGCGAATTTCTTCGCGCGCTTTGCGCGCCGCTTCCCTGGCCTTGGAAGCCTGAATCGACTTGCGGATCAGCAGTTGGCCGACCTGCGGGTTCTCTTCCAGAAATACGGCCATCTTGTCCGTCACGACGGCGTCGACCGCGCCGCGCGCGGAAGCGCTCCCGAGCTGATCCTTCGTCTGGCCGACGAATTCGACCTCGGACATTTTAATATTGATGACCGCCATCATGCCTTCGCGCAAGTCGTTGCCTTCGAGATTTTTTTCCTTCTCCTTCAGCTGTCCCGTCTTGCGCGCATATTCGTTCATCACCCGCGTATAGGCGGTTTTGAAGCCCGTCTCATGCGTGCCTCCGCCCCTCGTCGGAATCGCGTTGACGAACGATGCGATCGTCTCCGTATAGCCGTCGTTGTACTGCAGCGCGATCTCGACCTCGATGTCGTCCTTCTCCGCGGAGAAATGGACGACGTCGTGCAGCACCGATTTCTCTTCGTTCAGAAACTGCACGAACTGGCGCGCGCCGCCTTCGTAATGGAACGAGTCCGACTTGCCGCTGCGCTCGTCCTTGATGTTGACCTTCAGTCCGGAGTTGAGGAACGCAATTTCCTGCAGCCGCTCCGACAAAGTATCGTAGTTCATGCTGACGTTGCCGTGGAACACTTTCGGATCGGGCTTGAACGTTACCTTCGTGCCGGTGCGGTTCGTATTGCCGGTCACTTCCAGCCCCGTCACGGGCTCTCCGACATGCTCGACGCCCTTCTCGTCGACCCACGTCTCGAATCTCATCTTATGTATTTTTCCATCGCGGTAAATCTCGACTTCCAGCCACTCGGACAGGGCGTTCGTTACCGAAGCGCCTACTCCGTGCAGCCCGCCGGACTTCTTATAGCCGCCTCCGCCGAATTTGCCGCCCGCGTGCAGGATCGTATAGACGACCTGAGGCGTCGGGATGCCGCTCTTGTGCATGCCCGTCGGAATGCCCCGCCCGTTATCGACGACCGTAACGGAGTTGTTCGCATGAACGGTGACGTCGATGCGCGAGCAGAACTTGGCCAGATGCTCGTCCACGGCATTGTCCACGATCTCCCACAACAGATGATGCAGACCCGACGTCGTCGTGCTGCCGATGTACATGCCCGGCCTTTTGCGAACGGCGGTCAGCCCTTCCAAAATTTGAATATCATCCGCGCTGTATTCACTTCCCGCCTGTGCGGCGGATTCAGTGAAAATATCCAGTTGTTCGGTCACGAACGGACCTCCTTGCGTAATCTCTTGCGCTTATGCTCATAAACGCGCTTCGTTTATTCTAATTCAAGATGTCTTGCTTCGTAAAGACGGCGAACGAAACGATAATCGACGCAGCGCCCCAGATCGCCAGTACGGCAAGCGAAAATCCGAGCGACATGCCCTCGACCGGAGGCGGTGTTCCCCGCAAATAAGCGGACAGCTCCAGGTTGACGTTGAACAAATATTTCGCCGACTTCCAGGAAGAGGCCATGTTGGCCAAAATCGTACCCGAGATGATCGTCGCCATCATCGTCACGAAACTCGCCGCCGTGCTGCGCACGAGCACCGATACCATCAGTCCGATCACGGCCACCACCATTGCGGCGAACCAGATGAGCCCCGCCTGCATCAGCAGGTACACGCCCTGCGTGACGGCATGGACGTTCGTCGTATCCACGTCCGCGCCCTGAACCCGGAACCCGACGAACACCGGTTCACCCCAGCCTCCGTAGCCGAACACGAGACCGGAGATCAGGTAGCAGAGCGCGACTGTCGTCACGAGAATAAGAGAAACGTATAAGGTCAGTGTCGCTAATTTGGAAAATAAAATTCGCCATCTTCGCACGGGCCGCGTCAGCAGCATCTTGATCGTTCCCGTCGAACGCTCCGAGGAGACGAGATCCGAAGCGATCGCCAGCACCATGAGCGGAATGAACAGACTCACCGCGTTGTCCATAAACCTGCGGGTGAACGTAACCCCGTTCGGAGACTCGGGATTGATGTCGTGATCGAGATAATATTGCAGCTGCTGGACAAGCGCCTTGCGCCACTGCTTCCATTCCTCGGGAATCCGGTCGCTGCTCAGGGCGTTCGTATTGTCCGTAATCCGGCTCTGCAGCTCGGCCCGCCAATCCGTCCGGAACTTGTCGGCGCTGTTCTGGGCGACCTTCATCTGGGCGTAGACGAATACGGGGATCAAGATGAGCAGGATAAGCACGACGACCGCGAACCGTTTTTTCTTCCATACCTTTAACGTCTCGTTCTGAATGAGCGCCAGCAGATTAGTCAATTTTCTCCCCCTCCGTCAGCTTCAGGAATAGCTCCTCCAAGGAGGGAGCGACGCGTTGCACCGATGCGATGCCGATGCCGGACGCCACAAGCCGGCTCACCCAGTCCGCGATTCGGCTCTCATCCACGACAGTGACGATCGGCTCGTCCAACGCGGACAGCAGCGCCTCGTCGATCCGATGCTCCTGCTCCGGCACGAGCCCGATGTCCGAACTCTCGGCGAACATCCGTCTCGCCTCTTCCGGCCGATCGACCTGCCACACCGTGTACGCGCCCGCCTGCGAGACGAGCTGCTCCACCTCGCCGACGGCGATGACTTCGCCGTGCGCGATAATCGCCACGCGGTCGCACATGAGCTGGATCTCGCTAAGCAAGTGGCTCGAAATAAACAGGCTCATTCCGCTCTCCGCCAGCATGCGGATAAACTCGCGCAACTCCTTGATTCCTTTCGGATCGAGACCGTTCGTCGGCTCGTCCAGAATGAGCAGCCGGGGCTTGCCCAGCAGCGCCTGGGCGATGCCCAGCCGCTGCCTCATGCCGAGCGAATAGGTTTTCACCTTGTCGTGGATTCGATGGTCGAGTCCGACGATCTCCACCACTTCGGCGATGCGCGACTCCGGAATTCCGGGCTGCATCCGGGCGAAGTGAGCGAGATTCTCCCACCCGGTCATAAAGCCGTACATTTCCGGATTTTCCACGATGCAGCCGATGTGCGCGAGCGCTCTGTCCGGATGCGTGCGGACGTTCTCCCCGCAGACGAGGATGTCCCCGTCCGTCGGCTTGATCAGACCGACAAGCATGCGGATCGTCGTCGTCTTCCCCGAGCCGTTCGGTCCCAGAAATCCGAATATCTCCCCCGCCTTGACGTCGAAGGAGACGTCGCGAATGATCGGCTTGCGCCCGATTCTTTTTTTCAGCCCCCGTACCGACAATACGACTTCCTTCTCCTGCTCTCCCATCGATGGTCCCCTTTCTCCGTCGTTATCGAAGCGCGTCCGCGACTCTTCCGGCGATCCGTTCGTACCCGAGCGCATTCGGGTGAAAATGGTCCGAGGACAAGTAGTCCGTCAGATTAAACTCGAACAGATCGTACGTCGGAACGACCGTCGCGTTGCCGTCCGCCAGCGCAAGCCGGTAGGCGTAGCCGTTCCATTCCGCGACCGTCTCGCTGGCGACCTCCCGCATCTGCGGCACGTCGTAGAAGGCGTTGTAGAGCCCGACATAGACGATGCGCGCGACCGGGTTCACGGCCCTGATCTTGTCGAACACTTCCTTAAGCCTCGGCTTTACGTCGGGAAGCAGCTCTCGAAGCGCCTCCGGAGACAGGTCTCCCCCTTCCGCAAGCGAACCGCCGCCCTGGGCGACCTGGAACAGGTCGTTACCTCCGATGGTCAGCAGCACGATGTCGGCCTGGCCGACCGCGTTCACGAACCCTTTCTCATCCAGATTAACCGCCAACTGGTCGGCCCGCATGCCGTTGACGGCCATATTGTTGACCAGATAGACCGGCTTGTCCAGCCTCTCGGACAACGAGGCGATCGTGCGCGTAACATAGCCTTCCCCGGTCGCGTCCCCCGTTCCCTTCGTCAACGAATCGCCCAGCGCGGCGACGTACAGCTCGCTCTTCGCGCTCCAGTCTCCGCCGGCCGCCTTCTCCGGTTCGCTGGCCTTAGGCAGAGCCAGCCCCTCCTTCGGAAACCACGTGTCCTTAATCGCCAAGCCGAAACCGGTCAGCATCGCCAGCAGGCAGACGAGCGACGCAATGCCGAGCGTTCTCCACAGCACGGAAGACGACTTCATCCGCTTTCCCCCAGTCGTTCGATGATTCGGAGCTTTGTTTCCGCTTTCTCCTTATACTTTTCCACGATAACGGTTATTGCCGCATTTTTCAAATCGAAATACCCGGTCCTGCGCGAAAAAACGCAAAAAACCGGCCTGAAGGCGTCCCAAGACGCCGACAAGCCGGCAAGCGAACAGGTTAATCCGAACGGTCAAGCGGACAAAAAGCGGTACTGGGCTTCGACCAGGTTGCGGTAATGCCCCGGGCGCTTCATCAGCTCCTCGTGGTTGCCCATCTCCATAATCTCCCCGTGGTCGAGCACGACGATGCAATCGGCGTGGCGAATCGTGGACAGACGGTGGGCGACGATAAACGAGGTGCGTCCTTGCAGCAGCATGCCCAGCGCCTCCTGAATGCGCAGCTCCGTCTCCGTGTCGATGCTGGCCGTCGCTTCGTCCAGCACGAGAATGCGAGGATCGGCGAGCAGCGCCCGCGCGAAGCTGAGCAGCTGCCGCTGGCCGACCGAGAGCACGTTGCCCCGCTCCTCGACTTCGGTCTCGTAGCCGCTCGGCAGATCGACGATGAAGTCGTGCGCCCGCACGGCGCGGGCCGCCGCTTCGACCTCCGCGTTCGTCGCGCCGGGGCGCCCGTAGCGGATGTTGTCGCGGATCGTCCCCGAGAAAATAAACGTATCCTGAAGCACGATGCCGATCTGCGAGCGCAGGCTGTCGATCGTCACGTCCCGGACGTCCTGGCCGTCGATCAGCACGCGGCCTTCCACTGTATCGTAGAAGCGGCAGATCAAGTTAACGATCGTACTCTTGCCCGAGCCGGTGTGGCCGACGAGTGCTACCGACAATCCCGGCTTGACGTCGAGATTGATGCCTTTGAGCGCCGGACGATCGTTCTCGTATCCGAACGTCACGTTGTCGAGCTGGACGCGGCCGCTCAGCTGCGAGATCGGTTTCGCGCCTTCCTTTTCCGGAACGGCCGGACGTTCGTCCATGAATTCGAAGATGCGCTCGGCCGACGACATCGAGATGAGCATTTGCGAATACATGTTGCCCAGCCGCGTAATCGGCTCCCAGAAGCTGCCGACATAAGTAATGAACGCGACGAGGACGCCGACGGTCATCGCCTCGGATTGAATGAGGTACGTGCCGTACAGCAGCAGGATCAGCGTGCCGATCGCGGACGTAATCTCGATCAGCGGCCCGAACAGTTGGTTCAGCGCCGAAGCTCTGTTCCAGGAACGGATGTTGCTCTTGTTCATCTCGTCAAAATAAGCGATGTTTTCCTTCTCTTGCGCGAACGCCTGCGTTACCCGGATGCCCTGGATGCTCTCGTTCAAATGCGCGTTGATGCGCGATTGCTTGATCCGGACGATCTGCCAGGCCATGCGGATCTTCTTGCGCAGCGCCGTGGAGACGAAGAACATGAGCGGCACCGTCACGATAACGGCCAAGGCGAGCTTCGGCTCAATGAAGAGCAGAATGACCGTAATGCCGATCAACTGCACGATGTCGATCGCCGTGTTGACGACCCCGTTCGTGAACATGTCCTGCAAGGAATTGACGTCGTTGGTCACCCGCACGAGCACCGAGCCTGCCGGACGCTTGTCGAAGAAGCGGAACGACAAAGATTGAATGTGCTTGAACAGGGCGGCCCGCAGGTCGAAAATGACCCTCTGCCCGATCTCGTTCGTCCGGTGAATCGTATATTTCTGCGCCCACCAGCGCGTGCCGTACAGCACGAGCATGGCGGCGGCGATCGTCAGCAGCAGCGACAGGCTGCCTTCGCCCGACTTCGGGAAGATCGCCCGGTCGATTGCCAGCATTGTCAGGAACGGAATCGCCAGCTTGGAGAGCATTCCGAACACGAGCATGACGAACACGACTTTGCCGACCTCGGCTTTGTACGGCTTCACGAACGTGACGAGACGGCCCATCTGCTTCCAGTTAAAAGGCTTCTCGATCAGTTCGTCGTCCTGGTATACGAATTGACGGCTCATCCCGACACCCGCCTTTCCGAGGCGCATTCCCCGTCCGACTCGTAATCCAGCTCTTCCGGGCGGTCGGAGTATTGAATCCGGTACGTCTCGCGATACAGTCCCGGCTGGCGCACCAGCTTGTCGTGCGTCCCGCGCTGAATCGTGTGTCCCCGGTCAAGTACAAGAATTTCGTCTGCATGACGCAGAGTCGAAATCCGGTGCGCGATCATGAACACGGTGCGTCCGGCCATCACCTTGCGAATGGCGGTCTGAATCTCATGCTCCGTCTCCATGTCAAGCGCGCTCGTCGCGTCGTCGAGAATGAGAATTTTCGGCTTGTTCAGCAGCGCCCGCGCGATCGCGATCCGCTGCTTCTGTCCGCCCGACAAGCCCATTCCCCGTTCGCCCACGATCGTATCGTAACCGAGCGGCAGCTCGCGGATGAAGCCGTCCGCCTGCGCGTAGCGCGCCGCCTCCTCGATCTCTTCCATCGTCGCGTCCGGGCGGCCGTAGCAGATGTTCTCCTTGATCGTCGTCGAGAACAGGAACGACTCCTGGAACACGATGCCGATCTGTCTGCGCAAGCTTTCCAGTTCGATGTGACGGATGTCGATCCCGTCGAGCGTAACCGCGCCGTCGCCGACGTCGTACGCTCTCAGCAGCAGCCCCACAGCCGTCGATTTGCCCGAACCGGTTCCCCCGAGCAGGCCGACGACGGTGCCGGCCGGCGCGTCGAGCTGCAGGCCGAGCAGAGCGGATGGCAGATCGTCGCGGTTCGTATAGCGGAAGCTGACGTCGTCGAAACGAATGTGCCCCTGAACCGCCTCGTCGTCCAGCGCAAGGCTGTTCTCGCGGTTTTTCACCGAGATCGGCTGATAGAGCAGCTCGAGCAGCCGTTCTCCCGAAGCTTTCGATTGCGTATATCCATTGATCTGGAAGCCGAGCGTCCAGAGCGGGGCGACGACGAAGCCGAGCATCCCCGTGATCGCGACCAGCTCGCCCAGCGTCATCGTTCCGGCGATGACTCGCCAGCCGCCGGCCAGCAGCAGCGTCGCGACGCTAAGGTTAGCGATAAACTCCATCATCGGAAAATACTTCGCCCACACGTCCGCGAGCGTCAGATGATTGTCCCGATAGTCCACGTTTTCCTTGACGAACTTGTTGATCTCGAACGGTTCCCGGGCGAACGATTTGACCGTGCGCACGCCGGTGATGTTCTCTTGCACCCGCACCGTCAAGCGGCCCACCGCAGACCGGATCGACCGGAATACCGGGTGGATGGCCTGCTCGAAGCGAATCGCCACGAAGCCGAGCACCGGGATGAAGACGAGGATGAGCAGCGTAAGCGCCCAGTCGACAAAAAACATCATTGTGAACCCGATTACGAGCAGCAACCCCGTGTTGAGCAGCTGCGCGAAGCCGAAGCCGATAAACATCCGCACGCCTTCGATATCGGCCGTGAGCCTCGACATCAGGTCTCCCGTCCTCGCCGTATCATAGTAGGAGAAGGACAATTGCTGCAGCTTCTCGTAGCAGGCGTTGCGCAGCCGGTACGCGATCCGGTTGCCGAGCCGGCCTCCGCTGAAACCGTGTACATACTGGAAGGCGGCTTTGATGAATATGACGCCGACTGCCGTTAACGTCAGACCGAGAACGCCGTCGTACTTCTCCGCAAGAATCATGTCGTCGATAAGCGTTTTGAGAAGCAGGGGATAAATCAGGCCAAGCGCGGTCGCGACCGCCAGTCCGGCTATCGATCCCCACAAGAAGCCTTTGTCTTGCCAGTAATAGGATTTTAAAGCCCGAAAAATATCCAAAAATGGTCCTCCCCTCGCTGCTTTCTACGGCAGTTTAAGCCGAATCTCATATCCCGGCAACAGCGTTATTTCGCCCTATTCGGGCTTGGGGCGGAAACTGCCGTCGGCATCGCCGGGTATTCACCGGATATCTTCGATATCGTCCCTTTTCATACCCAACATCCCCCTGTTGAACCGTTTATGCAAGGAAAACGCAGGCAACGGAAGCAAAGACCCCCTTCCATCTTCGCCAAGATGAAAGAGGGCCGATTATCGAAATTAACGGCGGATTTTCCGCCATTGCTCACGCAAATCCATCAAATATCGTTCTTCGCCCGGCTGACGCAGCGCTTCGCTCATGCTGAGCGCGAAGGCGGACAGCTGCCCGGACCATGCCTGCGCGGCCGAGCGGACCGCTTCCTGCAGCGCCTGCTCCGTCGCCAGCTCCCACTGCCGCCGCAGCGCCTCGAGAGCCGCGTCGATCGTCCCCAGCAGCGTCCCTTCCAGGTCGCTCCGCAGCGCCGCAGCGCCTTCCTGCTCGAAGAAATGCTTCGGAGAACGGAACGCGCTCCACAGCTGTCTGGCCTCGAGGTTCGGTCCGGCGGCGAACGCCTCCGGAAGCGGCAGCTCCAGAGCCGGCTTCTCCGCCGGCTCCGGCGTAAAGCCTTCGCTCTCCATCTCCGCCAGCCCGGACAACGCGGCGAGCGCCTTCTCCGCCAGCCCGCCGATCGTTCCTTCGAGCCTCAATCCCGCCGCTCTCAGCTCCTGCAGCAAATCCTCGTTCAGCGACCGCTTCAAATCTTCGCCGCACGCCTGCAGCAGCTTTTTGAGATCGCGTCCGTCGTCCTGCAGAATGGACGGATGGAACGCCGCCTGGAAATGCTCCTTGAAGCGGAATTTCAACCGCTGGCGCAAATGGTACAGCTGCTCGCCGACCTCTTGCCTAAGCGGCTGCGCCGCTGCAGCGGGAACGGCCTCCGCCCCCTCCGCCTGCCAGCGCTGCGCCTGCTCGCTCAGCCGCTTCGCCTTCGCTTCGCGGGTCGCCGCGTCGGTGTTGGCCGACTGCAGCCAGCCGTCCAGCAGCTTGTCGACGCGGTCCAGCTCCTTGTTCGCGGACGCAAGCGCCAATCCCCCCAGCTCCTCTTCGGAGAAGCGGCGGAAGGCGCCTTCGAATTCGGACAAACCGGAAGCTTCCAGAGCGGGACGGCTGCGCGACAGCTTTGCCTGCAAGCCGTTCAAGCTGGATACCCCGAACAGCCGCGGTTTGCGGATGCCGTGCTTCAGCAGCTGCGCGCCGACGTGCGCCTTGACGGCTTCCAGCTCCGCTTCAGACGAAGCCAGATCGGCTGCATTAATGACGAAAAACATCTTGTCGAGCTCGAATACGTCCTTGACGCTGCCGAGCTGATTGAGAAACTCGCGATCCGCCTCCGTGAAGGCGTGGTTGTAATACGTCACGAACAGCACGGCGTCCGCGTTCTTGATATATTGGAACGCGACGCCGGTATGACGGGCGTTGATCGAGTCCGCTCCCGGCGTGTCGACGAGCACGGCGCCGCTGCGCGTAATCGGCGAATCGACGTACAGGTCGATCTCGGCGACGAAGCAGGAAGCCTGCTCATCGGCGGCGAACCTCCTGTACTCCTCCCCGCTCGCCGTCAGCTTCCGGCCCAGCAGCGGGCCGAATTCGCTCCAGCCTCTGGCCGCGGCCGTCAGGAACGCCAGGTGCGGCCGTCCACGCGGATGCAGGTCTCCGGCTGCCACCGGGTCCTTCAACGCCAGCAGCTTGGAGACGTCCGCTCCGGCCGCATCCAGCTTCTCCTGAGCGATGCCGATCCGCTTCAGCGAATGGCGGACATCGTCGGCGAAATCCTCCGGCGTCTTCATCGTCACGAGCGCCGTACCGTCCGGATGCTCCTCCGTCGGAGCGACGATCCGGTTGATCGTCGCCGTCGTCGGATTCGGCGAGACCGGCAGAGCCGGCTTGCCGACGAGCGCGTTGGCGAACGACGATTTGCCCGCGCTGAACGCGCCGAACAGCGCGATCGTAAAGCTCTTGTCGCGGAAGCGCGCCGCCTTGGCGCTCAAGCCGTCCGCGACGCTGCGCAGCGCGGAAATGTTGGACAGCAGCGCGGCGGCGTTCTCCAGCATCTCCGCGGCTCCCGTAGGCGCTCCCAGACGGCCAGGCTGGGCTTCATTGGAATCGGCCCCCTGCTGTTCGGGCGTCGCATCGTCCCCAGAGCCGCCGACTGCTCCAGGCGAGACCGGCATTAGCGCTTCCTGGATCAGTGCGCCGGCCGTATCGGCCGCGAGCGGTTCGGGCGCGGGAAGCCGCAGCTCGCCGCGATTGCCGCTCTCGGGCTCAGGCAGCAGCGCGAGCAGCTTCCGCTCCTCTTCGCGTTCCCCTCGTTCCAGCGAGGCGATCTCCTCGGCGATTCGGTCCGCCTGCGCCAGCTCGGCCAGCCGGGCGTTCACGCCCTCCGCCTTCTCCTCCAGCGCGGGACGATCCCTCTCCTGCAGCTCATCGATCCATTGGAACGCCGCCTTGCGGTAAAGCGACTTCAACTCGGCGCTGATCTCCGCCGAGTAATGCAGCGTCGCCTGGCCTTCCGCTCCGGCGCCGGGCTTGACGAGCGCGCGCAGCCATTCCGGCTGAACCGGACGGAAGATGTCGTCGAGCGAACGCTCCATCTCCTCGCCGACGAACCCGCTCTGTTCGGCTTCACGCCGCAGCAGCGCCTTCAGATGGCCGGTGACGTTCGCCGATACTTGCCGGTTGAAATCGTCGGTCAGCCTGCCGAGTCTGGCGTTTCTCTCCGCCTCGGTCTTCGCCGCTCCCGCCAACCAGCCCGCCTTAAAGCCGGGCTGCATCGCCGCCAGCACCGCCTGCGCCTTCTCGCGCGTCTCGGCCGGCGTCAGGTTGGCGTTGCCGAGCAGCTTATCCATGTCGACGCGTACGCGTTCCTTGCGCCTGTCTCCCGCCGTCCGGACCTGCGACAGCTCCGCCTCCAATTCGGCGCGCAGAGCCGATCTGCGCTCCGTCTCTCCTTCGTCGCCCAACTGCTCCTGAAGCCGCTGCCTGCTCTCCTGATTGCGCTGATGGAGCGTCTCTCGATACTGCTCCGCCAAATAAACCGACGAACGGGCGACGCTCCTCGTGATGAGCGCGTCCGTAAGCGGCTGGAGCTCCTCCATAAGCCGAAGCAGCTGCCTCCATTGCGACAGCGGGTGATCGGGCTCTCTCAGCGACAGGAACAGCGTGGCGGCCGGCTCGATATCCCAGTTGGATAACGCCTCGCTCAAGCTGCTTCTAAACTCCGCGAACGGGAGCTGCTCCTCCCTGTGCTTGTCAATCTGATTGACGAGCAGATAGGTCGGTTTGCCCCAACGAGCCAGGCTGCGCAGGAAACGGAAGTTAACCTCGGACTGTACGTGGTTATAATCGGTCACGAAAAACACGACGTCCGCCATATGCAGAGCGGACTCGGTCGCCGCCCGGTGAGCGCCGTCCGTCGAGTCGACGCCAGGCGTGTCTACGATCGCCATGCGATCGCCGAGCAGCGGAATCGGGTAGGATACGCGAATCGAGGTGACGCCTTCTCCGTCAACCGCGAAGTCGTGCAGTTGCTCGACCGGAATCGTGCGCGCCGGATGCATCCTGCCGGTCGAATCGCGGAATTCCGTCTCGGCGAACGGCTCGCCGTTGACGACCGTCACGACGTTGGCGCTCGTCGGAATCGGGGATGCAGGCAGAAGCGTCGCTCCGCACAGCGTATTGACGAGCGTGGACTTCCCGGCGGAGAAATGTCCGCAGAAGGCGACGGTCAGCCGTCCGCTCTCCAGCTTCCCGGACAGCTCCTCCAGCTTCGCCGCCTGAGCATCGTCGCCGTTCTCGGCCGTTCTGACGGACATTTGCCGCAGCGCTTGTTGGAATCGGATAAGTTCTGATGATAACGGCACGCCGGATGGCGGCGCGCCGAGGTCGATAGAGTTCACTTCGCTACGCTCCTCTTCTTCAAGGAGGCTTTCATTCGAATCTTGCCTTCCTTGCAATGTTCCAGTACCGGACAAACTTCGCATTTCGGATTTTGCGCCTTGCAGTGGTAACGCCCGAAGAAGATCAACCGATGGTGCGTAATCGTCCACTCATCCCTCGGCACCTTGCGCATCAGTTTCTTCTCGACTTCGAGCACCGAATCGTCCGGCTTGGCGATGCCCAGACGCTTGGATACGCGCTCCACGTGAGTGTCCACCGCAATCGCCGGCACGTCGAAGGCGTTGGACATAACGACGTTCGCCGTCTTGCGGCCTACGCCGGCCAGCGCCGTCAATTCCTCGTGCGTGCGGGGCACTTCGCCGCCGTGCAGGTCGATGACCGTTCGGCACAGCTTCTGGATATTCGCCGCTTTGTTGCGGAACAATCCGATTCTGCGAATGTCGTTCTCCAGCTCCTCCAGGGGAACGTTCAAGTAATCCTGCGGAGAGCGGTATTTCTCGAACAGCGTAGCCGTCACCTTGTTAACGGTCTCGTCCGTACACTGAGCCGACAGCAGCACCGCGATCGTCAATTCGAACGGATTGCGGTGATTCAGCTCGCACCGCGCATCGGGAAACATCTCCGCTATCGTATTCAACACTTGCCTTAACGTTGCGGCGTTCATAAGCGCTCCTCATTTTCAGAAAGTCTCTAACATATTAGTCTACCGGAAGTTCGCTCATGCGGCAATACGCTGCACGACACTAATCCCGCACAACAAATCAGGCCAACCGGATCGCTCCGATTGGCCTGACGGTGAATACGCCTTATTTCGCGATTTCTACGACTTTGCCGCGCACGATGTACAGCGTCAGCGCATCGTCCTTCTTCAAGCTCGACAGCAAAATCGTGTTCGTCCCCTGATGGACGTACACCTGAGGATGCAGATCGTACGTATTGTTCTCGTTCAGAGAAGCTCTGTTCACGTACAGAATCGAAGAGTTGTGATTCAGGTACTGCTTGCTGATCCCCGGAATGATCTCGATGACCGCCTTGTCGTTCTCATCCACCCGAATTTCCACGCGATCGTTCGCCTTGATTGAGGACAGCGAACCGATTACCGTATTCGCTCTCGTCACCGTCGGAGCAGCCGGGTACGACTTCGTCACCGTTGCGCCGGAGTTCGTCAACACCTCGATGGAATTGGTCGCCGCGTTCACGGAAGTTACTTTGCCGTAAGTGACCGGATACGCTTTGATCTTGATCGGAGTTCTGCCTTTGAACGTGACGTTAAGCAGCTTCGTATTCAATTGGTTCAAAGCGGTCAGGCTGATCGGATTGTCGTTCTCGTCCACGAGAGACAGCAGCGTCGTATTCAGGCTCCATTCCTCGAATACTCCGTCGGCACGTTTGGCCCGCAGCTTGTTCAACGAGAGATCCACTCTGTCCAGCTCGAACTGAACCGTCTTCTGTACTTGAACGGCGATGACCGTATCTTGCGTATTATAATCCATAAGTGCCGTGACTTTGTCGCCGACGCGAATATCCAGGTAGCTCGTCGAGGACGTTCCATAGATTTCCGCGGCAAAATAGTTCGGATAAGGCAGTACGACTTCGTTCTTGTTATCCAGCTGCAGCTTCAGCGTTTTGGCGGACAGGTTGTTCTCCAGCACTGTCCCGGTATACTGGGACACGACCGAAATGTACGCCGCGTTGGAGTTGGTATAGCCTACGTTGATCTTCTTGCCTTTAAGGATATACTTTACCGCGTCTTTCTTCGTGAGCACCGTACCGTTCAGATCGAATCGGGTCGTCTCGGTCAGAATGAGCGGAACTTTCTTGTTCGCGGAATCCGTCACAATCAGAATGTCGTTGTCCAAGTCGGCGGAAAATACGACCGCTCCGTTCAAGAAGTTGACCGAACGGTTCTGGATCGTGATGATGGCGACTTTGCCGCTTTCGTTCAACGTCATGGACACCGTATCGCCCTTGAACAGATCGTCCAGCGTCACGTTGGACAGCCCTTCAAGCTTAACGACGACGTTATCGGCCAAATCCTTGGCGCCAAGCTCGTTGTTGATGCGGTATTGAATCGTCTTGCCCGACTTGTCGACGAGGTTGATGACGCCCTCGATCGGAGGCTGAACCTTCTTCGTTATCGTAATGCTCGTCACCGAGCCCATCTTCACTTCGTAGGAGACGGCGTCGCCCGCGACCAGTTGATCCAGCGTCAGGTTCGTGCCGTTATGCTTGACCACCGCGTTCGCGTCGATCGGATAAGTATCCGATGTGCCGGCAGCGTCCTTCACTTGCAGCGTCAAGCCGGTCGCGTTAACGCTCTCGACCGTGCCGGAGCCGGACTTGTTCGTCACCGCTTTGTTTACCGTAAGCGACAGCAGCTTGCTCTCGGTCGCCACATCGACGCCCAGTGTCACGGGAACGTTAACCGGGAGATCGGCGATCGTCAGCGATTGCCCGTTAATGTCCTTGATCGTCAAAGACGCCGCGTTATACGAGACGCTCTTCGGCTCTCCGTCGACGGAGACGGTCAACTTGCTTTGCGCTTCGGACACGAGCAGCAGCGTTCCTTGGATGTTGGTCACCTTAGGCGTCTCGCTTGTCTGCTCCACGTAGCCGACTGTGCCGCTGGAAGTGCCGATCAGAATCACTTCGCCGTACAGCTTTAATGAAGAAATATCCGTCGTCTGCTCCGATCCGAATCCGTAGACGGAAGCGGTCTGGGACAGCGTGTAATCCTTCACTACGCCGTCGGAGTGAAGCAAAGTCAGCTTGCTGCCCTCTACGCCGACGAGCGCTCCGGTCACTTGGCCGGAATAAGCGACGTCGATCTGGGCTTGGGCGCGGCTGAACAGCGTGGAAGCCATCTCCCGCGTAACCGAGGCCGTCGGATCGAACTTGGTCGGCGTTACGCCGTTGACGAGTCCGAGCGCCACCGCGACGCTGACGTAACCCTTCAGGCCGGCGTCGATCTGAGCGTCGTCGCCGAACGAGGTCGCTTGGCTTGCGGCTTCCTTGGCCGCCTGGTCTTTGCCGATCGCGCGTACGAGCAGCTTGGCCATCCATTCGCGCGTAGCGGGGCTGCTGCCCCATTCCTTGCCGCCGTCTTTTTTGACAAGTGCGATTTCTTCGTCGAGCAGCAAAATATTTTTTTGAACCGCAAGTTTTATGTAAGGTTTATAGTCGTCCTTGATAACCAGATCGCTTGGAAAAACGAGAGGCTCCCCGATTTTCACTTCGTTGTCGACGCCCATGAACCTGAGCGCGATAATGACCGCCTCTTGGCGGGTCACTTTGTTGGCCGGACTGAACATGCCCGCCTGTTTTCCCGTTCCGCCCTTCAAAATGCCTTGCATCGCGAGCTTCGTAATGTGCTTCTCCGCCCAGCCCGGTTTGACGTCCGTGAAAATGGAAGCGGCGGACGCCGATCTTTCCGTGTAGGAGACCCCCGAAAACACCAGCGATGCAGCGAGCAAACCGGTAATGCCTTTCGATAATCCTTTCTTCATCGTCATACTGTCCCCTCTCCCGGAATATGAGCATGCCGGCCCCTAACAGGGCCGGACAGCTTATTGCAGATTCAATTGCATCTTGATTCCCGTCGCGATCGCCTGGGCTACGCGGTTTTGCAGCTCTTCGGTCCACAACTTGGGCTCGTCGATGCTGCTGGACAAATACCCGGCTTCCAGCAAAATGGCCGGCATCGTCGTCTTCGTCGTCACGGCGAGATTGACGGAGTGCTTCTTGTAGCCGTTATCCTTCAATCCCGTCGCCGGAGCGAATAAGGAATGCATCAGTTGGGCGAACGCCTTGCTGTCTTCGCGAGTATAGTAAGTTTCCGTGCCGTTCGTATTCGGCGAAGTGCTGCTGTTCGCGTGCACCGACACGAAAATGTCCGCTTGAATCGAGTTGGCCAGCGTATACCGATCCGTCAGCGTCGGATACGTATCGTCCGCGCGGGTCAGAATCAGCTTGATCCGTTCTTCTCCCGCCAGCAGCGCTTGAACCTTGAGCACGACGGCCAGGTTAAAATCCTTCTCCGCCTTCTTCGAGATGCTGATCGCGCCCGGGTCCGTTCCGCCGTGTCCGGCATCCAGAACGACTGTGTAGAGCGACTTGTCTTCCGGCGGACGCTTGAGCGCAATCGTGAGCGTGCCGGCGCCCGGATCGTTGCTCAGCTCGTAATCCCAGGCTTGATTGAGGTCGAGCACGAATCTCGGCGCCTTCGTATCCGTTCCGAACATCGAATACCGAATCGAACGCAGCGCTTCGTGTCCCTCTACGGGAATATAACCTTCGTTCGTCAAGGAGTAATCGACCGCGGGAACGAATTCCGGCGCGTATCTTCCGTTCGGAACGTCGATTACGATTCTTTTCGGATTGTCGAGCTTGAAGTCTCGGGGAACGATAAGGCCATCGTATTTCAGCACAACCGATTCCGTCCCGGGATCGTAGTAAATCTCGTTCAGATTTCCCGTCACCGCAGGAGGAATGACGGTGCCTGGAGAAGTCTCTTCTCCCGATCCGCCGGAGCCTTCGCTTGGGTCGACGACCCCGATCAGGCCGCCGTCCGGATCGGTCGGCTTGCCTCCGCTCTCGCTGCCGGGATCCGGCGTCGAAGGCGAATACATAAATACGGATTTAATTTGATTATCCCAGAAAACCTGAACGCCCAGAGATTCGCCAAGAAATCTTAAAGGGATAAGAGTAAAGTTGGATTTGATGAGCGGCGGCTTCTTCATCTGCATGGGGGTCCCGTCCAGATACGCCGTGGGCTTGTCCACGGTCATGACGAGCTTCTTCTTGCCGTTGGATACCGTCACCTGTTTCTTGCTGTTGTCGTAGTCCACCTTGTATCCCAAGTTTTCGGTCGCGATGCGCACGGGCACCATAACCGTACTGTTCAGAAGAAACGGCGGTACTTGGGGCTCTAACTCCATGCCGTCCAAAATCAATTTGGGCGTCGGCGTCTCCGCTTTGGCGGCGTGCGCCATGCCCGAACTCAGGACCAGCATGCCGGCGACGACAAACAACAGGGAGAGCCACTTCTTCATGCTTCACCTCGATGTCTGAAAGATTTGCGAACGATGCCGATTTATGTAGAATTGCAGCGGCTTGTCCACGAATCATTAGACGTAGAAAAACATGAAAAGTTGCGTAACGGAGGAAAAAAAGACCCCTTGCCCCGAAATTTGCCGAATCGGAGACAAAAGGTCTTTCTTCCGCCTTTTACGGCGTTCGAATCCGCAGTATTCGGCGTTACACGATCGCGCTTGCGGCGCGGCGTTGTTCGTAGGCCGTAATGGCGGCTTCGTGCTGAAGCGTCAGGCCGATATCGTCCAACCCTTGCAGCAGGAAGTTCCGACGGTGCGCGTCGATCTCGAAAGGAATGTTCAAGCCGTCTTCGTCGGTAATGACTTGGTTTTCCAGATCGACGTTCAGCTTGTAGCCTTCTTTAGCTTCCGTGCGCTTGAACAAGTCGTCGACTTGCTCTTCGGTCAGCTTGATCGGCAGAATGCCGTTTTTGAAGCAGTTGTTGTAGAAAATGTCGGCGAACGACGGCGCGATGACGCAGCGGAAGCCGTAGTCCAGAATCGCCCACGGCGCGTGCTCGCGGGACGAGCCGCAGCCGAAGTTGGCGCGGGACAGCAGGACGGATGCGCCCTGGTAGCGGTCCTGGTTCAAGCTGAATTCCGGAATGACGTTGCCCTGCTCATCCCATCTCCATTCGAAGAACAGGAATTGGCCGAACCCGCTTCTTTCGATTCTTTTCAAAAACTGCTTAGGAATAATGGCGTCGGTATCTACGTTAACCCGGTCGACCGGGGCGACAAGTCCGTTCAGTTGTACGAATGCTTCCATGTTCGTGATCCTCCCCTTACGCCGTTACTTCGGCTTTGAAATCCCATTTGCGCACGTCTACGAAACGGCCTTGGACGGCTGCTGCCGCTGCCATCTCCGGCGATACGAGGTGCGTGCGTCCGCCGCGGCCTTGACGACCTTCGAAGTTCCGGTTGGACGTCGACGCGCAGCGTTGGCCGGGCTGAAGAACGTCGGGGTTCATCGCAAGGCACATGCTGCAGCCCGCGTCGCGCCATTCGAATCCGGCTTCGACGAAGATCTTGTCGAGACCTTCCTTCTCGGCTTGGATCTTGACCCTTCCGGAGCCCGGCACGACGATCGCGGTCACGTTCGAATTGACCTTGTAGCCGCGCGCCACGGATGCCGCAGCCCGCAAGTCTTCGATGCGACCGTTCGTGCAGGAGCCGATAAACACGTAGTCGATCTCGATGTCCGTCATCGGCGTACCCGGCTTAAGGCCCATGTACTCGATCGCGCTCTTGGCGGCTTTGCGCTCGTTCTCGGTCGGCAATTCTTCCGGAACCGGGACGGAATCGGTAATGCCGGTTCCCATGCCCGGGCTGGTGCCCCAAGTAACTTGAGGGATCAGCGACTCGACGTCGAAGTCGAGGGTCAGGTCGAACTCGGCGCCCTCGTCCGTACACAGCGCTCTCCACTGCTCAACGGCTTTATCGAACGCAGCGCCTTGCGGAGCGTATTCGCGTCCGCGCAAATATTCGAAAGTCGTTTCGTCCGGAGCGATCAGACCGGCGCGCGCGCCGGCTTCGATGGACATGTTGCAGACGGTCATCCGCTCTTCCATCGTCAACTCGCGAATCGCTTCGCCCGTATATTCCATAACGTAGCCCGTGCCGAAGTCCGTGCCGTACTTCGCGATCAGGCCGAGAATCATGTCCTTGGCGGTAATGCCCGGCTTGCGTTTGCCGTTGAAGCGAATGCACATCGTTTTGGCTTTGGCTTGCTGCAAGCACTGGGTCGCCATAACGTGCTCGACTTCGCTCGTTCCGATGCCGAACGCCAGAGCGCCGAACGCGCCGTGCGTGGACGTGTGGCTGTCGCCGCAGACAATTGTTTTGCCCGGGTGAGTCAGGCCGAGTTCCGGTCCCATAACGTGAACGACGCCTTGGTCGATCGTGTTCAAGTCGTACAGTTTAACGCCGAATTCCTTACAGTTGGCCGTCAGCGTGTCGACCTGCTGCTTGGAGATCGGATCGGAAATGTTGAAGCGGTCTTTCGTCGGAACGTTGTGGTCCATCGTCGCGAACGTCAATTCCGGCCGTCTTACTTGGCGTCCGGACAAGCGCAAGCCCTCGAACGCTTGCGGGGAAGTTACCTCGTGCACCAGGTGAAGATCGATATAAAGGATGCTAGGCTTTCCTTGCTCCGATACGATCTCGTGGTTTTCCCAAATTTTCTCGAACATCGTTTTTTTGCTCATCTGTTGTTCACCCCAAAAGTTCTCTATTAGCTTGCTCTTATCTTAACATTTCGTCTATCATTGTTCCAAGATATAATATCTATAAGGTTAATTGTTCCAGACTATAAAGGGGGCGTTCAACATGGAATTCCGTCAGCTTCAATACGCGATCCAAATCGCCAACGAAAGAAACTTCTCGCGCGCCGCCGAGAAGCTGCACATCGCCCAACCGTCCCTTAGCCAGCAACTGTCCAAGCTCGAGAAGGAGCTCGGCGTGCTGCTGTTCAAGAGAAGCACGAACTCCGTCGAGCTGACGCACGCCGGCGACGTGTTCGTCAAGAAAGCGCAGCAGATCGTCGATATGGCCGACCAGCTTCGCCGCGAGATGGAGGACATCGCCGACATGCGCAAAGGCCGCCTCGTCGTCGGCAGTCTTCCGATGACCGGCGCTCACGTGCTGCCGCACGTCCTTCCCGTTTTTCGCGAGACTTATCCGAACATCGAAATCGTGCTCATCGAAGAGACGACCCGCCAGTTGGAACAACTGACCGCCAGCGGAGGCACGGACGTCAGCCTGCTCTCGCTTCCGCTGATCGAGCCGTCGCTCGCCTATCTTCCCGTCATCGAGGAAGGCATCTGCCTCGCCGTGCCTCCCGACCACCCTCTCGCGCATCCGCAGTACCGGGACAAGGAAATCTCAGTCGGGCTGCTGAAGGACGAGCCGTTCGTTCTTTTGAAGAAGGGGCAAGGGTTCCGCCTGATTGCGCACGATCTGTGCGCCGCGGCCGGCTTCGACCCGCGCGTCGTCTTCGAGAGCGCCAACATCGACACCGTCCAGTCGCTGGTCGCCGCGGGGATGGGCGTCGCCTTCCTGCCCAAGATGGTCGCTCGCAGCGACTGGTCCGGCCGCGCTCCGGTATACCTGCAGTTGGAAGGCCGCCCGACGCGCACGCTGGTCATCGCCTATCGCAAAGGACGCTATCTGTCCAACGCGGCGGAGGCTTTCATCTCGACGTTCCGCTCCACGTTCGACAAGATCGACATGGGAAAATAACGGGGACGGTCGGCGGGAGCGGTCGACCGTCGATGCGGCGATTCGCCATTGCTCGGTGACCGCTAACGGTCCGGCAGACCGTTAATGCGGCGATTCGCCATTGCTCGGTGACCGCTAACGGTCCGGCAGACCGTTAATCCGCCGATTCCCCACTGTGGAGGATCGCTAACGGTCTGGCAGTCCGTTAATCCGCCGGATCGCTAACGTTCTGGCAGACCGTTAATGCGATATCGCACGGCGAGGTAATCGTGTATGAACGCCCGTCACTCGTACAATTCGGGTCTTCGGTCGGCGAACACCGGGATGCGGCCGCGCACCTCGTCGACGAGCGCGAGATCGATGTCGGCGACGAGAATCGTCTCCCGCTCCTCCGCTTCGGCCACTACCTCTCCCCAAGGATCGATGACCATCGAGTGTCCGAAGAAGCTGGAGCCTCCGCTCTCTCCGACCGTATTGCAGGAGACGACGAACATCTGGTTCTCAATCGCCCTGGCCTGCAGCAGCGTACGCCAGTGATGCAGCCGGGGATGCGGCCACTCCGCCGGGACGATCAACAGCTTCGCCCCGCCCAGGGCCAGCTTGCGAGCCAACTCGGGGAATCGGATGTCGTAGCAGATCATCGCCGCCGCCGGAACGCCTTCCAGCTCGAACGATCCCGCCGCCTCTCCCGCTTCCAGATGCAGATGCTCGTTCATTAGTTGGAACAGGTGAATTTTGCTGTATTCGGCGATATTGGCTCCCGTCCGGTCGAACGCGTGGATCGTGTTCGTCACGCCTTCGCCGCGAAGCTGCGCGATCGATCCCGCGAGCACGTTGACGCCGTGACGGCGGCAAAACCCGGACACGAGCTTCTTCGTGCGCTCTCCATCCGGGTCCGCCAGCTTGCGGATCTCCGTCAGGGCGTACCCCGTGTTCCACATTTCGGGCAGCACGATCAAGTCCGGCTTCGGGTCGAGCGCGACCGCCTCTTCCAGCTTCCGCTCCATTTTGGCGAAGTTCGCTTCCGTATTTCCCGCTTCTATATTCATCTGAACTAACGCAATCCTTAATTGGGTCATCGTTATCCACTCCTGTACACGTCCATGATGGAGACTGTCGACGGAACAAGGCTCGCCGCCATGAATCGCAGGCAGGCACCGGCCAATTGTGAGACACTTGATCGACAGTCGCTTATGTCCTCCATCGTACTGCATCCTTCCCGTTCCGGCAACCGCGCCCAACATTCCGCTCTCTCCTTCTGCCCTCTGCCTCTTCCTATCTCATGCCGTCTTCGATCCCGTGCCTCCTCCAGGCTCATGCCACCTCCAATCCCGCACTTCCTGCAGCCTCATGCCGACTCCAATCCGACGCTTCTTCCATTCCTGCCCCTCCCCCTTGGCTTGCCCTAGTCCGCTTCGCCTCCGCTCCAGAGCATCCCCCAAGCGTCTCCGCAACACTCTCGCAACAATTTCCACAATTCCGCCCTGCTATCTCTGATTTTTTCATAAAAAAAAAGCCCGCATCCGTTGCCGAGCCGATTCCGTTATGCTACATTCATCCTATTCCTATCTCAAGCATGACGGAGCGTGACGATTGAGCATGAGTTTCAAGATTACCCCCGCCAAGCGGATGCAAGCTTTACCTGAACAATTTTTCGCGGCGCTGGTTGCCAAAGCGAACGCGCGCGCGGCTACCGGCAGCGACGTCATCAATCTCGGACAGGGCAACCCCGATCTGCCGACTCCCCGGAACGTCGTGGAACGGCTGAAAACCGCGTCCGAAAATCCGCTGTACCACAAGTATCCGCCTTTTCGCGGTTTCCCGTTCCTGAAGCAGGCCGTCGCCGAGCGCTATCTGGCGGATTACGGCGTCGAGCTGAATCCCGAGAAGGAAGTCGCCGTCCTGTTCGGGGGCAAATCAGGCCTGATCGAGATCAGCCAAATTTACCTCGATCCCGGCGACGTCTGCCTCGTGCCGGATCCGGGTTATCCGGATTACTGGTCGGGCGTTGCGCTCGCCGGCGCGGAGATGAGCTTTATGCCGCTGAAGGCCGAGAACGATTTCCTTCCCGACTACGAAGCGATTCCGTCCGGCGCGGTCGACCGCGCCAAGCTGATGTTCCTCAACTACCCGAACAATCCGACGGCGGCGACGGCCACGCCCGAATTCTACGAACGGACCGTCGCGTTCGCGCGCAAGCACGGCATCGTCGTCGCCAGCGACTTCGCCTACGGGGCGATCGGCTTCGACGGCAAACGCCCGGTCAGCTTCCTGGAGACGCCGGGGGCCAAAGAGGTAGGCGTCGAATTTTACACGCTGTCCAAGTCCTACAATATGGCCGGCTGGCGCGTTGGCTTCGCGATCGGCAACGCGGACATTATCGAGCAGATCAACCTGATCCAGGACCATATGTACTGCAGTCTGTTCGGCGGCATCCAGGAAGCCGCGGCGGAGGCGTTGACCGGCCCGCAGCAATCCGTTCGCGACCTCGTGGCGACTTACGAAAACCGCCGCAATGCCCTGTATGGAGCGCTGGACGAAATCGGCTGGAAAGCGACGAAGCCTGCGGGCTCCTTCTTCTGCTGGCTGCCCGTCGCCCAAGGCCATACGTCGATGTCGTTCGCCAATCTGCTGTTGGAGCAAGCGGACGTCGTGGTCGCCCCCGGCTCCGGCTTCGGCGAAAGCGGCGAAGGCTACGTCCGCCTCGGCCTGCTGACAAGCGAGGAGCGGCTGCGCGAAGTAGCCGCAAGAGTCGGACGGCTTGGGCTGTTCTAGTCTTTATCCAGCGCGCGGAGCAGGATAACCGCGGCTTCCGCCCTCGTCGTTGCGGCCCAAGGACGAAATTGCCGTTTCTCGTCGCCGCTCACAATCCCTTCTCTCAAGAGCGCGTTGACGGACGGCTTCGCCCATCCCGGAATGGCCGCTTCGTCCCGGAAATCGGAGCCCGCCGTTGGCCCTAACGGCAGCCGCAGCGCCCGCGCGATCATCGCCGCCATCTCCGCCCTGGAGATCGGCTCGTTCGGACGCAGCGTACCGTCCGGGTAGCCCGACAGAACACCGTTGCCGGAAGCCGTCGCCAGCGCCGCTCTCGCCCATGGGGGAGCGGCGTTGTCATCGGCATAATCCAGCTTCGTCGCCGCCGGCTTCGTCCAGCCGAGCCCGTTGGCCAGCATGACCGCGAACTCTGCGCGCGTGACGGGCTTATCCGGCCGGAACGTGCCGTCGGGATATCCGCCGACCAGCCCCTTCTCCGCCGCCTCCGCAATCGACTCCCTCGCCCAATGCCGCTCGGCATCCGAGAACCTGTTCCTGTCGTCGACAGGAGACGATACGGCAATGACGGCGAACTTCGTAAAATGATCGACCTGCGCCGAAAGCTCGCCTTCGGCAGTAATCGTCCCTCCGACCTCTACCCATTCCCGTTTCGATTCGTCGAAGAAGAACACCGCCGGCCGAACGTCCCCGGCCATCTCTGCGGAACGGTACTTCACGCGAAGAGTAACAGGCTTCAAGAACGACCCGTCTCCCGTCTTCAGCAGTTCGAACACGGAGCTTAGAAGCTTGGACGTCCGCGCCGCCGAAGGAAGCGCCGAGGACGGCACCACTTCGCCGGTAACGGTCGTGTCCTCGTCCGTCGCTCCCGCCGGAATTTCCACGGTCAAACCGTCGAGCGTCAGCGTTCCCGCTTCTCCCGCCCGGAGCAACAAGCAGCCTTCACCCGAGCATCCGTCTGGCTCTGGAGCCGCCGTGCCTCCACCGCTGCCGCCACCCGAGCCGCCGCTCGACCCCGGAGCGCGAATATTGGCGATCGCGATCTCCGCGACCGTCTCGTTGCCCGCAGCGTCTCTGGCATACACGGTGTAGACTCCGTTCTCCGCGACTTGGAACCCGCCATCTGTCAACCCATCGCCTCCAGTCCCGAAGAAGCTTGCCGGATGCGAACCGGAAGCCCACTTCGTCTCCGAGACGCCGCTGGAATCGTCGGTCACGGTCGCCGTCACCGCAACAGGCCCCGTCGTTTGAACGTCCGCTGTCGGCGTCTGCGACAGATCGATCGCCGGCGGACGCGAATCGACTTTAACCCCGCTCGTATCCGGAGCTGCGAACGACAGACCCGCCGCTTCCCCGGATGCGGCAATGCTTGCACCGGCAGACAGATCGATCGCCGGGTCCAGTTCGATGCCGTCGGAATCGGCCAGATCGGCCTCGACCGTATAGACGAATCGGAGCTTGTTCGGTTCGCCCGGCGGTTGTCCGGCGTACTCCGCGTATTTCGTCTCCCCGCCGATCGTCAGTGCCAGACGAGGGGAACCGCTGACGACAACCTCCCCCTCGTATTCCGCCGCGAACGCAAGCTCATCCCCCGCGGCGTAGTATCCGTCTTCCGGAGCCTCAACCCCGATCAGTGCCGGAGCCGGCACGCGAACGTTCAACTCGTAGACGGCCCCGGCATGTCCGAATCCATCCTTGATTTCGATCTTGATCCTATTCAATCCCGGCTGCACCGTCTGCGGTACGGACGAGCCCGCCGCGCCGTTAACGGCTGCCGCCGCTCCGGGATCGGAAAGCGAGACGTCGACGTCGACTGTCCCGACGTAACGATCCAATTCGACCGTGTACCCGCCTTGATCCGAAGCGAAGACGCCGCTCCAGTCCGCCGTTCCCCGCTCGGGCGTCACGACGACCGCCGTCGCCTTCGCCGCGTCGAACCGCTCCTTCCACATCGGATACGTCGCTTCGTTCGCCATTGCCCATACGCCGGCGAAATCCCAGCCGGCAAAGGTCGACCGCAGCTTCATCTCGGCGGTCGTTCTCCCTTCTCCGCCTCCGGAGGAGATTTCCCCGCTAAGCTCCGTATCCCAATAGGCGCTCGTGGCCGCTCCCGTCGAATCCGCTCCGAACAAACCACCGACTGTTGAAGCTCCGTCTACCGTACCGGCATAATAGACGTTCGCAACGGTTCCTCCCGGACCGTTAAGCCCGATCAATCCTCCAGCGCCCTCCGTTCCGGATACGGCGCCGTGAGCGTAGACGTTTTCGACCGTGCCGTCGTTCGTTCCGAGCAGCGCCCCGACCCGCGAAGCGCCGGAGACGAATGCGTTCTCCAACCCAAGCGAGCGGATCGCGCCCGAGGAAACGCCGAACAGTCCGGCGTCGTCCCTTCCCGCATCGCTCACGGTCAGATTGCGGACGACGCGGCGGCCGCCGTCGAACTCTCCTGCGAACGGATCTGCGCCGCTGCCGATCGGCGTCCAATCGATGCCGGACAAATCGATGTCGTTCATCAGCACGTAACGGTCGTTCAGTTCGTAAGCTCCCGTTCCGATCGCGGCCAGCTGCGAAGCCTCGCCGATCCGGTGCGGGTACGCCGACGAACCGTCCTCGCGCGCGACGTTCAGCGTGTACGCCACAACGAAAGGTTTTATCGACGTACCGGGCAGCGCGACATCCGAGACCGCGTCTACGAGAATCTCGTTCGCTCCCGGGTTCAGGCCAATCGTTTTCTCCGCGGTTTCGTCGCCGCCGATACGGACAAACGATGCCGCAGCCCGAGTCTCCGCCGCGATCGTTACTCCGGATGCATCACCCGGCAATCTTACCGCGTATTCGCGACTATCCCCGGAAAAAGCCGGCTGCAGACCGACCGTCTCCCCTCCGACCTCGACCTCCAGGCTTACCAGAAGCAGACGTTCGTAGGCTGCACGATGAATCGGATAGGTAACGCCCTCGAAAATCGCCCAGTCGCCATACGGCGTGTTGATATTCCATGCCGAGAACGTTGCGGCGTTTTTCATTTGCGCGGTCGCAAAGCCCGTCCCGACCGGCGAAGCGGCGGTCAGCGCAGAATCGTAGAAGTTCCGCGAGAACGACACGATTCCATCATATTCGCCGATAAGCGCCCCGTAATTCGGGCCGCCGGACGAATTCACCGAAGCAGCAGCGTACGATTCGACCAGAATCGAGGCGGCATCCGCAATACCCATCATGTATCCGCTCAATCCGCCGACACTGTTGCTTCCGTTCACGCTTCCCGTCACATAGACGTGCTCGATTCTCGTGCTCGTGGCATAGCCGACCAATCCGCCGATATATTGGGTTCCCTGAACGTTGACCCCGATCAGTCCGACGTTGCGGATCGCCGCCTCGACCGCCATCCCGAACAGTCCGACATGATTGGCGGTCGGAGAGTTGTTGACCAGGTTGGAGATCGTATGTCCGTTCCCGTCGAACGTGCCGGAGAAAGGCAGGGCGGGAGTTCCGACCGGCTCCCACGGAAAACCCGCCAAGTCGATATCCGCTTCCAGCCGAAAAGAAGCGGACGGATAGTCCCGCATGTCGTCCAGTTGCTCCCGCGTCTTGATCAGATAGGGAGAGCCCGGCAAACCGTCGCCGCCGGAAAATGCCGCGTAAGCGGGACCCGCGCCTCCCCAAGACGAACTCCCGGCGCACAGAACGGCAAATGCGAGAAGCAGACGCATGCATGAACGAATGGACGGAATGACTCTGATCATATAGTTCCTCCGATATTCTAGCGATTTTTCTACTCCCTAACATACCGTCCCTCCGCGCGGAATCCTATCCCTCATCCGAAAAATCCTTACCTCTTTCTCTCCCCCTTTTTGACAAAAATCTACCTCGTTTTTTCATAAAATGCTATAATTCGGATAGAAATTGCCGATTATCATCCGTTCTAGGGAGGCGCTATATGGGAAATCCCAAACTGGAAATACCGCGCCCGGCCCGTTCTGCCGTCATCGGCGGCCGCTGCGTCAAGTTGATGAAGAGCGAGTCGAACAGGCCGCTTACGACCGTCATCGCTCCGATCGGATACGGCAAGACAACGCTGCTCGGGATGCGCGCCTCCTCGCTGGCCGGCCGCGGGACGGTCGGTTGGCTGACGCTGGATACGGAAGATAACGACATCCGGCGTCTGCTCGGGTTCCTGATCGAGATGCTCCCGCTCGCAAGCGAGGAATCGCGCCGTGCGCTGCGGCATTCCCTTCAATCGGAGACGACCCGCAACCCGGAGTTCCCCTCGGAGACGTTCGAGGATGTGCTGCGCGTTTTAAACGAATCGCAAGAAACCTGCCTATTCTTCGACCGCTGCGAATCGATCGTGAACGAGGAGGCGCACCGCCTGTTCGAGACGCTGATCTCCCGTTCGGGCCGGGGCGTCCGTTATTTCTTTGCCAGCAGAGAGCGTCTCCCGTTCGCGGCAAATCTGCGGCATCTTCATCCTCTGACGATCGCGTACGACCATCTGCGACTGAATGCGGAGGAGACGAGGGAGTTTGTGCGGAGGTCGCTTTCCTACCGGCTCACGGACGACGAGCTCGAACGGCTCGATCGTGCCGCGGAAGGCTGGCCGCTCGCTCTGGGCGTATTCGTCTCTTCGGCCGATGAGGGGTCTCTTCGTTTTCCGGACAAGAGCCTGGAGGAGCTCCCGTTCCGGATGGACGACGTTTTCCTGGACAACGTGTTGGGCCGACAGCCGGAACGGCTGAAGCGCTTCCTGCTCCGCACGTCCGTTCCGAACGGCTTCGACGCCGAGCTGGGCCGGCAATTGACGGAAGACGAAGCGTTCGACGAGCTTTTGCAGCGCAGCGTAGACCGCGGACTGTTCCTCTTCCGGGATGCGCGGAGCGGATACCGCTACCATCCCTTGTTCCGAAGCTGGCTTCATTCCCGCTTTCGCGAGAGCGAGAAGATGATATACGAGCAAGTCCGGGAACGAACGATACGTTGGTTGGAACGAACCGGCAACCTCTTCGAAGCGGTCCGTCTCGCCCTGCTCGTTCCCGACTACGACCGGGCGGAAGCGCTGCTGCTTGCGGATATCGGAGCGACCTTCTCCGCGCCGAAGCCGAACGTCCTCGGCATCCTCGAACGCTTCCCGAACGAGGAAACGAACAGGCGTCCTTCCATTGCGATGCTGTACGCTTGGTTTCTGGCCGCCGAGCACCGCATCTCTGCGGCGGAGAGAGCGCTGGACGGGGCCGAAGCCCGCATGGAAGACCGGCCCTTCGCCTTTCCCCCTACCGGCGAGGATCTGCGCGGCTATTTCGCCTCCATCCGTTCGCGCATCGCTTATCTCAGGCGCGATTCCGAACAGGGCATGGCGCTTATGAGGCGAACCGAAGAGCTGCTGAACGGCCCTGGCCTCCTGTACAGCCAATACAATACGATCGATCCTTGCGGAAGCTCGCTGCTGAACAGCGATGCCGGCCATTGGGGAGCGATTGACCAAACGATCGCGATGTGTGAGTACGCCGAACCGCTCTGGAACGGCGAGAATCAAGGCTATGGGATAATTCAAATTCTGCTGGGAGAATGCCGTTACGAGCGCAACAAGCTTGACTCGGCCGAAATCTCCCTTCAGAAAGGACGCCGAATCGGATTGGACCTGATGGACACCGGGTTGATTCTGCCCGCATCCTTAACGCTCGTCTCGCTGAGATGGGCTCGCGGAGAACGGCAGGCCGCACGCGTCATGCTGCAAGAGACGGCCGCTATCATTGCCGGACGGATCGGAGCGCCGGGACGGGAGACGCTTGCGGCTTGCGATGTCCGGCTCCTGATCAAAGAAAACCGGGAGGAAGCCGTCAGCGCCTGGCTTCGCGAGCAGGGCGGGGATCCGCATCGGGCGGCCGGCTTCGGACATCTTTATTGCGAGCTTACCCAGCTCAGGGCGCTCGTCTTTCTCGAGCATTTTCACCAAGGCATAGGCTTCGGCGAAAGTCTGCTCCACCTGTGCGAATCGTGGCATCTGCGCGCCTACGCGGCTGAAGCCGCTCTCCTTCTGGCCGTTCTCTACGAGCGATCGGGCGACTCGGCGACCGCCTTCCGCAGGTTGGAGACAGCGCTGGGCATCGGCCAAAGCGAAGGATACGTCCGTCTTTTCCTCGACGAATGGGAACTGGCGGAAGAGCTGGTCCGCAATTACGCGAAGCGACGTCCCTCCCAAGAGCGGCACTCCCCTCCGCATGCCGCCTTCTGCAAGCTGCTTGCGCAAGCCGCCGACGAGCAGCGATTCGCGTCCGATTCGCTTCGCACCGCCCGCAGGCGGTTGACTGCCAAAGAGTATGAAGTGCTGCAAGCGCTAATCGAGGGACGCTCGAATCCGGCCATCGCCGCCATGCTGGACATCCGAATCGAGACGGTGAAGACTCATTGTCGAAGCATCTATAAGAAGCTCGGGCTTAAAGGACGCAAGGAAGCTTCCGAGAAGTTCCGACCGTGAAGCGACCCGGCAAGCCCGCTTCCCCGGCCGTCCGTTCCTTTACAACCCTTGCGGCGCATGGTATTCTTAGGATATTCGAGCGCCGGGGCGACCGGCGGATCATACCAACGCAATGACGGGAAACGAAGCGGACCCGGGCTCGCGCAGAGAGCAAACTCCTTGGCTGAGAGAGTTTGTCTTGCCCCCCGCCTCCCCCATCCCCGAGCGGACGGCGACGAGCCGGACAGCGCCCGCTGTTATCGGGAGCATGAGAGGACGGATGCCTCTGTATTCAGGCGCCGTCAACGAAGGTGGTACCGCGGAAGATAAGCTTTCGTCCTTTATGGGGCGGGAGTTTTTTTTATGGCTTGACAGGAGGTTGAACGCATGGGCAAACGTATCGTAGTCAAAATAGGCAGCAGCTCCCTCACCTCCGAGCAAGGCGGATTAAACCGCACGCAGGTGAAGTTTTTCGCGGACGAGCTGGCCTCGCTGCACGGCGAGGGCCATCAGGTGCTGCTCGTCACGTCCGGAGCGATCGCCGCGGGGTTCCGCCGGCTCGGCTATACGGAGAGACCCAAGCTCGTGCACGAGAAGCAGGCGGCCGCATCCGTCGGCCAAGCGCTGCTGATGCAGGCTTATCAGGAAGCGCTGGGGGCAAGCGGCATCGCGGCCGCGCAAATTCTGCTCACCCGTCCGGACTTCAGCAACCGGGGCCGGGCTCAGAACGCCACGAGAACGATCGAGGAGCTGCTGAAGCAGCGGGCGATTCCGATCATTAACGAGAACGACACCGTCGCCGTCGACGAGATCAAGTTCGGGGAGAACGATTCCCTCTCCGCGCTCGTCGCCAATCTGGTCAAAGCCGACGGCCTGTACATTCTGACCGACATGGACGGCTTGTACACGGGCGATCCCCGCAAAATGCCGGAGGCCGAGCGCATCGAACGCGTCGAAGCGCTCACCGAAGAGCTGTTCCGGATGGCGGGAGGAGCCGGCTCTTCCGTCGGCACAGGAGGCATGCGCTCCAAGCTCGACGCGGCGCGCATCGCCATGCGGGGAGGCGTTCCGCTGTTCGTGGGACGGGTATCCGAAGCCGGGGATCTGAAGGCGGCCGCGGACGGAACCGGCAAGGGCACTTATTTCGCCCCGGCTCTTCACTCGCTGTCCGCGAAGAAGCATTGGGTCGGCTTCCTGTCCGATCCGCAAGGAAGAATCGTCGTCGACGCCGGAGCGGAAGACGCTCTGCTGAACCGGGGAAGCAGCCTTCTCCCTGCCGGAATCACGGCGGCGGAAGGCGACTTCCACCCTGGCGAAGTCGTCGAGGTCGCGGGCGCGGACGGACGCGTGCTTGGCAGAGGCATTACCAACTATGCCGTCTGGCAGATTACCGCCGTCGCAGGCTTATCCACCGACGAAGCGCGCAAACGCGTCGACGTCGCCCGCATCGAAGTCATCCACCGCGACGAATGGGTCGCATCCACGATTATAAAGGAGGCTCACGCACATGAGTGAAGTCGTAACGAAAGCCAAGGCGGCTCGGGAGACGACCGCCGCGCTGAATAACCTGACTACCGAGCAGAAGAACGAGGCTCTGATTTTAATCGCGGACGCCCTGCTTGCCGCTGAGAGCCGCCTGCTCGCAGCGAACGAGGAGGATATTGTCCGCGGGCGCGCCCAGGGCACGTCGGAGTCGCTGCTCGACCGGCTGAAGCTGACTCCGCAGCGTCTGCAAGGCATCGCCCAAGGCGTCCGGGAAGTCGTCGAGCTGCCCGATCCGGTCGGCGAAACGCTGCAGTCGTTCGATCGTCCGAACGGCTTGTCCATCGAGCAAAGGCGCGTGCCGCTCGGCGTTATCGGCATGATCTACGAAGCGCGGCCCAACGTCACCGTGGACGCTGCCTCTCTCTGCCTGAAAACCGGCAACGCCGTCGTGCTCCGCGGCGGCTCGGCCGCGCTCTCCTCCAACCGCGCCATCGTCGAGGTCATGCGCGAGGCGCTGTCGCGCTCGGCCCTTCCCGCGGACGCGCTGCAGCTGATCGAGGATTCGGACCGCAAGTCGGTCGACGAAATGCTGAAGCTGAACGGCTTGCTGGACGTCATTATTCCGCGCGGAGGCGCATCGCTCATTCAGAACGTCGTGCAGAACGCGACGGTGCCCGTCATCGAGACGGGCGCGGGCATCTGTCACACGTTCGCGGACGCCAGCGCGGACTACGCGATGGCGGAAGCGATCGCCTTGAACGCGAAGGTTCAGCGCCCGTCGGTGTGCAACTCCATGGAGACGCTGCTGCTGCACGAAGCGTTCGCGGCCGGGCATCTGGCCGCCCTTGCCGACAAATTCGTGCAAGCCGGCGTCAAGCTGAAAGGCTGCGAAGCCTCCCGCAAGCTCGTTCCGTCGATCGAGACGGCAACCGTGGAAGATTACGCCACCGAATACAACGACTACATTTTGAACCTGAAAATTGTAAAAGATGTAGACGAAGCGCTCTCCCATATTCGCAAGTTCGGAACCCAGCATTCGGAGTGCATCGTGACGGAAGACGCGGGCAATGCCGAACGCTTCCTGCAGGAAGTCGACGCCGCCGCCGTCTATCATAACGCCTCCACCCGCTTCACGGACGGCTTCGAATTCGGCTTCGGCGCCGAGATCGGCATCAGCACGCAGAAGCTGCACGCGCGCGGCCCGATGGGTCTGCCCGCTCTCACTTCGACGAAATACCGCATTGTCGGATCGGGTCAAATCAGAGCTTAGGAGCGTGCAACGGAAAATGACGAATTCAACCTCCTCCCCCATGCAGGGAGTTCAACTTTGCTTTTACGGGGCCGGCTCGATGGCGGAAGCAATTTTGCGCGGCCTGGTCGAGCCCAAGCTGGCCGAACCGGGCAGCATCTCCGTCATGAACCGGCAGAACGCCGAACGCCTGCGGGAACTGGCTTCCCGCTACGGCGTCGTTCCCGCCGACACGGACGACAAGAAGAACGAAGCGCTGACGTCCGCGGACGTCGTCGTCCTCGGCATGAAGCCGAAGGATGCCGCGACGGCGATCAAGGCGCTTAAGCCGCTGCTCCGACCGGAGCAGCTCGTCGTATCGCTCATTGCCGGTCTATCCATCTCCACCATTCACCAACTGCTCGGCCGCGAGCAGCCGGTCGTCCGCACAATGCCGAATACGTCCAGCACGATCGGCCTCGGCGCGACAGGCATCAGCTTCTCCGAAGGCGTGTCCGCGGAGCGCCGCGAGCTGGCGCTGGCCATATTCGGCGCGATCGGCATGACCGCCGTCGTCGAGGAACCGCTGATCGAGGCGGTTAACGGCGTGTCCGGCAGCGGCCCGGCTTACGTCTACTATCTGATGGAAGCGATGATCGACGCCGGAGTGAAGCTCGGCTTGACGCCGGAAGCGGCCAAGGCGCTTACCGTCCAGACGGTTCGCGGCGCGGCCGAGATGGTGCTGTCTACCGGGGAGAATCCGGGCGAGCTGCGCCGCAAGGTCACGTCGCCGAACGGTACGACCCAGGCGGCCATCGAGACGATGGACCGGTTCAACTTCCAGGAAGGCATGAACCAGGCCATCCTCCGCTGCGCGGAAAGAGCCCGCGAGATGGGCAACGCAATTCGCGAAGAAGCCGTAAACTCCTGATCCGCAAGCATAGAAGCGGTTGTTCAAAAAGAAGATTTGCAAGGAAAGAAGGTTATCATCGAAATGACTCCATCCTCTGCCTATAGCCATGCCACTTACCGGCTGTACGACGACAAGGCCGATTTCGCCAAAAAGGCGCAAGGCATCGCCGTCGGACTCACCGTAGGAAGCTGGACCGAGCTGCCCGAGGCGGCCAAGGAACAGATGCAGAAGCATCTCGGCCAAGTCGTGTCCGTAGACGTGCATGAGCCGGAAGGCGTACAGCCGGGCGAACGATACGCCGACATTACGATCGCTTACCCGGACGTCAACTTCAGCCGGGACATTCCCGCGTTCCTGGTTACCGCGTTCGGCAAGCTGTCGATGGACGGCCGAATCAAGCTGATCGACATCGCGCCGTCCTCCGACTTCCTGAGCGCGTTCCCCGGGCCGAAATTCGGCGTCCAAGGCGTGCGCGACCTGCTCGGCGTTCACGACCGGCCGCTCGTCATGAGCATCTTCAAATCCGTCATCGGCCACGATCTGGCGAACCTTCGCGAGCAGTTCCTTCAGCAGGCGCTCGGAGGCGTCAACCTGATCAAGGACGACGAGATTTTGTTCGAGAACCCGCTAACTCCGTTGGAGCAGCGCGTTGAAGCTTGCGTCTCGGCTGCCCAGGAAGCGGAGCAGGCGACCGGACAGAAGCTCATCTACTTCGCGAACTTGACCGGATCGACGTTCGAGCTGAAGGAGAATGCCAAGCGGGCAATTGCGGCGGGAGCCAACGGTCTCCTGTTCAACGTGCTCGCCTACGGCTTCGATGCGCTGGCCGAGCTGGCGAAGGACCCGGACATCCACGTCCCGATCGCCGCTCATCCGGCGATGGCCGGCGCGTTCTACCCTTCCCCGAACTACGGCATCTCGGCGCCCGTGCTGCTGGGCAAGCTGATGCGGATCGCCGGAGCGGATCTGTCGCTGTTCCCTTCCCCTTACGGCTCGGTCGTCATGCCGAAGGCGGAAAACCTCGCGGTCATGGAGGCGCTGCTCACGTCCGCGTTGCCGCAGAAGCCATCGTTCCCGGTTCCGTCCGCGGGCATCCATCCGGGCCTCGTGCCGCTCATTATGGGCGACTTCGGCCCCGAAGTTGTTGTGAACGCGGGCGGCGGCGTGCACGGCCATCCTGGAGGCGCGGCTGCCGGAGGGCGCGCGTTCCGTCAGGCGGTAGAGGCAACCCGATCGGGCGTCCCGTTGGAGAAATATGCTGAGAATCACGAGGAATTGCGCATCGCGATCGAACGGTGGGGGGTACGCACATCTTGAGCGGCACGACAGCTAAGTTTCCGCGCCAACCGGTATTGTTCTGCGACTTCGACGGCACAATCACGCTCAGCGACAACATCATCGCCGCTATGAAGCATTTTAACCCGCCGGGCTGGGATGCGATCGTTCAGGAAATCATCGCCGACACGAAGTCCGTCAAGCAAGGCGTCGGCGAGATGTTCGCGCTCCTCCCTTCTTCCATGAAGGATGAGGTCAGAGACTACATCTTGACGAGCGCGGGCATCCGTCCGGGCTTCGCCGAGCTGCTGGACTGGTGCAAGGCCCACGATGTGCCGTTCTACGTCACGAGCGGCGGCATCGATTTCTTCGTCCATCCGCTGCTGGCGCCGTTCGGCATTCCGGCCGATCACATTTATTGCAACGGCAGCGACTTCAGCGGAGAGCGCATCCGGATTACGTGGCCGCACGACTGCGACGACCATTGCGACAACCGCGGACGCTGCGGCATGTGCAAAACCGCCGTCATCCGCCGTTTCCCCGCGGATAGCCACTATCGCATTCTGATCGGGGACAGCGTCACCGATTTTCCCGGAGCGAAAATCGTCGATCTCGTCTTCTCCCGCTCCCATCTGACCGACAAGTGCCAGGTGCTCGGCCTGCCGCACCTGCCGTTCGAGACGTTCCACGACGTCATTCACCATCTTGAACAAGGGGGCTTGCGCTCATGAGCTTCGCGGACATTACGACCGAAGAGAAGCGCCGGGTGCTCGGCGAATTTACCGAAGTGAAGGCGGAGTTCGCTTCGCGCGGCTGGTTCGCCGGCACGGGCGGCAATCTGTCGATGCGGATCGGCCCCTACTCCCCCGACCGCTTCTATTTCGCCGTCACGGCCAGCGGCAAGGACAAGACGCGCTCGACGCCGGAGGACTTCCTGTTCGTCGACCAGGACGGCAAGCCGTGCGAGGCGACGACGCTCAAGCCTTCAGCCGAGACGTCGCTGCATCGCGAAATTTACCGGCTGACGGGCGCAGGTGCCATTTTCCATATCCATAGCGTGTTCAACAACATCGTCTCCGAATGGTTCTGGGAGCGCCGCGCCGTGCCGATTCAAGGCGTCGAGCTGATCAAAGCGTTCAACATCTGGGAGGAAGACGCGCGCATCGACGTGCCGATCCTGACCAACTACGCCGACGTGCCCCGCATCGTCCCGGAAATTACCGAACGGCTCGATCCCCGCGTACCCGGCCTGCTGATCCGCAAGCACGGCGTATGCGCCTGGGGCAAAGACGCTTTCGAGGCGAAAAAGCATCTGGAAGCGTTCGAGTTTCTGTTCGAGTACGCGTACCGCTGGGAGCTGCTGGCGGGCCGTCAGAGCTAAGCCAGCGGGCGGATCATTCGAAACCGAAAATCCACTCCTCCGCCTGCGAAATATCGGGCGAAAGAGTGGATTTCTTATTGTCGGCTTAGAACGAATGATCCAGCAGTTCCAGCCACTGCAGATCGGCTTCCATATGGAGCAGGCTGCCTTCCAGGAGCAGGATCATATCGGCGTCTTTCCGAGAGTCCAGGCTCGTTTTCAGTCTCGTTAATTTAAGGATCGATTGCATAATCGAAGTCTTCTGTCCCGCAACGATCGATTGGGTATCCGCATAACCGATCTTACGCGCGCACAGCAGCTTAAAATAAAATTCGTCCTTGAACAACGAGCGCTCGACAGGCGTACTTAGCCATTCGACAAGCTCATTTTTGCCATGCACCGTAATATCGTACGATTTGCGTTCTTGATCGTCCTCGCCCAGAGGCTCGACAAGGCGGTCGCGAACGAGACGGTCGATCGTCGTATAGATTTGGCCGGCGTTCAGCGGCCACTGCTTGTGCACCATCTGCTCGAATTCGGTTTTGAGTTCGTAGCCGTGACGCGGCTTGACGAACAGCAGTCCCAAAATGGCATGTTTGACGGACATATTAACCTCCGTTTGTTATTCATATCGCAGCGCATCCGAAAGAGGGATGCGCGAAGCCAATACGGCTGGTATCCATGCGGATGCGAGCGCCACAGCGATACCGAAACCGGCACAGGCGGCCATCTGCGTCCAATCGATGCGGAAGCTTATCGGAATGCCCGCGATTACGGCGTTCGATGTCATCGTATAAGAGATCAGCAGACCGAGCCCCAGGCCGAGAACTACGGCCGCTGCGCCGATGATTACCCCCTCGCCGAGGACCATTTTACGGATTTGCCACGCCGTGCAGGAGATCGCACGCATCATCCCGAACTCGCGAGTACGCTCAAATACGTTCATCATGAGCGTATTGAGAATGCCAACGCCCGATACGAGTACGATCAAACCGAGCAGCGCATTCATCATCGAGAACGGAATAAGCAGATCGTTCTTGCGGCTTTCCAAATAATCGGCCAATGGATGAAGCCCGGAAAGTCTCTCGCCGTAGAGCTCAGCGAGCCGATTCATCAGCCCGTCCGTGGAAAGCGTCTTATCCGTTGAGAGCGCAAGCTTCTTGACATGGCGTACGCCGAAATCGTTCGTCAACGACTGCTCGGATGCGAACAAGACGTTCCCGTTCTCCCGAATCGTATGCACGGAAGCGACCACTTTGAATGTCATTTGCCCTTGCGGCGTCGTCAGGGTGATCGATTCGCCCAATTGGCCGCCCCAAGCTCGAAATACGACGTCGCTCAGCGCAACGGCACGCGGTTCATTCAGTTTTCTCATTACATCATCCTTGTTCCCCGACCCGACGTCAACTGGGAGATCAGCTTCCCCCGGCTTGTTCGAAACTCCGGTTACGGTCAGCTTGCGCGAGCCTTCCGAATTGTCCCATACCGCGCTTGTCTCTTTTATTGCGGAAACTCCGATCACGCCTGTCAATTGCGAGGTGTTTTCAATGTCTGCCGGGGTTATCGGTACGGTGACATTAACGATCAAATCGCCCCCCAACATGGATCTCGCCGCCTTTTCCACTCCATTATCCAACGACTCCCGGGTAAAACCGACGACCAGCAAAAATGCAAGACCTATACACAGGATGGCCGATGTCATCGCATTGCGCTGCAGCCGTCTTCCGATCATCGTCATGGCCACCTTGCCTTCAAATCCAAAAACCCCTTCCAACAAGGGCGACAGTATCCAGCGCATTCCGCGCAAAACGAAAGGAAACAACAACAGCAGTCCGAGCAGCAAGGGCACGACTCTGATCGGTCCTTCAAACCATGCGCCAACCGCTACAAGAACCGCTCCGACCCCGGCGCCCGCGAAGCCGGAGCGCTTACCGCCTTCAATCGGCGCTCGCCGCAGCGCGTAAACAACGCTGGTCCTCGAAGCATGGATTAGCGGCGGAACAGACGCGAGCAGCGACCCGCCGATTCCCGCCGCAACGGCCAATCCGATCGCCGCCCAAGAAATCGATATTCCCTGGCTCGCATACTCTTGCATATCGTCGAGCATAAGCAAAAACCCGCTGGTCATTCCGTAAGCCAGTCCGATTCCGAGCAGCAGCCCCGCCACCGTACCCAGAAGCGCAAGAACGGCAACCTCCTTGACGATGATAACTGCGATCTGTTGCGGGGTCAGTCCCAACGTTTTCATGACGGCGAATTCGTTACGACGTTCGACGACGCTCACATAGATTGTGCTGAATACAATCAAGACGCTCATCAGCATCCCCAGGATGCCAAGCATGTACAGCCCGGAATAAATGTCGTTCAAACCGTACATCAGATCGCTTGCACTGAGCAGCATGGGATCGATGTAAGCCCCTGGGAACGGCTTTAACTGCGGCTCCAGCAAAGAAGCCGCTTCCTGTCCGCGTCCTTCTTCCGTCCGCACGAGAATTTCGCTCACTTGTCCGGCTTGACCGCTCCATTGCTGAAGTAGAGGCAAGGAAACGGCGACATGCCATCTGCCGGTCCTTGTGAAGTTCCATCCGGAAGGCGTTGACAAGCGCTCGCTGGCTGCGACGATAGCCGTCACTTGGGTGCTGTGCGTATTGCCGCGAACGATAAAGTCGATTGTATCCCCTATCGACGCTCCCCATAACGTCGCCGCTTTTTCGGTCAATACAATGCCCTTATCCGTTAGCTTTCCTGCCTTGACTCTAAAGCCGGTAATCTCGCCGTCCAGTTGGCTATAGCCGTGCAAGACGACCTTGTCGTTCGGATTCGATTGTTTCGGCCCGGATTTCAGACTCGTGACATCCAGCCTGGCCGGCTCGTACAAGTGCGCCAGCGCAGACGTGATTCCTGGAGTCCGATTAGCGATAGACAAGATGTCTTCGGCAATTGAAGGTTCCGTTCCCCGAATATTCATATTAAACTTTCCGTTAAACGACTGGATATAATTCGCGATGGAGGATTGAGTCGCCTGGACGGAGCTCATGACGGCTAACGTAGAGGCCACTCCCAGCGTAATCGCAAACCATGTAAATAGAGTTCGCAGCTTCTTACGAGTTAAGTTCCGCCAAGTAACGGCCCATGAGCTCATCCCCGCCTTCCCCCTTCCGGTCGGCGACTTCCTGGGCGATCCGTCCGTCCCGCAGCATGACGATCCGATCCGTAAAACCGGCGGCATACATATCGTGAGTGACCATAACGATCGTCAGCCCTTCCTCGCGATGCAGCTTCGACAACAATTGCAACACTTCCTGCCCGCGTTTGCGATCCAGATTTCCGGTAGGCTCATCGGCCAGCAGCAGCTTCGGCTTCATGGACAAGGCTCTCGCGATGGCTACACGCTGCTGCTGGCCTCCGCTCAATTGCGCCGGAAACGCTTTGGCCCGGTCGGACAGCCCGACCTCTCCGAGCAATTGCCCTACGCGCTGCGCCGTCTCCGCCTTGGAGACGCGATCTGAATACAGCGGCATCGCTACGTTCTCTTCGACGTTCAGCATCGGCAGCAACTGGTAGTTCTGAAACACGAAGCCGATGTTCCGTCTGCGAAACAAAATTCTCTCTTTCTCGTTTAATGAAGCCAGATCGACGTCGTTCACGATCACTTTGCCTTCGGTAGTCGTATCCAAACCGCCCAGCAGCTGCAGCAACGTACTTTTTCCCGAGCCGCTCGGTCCCATAATGGCAACAAACTCGCAGGGGTTAATCCTCAGATCGATCTGTTGCAGCACTTGATGGGAGTGGCCGTCCGTCCCGTATGTTTTCGTAGCTTGCCGGACCTCAATCAAACGAAATTCCTCCTTGAGCAATGATTTCCCTTTATATACTCAGTATATATACCGAGTATATAAAGGGCGGGAAATATTGTCAAGAAAAACAGAAATCCCGCCAACAGTTCGCACCTCATCTTCCAACTCCCGGCACATAAATCGGATAGGAGGCTACCCATTAGTTGGGTAGCCGACCTTCCACACCACCGTACGTACCGTTCGGTATACGGCGGTTCCTAAGTTTACGTTGTGACTT